>Ga0247840_10009019_pt1 | contig 13090 bp, 10 predicted proteins | sample LaCruzMarch2015__FD_192404 | JGI IMG/M metagenome (GOLD analysis project Ga0247840, IMG submission 192404) | Freshwater microbial communities from meromictic Lake La Cruz, Castile-La Mancha, Spain - LaCruzMarch2015_17m | ecosystem: Environmental > Aquatic > Freshwater > Lake | place: Spain...
AAGCTACGTAAAACCTAAGCGCAGTCGTCAATCGTTACTTGATATGTTTAATTTACTGAGCAGTGAGAAATTAACTCGTCCACAGGGTGGATTAATCAATTCATTACAATTTATCTTAACCCAAATCCACTCGGGTAGTAGCGTAGTTGTCATCAGCGATTTTAGCCAAATTAGTCCTGAGGTTGAACGTTATTTACGCCTAATTGCGCAAAAATCCGAATTAACCAATCTGTTAATTTACGACCCTATTGAAGCTAATTTACCAATTAGTGGTTCATTTAACTTCACTAATCAAACACAGCAGCAGCTAGAAATAAGCGCCAATTCACGCAGTTGCGAACGTTATGCGCTGCCTTTTGCACAAGCAGAGCAACATCTGCGCCGATTTTCTCGGCAAAACGGCATGCAGTTTATCAAGCTAGCTACTAACGATGATTTAATGGGTACACTTAAACGAGGAATCAAAACTCATGGAAAGTAATAGTTTAGCTAACTTAAAAGATCTCCAACTCCCTGAGGCGGTCTCAATTTTCCCATTGGCACCAGCTTGGTATGGTGTAATAATTGGCGTAATTTTATTAATGGCAGCACTCGGCTACTGGCAAATGCGCCGCTTAGCTCATCAACGTCGAGTTACGAGCATCGTTGAATTATTAACCCTCATTGAACAACAAAATTCAAGCCAAACCTTAGGCACGCAATTACTAGCCGAGGTAGCTATTTTACTAAAACGGGTAGCCCGCGAAAAATTTCCCGAACAGCAACCGCAAAATTTATTTGGTGAACCATGGCTACAATTTTTAGATTCTAGCGGCAAAACCACACAATTTACGCAGGGGGCTGGACGAGTGTTACTTGAGGTTTATCAAAATAAACCCTTAGAAAATCCACAAGCATTATTTGGCGTAGTTAGAGCTTGGTTAAAGGTGGTATTATGATTCAAATCGCTTATCCATGGGAATTACTGGCATTAATTTTACCCGTCATAATTTATTATGCCCTACCCAAAGCCAAACAACCAGCCAAAGCCGCGCTCAACGTACCTTTTTTTGAACAGCTACGTAAGCATTTTACCACTGATTTTAACGCTAGCGAAACGCCAGCAAAATCTAAATTAAAATATCTACTCGGTTTAATCTGGGTTTTGATCGTGATTTCTGGTGCGGGAATTCAATGGCTGGGTAAACCAATTGCACTACCGCAAACTGGACGTGATTTGCTGATGACCATTGATTTATCAGGCAGCATGCAAACACCGGATATGCTGGTAAATAATCAAGCACAAACGCGGATTGATGTTGTCAAACAAGTTGCAAGTCAATTTATTAATAATCGCACTGGTGATCGCCTTGGCTTAGTTTTATTTGGTTCACGCGCTTATTTGCAAACCCCACTAACTTTTGACCGCAAAACCGTCGCGCAAATGTTAAATGATGCAAGCCTCGGAATCGCTGGTCCACAAACCGCGATTGGCGATGCCCTAGGTTTAAGCGTTAAACAATTAATTGATCATCCTAAAAATAGTAAAGCAATTATTTTACTTACCGATGGAGGAAATAACGCGGGTGTCATGGAACCACTAGCGGCCGCCAAATTAGCTGCGCAAGAGCAGATTAAAGTCTATACGATTGGATTGGGTGCAGAACAAATTGCCGTACCTGGAATGTTTGGCACACAAATCATTAATCCCTCCACCGATTTAGATGTTGCTAGCCTCAAACAAATCGCGCAGTTAACTGGTGGTGAATTTTTTCGGGCAGAAGATGCTGCTTCACTAGCGAATATTTATGCGCAAATTAATCAATTAGAACCGATTAAATCAGCTGAAATTACGTTACGTCCAATCACACCATTTTACCCATGGAGTCTGGGCTTAGCCTTAATTTTAAGCTTTATTTTAATCTTAATTAAATCACGGAGAAACTAGCATGCTGAGTTTATTTCATTTTCTGCGTCCGTGGTGGTTGCTGGCACTAATCCCAGCCATAATGTTACGCTACTACTGGTATAAAAAATCGCAAACAAGCAAAAACAGCTGGCAACAACATTGTGACCCGCATCTCTTAGAACATTTACTGATTAAACAAACCGCTAGCAAAAACTGTGGCTTAATCACTCTATTAACAAGCGGTTGGCTAATCATCATTCTGGCACTAGCTGGACCAACTTGGTCACGTTACGCCGCGCCTGTTTACCAAAAAAATCTGCCGCGCGTTATTGTGTTAGATGTTTCGCAATCGATGAATGCAACTGATCTAGCACCCTCAAGACTCCAGCGCGCTAAATATAAAGTGCTTGATTTACTTCATTCAATCAAAGAAGGTCAAACTGGAATGCTCGTTTTTTCAAGCTTGCCATTTGTGGTTTCACCCCTAACTAGTGATAGCAATACAATTGCCAGCATGGTGCCAATTCTGGATTCGAGCATTGTGCCAGTCCAAGGTGCTGACATTGGCAAAGCCCTGCAAAAAGCGGGTAAATTACTTCAGCAAGCAGGTAGCAACCATGGACAAATTATTTTGGTTACAGATAACACGCCAACGCAGGAAGATTTAACCCAAGCACATAACTTAGCACAGCAAGGTTACACCACCTCGATATTGGCAATTACAACGGAACAAGATCCAGCCCTAGTAAATTTAGCTGGGCAAGGTGATGGCGAATACCTTGGATTTAAAAATGATAATTCTGATGTAACACAACTAATTAATTCAAATAATTCGACGAATTTAAGTAGCAAAAGCTCAGCCCAAGCGCAAACTGAAGACCTTTGGGATGACCACGGAAGTTATTTAATTTGGTTGGCTGTATTTCTACTCGCTTTTTTAGCGCGTAAAGGATGGTTAGACAAACTATGTTAAAACGAAAATTAAACTGGCTACTCTTCAGTCTATGTGTACCACAATTGGCATTGGCTTTAAATTGGCAGGATATGTGGTTTAACCCCAATCAGCAAGGCGCGCGACTTTTGGCGCAACAAAAACCAGCCGAAGCCGTGGCTAAATTCAGCGATAGCAATTGGAAAGGAGTAGCTTATTACCGTGACAAGCAATACGAACAAGCTTACAACGAATTTAAACAAGATCATTCTGCGCGTGGTTTATATAACCAAGGCAATGCCCTAGCTAATCTGCAGAAATATTCTGAGGCAATTGAAGCCTATAATCAAGCGCTGAAATTACAACCAAATTTCCCAGAAGCCAAGCATAATCGTGATTTGGTGGAAAAACTCAAAAATCAGCCGCCGCAAAAAGATCAAAAAGATCAAAAAGATCAAAAAGATCAAAAAGATCAAAAAGATCAAAAAAATCAAAAAAATCAAAAAGATCAAAAAGATCAAAAGAATCAGGCTAAACCAAATCAGCCTGAGCAAAAACCCACGCCGAGTCCAAGTCCGCAGCCAACACCAGCCGCGAATAAACCGACAGCAGCGAAAAATTCGCCACAACCAACGCCAACTCCGCAAAATATGAACGGAGCGAATAGCAATAATCCGCCACAAAATTATCAAGATCAACAGGTTCGTGCGGCACTAGCACAAATTCCAGATGATCCAGGCGGTTTATTACGCAATAAATTCTTGCGGGATTATCAATTGCAACAAGGAGGCACGAATGATTAAAAAAAGTCTGCTCATTCTGAGCTTAAGTTTAATGCTCCCATTTGCCAATGCAACGATTATGGCAAACGTCGATCATGCTGATTTGGAATTGGGACAAAGCTTAACTTTGAGCATCACACTACCCAATTCTGGTGATACGCCTGATCTTGCGCCACTCAAAGCCAATTTCAATATTTACGGCACCAGTAGCAGCAGTCAAATTAGTATTATTAATGGTCAACGCAGTTCACAAGCCACTTTTGACATTACATTAATGCCTAAAAATGCGGGGAAACAATTTATTCCTGCGCTCAAAGTTGGCAATGATACAACGGCGCAAATTGCAATTAATGTAAGTAAAAATTCGGCAAGCAATCAAACCAATGCGCTGGCAAAAAATAATTTGTTGGCAGAATTAATTCCAACTAAAACCAGCAGCTATGTTGGTGTACCGATCGTATTGCGCCTAAAAATTTATGTCGGCGTAACTGTCAATAATCTCAGCATGGATAACTTTAATTTACCTAACGCAAAAATTCAACCACAAGGTAAAGCCATCCAATATCAAGACACACATAATGGGCGTAATTATCAAGTTGTTGAGCAAAAATACTTACTTACGCCAAATTCAGTCGGCACATTAAGCGTTCCAGCGCTACAAATTCGTGGTGAAATTCCGCGCAATGCCAATCGTGGTAACGGTTTTTTTGCCATGCTTGATCAACAACCCTTTGTCTTAACGACTAAGCCAGTGGATTTAACAATCAAACCGATTCCTGCGGCGATGAATCCAAGTAACTGGCTACCTGCGAGCCAATTAAAACTCAGCGAAGATTGGCAACCCAAGGCTACAACTATCCGCGTGGGAGAAGCGCTAACTCGTAACATAACTTTAGAAACAGCTGGCGTTCCTGCAAGTTCACTACCTGAATTACAGTTTAGCAATCCCAAAGGGATTAATGCCTATCCCGAGAAATCCAATAGCTCAGATACGGTAGCCAATAATAAATTGCACGCCAGCAAAACTTTCAAAATTGTCTATGTTGCGACTCAAGCCGGTAAAGTTGAATTTCCTGCTACCAAGGTTAAATGGTGGGATATTGACAATAATAAATTACAACAGGTAACTTTGCCAGCAACCAACTTTGAAGTTTTACCTGAACATGGCAATGCAAATAATTCAATTAGCCCAACACCAAGCTCAGCACCACAAAAAAATTCAAGCACACCAAATGAAACTGTACCAACTAGCAAATGGTTGTATATTTCAATAGCAATTGCGGCGGCATGGCTAATTAGCATGGCAGGAATTTATTTACTCTGGCACTCACGCTCAAAACCTAAGACCAATAAACAAAAATTTGCCACAGACCAGCTAACGACGCTTGAACCACGGACAGAAAAAGAGTGCTTTAAAGCGCTGCTAAACGCATGTCAACAGCAAAATTTAAGTACAACAAATCAGTATTTAATTCGTTGGGCGGCGTTCCATTGGCAGACTAAAGTTTATTCGGTCGCAGATATTAAGGATTTACAAGCTAATCCAAACTTGAATCAGCTTCTGAATCAGTTTACTCAAGCGCTGTATCGTGGCGAAGAATTTAATCAATTTCAAGCGCTGGCTAATGAACTAACTCATTTTACGAAACAAAAGGCACAAAAAACGACTAAAACCATCTTGGAGGATTTTTACCCACACTAAGAGCACACGCAATTAGTTTTAATGTGGCAGTTAAGCAACTTAATTTATTGGAATTATATGTTAAAATAAGCTCTTAACCAAATTAAGAGTAAGCCAAACCACATGAATATCGCACAAATCGAAACTAATTTACAAAACTTGATGCAAAACTTCAATCAAGAAACTTTTATTTATGAATTTATGCTGGCGTTTGGCTTCCCCAAAACCACGATTGCCCGCCTACAAAAAGGCGGGACAAACATGTCCAAAATTGATGGCGAGATTTTACTCAAGAAAAAACTCTGGTTTAAACCAGTGGCTAGCGCACAACTCTATCAAACCATCGATGAACTTAAACATAACCCTGATGCGATTAAACATGATCCGCGTTTTGTAATAGTTAGCGATTATCAGCAATTATTAGCCATCGACAGCAAAACCAAAGACACACTGGATATCAAACTAAGCGACATCACCAAATACTTTGATTTCTTTTTACCGTGGGCTGGCATGGAAAAAGCCACCTATCAAGGCGAAAATCCTGCCGATGTTAAAGCCGCTGAAAAGATGGCAAAACTTTTTGATGAGATAAAAAAAGATAATCCAGAGTTAACTAGTAAAGAACAATTACATAGTCTAAATGTGTTTTTATCGCGGTTATTATTTTGTTTTTTTGCTGAAGATACGGGTATTTTTGTACCAAAACAATTTAGCCACGCGCTAAATAATTACACTCAAGCCGATGGTAGCGATTTACACGAATATTTAGATAAAATCTTCGCGGTGATGAACCATAATCAACGCCATGATTTACCTGATTATATCGCTAATTTTCCTTATGTGAATGGTGGATTATTTCGCGATAATCACCCCGCACCCAAATTTACCCGCAAATCCCGCCAGTTATTGCTCGACAACGGCGAATTAGATTGGTCGGTAATTAATCCCGATATTTTTGGCTCAATGATTCAAGCGGTAGTTGATACTAATCAACGCAGCGGCTTGGGGATGCATTACACCTCAGTACCCAATATAATGAAAGTGATTGAACCGTTATTTCTCAATGAACTCAAAGAAGCATTTAGCAAAGCTGACACCAGCAAAACCAAATTAGAGCAATTATTACAACGGATTGCTAAACTTAAAATTTTTGATCCTGCCTGCGGTTCAGGTAATTTTTTGATCATTGCTTATAAAGAATTGCGTACTCTTGAAATTGAGATAATGCAACGGATTGATGAAATCACTCAAAAGCCCTCAATGGCATTTTCGCAAATTTATCTAAATAATTTCTACGGTATTGAAATTGATGATTTTGCGCATGAAATCGCTAAATTATCGCTGTGGCTCGCCGAGCATCAAATGAATATGGTTTTTGAAAAAGCCTTTGGTAGAACCATGCCCGCCTTACCACTCAAGGATGCGGGTAAAATTGTTTGCGCTAATGCTTGCCGTATTGATTGGGAACAAGTTTGTCCGAAACAACCCGAGGATGAGATTTATATTCTGGGTAATCCACCGTATTTAGGTGCAAAAAATCAAAACGAAGAACATAAATATGATATGTCGTTGGTATTTGAAAAAGACTATAAAACGTTAGACTACGTTTCAGCATGGTTTATACTCGGCAAAAATTATATTCAAAATAGCAACGCTAAATATGCGTTTGTTGCCACTAACTCGATCTGTCAAGGTGAGCAGGTCGCTCATCTGTGGTCTCAACTCTTAAATGATAAAATAGAAATATTTTTTGCTCATCAATCGTTTAAATGGATAAATAGCGCAAAAAATAATGCTGGCGTTACGGTTGTTATAATTGGAGTTTGTCATAATTCATTAGGTTTCAAATATATTTACTCTAATCAATCAAAATCTATTGCCAAAAACATTAATGGTTATTTGGCAAATGGCAATAATATATTTATTTATCCAAGAAGCAAACCAATTTCCAATTTCCCTGAGATGATTTCAGGCAACGTTTCATATGATAGCGGCTATTTAATTTTTTCTGAAGAAGAAAAAAATGCCTTTATAAATAAAGATCCTCAATCAAAAGAGTATTTCAAGAAAATTATTGGCGGTAAAGAATTGATTAATGGCGGCATAAGATATTGCCTTTGGTTCAAAAATAAAACGTTAGATCAAATTTCTCATTTATCTGAGGTTATAAAATTAGTAGATAACGTTAAAAAGGCTCGTCTTTCTGCTAAAGATATAGGTACAAAAAAGCTAGCAGAACGTCCACATCAATTTAGAGACTTAAACAACCCATTAAATTATATTGCCATTCCAAAAACATCAGGAGAACGAAGAAATTATATTCCTATAGATTTTATAAATAACGGCAGTATTCCTTCAGATTCAATAAGACTAATTCCAGAACCTCCAACTTATTTATTTGGAATAATGACATCTAAAATGCATATGATCTGGATCAAAAATACAGGTGGTAAATTAAAAACTGATTATAGATATTCAAAAGATATTATTTATAACACTTTCCCATTCCCAAATATCAGCGAAGAGCAAAAAAAACGCCTTGAGTTTCATGTGTTTAATGTACTCGACGAACGTGAGCGCCATTCCGAAAAAACTCTTGCCGAACTCTACGATCCAGACAAAATGCCAGCTGGTCTCCGTGAAGCTCATCATAATTTAGACATAGCTATAGAACAATGCTATCGCCTAAAACCGTTTGAATCAGACGAAGAGCGCCTTGAGTATCTTTTCGCACTCTACGAACAAATGACAGCTAAAGGTTCTAAATAATGGATATTATCGATCATATCAAACAATTAGATGAAGAACATGATAATAAATTACGTGATTTATGTATAAACTCTAATAACTATGAAGCTATATTGGAATTTTACTTTGGTAATAAGAGTGAATTTGGAAGGTTTAAATTTGAAATTTCAAATGTTTATAACAAACAGTTAAAGAATTTGTTATATCATAAAATTATTGACTTTGACCAATATATTGTAGAGCTGGTCAATTTTATTAATGATCTCTATTCTTCTAATTTAGAGCCAGATGAAAATGGTGATTATCAATTAGATAATAGACTTAGAATTTCAAAATCCACTGGTAAAAATACATTTAGTTACTGTTCAAAATCTTCAGGATCAAATATTAGAATAACTTTTTTAGTTTCACGCTCAAAAACAGTAACCAATAATTCTATATTAAATGATCGATTCAACAATATAATTACATTAGATAATATTACTTTAGAAAAACCAAAATTTGATATTTATTTATACGGCAATAAAACTCTATCAAAAATAACACCTTATGCTTTATTAACTACATTAACCTTGACAATTTTATTTTCATTCTTTACTACTAATATACTAGAAATAACTCAAGACATATTTAATAATAGCATATATTCAAAACTTGCAATTCTGATATTAATATCTTGTGGGCTGATTGTTTTTAGTCCTATTTATAAAACAATAAAATCATTAAGTGAATACTCTAGAATAGCATTATTTTCTAAAATTAATAAAAAATACTCCAATGCAGAAAAGTAGATTAATTCATTTGATAATGAAAAAAGACAAAAGGTACCTCTATTTGAAAATAGAGAAAGACCAATTAGTACACCAATTGAAGATTTTCTTGGTTTTAATTTACTATCAGCATCATTTTTTTACAACTCAGTAAAAAATAGTTTTGATTCAAATATTAATTTAATTACAATTATTGACGCTAAACGAGGAATGGGTAAAACCTCATTCATTAATTTATTAGTACAGCGAATTAATGTATTTACGTATCGTCATGATGGTGGCTGCCAACTATTTAAACAAATATTATTTAATAAGCAAATTAATATAGTACAATTTTCAATTATGCCATTTCTGACAACTTTGAAAAATGAAGATGATGAAATAAAATATTTCAACAATTTCATTACATACATTGCAAATAATATAACGCCACAATCTTCTAAATATTTGAAAGCTATTTTATCGTCAATTACAGCAATTAATGATAAATTCAATCTAGAAAGATTTATTAGCCAAATAATTAATAATGATGAAGTTGCTAAGCTGAAAAATAATTTAAAACTCTCAGAACAAAATAACTTAATTATTATCGAAGATTTAGATCGACTAAATGAAAATCAACTTAAAATATTTGTAAAAGCTTTGTGGTTGATTCATGAGCTACCTTTTACAATAACTTTGCTACCTTGTGAAGAGAGTATAATTCGCAAATCTGTAAATTTAGCTATCAACATAAAAGATACGTATGAAGAACTTGAGGAACATAAACTACTTCAATTTGCATTTCCATTAAAAGATTACTTTTACAAAATGATGTCTAACTATACTGTTAGACTTTATGAAGATACATTAAAAAAAATGGAAATAAATAATGAATTGATTCAAATAAGACAATTAAATAAAAATAATATTACCAATGGTGATATTAAAAATGATTGGGTTTCTCATTTGAATAATAATCATTTAATTAAAAATGGTGGATATTTATCAATGAGATTACATAATAGTGATTTCATAAAGAGTATAAAGTATGAGATTATTAGTCTTTTTGAGAAATACCATATTTCAATACGAGAATTTAAATCAATTATTGGTCAATTACATATCGGCACTAATAGATTATTTATTGTTCAACAAATTATATTTTATATGATTGAATATCGCTATAAATATGAAAGTGGTATTATTGAATATTTGAATAAATATGATGTGTGGGGTGATTTTAAGAAAAACCAGCATTTAATTATAGATCAAAATCGCATTATGAGGAATAAATTAGATTGTTTTACTGGTATAGTTAAAGAAATGGTCAACGATTTAGAGGGGTTTCCATTATTAAATATTAACGATGGAATAATTTCATTTACTAATGCTCTATTTGGTTTTATCAATAGGAGTGGCAGGATTGGCTATATTAATTTCAACAAGAATAATTCAGCAAATATATTTTATTGTGAATTTATAAGTGTTTTTTTAATAAATAATAAAGGTGGTCAAGAGTTGTATGATAATCTATCATTAAATTGGCATGAAAATTTTAATAATTTATCAATAAATTGTAAAAATGAGTTTATTTTAGCATTCAATGAACGAGCTGAAACAACTGTATCCACAAAGACTCAAGACCACAAATTTTCGTATAATTTATTTTTATATCAAAATTTTGCTATTTTATTATTATTAATTATTTCTGGTAACAAAAATAATTTATTGTCCATATTATATAATTATTTTAATGGTGATAAACTACACAACTATAGTATCCGTATATATAATCAATTCTATGATACTACGGTATCTTTTGAGATTGATATTATGATTAATTATTTCAGAAGATTATTTAACATAAATCATAATAACTTTGAATATGATAACACATACCAAACATTACAAAATAACTACAAAGAATTACAAGGTAAACTTATTTTAGAGGATACAGATCCTAAATTTAGGGAAGTATTTACAAAAATCTTTAAAGTGAATTTTACCATTAAAAATTAAGTGACAATTAAAATGAACATTAAAAACTACATCTCGGGCGAACTACGCCAAGAATACCAATACAAAAGCTTTGTGCCAAGTATGATCAATCATACTTTTACGTGGGATGAGCCGCAAATTAACACCTTGTTGGAAGATGCCACGCGTGCGCTTGGTGAACTAAATGCGTTTACTATGATAGTGCCAAACGTGGATATTTTTATTCAGATGCACATTACCAAAGAAGCCAACACCTCGAGTAAAATTGAAGGAACTAAAACCGAGATTGATGAAGTGTTACAATCAAAGGAACAGATTAATCCTGAAAAACGCGATGATTGGCAAGAGGTACGCAATTATATTGATGCGATGAATAATGCGCTGAAAGAGCTGGATACGCTACCGATTAGCAATCGCCTCATTAAAAACATTCATGCGGTTTTGTTAAATAGCGTTCGCGGTGAAACCAAGCAACCGGGTGAATTTCGTCAGTCGCAAAACTGGATTGGTGGCGCGAATTTAGCTACGGCTTATTTTATACCGCCACATCATGAATTAATTGCTGATCTAATGGGTGATTTAGAAAAGTTTTTGCATAATGAAGAAATTTATGTTCCGCATTTAATCAAAATTGCAATTGCGCATTATCAATTTGAAACCATTCATCCGTTTTTAGATGGTAATGGTCGGATTGGACGTTTATTAATTCCGCTCTATTTGGTAAGCAATGGCTTGCTCAATAAGCCAGCGCTGTATTTATCAGATTTTATTGAGCGTAATAAGTCGTTATATTACGAATCATTAACTTTTGTCCGTACGCAAAACAATCTGGCTGCATGGTTAAAGTTTTTCTTAACCGCTGTGATCGAAACTGCAAAAAATGGTGTTGAAACATTTAAGCAAATATTGGCGTTAAAACAAGAGCTTGATTTAATCATTGTGAGTTTTGGCAAAAAATCGCAAAATGCTAAAGCCTTAATAGATTTTTTATATCAGCAACCAATTATTAGTAGCACAGATATAGTTGAACCACTAAAGATTAGTAAACCGACAGCCAATTTGCTGCTCAATGATTTTGTGGAAAAAGGTCTTTTAGTAGAGGTAACAGGATTACAAAGAAACAAACTGTATAGTTTTGAGCGCTATTTAAAAATCTTTAGTAAAGTTTAGCGCCTTAACCTTTACTAAAGAAAAGCCTTAGTAAAGTTTGGAGGCTTAACCTTTACTAAGGACACAACATAGTTAAAATTAGACCGCTAAACTTAATTATGGAAATACAAAGAGAGACTTTATGAATAATATTAAATTAGTTGAAGATAGTCGTCAACTTTTGGATAAAGTTAGCCAATATATTGATACTGCCAGAACCAATATCAGCACCTCAGTTAATTTTGAGATGGTAAAAGCATATTGGCTGATTGGTCGTGAAATAGTTGAGGAAGAACAGCAAGGCAGTCAGCGCGCTGAGTATGGTGCAGGATTATTGCGCTATTTAGCAGAAAAATTAACCGTTAAATATGGGAATGGATTTGGATATGAAAATATCAAACGTATGCGCCAGTTTTATATTGCTTATGCAAATAGTACACCAATTGGGTACGCAGTGCATACCCAATCTAACAAATCGTTAAACCCTGATTTAGGTTGGATACATTATCGGGCTTTGATGCGGGTTAATCGGGTAGAAGCACGCTCATTTTATGAGATCGAAGCCGTGAAAAATAGCTGGTCTGGACGAGAGTTGGAACGACAAATTAATAGCCTACTTTTTGATCGCTTAGCAAAAAGTAAAGACAAGCAAGGTTTATTGGAATTAGCAACTCAAGGGCAAATTATAACTAAGCCAGTGGATGCCCTAAAGGAGCCAATTATTTTGGAATTTCTTAATCTTCCCGAAGCACATCAATTAGTTGAATCCAAACTTGAACAAGCGCTAATTGATAATTTACATCATTTTTTATTGGAATTAGGCAGCGGTTTTGCCTTTATTTCCCGTCAAAAGCGCCTGACTTTAGACGGTGATCATTACTATGCAGATTTAGTTTTCTATCATGTAAAATTAAAATGTTATGTGGTTATCGATCTTAAAACTCGGAAACTCAGCCATGCTGATATTGGACAAATGTTGTTATACGTCAATTACTTTGACCGTGAAATTCGTGATGAAAATGACAATCCAACCATTGGGCTGGTATTATGTACCGAGAAAAGTGATACGATGGTGAAATATATGTTAAACGAAACCAATCAACAAATTTTTGCGAGTAAATATCAGTTGTATTTACCAACTGAAGAACAATTGCGCCAAGA
>Ga0247840_10009022_pt1 | contig 13089 bp, 9 predicted proteins | sample LaCruzMarch2015__FD_192404 | JGI IMG/M metagenome (GOLD analysis project Ga0247840, IMG submission 192404) | Freshwater microbial communities from meromictic Lake La Cruz, Castile-La Mancha, Spain - LaCruzMarch2015_17m | ecosystem: Environmental > Aquatic > Freshwater > Lake | place: Spain...
TCTCTTTTTTATAGTTTTAGTTTTTGGTTAAAATTCGGTGTGCCGCTTGTAACGCTAATTCATAGCCCATTGCTCCCAATCCACAAATCACACCTTGTGCGATGTCAGAAAAATAGGAATGTTTTCGGAATGGTTCACGCGCATGAACATTTGATAAATGGACTTCGATAAAAGGAATTTTTGTTGCTAATAACGCATCGCGTAACGCAACACTGGTGTGAGTAAATGCCGCTGGATTGATAATGATGAAGTCCACTCGGTTCGCATACGCAACGTGAATCAATTCAATCAGCTCATGTTCGGCGTTACTTTGATGAAAGGTGAGTGAATGCTGTAAAAGCTGTGCTTCTTTTTCAAGTAAATGTTGAATATCTGCGAGAGTATGATTGCCATAAAGACTGGGTTCGCGTATGCCCAACAAATTCAAATTTGGACCATTTAAAACAGTGATTATCGCCATGAGTTTCTTTTTAAAATAAGCAGTTGAAAGTCGCGCAATTTTACCGTGTTGTTACCGTTTGTCCAGTTTAAGCGCGAAATGCGTGTAACTTTGCGTATTTTGGCGGTATTTTTCAAAAGTTGTTAATTCTTTGTCGCTAAACGCGCTTGCCATTTTGCCGAGATTGTTTTGAGTTCTGCCAAATTAAACGTCGTTAAGTGCCGCGATGTTAATAATTGCTTACCCGCTACCCAAACATCGGTGACTTGTGAACGGTTTGCCGCATAAACAATTTGTGAAATCGGACAATAAAGCGGCTGCGTTTCTAAATCACTTAAATCAATCGCTATTACATCTGCTGCTTTTCCAATTTCAAGCGAGCCAATTTTTTTATCCAAACCAAGAGCTTTCGCACCGTTAATAGTCGCCATGCGTAATGCTGTCATCGCAGGAATTGCGCTAGCATCGTTTGCTACCGCTTTGCCAATCAATGCCGCTGTTCGCATTTCGCCCAACATATCTAAATCGTTATTACTTGCCGCGCCATCCGTGCCGAGTGCAACATTAACGCCAGCCGCCAAACATTTTGCAACAGGACAAAAACCGCTCGCTAGTTTCAAATTGGATTCTGGACAATGCACAACGCTTGCACCCGCATCGGCAAGCAACTGAATATCTTCATCCGTTAATTGCGTCGCATGAACCGCAATCAGCGAATCATTCACCAAACCTAAATCGTGTAGACGTTGCAACGGACGCTGACCATGTTGTTCCAATGCCGATTCCACTTCATAAGCTGTTTCATGTAAGTGAATATGAACAGGCAAATCTAAATCTTTTGCCAAAGCGTTAATACGTTCAAGCGGTTCATTTGAAACGGTATAAGGCGCGTGCGGCGCAAAAGGCGTGCTAATCAATTCGTGAACGTGCAATTCGTGATACAACGCCACACCTTTTTCAATATATTCGTCACTGTTTTTTGCCCAAATGCTGGGGAAATCAATCACAATTAGACCCAAGCTGGCGCGAATGCCGTGTTTGATAACCTGCCTAGCGGTTATTTCTGGGAAAAAATACATATCGTTAAAACAGGTCGTTCCACCACGCAACATTTCGGCAATCGCTAAATCGGTGCCATCACGAACAAATTCTTCGCTCATCCATTTCGCTTCTAAAACCCAAATGTGATTTTGCAACCAATCTATTAACGGCAAATCATCGGCAATGCCACGCATTAACGTCATTGCCGCGTGCGTGTGAGCGTTCACAAATCCTGCTGTGAGAACGTGCGTTTTTAGGTCAATCACTTTTTCACTTTCATAAAGTAATTTCGCTTGTTCAGTCGGCAATAAATCTAAAATTTTTTCAGCATGAATCACTAAGCTGTAATGTTCAAAAACAGCATTTTCGGGTTCAATTGGAATTATCCAACGAGCGTGAATAAGGGTGTCAACAGTTTGCATCATTATCGTTTCTCAATATATTTTTTAATTCTGTAGGGGCGAATGTTATTTGCTCCTACGCTTTCACCAACATAAAATCATCATCAAATTTTTAAAATTTTTCATCGTAATTCCACCCAATTCCCTTACAAAAACGTTATTTCACCACCAACACAAAATCATTCGCCGTTAATCTTTTGTAATGGTCTTTTTCCATGAACTACTTAGCCAATTTGAACCGTTTCGCTTCAGCAGAAAGCGGGAATTTTGTGAGAAGTAACATTTGATAATGTTTCGCCATCGCCGCATTACCAGACGCGCCTTCAATTTGCGCGGCAACTAACAAGGATTCGGCGGTTTGTTCAGCGGTTTGTGCGTAACGTTGCAAATATATTTTTGCCGCCATGAAATTACCTTGTTGATAATTCACTTTTTGCATTTCTAACAAGACGGGCGAGTAATCGTTATTGAGTTGCAAGGCTTGGGTAAAATAGGTTTCGGCTTCTTGATATTGCGCTAATTGCATATAACACCGTCCCAAATTTGTCATCGCTAACCACGGACGTTCGTTCAATCCATCAGTCGTTGCAGCCGTTAATAACGCCATACCTTTTTCGGCTTCACCCCGTTCACACAAGAAACGCCCATAATTATTTTTAATTCCTAAATCGTCAGGCATTAGCGAAATCGCGGTTTGATAATGCGAGTGGGCATCGTCAATTTTATTGAGCTTTTCATCCAAAAAAGCCAGCGCGTTGTAGGCTTGTGCATTTTTAGAATCTAAGCGAATGGCGTGCTGTAAATTTTCTCGCGCCACTTCCAATTTGTTCAAATTTAAATAGCGCACACCGAGTTGCAAATAAATATCGGCAGCATTGCCTTCAACGGATTTTGCATCGTCGGTGGTCGCACAAGCCATCAATCCAAAAATTAACGCACTTAAAATGAATAAACGAAATGCACGCATTTATTACGCCGCTTTTTTGAAGTTTGTGTGTCGCCGACTTTTGTCCGCAACTTGTCCGACCAATTGACCACAAGCGGCATCAATATCTTCGCCGCGTGTTTTACGAACGGTAGTAATAATGCCCGCGTCGTTAAGCAGCGTTTTAAATTTCAACAGTGTTTCTTTATTTGAGCAGCGATAAGGTGAATTCGGAAAGGGATTAAACGGAATTAAATTGAGTTTGCATGGCACGGTTTTGAGCAATTTAATCAGCCCTTTTACATCTTCCAGCGTGTCGTTAATGCCGTCGAGCATCACATATTCAAAAGTGATAAAACGGCGTGGCGCGATTTTGGCATTTTCGCGGCAGGCTTCCATTAACATTTTTAACGGATATTTTTTGTTAATCGGCACCAGTTCATCACGCAATTCGTCTCGCACCGCATGAAGTGAAATTGCCAAACTCACGTCACACGCTTCGCCCAGTTTTTCAATCGCAGGCACAACACCTGATGAACTTATTGTGACGCGGCGTTTCGATAAACCATACGCAAAATCATCCATCATCAAATTGACTGACGCGACGACGTTATCGAAATTCAATAACGGTTCGCCCATGCCCATCATTACGACATTCGTGATTCGACGGTCTTTGCCGACGCGATTTTGGGCAACAAATAATTGTCCGACAATTTCTGAAGTTTTGAGATTGCGATTAAAACCTTGTTGTGCGGTGGAACAAAACGTACACGCCAACGCGCAACCGATTTGTGACGAAACACACAGCGTATTTCTGTCATCTTCGGGAATAAAAACGCTTTCGATACGATTGCCGCAATGCGTTTGCATCGCCCATTTTATCGTGCCATCAGTGGCAATTTGTTCAACGACAATTTCGGGCGTTTCAATCACGCAATTTTCGATTAAATAAGCCCGAAGCGTTTTGCTTAGATTGCTCATTTCGTTGAAGTCATACACGTCTTCTTGATAAATCCACTTCATCAATTGCGTGGCGCGGAAGGGTTTTTCGCCTAAACCAACAAAAAAGGCGATTAAGCCTTTTCTGTCGAAATCGAGAAGATTTATTTTGGTCATACTTTTAAAAAATGGGTTATTAAGTTGTTGTCAATTTTGACAAATGTGGTCGAACACGATTATTTTCAAAGTCATTTTAACCTACGAACGCAAAATACGCTGAACACTTTGCTTTTCGCGTTAAAACAAAACTCAATGCTTCGGCGGGATATTGCTATCAAAAAAATATCCGATAACCCACTTGCCAAAACGTTTCGTCTTGTGAAACTGGAATGTTTTGCAAATTTCTTGCGGCAACATTACTTGTTGCAGTCGTCACTTCAAAATTTAACTGATGATGTTTCAAAAATACCCAATTATAGTTTGCAGTCCATGCACTGCCACTACTTTCATTTGGATTTTTCACCAATTCATCATTTTTATGTACGCCAAAAAGTTCATAACGAACACTCAAACGATGTCCTTCGATGATTTTTTTACTCAGTAAAAACGAATGCGCCCAAAAATTCACATCGACAGCGGCATGATTGCCCACTAATCCGCCCATTTGCGTATTGCCGAGCATGGATTGTTCAACAAATACGAATTCAAACGGTAAGGAAATTTTTAAACCCGCACTGCCAAAGCGCGTGTACCAGCCATATTGACCTTTTTCGACAACCGCTGGATTTGCCATATTGTCGTAATACAAGGCGCGAAATTTCACCACATCAGGACGTTCGAGATTAAAACCCGCGTAATAACCAGCTCGACCATCGACTTCCACAAATGGCTGTGTCGTCATCGCTTGTTTGGGAAAAATGTTTTGAATTTGTGCCTGATTGGGCAATTTGAAACCGTCTAAAATCGTCGCTTCATAAGCGTGCATTTGCCAACCGCGAAAGGCAAGCAAAGTTCCTGTCGTATCATTATTGCCAAAACCTGCTCCGAAAATATCAACGTGATCGCCATTTTCAAAGTAATAACCGAGCGTTGCTTCACCTCCAAAGGTCTTTAATTCTTCGCCTACCCAAGAATTGATGGCTGACGATGTGAGTGTGTACGGGCTAGTCCATGCCGCCCCCGTATTTTCAAGTGAAATCGGCGCATAAAATGAACCTAATCGAGCGTTAAAGCGAAACGGAGACGTGCTGACAGGTTTGAAAAATAGAACTGCTTCGCTAATATCGACTGGATTTTTAGCATGGTGGGCATATTTTGCGGTGATTGAGGCCGTCCAACTCCAACTAATTCGCCCTTGTAAAGTTAACGCTGTTTCATTTACACGAAACAAATCTCGATTCGCGCCGCCGTCTCGAAATACACTGAAATCGGTATTATTTGGACAGTCACTGTCCGTGTGAATATAGCGAAAATCAGCTACACCATGTGCTTGAATGTTGTGAAATTCATCCGCCAGTAACACATTTGTAAAAAACAATGTACTTAAAAAAAGAATTTGCCTATTCATAAATGTTCTCTCAAAACAGTCGCTTTTTTACTTGCAGCACCATCAATAATTTTCTGAGCGTCATCAATTTGTTTTTCAAACGTTTCAATTTGCGTGACTATTTCTTGCTGTTTAGAAAAAGATGGAACTGGCGTGAGAATAACTTGTAAATTTTGAACAGATAAACCTGGCTGTGCCACTCCAGTTTTATATTGGTTTAAGTTCAAAAATTTGAGTTGATAATAAAGCCAATTCACATCTATTCCAGAAAGAGGAGTTACGGCAATTGCGTGTTCTGTTGCATGAAATTTGCCCGTTACCTTATGAACATTTCCACATAAAGCCCCTTGTCTTCCAATGAGCGGAAACGTTCCATCGTGTGTAAATGTTTTTGTATAACCGCGCAGTCCATTTCCACCATAACAAGGATATAAATCAACAGCTTTTTTATCGCTAATATCAGAAGCCGATACAAATTGCCCTGCTTTCAAATTACATATCGTTTCTAATTTTTTCTTTTCACTGTGTTTGTTTATTTCAATCAAAACGTTTGTGATATTAGATTTCAAATTTTCAATGTCGTGTTTTGCTTTTTCAACTTCACCATCAATCGCTTCACATTCGCTCACAATTTGCTGTTGAATGTCTAAAGGTGGGAGGGGGATCTTTATATTAGCCATGACGTTATTCATTAGCTTTGGATTTGCTGATTTAACAACATAATTGTCAGTAACTTGATTCAACGCCAACGGTAGAAATTTGATCAGAACATTATCATTTTTAGATTTCAACGTACCGCAAACATTAGTGCAATTAAATTTCCCGCTTCTATAAAAACAAGTTCCAGCGTAAATTCCGTCAGTTGTCCACGTTACATAATCGCCTTCAAAATCGAAAGTATTGATACAACCCATAATTCCGTTATTAGTTGTTTGTGAAGAATAAACAGGATATTCGCCTTGATTATCATCGATATATTTATGACTAATTACTCGCCCTCTACCAACTTCACATAAATCACTAATCTTCACTAAGTCCCACTTTGATTGAATTTCAACCAACTTTTTAACATTCAACGAAATCGTTTTATCAAAATCTTTGCGTGAAAAATCGAGCATATCAACCAAATTCACCAACGATGCGAAAGGCTGTAAATTTTCGGGAATCGCTGACAAGTTGCCTAAAAAGTTTTGTGTGATTAAAGCGTTAATTTTTTCGGGATTATCGCGGTTGGTTTCGTCATAAAGTGGCGTTAAGTGATTGCCATTTGAATCGGTGGTTAATTTAATGCCTTCGTCACCTTTTCGACCACTCCATTCATAACCTAAAAAGGCTTTTTGTTCTTTGTTATCCGCTGGACTTTTGATAATCAAAACAGGTTGTGGATTGTCGTAAGCCAACACGAAATACAGCAATTTGTCTTTTTCAATTCGTTCTAAATAAACACGAAAACGTTTATCAAGTTCGGTTTGTTTTTGTTCTTGCGTGAAATCTTTGAAGAATTTTTGTGTTTTCAATTTGGTGATGTCGCTCGAATTTTCAAAGTCTTTTCGATAATCGACAAACATTTCATGGGCGAGTAATTCGGTAGAAGGTTCGCCATTTAAGAGCATTTCATATTGCTCAAACGGAATTTTGATGTGAGCGCAGTATTGGTTAATAAAATTTCTATCATCAAATACATCATCTTCGGTTGTGGGCGGCAAAAACCATTGATTCACGCGATTGCCGTAGTGTTTGAATTCGGTGGGAACGCGCTGTTTGCGCCGCAAAAATAACACCACGGTATTTGTGCCTGTTTTGCCAAACGTGCCGCTGCCTAATTCGACGATGGCAACAATATCAAACGCTTTGAGCAGAATTTCACGACAAGCAACGTGCGTTTTATCGCTGTTTGATAACACGGATGACGGAACGATAATTGCCGCAACGCCCTTAGGTTTGAGTAATTTCATGGCGCGTTCAATGAAAAAACATTGAATGTTGCCGTTGTTATTCACATCAGAAACGGTGTTGAAAAGTTCGTATTGTTCGCGCTGTTCGAGTTTTAATGTGGTCAAAAAACCATCGACGGCAAACGGTGGATTTGCCACCAAAATATCTAGCGTTTCATTTTCAACGGCAATTTGTTTGTCGTGAATTTCTTGCACAATCGGATTAAGCGCGTCGCAATAAATCACGTTAATTTCTTTTTGCCCGTACATGAAAGCTGAAATTTTAGCGACTTTTGATAACCGATATTCTTTCTCAACACCATAAATTGTCCTGAAATAATCGGCTTTATTTTCAGATGGAATCAATTTTTGAACCTGATTCGCATATTCGGTTAAAAAATGCCCACAACCACAGGCGTAATCAATCACGCGCGGTGGCTTTTCATTTTCAGTAATCAATTTTTCAAGCGGCAGAGCAGAAATAATGAAACGACAAATCGGAATCGGCGTGAAAAATTGTCCTTCAGATTGTTTGAAACCTTTGTCTAAAAACAACTCAAACAAATTGCCTAAAAACTGATTTTGCGTGTTGCTGGAAAGTTTGAAACCTTGCCACATTTTCATCACAGCCAGCAAAATGACTAAGTTCTGCTCGAACAATTTTTTGTTATGCACATCAATAAAACTAAAATCGGAGTTGGTGTAGTATTTTTGTTCAGTAAATAACTTTAACGCCTCATCACGAATGGCATTTTCATTGTGTTTGAAATACTCAAACGGTTTTAAAAAAGCGGCTCTATCAATGAAGGTAATAGTTTCGCCTAAATAATCTTTCATGCCTTGTTGATAAAGGGCTTGCAGCCTATCAATCAAATCAAAATAATCATCGACAAATTCACCGCGCCAAAAGAATTTTAATTCACTGTTATTTTTTTCGCTGATGGTTTCGTCGGTGATTTTGCACAAAAATAAATTGATGAGTTTGTCAAAAGCCGTTTCTTTGCTTGAAACGTTATAGGTTCTTAAAACCTCGGCAAATTCGTTAAATTTGGTTCTTAACTCGCCTTCGCCAATGTCTTTGAGTGTTTCGTGCGTAATTTGACCGACACCAATTTGGTAGGTTTGCATCGTCGGTTCAAAAATCCCAAACTCGGAATAGTTTTGATTATAGGTTTCTGTCCATGCGCGAAATAAGCCGTTGGCATCGGTAGCATCTTTAAAAAAGAAACGTTTTACCGACTTTTTGGCATCTTTTTTAATCTGCTCCTCGTTGTCGCGTAAGTCGATAAGGTAATTATCAAAAGTTGGTTTGCCGTTAGTGAAATCGGAGGCGTACAAACACAAAAATTGCGTGTCTTTTTTCTGATGCGCGTAAGAAAAGAGCTGGTAGGTTTTTTCTCTGGTTTTTTTCCAAGCGTCGTCAAATGCTTTGCCAGCGGTTTTGCATTCGATAATGAGTAAAGCCTTGCCTTGTCTGTCACTGACTAAAATATCAGCACGTCCACCACTCATATCACGACCGCTAGGAAATTGTGGCTCAAGTTCAATGGTTTCAGGCGCGTAACCTTTTTCTAATAATCGATGCACGCATTCAAAAACAACGAAATTCTCAGTAGCAGAAAAGTTGCTGGTTGTCGCGTTGTTGACGATTAAATTTTTAGGGTAAATCAGCTGTTGCTCTTTAACATCGACTTCCAAAATCGCACCATTAGCAAGAATTTTACTGTAATGGTTGCTGTGTTTGACGAAATTAAGCGCGTGTAGTAATTGTTCAAAGGTGGTTTTGGTCATGTGTTGGTTTGAAGTAAATTTTTAGTTGTATGGCGGTCAGTATAACGGATTCAACATTTCATCTTCAGGTGGTTTGCCTGTGCGAGAAGTCGTTTTTAACGTAATTTTTTGTGCCATTGGCGCAGGTTTTTCAGCGGTAATTTTAATTTGTTGAACTTGCACATTATTTGGTGCATCTAAATTCGGATGCCACAACGTCAGCGTGTAATCATCTGGCGGCAAATTGAGTGACCATTCGCCTTTTTCATTGGTTTGCGTGATATATGGCGCGTCGCTCACATAAACATAACCCACCATCCAATCGTGAATGTTGCACCCTAAAACCACAATTCCCGCTTTATCAAATACAATCGGTTTCGGCGAAACATCTTTATAAAGCTGAATTTCAAACGAATTCGCAGGCGAAAACGAATAAATATGATGTTGAATGTTGTCGCTGTTTGGAAAAAGTACCGATTCGCCAACGTGTACCGCTAAAATATGGGACACAAATTCGCGGTGTTTTTGATCCATTTTTCGCGGTGAAGTGGCTAAAACAGGTTTTGTTTTTATTGTGCCGACCACTGTAATGACAGCTTCCCCAACAGGTTCATCATCATTTGTAACGATACCATTTAACGTGAGAGCAGACGCATTGACGCTAATAGCGAATAATGTGTAAAAAAATAAGAGTCGCATAATTTTTCAGATTTGGAATGTAGTTGTGAGACAAATAGTAAATCAGTGGAATTCACAATGAAATTGAAAAAACGTTTTACGCTTAACTTCAGTCGTTTTCGGACGCGCTTGCTATTTTACATTATCGGCTTGTTGTTACTGACGTTAAGCAGCGTATTTGGTGTGGTCAATCATGTTTTTCGTGAAAATACCGAAGACGCAATTCGCCATGAATTACTGGTTACAGAACGGATTTTTTCACGACTTTTACAAGAACGCAGTTTGCAACTCACCCAACAAGCCTCCGCGTTAGCGAGTGATTTTGCCTTTAAGCGCGTGATGGCAACGTTTGATAACGCCACAATTTCATCTGCGCTAACCAATTTGAGAAAGCGTGTCAAAGCGGATACGGCGTTTTTAGTCGCCACAAATTACAACGTGATGGTGGATAGTTTGCGTTTTCAAAATACGAACGACGTATTTTTTGCGACGGATTTGATTAAACAAGCCGAAAACAAAGGTCATGCGTCGCAACTGGTGTTAATCAATCAAACGCCTTATCAACTTATTGTCGTGCCTGTTTTGGCTCCCGAACCGATTGCGTGGTTATGCTTAGGTTTTGCCGTAGATAACGCGGTGTTAGCGCAATTAAAACAACTCACTCAAGTTGAAATCAGCTTGCTGAGTGAACAAAATCAAACGTTGCAATTGCACGCTTCAACGTTACCTGAATTTTCAAAAACATTGTCGTTACCTGAAACAAACGAAGCGGGCTTTTTTTGGCGGCAATCGGAAGAATTATTTTTAAGTCGTTTAGTCACGCTTGAGCAAAATCCAAATGGCAAATTGGTCGCGCTTATCGAGCGTTCATGGCAAAAAGCGTTAGAAAACTTTTACCGTTTGCAGTGGTTATTGCTTGTTATCGCGCTAATTAGCGTTGGATTAGTCAGTTTGGCGGCATTGTTTTTAGCAAAAACGGTGAGCAAACCCGTTCAAGTTTTAGCGGAAGGTGTGCAAGCAATCGGGCAAGGTGATTACGGCGTTCAAGTACAAATTAAAAGTCAGGACGAAATTGGCAAACTTGGCGTGGCATTTAATCAAATGGGCGTGCAATTACTTGAAAAAGAAAAAATTCGCACGTTGCTTGGTAAAGTCGTTTCACCTGCGGTAGCGAATGAATTGTTAAGTCGTGACGTAATGCTAGGCGGTGAAACGCGAGAAATAACCGCACTGTTTTCAGATTTGGAAAATTTCACAGGTATTTCTGAAACCATGAACGCACAAGATTTAGTGGCGTTGCTAAACGATTATTTAACGCACATGAGTTTTGAAATTAGTGAACACGCAGGCGTTTTGGATAAATTTATTGGTGATGCGATTGTGGCATTTTGGGGCGCACCTGTTGATGATGATTTGCACGCAAGACACGCCGTTTCTTGCGCTTTGGCAATGCAAGCAAAATTAAAAACCTTATACACAGAATGGCAAAAACAAGGTTTGCCGCTGTTCAAAATGCGAATTGGCATCAACACAGGTTATGCAGTCGTCGGCAATGTGGGGTCAATTGATCGTTTGGATTACACCATGATTGGTGACACGGTGAATTTAGCGGCGCGTTTAGAAGGTGAAAACAAAAATCACGGTACGGAGATTTTAATTTCGGAATTCACTTATCAAAAAGTGAAAGACGTTTTTGCTTGCCGTAAATTGGGCAGTGTAAAAGTGAAAGGCAAACAACAAGCGATTGTAATTTATGAAGTTTTGTATTGATTTATTTTACAATTCGTCCAACAAAAAAGGCGGTTAAGCCTTTTCTGTCGAAATCGAGAAGATTAACCTTTTTGACAGGATTATCTTGTTCTTGCACAGATTTCTTCGGCTGAGAAGAAATAAGCAATTTCACGCGCCGCAGTTTCTACAGCGTCTGAACCATGAACTGCATTTTCGTCAATACTTGCTGCAAAATCAGCGCGAATTGTGCCAGCCGCCGCTTCTTTTGGATTCGTTGCGCCCATAATGTCGCGGTGTTTTAAAACAGCGTTTTCGCCTTCCAAAACTTGCATAATAACAGGACCAGAAATCATGAAAGACACTAAATCGCCGAAAAATCCGCGTTCGCTGTGTTCTGCATAAAAACCTTCAGCTTGTTCTTTCGTCAAATGAACCATTTTCGCAGCAACGATTTTCAAATCGTTTTTTTCAAAACGGCTGTAAATTTCGCCGATTACATTTTTTGCCACTGCGTCAGGTTTGATGATAGAAAAAGTATGTTCGATTGCCATTGGTTTTAAAACTCCTAAATTGTAAATTAAAAATGAGCGCGAATTATAGCGGATTTAGCGCGAAAGCCGCCATTAAGTTACGCTTGCTGCAAGCATTTTTTGAAACGCCAAAAATAATTTTTTCATCGGTGCGGGTTTGTAAGGAAATAAATCGACAGGGTCAATCGCATGAACAATCATGCAGCTGTCGATTTCAAAAATCAGTAATTCACCATCGGGTGTTTCGCTGCAATCCATTCCCAAATAATCCAAACCTATGCGTTCATAAATTGTTTGAAAAGCGGCAGCGTGTTTTTTTGCAAATGTTTCGTTGAAATACTGCATGACATGGGCTTCTTCGGCACGTTTTTTAGCGTCTTCCGCCATGCCTGCATTCAAATAATGAATCATCCAATTTTCTGAAATCGCCAAATGCGCTAAAAACGGTTGCCCAGAAATCAACATCACGCGATATTTACGAAATAATCCGTCGGTGTTGCGATAGTCGATAAATTTTGCAATGAAAAATTCGTCGTAATTTTGTTGCACCAAATAATTCGACAATGCCGTTTTCGATTCAATTTTTTCTAAATCATGACCCGCGTGAGAATCAACGGGGCGAATAATTATCGAATAATCAAAATGCTCTGCATCCAGATTTTCAGCTAAATAACGTACCGTTTCGGGCATTGAAATTCCCGCAGCGTTTGCCAATAACTGACATGCCGCATCACGCGACATTTTTGCAATCCGTTCGGGTTTATTCAAAACGGGTTTTGACCACGTTGCTAAAGGCAGTTCGAGTTGTTTTAACAATGGCAAATTCTGTTCAGATTCGGCAATCGCTACAAATAACACATCGTGTTTTGGAAATTCGTCAGGACTAAAATCCGCCGTCACATAAAACAACGTTAATTCAATGCCCGAATCTTCGAGCAAAAATTCAATCGGCGTATTCGCCATTAAATCGCCAGCACTCAATAACGCTAATACGCGCAAAGTCGGATTTTTTACGGGCAACGAATAAATGCGTTGTAACGCAATGGCTTCGGCTTGCATTTGCAACGCCAATTCACGATTACCACGCAATTGTAAAACCGTCGATAAAGCCATCAGTGCATTCGCATCATTAGGATTTTCAACGGTTTTATCAAT
>Ga0247840_10009024_pt1 | contig 13087 bp, 7 predicted proteins | sample LaCruzMarch2015__FD_192404 | JGI IMG/M metagenome (GOLD analysis project Ga0247840, IMG submission 192404) | Freshwater microbial communities from meromictic Lake La Cruz, Castile-La Mancha, Spain - LaCruzMarch2015_17m | ecosystem: Environmental > Aquatic > Freshwater > Lake | place: Spain...
GTTTCTCCCTTCCCCGGCCCCTGAGCCAAAGTGGTAGATTGTGCTGTGTTCATGTCCATAACTCCTACCCGCCCTGCATTAATATCTCAACCGGCAAGTGTCTCACCTTCATTGGCACAGAGGGGTTCCAAGAAAGCACTGGCGATTGCTGTGAGAAACAACAAGACGGTCTTCAGGAATACCTACCTTGCGCAGCGGCTTGCAGGGTAACGTTGAGAAGTGCCGGAGTCAAAATGCACCACCCGGCGGGCCGGAATGAGAATGCACAGAAAGGCCAGAATGAAACTGCACAGGCTGGCTGGAGTAATTATGTACACCCAGAAGCGAAAGAAGCGACATCTTCCAGGGCATGCAGCCCGGCAGGGTCTGTTGCGTGAGCGGCGTTGGCGACGTGCTCCAGAGAGAGCGCTGCGACAACCTTGGGATGAGCGGCATCATATCTCGTTGATTTTTCATGCGAGATGACTTGCCGGGCCACCTGACCGGACATGGACCAGGAAATACACTGGGCCGCCAATCTTTGACTACAAAAACGGCTCTGGCGACGCAACTGGCTGGTCGCAAGAGTTGACAGGGACACATCGGGTTGCCGTTATTGTCTGAAAGAACACAGGGGGATCGAAATTTCGATTGCCCCAAGGGTTTATGAGATTGAAATTTCAATAGGATCAGGGGGCGCAGAGAAAGGCCCCTGGTCGAGAACATCTAGAAAAATCGGATTGATATCTTTTGATGGTGCTGGCTTTGGTGCCAGAGGGAACGAGGTATGTCGAAATCTGCTAGCATACCAAGTGGTTGCAGTGAATCAGGTTGCACGGATCGGGTCAACCCTATGTTGGGGGAAAATATTCCCCCAACCAAGGGGTCCTGAGTTGAGTCCTGCAAAATGGGCAGGGCGTGAGAAAGAGGGACGAACACTGCGGCGGGGAATATCCCGGGATCAAGGGTAGTTGTGATGCAACAGATAGAACTATGGTTGCGGTGGCTGGGCGGACTATAGTCCGTGGAAATTTCAACGGACTGAGGGACGCTGAGTTTGAGAAGATTAACTGTGGGCGCAATCTGCACTTGACTTCTGTTTCCCCGAATCCTAATTGAAATTCAAATTTAAAATTTCCCAAATGGTGCCGTAACTATCTACGGGCACCCACCGGAAGAATTGAACTGCCATAAGATGCCTCATCAAAAAGTACTAAAACCTATTATCTTAGAGGAGTGCAGCCTGAAAAAGCCCCCACTCCCCTCTCTGCCTACGCCCGAGATACTCTACCCCCTCGACATACCTGACATCGCCGTAGAGACGGAGCTTGACTTTCTCCTGCTCGAGATCCCCCCCCGCTATGTGCCCATGATGCCGAACGGGCTAGGATATATCGACAACCTGCTTAAGTCATCCGGGATACGCAAGCAAATCCTCGACCTGTCCATCCTACTCTACCATCGCTATCACTGCTCCCGGCTGCTCGACAAAAAAATCCACATAAGACCCTCGGGTACTCCCATGCCTGTGGACCCCTGGGACAAAACCATGCGCGCCGAATGGCACGGCGATGACTTTCTGGCCTTTTTCAAACCCGACCTCCGCGAGGCCCTGGACAAGATAGAACAAGCCCGCCCCCGCATCCTCGGTGTTTCTCTCAACAGTTTCAATCGTAAAATCGCCGGCTGGTTTTTGGGCGAAATCCGCCGTCGCCTGCCCAAAACCCTGGTCATGGTCGGCGGCTACGACTGCGTCTACCCGCAGGTAGGGCCCCGCCTCTTTTCCGACTTCGACTACATGGTGGTCGGCGAGGCAGAAAACTCGCTCATCCCACTTTTGCGTAGCCTTCTAGCCGGTGAACGGCCCGGCGACGTCCCGGGCGCGCTCTCAAAGTTCGACTCGCCTGGGCGGGTATTCTCTCCGGCCCCTCTCCCAGACTCCCTCGACCTCTACGACTTCCCCCGTTATGAATGGATATCCCACTCCATCTATCAGACATTTGACAGAAAACATCTGGTTCCGATTACCGGAAGCCGGGGTTGCAATTGGGGCCGTTGCAACTTCTGCGCGGAATGCTTCGCCTTTCGCAAGCGCTCACCCAAATCCGTAGCCGATGAAATCGCCCACTGGACGGCTCTGGGATTCCACGCCTTTCATTTCAATGAATCCGACGTCAACGGTGACCCGGCCAACCTCCACAGCATCTGCTCAGAGATCATCAAACGGGACTTGGCCGTCACAATGGTCGGGCAGATACGCATCGACAAACACAATACGCCGGAATACTTCCAGCACCTGGCAAAGGCCGGCTTCACCCATCTGCGCTTCGGCGTAGACGGCTTGTCGACGCACGCCCTCGCGCTACAAAACAAGGGCTATCCGATCGAGCTCGTCCATTCCAACCTTCGCGCCTGCCGCGCAGCCGGCATCCACACCACCGTCTACATCGTTATCGGCGTCCCCGGTGAAACCGAGGCCGACATCGAGGAATCCATCGCCAACATCGCTTTGCTCAAAGACGACATCGATTGCGTCGAAAGTCTCACCACCTTGATTCTCGCGGTGGGTAGCCGCTACCTCAGCGATCCGGAAAAGCACAATATCCGCTTCCGGGGCGACAAGGACTCAATCCTCGCTGAGCACCCCTACCTAATCCCCTCCGACCTCTGGTACAGCGAAGCCCCCTACATCGACCAGACGGTCCGGCTTGAACGACTCGACCGTATCGTCCTGGCACTCGACGTGGCGGGCATTTTCATCAGCGACTTTGGCAAGGGCCGTATTACCGAACTAAAACAAGGCGACCAGGCATGGTATCCTCAAAAACGCTCTTGAATCTCCAGCAAATATTGGCCTCACAACTCTGGTTTTTTTCTCATGACCGCGCAGGAGATGAATACCCGCTACTCCAACAGGGTGGCTTAAAACTTATTTATTTCGGATGCCTTGGTCACGGGGGGAAATAACGGAAACTCAAAGCCAAAGGAGCTCACAGAAACGACGTTGATAAAATGAGACTCACGAGCTCCCTTGCATGTTCGCCGGCCTTCCATGACCAGTTGACGCGCGGGGTCTTGACGTTTGCTAATGTCGCCGCTGTCATGGGTCAATGCCGGAATAAAAGTGTATCGGCGGGCCGGAATGAAACTGCGCTGGCTGGCCGGAGTAAATATGTATCACCCAGCGGCGAAAAAAGCGACGCCTTCCAGGGCATGCAGCACGGCAGGGTCTGTTGCGTGAGCGGCGTTGACAATAGGATATACAGCGTTGAGAACTTGCCGAGCCATCACCCGGATCAAGGTCCCAGAAAATATTTGAAGCCCGTCAAAAAGTGCTGGATTGGCCTGCACTGGCCAAACAGGAGAGTCATGCGCGAAACCTTGCCGAGAACAAGCCGGGGCTCCGCAGGAAACAACCTATTTTCGCGAGAGCATGGCCGGGGGAGGTGGATTCACAATCCTTGGAGCGTCAATGCGGCAATTTGAGGTGAGCCCGCCAGTGAGCAAGGGCAGCTTCCGCTTGAGAAAATAATAACGGCCAAGGCCGGCATCCCGACCCTGGCCGCTCACTCTTTATAATAATTCCCACCGCATGGGGGGGCTAATGTTTTCAAATCACTTTCTACAATGATCTAGCTAAGGTAGAACGGGAACTTAATGTCTCTAATGAAATCGACAATCATGCCATCCAGCGACTTGTAGTCGCGATAGTGCAGGAACCAGTGATGGAACTGGAAGGTGATCTCGATATTTTTCTTAATGGAGCGGATGGTGCTTTTCGTAAATAACTGGCCATATTGCTGGCGTAATTCGTTGAGGATCAACTCGACTTCGTGAAGGATAGTCGTGCTACTATGGAATTTGAAGAACATGTCCGCAATGCCGTAGCTATCGACAACGTGCGAGAAGAAGTCATCAATATTCTTGTTGCTGAAGATGTTCAACGCTGCAAATGAGTCCGAGTGGACAAGATTCTGTCCGGCACGTCTTCTCGCGATCTCTGCGGCAACGAAATCGGCCTCCTCAGCGTAAATGCTCTCCAGCAACTCACGCGGCGCGTCAACCAAGCTTGGGTACACATCTAACCCTGCGCCGTTGGGTACATACAACGAAAGCCCCTTGTTCATGCGCACCGTGTGCGTGTAGTTTATCGAGTCGTAGGTCAGCTTGACGCCAACCTGTCTTTCGAGATAGCGGGAGAAAAGATGCTCCAGAAGTGCGATCTGGAAACGATCGTATCCGATATACATACCTAAAAAATGGAGCGTGAACGGTCTCGAGTAGTCCTGGGCCGTCAAGTAATCGAGAAAGCAACGGTACGCCAGCGGAGTAAATGGGCTGAAGGTGATCCCGGTCATTCCCCGTAACGCAACCATGCCGCCGATGGCGCGGTTCTGCACGATATCGTTGAGCCCCAATGAGCCATAAATATTGTCCCATATCAAGTACTGCGAATGCATCTTGAAATGCCAGACAAAATAATACTTCGCCCGCACTTCAGGGTAGTCCAACAGAATAGCTCGCGCAGTCGTGAGAGACATTCGATTGAATTCATAGATGTTCTGCTTGGTGTTTAGCGACTCGTACGCCTTGCTCCAGGGGATGTCCAAGCTGAATATAGAATGATACTCGCTTCTCTCGTGCACCGCATAGACGTTATAGCAGGCGATGAAGCGAGAGATGTCCTCCGGGCTTACGAAACCCGCGATGATCGAATACCCGCCGGAATCAGTGAAAATTTCACCGTCGACCGGCGTTACATAGGAGCTCGAGTACCCCTGGATGTTATCGATAACCTTGGCCAGCGTGTGCGTGTTGAACCCCTTTTGTCGCAGTCCCTCGATGAGAGAGTACAGGCAAAGGTTCGTTTGACGAAGGATTGCGGGATTGAAATCAACGCGTCCCGGCGATGGTTTTCCGGCTACGTGTAAGTAAAACATATCAGCTCCTTTGTTAATGTTTTTTAGGAACGGGTCATGTTGAGCGGCCAAGATAGCGCCAATACTGTTTGCCAATTCGCGACCAGCTTGACCCCAGCCACTTCAAATTCGAAATCATGACGCGGGGGCGACCGTTATTGCGGCTGCCCCCGCTCTTCCCTTCAATTTCTAGATCAGCATTTCGTAGATGGTCAGGAACGTATCAAGATCGACCTTCACAGATGAGATGAGATAAAGATTATCTCCGGCATTCCCAATCGACAACGTCTGACCATCTTCAATCAGTTTGAACCATGCCATGGAGATGCGGCTCAGGCACGGCGTTACACCGTTGAGCAGTCGAACCATGCCTGGGTTGAAAAAAAACGATGACCCTTGCCCATAGACCGAGACAGCTTCAAGCTGCCCGCGGTAGATGTCGGCCGAGACGTTGGCAGCTTTTCGGATATAAGCCTTCAGGGTGGTTGGATTTTCGACTTTGACAGGAGCGCCCATGATGCTGTCTATCGCAGGAGGCGAGACGTATTGATTCGCGTACGGGCTGCACTGGACGTCAAACATCACGTTCCCGGTGAACGCGCCATATGAGTTGGGCGTATGCCCTTCATAGATCGCCACTTTCTGCTTCGATCTTACGCCCTTGAGCTTTCTCACCGTCTCGGAGTCGAGATGAAGATTGAGATTGACCGAGTCGCCGATTCGCGCGCGCAGATCGACGTGGAGGGTGGCATGCGAGTATGGAACCGTCATGCTGATGGCCGAGTTGTTGATGCTGGCGTGCGTGAGCTTGAAGGTCTTGAAGAGGATTTCGAGGATGCGCGTGAGCGACGCGAACTGCGCGGCATCGAACTCAGCGATGACCTTGGCCTGGCTGACCATGCCAGTGATAGGGTTGTTGATGTGCATGTGTTGAACTCCTTGCCGAGGCCAACCGTTTGGCCGGCCCCGGCGGGTAAAAGTGATTTTTATTCAGTGGTTGCTGTGGCTTCAGGTTCCGCACCAGTGGCTTCGGTCGCCTTCTCGCGCTGGCGGTCTGTGGCTGTCTGGGAAAGCTTCACGCCGGTCCAATAGCGGGCTCTATCGACTCTGCTCTGCTTGAGGCCATTCTGACGTACAAGTTTCCCGAAGTTATTCTTCCCTGCCGGTTCCACGCATGATGCCTTGGCCCATGCCAAGTACGCGTCGTGGAGCGAGCCAACTGGCACGCGGCCAGTCGGGTCCTCATCCGTGCAGTCGTCGAGGAAAGCCTGGGTCGTGTCCATCATCTCTCGAAAACCTTCGCACGCCTCGGTCACACACTCGGGTTCGATCAGGCGGCCATTGGCCTGCCAACGCTGGAAGCCCTCAAAGGCCCAGGCGAGGATGCCATCGCGCTCCTCCTTGAGCTTGTTGGGCAGGTCCTTGTCCATTTCCTCTAACGCGAAGGATGCGTCGAAGGGGACGATACGCAGGCGTCGATATATCCCATCGTCGGCACCGCTGACTTCCGGATTCACGTTTACGGCGAGAAAGAACTTCGCTTCCGGCAGGAATTCGAAAAATTCCTTGCCCAAAAACCGGGCCGTAATACGGTCGCCGCCGGTCAGGCGCTTGGTCAAGGCTTCGTCGAGCTTTTTGCCCATATTTATCTCAACAGCGGAGACGAAGCGGGCTCCCTTCAAGCGTGCCAGATCGTTGCGGATCGCGCGCGATTCGCTTTTGACGAAGGTGTGCGCCGGGGTTGTCTTCGCGTAAGAGCCCAGAACATCGAAGAAAACGTCGATGAGGGTGGACTTGCCATTGGCCCCTTTGCCGACGAGGACGAAGAGGACCTGTTCCTGCACCGAGCCGCTGAGGGAGTAGCCAAGGGCACCCTGAATGTAGACCTCCAACCCCTTGCGGCGAAGCGCGATCTGCGAGATGAATGCACGAAAACGCGGGCAGGCCGCCTTAGGGTCGAAGTTCGCCTTGGTAATTCGCGTGATCAAATCCTCGGCGCGGTGCTTACGGAGTTCGCCTGTGCGCAGATCGAGGGTTCCGTTGCGACAATTCAGCAACCAGCGGTCCGTGTCGAAATCCTCGGCGCGGACAGCAAAGGCAGGCATGGAGCTCGCGACCTCGAGGAGGGCCTTGATGCGGCCGTTCGACGCCGTTGTGTTTGCCCAAGCGAAGGCCTCGGCAGCTGTGATTTCCTGGCCCTCGGTCGTCACGAGAGACTTCCCGGAGCGCGCCACAGCGTATCGATGGGCAATGATGCGCCGATATAGGCGATGCAATTCACGGCGATCATTCCGCCAGACTTTGCCGTCAAACGCGAGCCAGCAGCCTTCGTCCTGGTTATAACGCAAGCGCTCACCTGCGATTTCAGCCAGAATCTCGGCGTTGCCGACGTCCGTGAGGGGCTGGACTACCAGCAATTCTGGCGGAGCGCCTGCCGCTGCTGGGTTCAGGTTGGTGATGCTGCCGTTGTCCTTGGTGGGGACGTCGGGCAGTTCCTCTGTAGGGACCACATCCTCTGGAGCAGGCGATTTCGGCTCCGGCGGTTGGTTTGGCCACGCGTCTTGCGTGGCCGCCTCGTGAATAAGGTCATCAAAGTCTGTCATTGGATTATCCTCCTGGCTCTTCGCCCAGGTTGCTCGTTGCCCGACCAGAGGCCGGGGAGGAGGCGTTCTTGCCGCCCTCATAAGGTTAAGGGCGACTATTTTGGTCGCTTTGCTACTTTTGGGGTCGCAGGCCGAAAAAATAAAAAATTTTTGAAAAAAAGTTCTCCCTTTCGCATAGCCGACGCGAAAGAATGCCTCGGCTGGAGGAAGAAAGCGCGCATATCCCCCTTAAGGAATAAAGAAATTTAGCGATTGATCAGGATGGTTTCCTACCTCGCGTGCATCAAACATGAGGTGGGGCGAGTTCTGCTGCCCGAGAAGAAGTAAGCGGGGCTATAAGGAGGTGGGGCTCAAAAAAACTATGCGGTTGGTTTGTCACGTTTGTACCGGAAGCTGGGCAACCTCATTTGATTATTGGAGTTTTGTTCTAATGCCGTTATTAGGGGTTCGGACGAGACCCAGGCTCACTCTATTCATATGGATGGAGTGCGCCGCTTGGCCCGGCATCAATCAACGCCGGGCTGTGGGCTGAAAAAATATCGGCTTTGAATTGTCCCGTTTGTCCCGTGGATGCCTGGTGGCTGTTGCAAAAGACTTATATTCTAGGGCTTTTGTTCGTGTGGTGTGCTGCGCCTTGAGGATAAGCGTGGTAACGGTGGAGGAAGGACAGCCACAGGGGATTCAAGGACAATGGCTGAGTCTTTTCTTGAAAAATCCTATATTTCATTCTGTTGGGACCTGCACAGTACAATCATGGCAAACTGAGCGCGATCTCTTTCCAAGGCGAACTCTACGGTCACACATTGATAATTGTGGCAGGCCGAAAATAATTCAAAACAAAAGTTTTCCTTCCCTTGGCGGCCGCAGTTAAACGAACCAGCCAACGAGACTGAAGACACTTATCTATGCTTAATATAAAGGAATTTTTTCAACTGGGCAGAGGAAGGCTTTACCTTGATGAATGGCAGGCTGGAGAGGCGACTATCACGTGCGCCAAGGAGGGGGGCGATGAGTTCCGAGGCGGTGGCGCTAAAAAAAAGTACCCCTCAGAATGTCACGAATGTACCGCGCTGTTGGCAACTCCTTATTTTAACGAATTTTTCATGGGAAGCCTGGCTGTTTCCTCAATTTCTACCAGGAGGGCAATATTAGGGGGGCTAGAAAGGCGGAGCAGCAAGTGGAGGCCGTGATTCCCAGAAAAAAACTATGCTTCTGGATTGTCACGTTTGTCACAGCATGCGATAAATATCTATGTTTTATGTGTATTATCTTGTCATTCGGCTATAGGGGGGGGGGTCAAGCAACCTTCCGGCTCCATCAGTATGGGCAAAGGTACCTATGAAGTGAAGATCATCAGCAATTTTTATAAAAATGGGACACCAACCAGCTGGGGCACTTGGTAACGTCAGCTGTGGAATAGCCAACAACTTGGATTGACAGTCAAGCACATCCTACCTCATAATAATTTCGATAATTTATTGATCACATATTTGTTCCGCCTCACAAATAAGGAGCTCCCATGACACTCGCCCCAGGGGCTAGGATTCTTGTTCGAGACGCTGAATGGCTTATTCGAAGGGTAGACAGTGACTCTAGGGGAGGTCGCTGCTTAGAAGTTGTCGGGCTCTCAGAGATTGTTCGGGACAAAGAGGCGGTCTTTCTTGATTCCGCCGAGCGATCCATTGAGCTACTTGATCCAGCAATGACGACCTTGGTGCATGATACGAGCAGCACCTTCACGGCATCTCTTCTACATTTGGAAAGCCAACTCAGGCTGACGCCACCGACCGACGATTGTCTCTATGTTGGGCACAAAGCCGCCATGGACCTGGTGCCCTACCAGCTAGACCCTGCTGCCCAGGCGCTGGCTAGACCCAGACAAAGAATCCTAATCGCCGACGCGGTTGGCTTGGGAAAGACTCTGGAGGCTGGAATTCTTCTTTCCGAACTGATTCGGCGCGGCAGGGGCAAGCGTATCCTTGTGGTGACAATGAAGTCCATGCTTACACAGTTTCAGAAAGAGATGTGGAGCCGCTTCTCAATTCCGCTGACAAGGCTAGACTCACAGGGGCTACAACGTGTCCGTCAAATCATACCCTCCAATCACAACCCCTTCTTCCATTTCGACAAGTCCATCATCTCAGTAGACACGCTCAAACAAGACAGAGCCTATCGAAATTATCTCGAACAGGCGTATTGGGATGTAATTGTAATTGACGAAGCTCATAACGTTGCCGAGCGAAAAAAAGGGCAATCGCTTTCCCAACGTGCGAAGCTTGCGCAGTTGCTTTCAAAAAAATCTGACGCTCTGATTCTTCTCTCCGCCACCCCGCATGACGGAAGCGCAAGAAGCTTCGCCAGTCTCATGAACATGCTGGACCCCACGGCTATCGCGAACCCTGACAATTACGGAAAGGAAGACATTCGAGGATTGTTTATTCGCCGTTTTAAGAAGGACATCCAGGACCAAGTCGCAGAAGCATTTATGGAACGTCGCATTCGCCAGGCGCAATGTGCAGCTTCACCTGAAGAAGACGTTGTTTTCGATCTGTTGGCCAAGGCTACCTTTGCAAGCCTTGATGGGAGCGGAGGCCATCAACTTTTTCGCACTATCCGAGAAAAAGCATTATTTTCTAGCCCCGCAGCATGTCTCTCAACTATCCGTCAACGGATCGTGAAGCTTGAAAAACGTAACGACCAAGAAGCTGAGCAGGATATTGCGACACTACGCCAAATGGAGACTGAACTTCCGAAGATCGGTCCTCTACAATTCTCCAAGTATCAAAGAATGTTATCTCTCCTTCAAGGGGACGCGGAATGGCGATGGACCGGAACAGATAAGAACGACCGTCTCGTCATCTTTACTGAGCGCATCGAGACGATGAAGTTTTTAGAGAAACATCTTCCCAAAGCCCTTGGGCTCAAGCAAAACCAAGTCACCTTGCTCGATGGCTCCATGTCCGATCTCGATCAACAGCGGATAGTCGAAGACTTTGGCCGCGACGAGTCCCCGTTGCGACTGCTCATCGCTTCTGATGTAGCCGCAGAGGGCATCAATCTGCACTATCTTTCTCACCGTATGGTTCATTTCGACATCCCCTGGTCGCTGACTTGGTCTTCCAACAGCGTAACGGGCGTATTGACCGTTATGGGCAGAAAAGTACACCTCTTATTCTTTACCTCATTACCCTCAGCACCCACCCGCGAATCCGTGGTGATCAGCGTATACTTGAGATCCTTATCCGCAAGGAAGACGAGGCATATCGCAACATCGGCGACCCTACAGCGATCATGGGGCTTTATGACATTGAGGATGAAGAAAATCTGACCGCTGCTGCCATAGCGGCTGGGCAGAGTGCAGAAGAGTTCGAGAAGCGTCTCGACAGCCGTGATGACTCCGGCGATCATATACTGGCTATGTTTTTATCGCGTGACGAGGAGCCCGTTCAGCAGTCCGGGGGGAACACTAAATCTATGCCTAGCCTTTTTACGGATGACTTCGCCTTTGCCCGGGCGGCTTGCGAATACCTCCGGCAGGAGCAGCGCCTGAAGGTCGAAATCGACCCTGCAAAGCGCATCATTGAAATCGTCCCGCCCGATGACCTCAAGGCCCGCTACAAGACCTTTCCGGCAGAAGTACGGCCCGATGGTGGGAGACACATTCTTTGTGATGACAAGGAACTCATCCAAGCGGAGATTCAACGTAGTCGCAAAGACGAAAGCGCATGGCCCAAGGTCGAATATCTCTGGGAACTTTCTCCTGTTCTTGCCTGGCTGGGGGACAAGCTTTTGGCCAGTTTTCGGCGACATACAGCCGCCGTAATTACTGTCAATCAAGGCCTCGAGCCCGGTGAAATTGCCTATCTGCTTAGCTCTGTCATTCCCAACCGTCGCGGCCAGCCCATCATTCATCGGTGGTTCTCTATTTCGGTTACGAATGGGCGTCCTTCCCAACCAGAGCCCTTAGAAAAGCTACTCGAACGGACGCGACTTGGCGCAACCCCCTTGCCCAACCCTGGAGCAGACATTGATTTGACCCCGGTGCAGAAGCTTTTACCTGACGTAGTGGAAAAGGCGAGACAACACATGCGGGCCGAACGGGAAAGATGGAGCCACAACCTTGCTTCACAGCTCTCTGAACATGAACGCGACCTCGAAGAGCTGCGCCAGCGCCATATCAAAGAGGTTCAGCTCGTAATCGATGGGCTCAGCATCGCAGAAAAGCTAAAGATCAACCGCTCGGAAATGCGCTTGCGCGAAATCCAAAGCATATTTGACGAGCACCGCGCTTGGCTCCATGAAACCATGACCACAGAAGACGCGCCTTATATCAAGGTCGCCGCCGTCCTCAGGGGGGCAGCATGAGCATCGACCTCACCGGCATCTACAACGATAACGAGTTCTACACCTCGCACTATGTCAGCGCACTGCTGGGCGACGATCTGAAAGGGCTCTTTTCTGAATGGAACCGACGCGCCAAAGAGGAGGGCAAGCACGCGCCATCAAACCTCCTGGCAAAACTTGCCCCACGTTTTTTCAAGCTCTTGTCCCAGGTAAAACTGCAGAAAGGGGATAGTCGTGGTTCCGCAGAAGCCGACGAGGAGTTGAAAACAAGTCTGAAAGATTTCCACTATGAACTTCTGACCGCCCTCGACTACCCCTGGTCCCCTTGTGTCAGACATGCGGAAGACGGCCGCGAAATCTCTCTCCTCTGTGAAATAGCCAAGGCCGACGGAGCGCCAGAACTCTGGGTCATCGCGGCGGAACCCGGACGCCAGGACGCCTTTGACTTAGATCCTTTGGAGTTCGAGACGGGCTTGAACGGCGACGAGCCCGAAAATCTGATTCGTTTTATCAATCGCGCCATTTTCTCCCGCTCAGAGCCTCCCCGCTGGCTTCTCGTCCTTGCGCCCTCACAAGTTTTGCTCTTGGACCGCTCCAAATGGAACGAGTCCAGACGCCTGCGGTTCGATCTCGACGAAATCCTCTCCCGTAAGGAGGCATCAACCCTGAGCGCAATGGCCGCGCTATTACATCGCGACTCCATCTGCCCGGCTGATGGCCTCGCCCTTCTCGATAGTCTCGACGAGAACTCGCACCGTCACGCGCACGCAGTGTCCGAAGACCTCAAGTACGCCCTGCGCGAATGCATCGAACTCTTGGGAAACGACGCCGCCGACTATTTGCGGTATCGGCGCAAGAAAGGCGTGTTCAGCGGGGAGGAGCAGATTGACGAAGCACAGCTCTCTCTAGAATGCTTGCGCTGGATGTACCGTATCCTCTTCCTTTTTTACATCGAGGCAAGGCCGGAACTCGGCTATGTGCCCATGAACGTGGACGCCTACCGCCGTGGCTACTCGCTCGAATCACTTCGCGAACTGGAAATATTGCCTCTCACCTCCGAAGAGGCCAGAAACGGCGACTATATTCATCAATCACTGGAAATCCACTTTTCTATGATCCCTCTGTGCCAATGAAGGTGAGACACTTGCCGGTTGAGATATTAATGCAGGGCGGGTAGGAGTTATGGACATGAACACAGCACAATCTACCACTTTGGCTCAGGGGCCGGGGAAGGGAGAAACG
>Ga0247840_10009025_pt1 | contig 13085 bp, 14 predicted proteins | sample LaCruzMarch2015__FD_192404 | JGI IMG/M metagenome (GOLD analysis project Ga0247840, IMG submission 192404) | Freshwater microbial communities from meromictic Lake La Cruz, Castile-La Mancha, Spain - LaCruzMarch2015_17m | ecosystem: Environmental > Aquatic > Freshwater > Lake | place: Spain...
CCTATATCACTGCTATTCCCACTGACCCCCCTCTGGTGCTAGCTCTACTCTTACCCTCATCACTCCCGTTTATGCTGCCGATGGCGGAACTGGTTACAAGGTTGGACTCGATACCAACAACAAACTAATCGTCACTGCTCCTCTCGCTGAACTCGGTGCTTCTATTGTGATTGGTACGACGACGGGGACGACGACGGGTGAAATACCTGGTCCACTAGGCGTTGGATTGATCGCCCATTGGAAAATGAATGACACGACATCTACTATTGTTTTAGACACAAAAGGAAACAACAATGGTTATTCTGTTCGTGATGCTGGAATTCTCTCTAGTAGCGGTGTCGTTGGTACTTCTTTATTGAATGACAATTATTCAGGTGATGTTATCACAGTTCCTGCTAGTGGCTCATCGCTGAACAGTCTTTTAAATGGTGGGAATCCTTTTTCTATTTCCATATGGGAATACGCTGATTGGTCAGGCGATAATCCTATTTTTAATAAAGGTATAGGTTCACTAGATGATCCATATATTGGCATGAATGCGTACAATAATTATGGACAAGGCATAACTTTTTTTGAATTAGCAGCCCAAAGTTTCCCTTGGTACAATGAAGGAATATATATAGGTTTTATCAATCCTTTAGGTAATACAGAGTGGAGACATTATGTCATTACTTATGATGGTAGCGGCCAAGCTTCGGGTGTACATTTGTATGTTGACAGTGCAGAAATAATAGACATCTACAGTATTTACCATGACAATTTTGAATTGATAGATGCTGGTGTCGGTCCTCAAGCTGATTTGCTTTTGGGTGACCCGGTTATTCGTGGTAATCACGTTGTCCGTTATGACGATACTCGTATATATAATAGGGTTTTGGATCAGAACGAAATAGATTTACTTTACAATGGTGGGTCTGGCACAGAATCAGAGTAATTTTGTGGTGAATAATTGGTTATTTAAGAAAATAGCCCTGTGTGTTACGTCACGCAGGGCTATTTTTAATTTAGAGCATTATGCAGGTTTGTTATTAATTGTTATAATATGCTTATGAAAAAACAGAAACTGCTTATTGTTGGTAACTGGAAAATGAATCCGGAAACAGGAGAAAAAGCCAAAGAAATATTTCAAGGTACGCAAAAAATAGTAAAAACCTTAAAAAATACTAAAGTGGTGGTCTGTCCGCCTTTTGTCTATTTGTCTGATTTGGGGAAAATAAATAATTCTAAGATAGTCCTAGGCGCACAGGATATGTTTTGGGAAAAAAGTGGTTCTTTTACCGGAGAGATAAGCTCCAATATGCTAAAAAAAGAAAGTTATGTGATCCTAGGTCATTCTGAAAGAAGAAATCTTGGGGAAACTGACGAGATGGTTTCCAAGAAACTAATTTCCGCTATCAAGGCCGGGTTGCAGCCTATTTTGTGTATTGGTGAAAAAGAGAGGGACGCCCACGGAGATTATCTATTATTTTTGAGGAATCAAATAATAAATTCTTTGGGTAAATTACAAAAAAGATATTTAGTTGATTTAATAATTGCATATGAACCAGTCTGGGCGATAGGTAAGACCGAGGCTGAAGCAATGAAGCCAACAGATATTCATGAAATGACAATATTTATAAAAAAAGTTTTATCGGAAAAATACGATCAGAAGGTAGCGACCGCTGTCCCGATTCTTTATGGTGGATCGGTTGGTTATAAAAATGCCAAAGATATAATAGTTTTAGGAGAGGTCCAAGGTCTCTTGGTTGGACATGAGAGTTTGAAAGTAGAAAAGTTTTCTGAATTATTAAAAAATGTTGATTAGTTTTAAAAAACAACTTGCTCCCACCCTTGTCATTTTCGTGATGTTTTTTTTGTTGGGTATTTTGGTTGTTAATATCTTGGGTGTAAATTTAAATACGATAGCAATATCTAAAGCGGCGGCGGTTGCGGAAGCTTTTGCCTTAGAACCAAAAAGTGAAGTAAAAACAAGCATAAAAATGGCTTTTGTTGGGGATATGATGCTTGACCGGGGGGTAAAAAATTCAGTTTATAATAATCTTAGTGGGGATTACAATAAATTGTTTTCAAAGGTAAAAAGTCAACTCCTTAAGTATGATTTTCTATTTGCTAATCTCGAGGGACCTGTTTCAAATAAAGGTATAGATGTCGGCGGGATATATTCTTTTCGGATGGAGCCTAGTGTTATCCCAACTTTAAAAAAAGCTGGTTTTGATATTTTATCGGTAGCAAATAATCATACTTTTAATTGGGGAGAAGAAGCTTTTGCGGACACTTTGGAATTATTGTCAAAAGGGGGAATTGCTTATGTTGGAGGGGGTTTTGATGGTTCTAAAGCGTATAAAGAAAAAATAATAAATGTTCGTGGGGTAAAAATAAGTTTACTGGCCTTTAGTGATTTCAGAGCGGGCGGGATATCAAGCGAGTCGGTGAGACCGGGTATTGCTTTGATTTCCGAAACAGAAATTCAGAAGAGTGTTTCTCAAGCTAGAAAAAAAACTGATTTAGTTGTTGTGTCTTATCATTTTGGCGAAGAATATCAAGAAGAGCCAAACGCTATGCAGAAAAGATACGCCGAATTGGCTGTCGATTATGGAGCGAATCTAGTGATTGGCAGTCATCCTCACGTAGTTCAATCTCTGGAACAATATAAAAACTCATATATTGCCTATAGTCTAGGAAATTTTATTTTTGATCAGTATTTTTCTACTGAAACTATGCAGGGGGGCCTTTTGGAAGTCGAAGTAGATTCTGAAAGCAAACAAATTGAAAACGTTATCCTTAAAAAAGTTTTTCTCAATAATTTTTTTCAGATAGAGAGTATAGAGTAGAGGTAGATAAAACAAGACTACGCTTTTGAAATACACGAAAAACTTTTGCTAAAGTTTTTCTCTGTCCGGTGTCGTCACACCTACCAAGCTATTTCAAAAGCATAATCTTGTTTTAATTCAGAAAAGAAAAAGCAGAGTGGTCTATTTATCCAAATTTGGGTGAGGCATCATGTCGATGTCTGATTTTTTACTCCAACCACCCAGTATATGTAAGTGTAGGTGATTTATGATTTGTCCGCCATCAGGGCCGACATTGAATAGGGTCTTAAAGCCTTTCAGGCCAGCTTTTTTGGCATCATCTTTGGCAGCAAAAAATATCTTGGCGATTACTTTTTCATCACCTTTTTCTAAGTGGGCTAGTGATTGTATGTGTTTTTTGGGAATTACTAAATGGTGTATCGGCGCTGAGGGGTTCTTATCTGGGAAGATAATAATATCTCTATCTTCAAAGAGAATCTCAACTGGTATTTCCTTGTTTGCTATTTTACAAAATACGCAATCATTTTCTTTTTTCATAAGAATATTTTACCATTAAAGTCTGTTATAATCATCCAATGGGTAAATTTAAGTCAAAAATGAGGGATGAAAAACTGTTAGAGGAACTTTCTGGTTACCCGGAATTGCTGCGAATTCTATTTTTAAATAGGGGTGTAAAAACTAAAGCTGAAGCCGAAGCATTTTTACAGCCAAATTATGAAAAAGATTTACACGACCCGTTTTTACTGCCTGATATGGACAAGGCGGTGGAGAGAATACTGAAAGCGATTGATAATGACGAAAAAATAGTAATTTTTAGTGATTATGATGCCGATGGTATTCCAGGTGGAGTGGTGCTTCATGATTTTTTTAAAAAGATTAATTATGAAAATTTTGCTAATTATATTCCACACCGGCACTTAGAGGGTTTTGGCTTAAATCATGAAGCGATTGGTAAATTTAAGGAGGATCGTGTGGGCCTGATAATCACTGTGGATTGTGGGGTTTCAGATGTCGAAGAAGTGGCTCGCGCAAAAAAGCACGGTATCGATGTAATTATTACTGACCACCACATACCCTCCAAAATTTTGTCTAACAAAACTTCGACGGGTGAACCAGGAGACAAACTACCAAAAGCAGTGGCAGTTATTGATGCAAAAAGAGGAGACAGTAGTTATCCTTTTAAGGAATTATGTGGAGCGGGAATAGCTTTTAAACTTGTCCAAGCGATAATAAAGTCAAAAGATAAAAGTCAAAAGCTGAAAGAAATAGAAATAAAAGATGGTGTTGAAAAATGGTTTTTGGATATGGTAGGAATTGCAACTCTGTCTGATATGGTACCTCTAGTTGGGGAGAATAGAGCCCTGGCATATTATGGTTTGAAGGTGTTGAGGAGGTCACCCCGCGTTGGTTTGATGAAGTTATTGTCTCTATTAAAAATTAATCAAAATCAAATTACTGAAGACGATGTCGGTTTTTCTATTTCCCCAAGAATCAATGCCGCTTCCAGGATGGGTAATCCAGAAGACGCTTTTAAATTATTTATTGCTAAAACAGATGAGGAGGCGGATGTTTGTGCTAGACATTTGGATAAAATAAATAATGAAAGGAAGGGTGTGGTAGCGGCAATGGTAAAAGAGGTAAAAAAAATAATTGAAAAGAGAATTACCAACGGTGATGTGAAAAAAAGAGTGTTGGTTATTGGTAATCCAAACTGGCGACCATCACTTTTGGGTTTGGTAGCGAATTCTTTAAAAGATGATCATGGTTGTCCGGTGTTTCTTTGGGGAAGAGATGGTGGAAATATTTTGAAAGGTTCTTGTCGATCTGATGGTAGCGTGAGTTTAATCGCTCTAATGCAGAATGTTAAGAAGGGAATTTTTGAAGAGTTTGGCGGTCATACGATGTCTGGTGGTTTTTCAGTAGTTCAGGACAAGGTTCATTTACTGGAAGAAAATTTACAGATTTCATACGAAAAATTAACAGTTGATGGAGATTTTGTTTTGGAAGAATTGGTAGCCGATGCAAAAATAAGTTTTGATGAAGTTACTTTAGATAATTATCGTTTGATAGAAAAGCTAGCCCCCTTTGGAGTGGGGAATCCCAAGCCACTTTTTCTTTTTGAGAAAGTGGTGATTGAAAATATAAAAATGTTTGGTAAGGAGGTGAATCACCTTGAACTAACTTTCAAAAATTCCAAAGGTAGAAACATCAAGGCTATTGGTTTTTTTATGAAGACTACTAGTTTTGGACCCGAACTAAAGTCTGGAGCGCAAATTGATTTACTGGCCAGTTTTGAGAAGTCTACTTTCCGTGGTTTTTCGGAATTAAGGTTGAGAATAGTTGATATCTCCTAGCTTTTATTGAAACCCACCAAGGGTTCACCTTGATGGGTTGATGCTTGACAAAACCCTTTAAATTTGCTATACTATTAGGGTAAATGTAATATAAGTTCTTTGTTCTGGTATTGTGCTGGAACTAAACAAAAAAATAAGGAGTGGAAAATGAAAAGATTAATGTTTGCTGTTTATCTCGCGGCTGCAACGGTTGCGGTAGCACAGGTTCCAGTTGTTGAAACAAAGGAAGTTGATAAAGTTTCTTTTTTATTCGAAACTGGAATCGCCAATAAATATGTTGGCGAAAGGTCTGGTAAAGTTTATACCGACAATTCTGTCATCCAAACTGACTTCACTGTTTCTTTTCCTTGGTTTGACCTCGGAATCTGGAATAGTTCTTCTTTTTGGCGACAGGACGGAAAAACTGCTGGCGATGAAATCGATTATACAATTAGTCGAAAAGATTCGATTGGTTTTGTCGGAGTGGAGTATGGCGCATCATATTATGATTTTGCCAAACTATTCTCTGGAACTGAAGAAAACGCCGTTGCTGTCTTTTGCGAAGGGAGTAGTCCTGTAATTATGGACTATCTTTTTAGGAAAGCTGGTTATTCCTCGGCTGTTGGTCAGGCAGAAAACTACGTTCGTATTGAGAGGGACATTATGACCCCTGGAAGCGAAACTGAAGGAGGAACTTACCTTACCTTTGGTACTCGCGGGATTGTAGATACGGGAAGTTTTGTCCAAGTCGGTATTGATACGTCGGTTACTCATGATGATGGCGTTTATGGCGTTGATCCCAATTGGATCTTCGTCAATAAATTGTCGTTTAACCTGGCTGATGATCAGGGATGGACATTTTCTCCCAACTTCACCTTCGTCAATCCTTTAAAAGGGGAAACGGAGACAGTTTTCGGTCTTAGTGCTAGGACTGAATTCTAATTTTTTAAGCACAATCGCGGTCTTCTTAATTGAAGGCCGCTTTTTTTGTAAAAATTTTATTTTAATAGTTTGTATGGACATGTTATAATTTCACAATGAAAAATGAAATCATAATCTTTACTGACGGTGCTTCAAAAGGAAATCCCGGGCCAGGTGCTTTTGGTGCGGTTATTGTAATGCCTGAGGAAAAAGTGATAGAAATCGGCGGCTTTGAGAAAAATACTACTAACAATCGTATGGAATTATCTGGCGCTTTAGCAGCCCTGGATAAAGTGACAAAAAAAGAGGAAGAAGTCACTATCTATACGGACTCGAAGTATCTGATAAATGGTATGACGGCCTGGATTTATGGTTGGCAGAAAAATGGTTGGAAGACCAAAGAGAAAAAAGACGTTTTAAATAAGGACTTATGGGAAAAATTGGCACAACTGGTGAGTGGGAAAAAAATAAAATGGCATTATGTCGGTGGGCATGTTGGGATTGCCGGTAACGAAAGATGCGATGAGATTGCCGATGCTCTGGCAACTGGTCAAAAAGTAGTTTTTTATCATGGGCCACTTTCTGATTATAGGATAAATATTTTAGATCTCGGCCATAATGATGTAAAAAAAGAAACTAAAAGTAATAAAAATACCAAGGCTTATAGTTATTTGAGTTTAGTTGATGGTAAGCTCCATATTGATAAAACCTGGTCTGAATGTGAGAAGAGAGTGAAAGGTAAAAAGGGCGTAAAATATCAAAAAGCCATATCTCAATACCACGAAGAGGAAATAAAGAGTAATTGGGGAGTAAATGAATAATCAAAATATTTTTTATAATCTAGTTGGTGGTTTTACTCTCGGTATTCTAATAAGCTCATTTTTTAAGATGGGTTTTTCTTTTTTTATTCTTCTTTTAGTTTTGTCTGGGATACTTTTTGTCTTCGGTCGTTTTTTTTCTCGGCCAAGAAGTATTATTATCCTAATATCCATCTTTATTCTTTCTTTTAGCCTTGGAATCTTGCGTTATGAGATAAAAGAAGTAAGGAAAAACAATGAAAGCATAACTATTTTTATTGGTGAAAAAATAGTTATGGAGGGGGTGATTTCCGAAGAGCTAAGTATAAAGGATAATGGCGCGCGGTTGACAGTTACTTCTGACTTAGTTTTGTTTTCCAGCAAAGCCTTTGAGATAAACGAAAAAATTTTGGTTAGCACTGGTCTTTTTCCAGAATTTAAATATGGCGACCGAGTAAAAGTGGCCGGGAAGTTGGAAAAACCGGAAAATTTTTTGACTGATAATGATAAAAATTTTGATTATGTAAATTATTTAGCAAAAGAGGATGTTTTCTATCAAATAAGTTTTGCTCAGGTCGAAATAATTTCAAGAGGGAACGGCTCATTCATAAAAAATATATTATTTAATTTTAAGAATGAGTTTATCAGAAAATTAAATATATTGATAAAGGAACCAGAGTCGTCTCTTTTGGGCGGCTTACTTTTGGGAGCGAAAAATTCTCTAGGTTCTGATTTACAGGCTGATTTTAGGCTGGCCGGAGTATCTCATATTGTAGCCCTATCTGGGTACAACATTACTATTGTGGCGGAAAGTATTATGATGGCTCTCGCTTTTTTACCTAAAGCTTTTTCTCTGTCTTTTGGTATTTTGGGAATTATTTTATTTGCCATCATGACTGGCGGGACGGCGACCGTGGTGCGTGCTTCCGTCATGGCTTTATTGGTTCTTCTTGCTCGCTCTACCGGGCGCACTTATGATATGACCCGAGCTTTACTTTTGGCGGGAGTTTTTATGCTTATACAAAATCCAAAAATATTGGTTTTCGATATTTCTTTCCAGCTTTCTTTTTTGGCGACTCTGGCTCTAATCCTTGTTTCACCTCTAGTGGAGAAAAAACTGTCTTTCGTCACTGATAAGTACAAGCTTCGTGAGTTATTAGTCGCTACCATTTCAACTCAAATATTTGTTTTACCATTTCTACTTTATAAGATGGGTTTGTTTTCCGTCTATGCTTTAGTAGCTAATCTTTTGATTTTACCATTGATACCCGCGGTAATGCTTTTTGGTTTTTTAGCTGGCACAGTTGCTTTTGCTTCGGTCTTTTTCGCTACCCCCATAGCTTTTGTTTGTTCTTTACTGCTTTCTTATATGTTAAAAGTGATTGAAATAGTAGCTGGTCTACCTTTTTCGTCTTTAACAATTAAAAACTTCCCAATTAGTCTGGTTATTTTAGCCTACCTTATCTTCTTTATTATTTTTTGGCGCTTAAGAAAAGATTCTCGGCAATCGTCCAATTTACATTAGCAAAAAAAGCGTCAACGTATTTCATTTTTTCTGCTGGATGATAGTCTAGGAAATAGGCATGCTCCCACATATCTAAAATTAGAATAGGTTGAGCGCCGTTTAGTACCCCGATATGTTGTTCATCCACCCAAGTGTTTAAAAGTTGATTGGTCGAGGAATCTAAATATAAAACCACCCAGCCTGGACCACGAGTGGTGGCTATTTTTTTGAAATTTGTGAGCCAAGAATCAAAAGACCCCCATTGTTTTTCTAGAGCTTTTCCTAGGTTACTATTGATAGTCAGATTTTGTGGTCCACCTTCAAGGAGAGAGAAATAAATTTCATGATTGCGCATACCGTTCCACTCAAAACCAAAACGTCTTTGTGTTTCTGTACCTGCGTATTGGGTCTCGGTGTTTTCGATCAGGTTCTTAGCTTTTTCCAAAATAAGATTTGTGTGTTTTACGTAGCCGGTATAAAGCTTTAGATGCTCCGTGATGGTTTCGTCTGATATACCTGCTAGTTCTTTGAGATTATATTTTTTTTCTTCGTACATGATGATTTACCCGTTAAAGTTTTTTACTTAATAAAGACTATTAATAAAAGATTTTTATAAATTCAAATTTACCTTTCTCTATACACCAACTCCCTAGAAAAATTTTCTCGGGTGAATTTAGTTTAATAAAGCCTGGAACTATTATATAATCTTTTAATGCAAAGACCTAAGGTCAATTTAAAGATATTATTTCTTACTATTTTAGTCATTACTAATTTTATCATTTACTCTTTAATTTATTCTATTAGTTCTAGTCAGATGACCGTCGCATTTTTGGATGTCGGGCAAGGGGACGCTATTTTTGTTGAGGCACCAGGAGGAAAACAAATGCTAGTGGATGGCGGGGCAAACAGTAGCGTTCTTCGCGAGCTTGGTAAGGTAATGCCTTTTTACGATCGGTCAATTGATGTAGTCGTGGCGACTCATGCTGACCAAGATCATATCGGTGGATTGGTGGAAGTATTTAAAAGATTTGATGTGGATTTGTTTATTCGAACAAATACCACCTCAACTTCGGCTGTTTTTATGGAACTCGAGAATTTAATTAAGACAAAAAATATTAGGGAAGAAATAATTGTTTCTCCCGAAGCGCTTTCTTTGGGGCAGGGGGTAGTGTTTAATATTATTTTCCCAACTCAAAATACCGCCGACTGGGAGACCAATGACGCGTCGATTGTCGGTAAACTTATTTATGGGAATAATTCTTTTTTATTGACAGGAGATTCACCCGCTAAAATTGAAAAATATTTAGTCGGCAAGTATGGTGATTTTTTAAAGAGCGATGTCTTTAAAGCTGGGCATCATGGATCAAAAAATTCCAACTCGGAAATATTTGTCGGTACTGTTGCCCCTATTTATACGGTAATTTCTGCTGGTTTGGCTAACCGTTATGGACATCCAAATATAGAAGCTCTGGACATTTTCAATAGTTTTCAAGAAAAAATCTTTCAAACCATTGGTGGGGGTATGGTAGTTTTTCTGTCAGATGGTAATAGTGTGGTCGTAGAGTAGTTAATAAGGTATAATATATGAAGTTTAATATTTATTTAATAATTAACTAAATTTATTATGTCTAAAAAATCACGCGGTTTCACTCTGTTGGAAATCCTCCTCCTCGTCGTAGGTATCATCTCCATCCTCGCCGGCATCGTGATAATCGCCATCAACCCTGGCAGACAGTTAGCCACCGTCCGTAACACTGAACGTAAGTCTGACCTCAAGCAAATCTACAATGCTTCTATGCAGTACTATATAGACAATGAAGAGTATCCGGCTACTATGCCCACCTCTCTCACCGAAATCTGTGATACTGGTAATCTCCGTGGACCACAGGTAGTTATTGATTGTGCTACCGAGTCTCTCATCGACCTCTCCCTCCTCGTCCCTGACTACATGACCGCTATCCCGGTTGACCCCTCTGGTGCTAGCTCGACTCTTACTCTCATCACTCCCGCTTATGCGGCTACCGGTGGTGCTGGATACAAGATTGGTGTGAGCTCAAGTAGTAAACTAATTGCTAGTGCACCTTTAGCGGAACTTGATGCCGTTATTACTGTTGGTACAACAACAGGGACGACGACTGGGGGAGGTGGCGTCTGTGACGCTACTTGTTTAGCTTTGAGAAATGGTTTGGTCGCCTATTATCCTTTGGATACAAATGTAGATGATTATGTTGGTACAAACAGTGCCAACGCTAATGGGACAATTTCAGCAGAAGGAAGAGTAAATGGCGGGTATGATATAAACAGAAGTTATATTGATATTCCATATCAAAGTTACATGGATTTTGGTGCGGATAACTTTACTTTATCTTGGTGGGAAAATAGACCATCTGGTTCTGACCAAAGTGCATCTGTAAGTAGAGGGGGGGCCACAAACATGGTTTGGAATTATTGGAATGACGATAATGGTGAATATTTTTTCGCAAGTGATGGCGTTATACCAGGAGATTGGAACGTGGGAGTAATTAATATTGGTGCCTGGACTTATAATACCTGGAACCATTTTGCTGTAATAAGAAATGGAAATAATTTTACTTTTTATAAAAATGCAGAAATTGCAGGAACGTTTTCAAGTGACAAAGCGATTGGGACAAATGGCACAAATTCGCTTAGGTTGGGTGCCTACGGAGCACCACCAAATGGTATGGTTGGAATAATGGATGAATTTGGTGTTTGGAATAGGGCACTAAGTCCGACAGAGGTTTCAAATCTGTATAATGGCGGAGCTGGACGGAGTTTGATTGGGAATTAAAAATAAAATTTTAAAAACACCCCGACATTTCGGGGTATTTTTGTTTGAGTATTTATTTGATTATCCCAGCTTTTTTCAGAGTCGCGTAGGCGCCGTTTTTCTGGATAGTTTTGATAGCGCGGGTAGAGATAGTTAAAATGAAAGATTTCTTGAGTTCAGGAACATAAACCTTTTTCTTTTGGAGGTTTACATATTTTCTGGTCATGCCAGTTGGGTTGAATTTAGTAGCACGAGTACGGTTTGAATAACCGCCACCCATAATTGAACCTTTTTTTGTTATTGCACAGACTTTTGCCATATTTTTTATAATTTAACTTAGTTGTGCTATGCTATCATAGTAAATAAATTTTGTAAACTTCAAAAACCAAAATGCAGATTGATTTCATTTTTCAAATAGCCATTTTAATAATCTCAGTTATGGCCCACGAAGTCGCCCATGGCGCAGCGGCGTATGCCTTTGGTGATCCAACGGCGAAGAACGAAGGGAGATTATCACTGAACCCTTTTAGACATATAGATTTATTTGGCTCAATTATTTTGCCCACATTATTATATTTAACACACGCTGGTTTTCTTATTGGTTGGGCTAAACCCGTACCTTATAATCCATATAATTTACGAAATAGAAGACTAGGGGAATTCTGCGTTTCTATCGCTGGTATCGCCACCAACTTTTTAATCGCTTTTATTTTTGCCTGGTTTATCAAGTTTGCTGTCGTTTTAAATTTATCTCAACCTGTCATAAATCTAATCGGTTATATCATTTTACTAAATGTTACTTTAGGTGTGTTTAATCTCGTGCCGATACCACCCCTTGATGGCTCTAAAATATTATTTACCTTGGTGCCCTATAGATATGAGCATCACCTAATCACTTTGGAAAAATATGGTTTTTATTTCCTAATTATTTTTATTGTTTTTTTTGGTAGTTTGATATCAGATGCAGTTTTTGCAATTTTAAAATTAATGTTATAATTTGAGCATGTTAAAAAACTATAAAATTATTGCACTAAATATTATTACTATTACCCTTGTCGCCGGAGGTGTTTTGCTTGCTGCGACGGTTACCACACCACCATCCGAGACTCCCGATACCACTTTTTATACCCTCGAAGATATCTACGGTAAATTAACCGATAGTGGTTATTCTTTGACTCCAACCCATGATTTGTTCCCGACTGATCCAACGAGTCAAAATACTATGTATTCACTTATAGATATATATGATGCTGTCCCACCGCTTAGACAGTTGGATGGTTCGACCACCACCATGCAAACAGGTATTTATGCTACAACCACTCTGGTAGATGTTCCTGGTTCAGGTTTAGCACCAGAAAATATAAAAGCTGGGATCAGTATTTTTGGGGTTGAGGGAACAGCTGGTGGCTCGCTATAATTTTCTTTTTGGTTTTAATATTTTATGTTAAAGCAAATTTATATTTTAATTTTGTTAACTACTTTCCTTGTCGGAGTCACCACCCTCGCCGGCACTTTTTCTCCCACTCCTGTCACTCCTGGAGCCAGTGACTATACTCTCTCTGATATCTACAACAAAATTTCCTCCAGCACTTATTCATATTCTTCTCATACCTTTGCTCCAGCCACTACTCCCAACAGTACTTACCTTACTCTAACAGAAATCTGGGACATTATTCCTCCCTTCAAAACTCTAATCTCTGGTGATCTAAGTACCGGTATTCTACCTGCTGGTATCTATAACGCTGTTACTGACTTAGCCACCATTGAACCCAACTTAATTCCCGAAAACATCGCTCTCGGTACCACCATCTTTGGCGTGGAGGGGAGTTATGAGGCTAGTGGTTGTGATGCGACCTGCCAAGCATTGCGAAACGGACTGATTGCTTATTATCCACTCGATACTGATACGGATGATTATTCAGGAAATGGTTT
>Ga0247840_10009027_pt1 | contig 13080 bp, 15 predicted proteins | sample LaCruzMarch2015__FD_192404 | JGI IMG/M metagenome (GOLD analysis project Ga0247840, IMG submission 192404) | Freshwater microbial communities from meromictic Lake La Cruz, Castile-La Mancha, Spain - LaCruzMarch2015_17m | ecosystem: Environmental > Aquatic > Freshwater > Lake | place: Spain...
CGAACCAGTGACCTAAAGATTACTAAAATCATCTAATAATAGCTAGATTCTAATATCGAATCAGAAAATTAAGAGAGATTTTACCACTACAGTCTTCCGCTCTACCAACTGAGCTAAGTTCGGTTCATTGGAGTAAAACTATCTCTTTAAATAGTTTTATTCAATCACAAAGATATTATTATTATTATTTTCCATTCCCTTCATTAGAATACTTGTTTATGAATATTTTTGAAACCTTATGGTATCACACCCAAAATTATTATTAGAATCATTTCCTATAAAAATTTAAAAAATACAAATATTAATTTAAATGGGCTTGGATTATACAACATTTGAAACACTTTTATATTCTCTAAAATATGTTAAAAATTATGGTAGTGTACTAACTCTAGGAAGACAATTTATGTATCATATTGATGAGAGAATTAAAAATATTCCACAAAAATATAATTTAGGTTTATCTAATTCGTGTTTTAAGTTAGAAACTGAAGATCTACTAAAGGAAATAGGTTTTCAAAATATTGACTCTCTTGATAATTCAAATTATGAAAATGCAACTATTATTTCAGATCTTAATAGACCGGTGAACATTAACAAAACGTATAATTTGATATTTGATGGTGGATGTACTGAACATATTTATAATATTCCCCAAGTATTCAATAATGTTATTAAATTATTAGAGATAGGTGGTATTTATGTTGGTATTACTGTTAATAATAATTTTTCAGGACATGGATTTTATCAATTTAGTCCTGAATTTTTCTTATCAACATTTTCACAAAAATATGGTATGGAGTTACTTGAACTATATTTAATTGTAAACGGTGATGATTTTAATAATAAATTAGATGTAAAATCCTATGAGAATTATAGAAATACAAATATGATAAAAACAACACAGCAGACGTATATATTAATAATTGCGAGAAAAATCTCAGAATCTAGCCTAAATTTAATTGATAATCCACCATATCAGTACAATTATGAAATGGTGGATTGGAAATTAAACTCAACTATTTAAAAAAATAACATTATTATACTGTTAATGATAATGATGGCAATTATGAGAAAAAATTTATCGGAAGGTATTAAGAAGCTTGTTGCTGGAAGGCAACAATACAGATGTGCGAATAGTCCAAGAACTAGTATAATAAAGAATTACAACTGTCCTTTGTGGGAAATAAAAACAAGATATGGTTCTTTTGGTGAAGAAGGATATGAAATTGATCATATAAAAGAAGTAAGTAAAGGTGGTAGTAATGACTTGTATAATTTACAAGCATTATGTTTGTCTTGTCATTCAGTAAAGACAAGAAGATTTGTATCGATTAAGCCAGAAAAGAATGAAAAAGAGCAAAAATCTTTACTAAAAGAAGAATACGAAAAATCCGACGATACATATGAAGTAGAATCTATATTGGATAAAAAATTTGAAAATAATCAAGTTTATTATTTAGTAAAGTGGAAAGACTATAATTTTTCAGAATGCACTTGGGAATTAGTGGATAACTTAAATAGATGTAAGAGAAAGATTAGAAAGTTTGAAAAAGAGGTAAGATTGTTCGATAACATGAAAAATTAAATATTTTTAAAATAAAATGTTTATTATTTTAAAAATATGTCAAGAGCAGCAAGTGAATGTATTCTTCATGTCGATAAACAAACTATCGATAAAAGAAAAAATGAGAAAGATGTTGCTAATTTTGTATTAAGTTGTGTTATGAATGGTTCTTTGATAGGTTTGCCATCAAATTCTGCTTCTCCTACAGATCAATGGTTAGTTAAATTTCAACCTGATACTTTATACACTTATGAAAATACTTCATTAAATATAACTGATGGTTTTATGAAAGTGTTCATAACATCTCCATTGTTAAATAATTACAAATCTTCTATAGATACATTAGCAGCTTTGAGACAGGAAATAAAAATTTATAAATCAATACAAACAATTATGCAGAACCAGATAAATGGACATTTTGTAAGATATTTAATTTCAGTTGATGAGAGTGAAACTCTGACAGTAGATAATTTGTATAATTTCTTATATGAGAAAATTAATAGGAATAAAGTTAGGGAAAATTTAGGAATAGATAAAAAAGATGAAATTGTAAAGAAGGATGAAATAGATTCCAAAATTTCAGATAATTTTTGGAGAAACATTGCTTGTATTTTTGCAAGTATGAATACTGAATATTTTTTAAGACTAGGTACTCCTGAATCTAAACTTATATCAGAACTTATAGGAAGCAGACCAGCTATACAAAATAACTTAAGTAGTTATGATGGTCTGATTGAATATATGAAAATTTTATCATTTGATAGATCATATTTGAAACAAAACATAAGATTCGGATTTATAGTAACGGAATCTGTAAAAATAGATGAGAGTAAATCTTTCTACGATTTACCCGCTAATTATTCTCGAACACTAGAAAATTTAATAAATGAATTAATAGCTCATGCAAAAAATGGTCATTTAGATGAGGTAAAGGAATTAATAAAGATAATCTTAACAGCTTATCTTCAAGTTGCAACAGCTTGTTATTCTTTATTTGTAAATGGTATTAGTCATAATGATTTGCATACGGGAAATATTTGGGTAAAAACTCTAGACAAAAATGAACAGATATATTATAAGTTAAGTTTTGATCAGGGTTTAACAAAAAAACCTTTTAATAATTATTATGAGGTAAATTCAGATAGATTTGCAATGTTATATGACTGGGATAGAAGTTATAAAAAATGGAATCCAAATAGTATGATTAAAGAAGATTGGTCAATAAAAGTAAATCAAACAAATGATTGTATTGAACAAAGAGATTTTATAAAATCATTGTGTTATTTTATAAGAGCTGTATCATCATTATTAAATGAAAATAATAATACATTAAACTTAGGATTACCACCATTGTTGACAGATGATATGCACGAAATATTATATATAATAATGATTAATATATTAACAATAATATGTAAAGAGGATAACGAACAAAAATTGAAGACTAGTTTAAAAAAATTAGGATTAACAACCGATGATATAAAAGAAATTGAAGATGAAGCTAAATCACAAGGTTTCAAGATGAATATGGTATTTTGGTTTAAAATATATAATTCAAAAAATAAAGGAAAATGTTTTCTTAATTATGATTTACAAGGTAAGAAATATACTGGATTTATGGACAAAAATATTTATGAACTCACTTTAGATAGTATGCCAGTAATAATACATAATTGGAATATGTTTCTAGGAAATAATGTATTCACAAATATAGATGAAAAATCTAAAAAAGTATTTAATATAGGTACAAATATTTCATTTCATCAAAGAGTTATTAAAAAATTATTTAATGTTTCTGGTGTAAGCAGTATAGATAAAGACATCAATTTATATAAAACTGTCGATGTTAAAACATTACTCAAATCATCTTTTGAACAGGTTACTGGTAAAGCTTCATCAATCGTTTCTAATGTTTTTTCATCTGTAAAATCTAAATTAACTTCTATAGAAGAAGAGAAAAAAGAAGAAGAAAAATTTTCAAATCCTTATGAAAGTGAGGGAAGTAGAGAAAGTGAGGAAAATAGTATGTCAAAATATTATGGTCTAAATCGAAAAAGTAAATAATTAAGCAACGTGTAGTTTTATCTCAGATGGAGAGTCTTCGTCGTCATCTTCTTTCTCGTCAATATAATCTCTAAAAGATCCTAACTCTATTGTTGATTTTATTGTAGGCAAAGGTGTATTGGATCTCGTTGAAGAATTTGAATTCGTATCTATTGAAATTTTTCCAAATGAATTTGTAGAAGGATATGGCGTAGTTGGTAAAGAAGAGTTAGATCTTGGTGAAATAAGTGTTCTCAACTTACTCATAACAGATATTGGAGTAGATTGAGAAACATTTACATTATTATCTATCATATTTTTCTCTTCGTCTAAAATAATATGACGAATCTTATCCAAAGTTTCCGGTTTTATGATATCAGAATGACGGTATTGTCTCTTAAAGTCTTCAAGAATATTTGATGGAATAACTGGTCTTGCATTCAAAAGTCTTTCATATTCTTGTCTAGCTGCTCTCACAAACTCTGCTGCTGGTTTACGATATGATCTCTCTATTGATAACTCAATCTTGATATTTCTGTGAAGCTTTGCCCAGTCTCTAGTTGCTGTTAAATTCATTTCAGATTGCTGGGCATATCTAAAAAAATTTTGTAACGTTGATAAAATTCCAATAAAAATATTAACACCTCCTATCACTACTTGCCCAGTTTTAACATCAGACTCTCTAAGAAGACTATCAATACTCATAGAAAGGGTGCCTGTTATTGTTGATAACACAATAACAGGTATAGTAAATCTGTAATTGACATGATTAAAATGACGATAAGCTTTATCGAATATCCAAGTGTAACAAAGAGCAATATCTGCCCAAGATACAAGAAGTTCTTCTGTAGATTTTGTCCAATCTAGATTTGTAAAAAAATCAACTGCCGTATTTTCACTCATCCTGTATTTTTATTTAACATAAGAAATAATTTTATGTTAAATAAATAAATATTATATAATATCTCAGATGTCTTTCGAAATTAAACTTTACGATAAAAAAAAGAGACTTCATAGCAAGAACGGTCCTGCTGTGATAGACTACGACGGAACTAAGTTTTGGTATAATCATGGTAAACTACACAGAGAGAATGGACCTGCTGTTGAATATACTTCTGGTCTAAAATGGTATTACCAAAACGGTATTAAACATAGATTAGATGGCCCTGCTTTAGAATGGTCTGAAAAAAATATTAAAGAATATTATTTTTATGGTGATAGAATCTACTCTGATAAACATCCTCTTCAAAAACTATTTAATGAATAATTAACATCGTTATTGATAACAATACAATGAAAACTTCTAAAGCATTAGAAGAACTATCAGCAAGTATTTCGTTAATTATTACAGATACATCTGATATAATTTGGAAACAAAATTTATCAGGAGAACTTAACGATTATGATAAAAACAAACTTACAGTCTTCTTTGGTGTTTCTTCTGATGTTATGCGTATACAAAGAATGTTACACGATATGACACAAGAAATTTTAAGTTCTAAAAGAACTTTTGATGACACAAGACATCAAAAACTATCAAAAATGATAGAACCTTACGATATTTTTTTTGACAAAACTAAAGATACTATTATTCTTCTTCACGGTGCTGCGCATTTCAGTTATTGTGTTTGTAAAAGAATTATGTATGAATTTGATAATGATGATCCTTATGATAAGGAAGTTCATATTTTTCTAGACAGTCTTAAGAATTTATTGTATCTACTAGGAAGAGTTGTTAATAATTTTCGAGTATACGGAGAACCTAAATATCTATATTAAACAAATACAATTTACTTATTATTACAATATGAGTAAATTATATACCAAGACTGGAGATAAAGGAGAGACCTCTTTGTATAACGGACAAAGAGTATTAAAAAACTCTACTTATTGCGAATCTGTAGGTAACGTGGACGAACTCTCCAGTGCTTTAGGATTAATACATAATGAAATCGACGGAAAAGTTAATTCAGATATAAGACATTATGGTCGTAAAGATTTTGAAGGTATTATGGATATGAATGAAATATATATAATTTATGAAAGAATTCAATGGATTCAATCTCGTTTGTTAGACCTTGGGTCACATATTGCCACACCTATTGGTAAGTCCAGTAACTCTAAACTTACTAGAGCATCATTTGATGCTGAGACAGTAACACAACTAGAATTATGGATTGATTATTACGACGAGAAATTACCAAAACTTAAAAACTTTATTCTTCCAAAAGGATCTGCTCATTTAGCTAGGTCGATTTGTAGAAGAGCTGAGAGAAGTCTTGTGGAATTATATAAGGTTGATGAGATTTCTAGTGAAGCTTTTATTTTTATTAACAGATTAAGCGATTTCTTATTCGCTTTAGGTAGGTATATTATTATTAATATTATGAAGGAGGAAGAGATTATTTACAAGAAATAATTTGTATTTTTTTTATAAAAATTACAAATTATAATGATACTTACTCATCAAGAGAAAACTCTTTTCTACACAAAGGACAGGATTTATTTTTTATTTTTGTTAGACAAGCAAAGTGAAAAGAATGGTCACAACTAAGTCTGTATGGCAATAATGTATCTTCGTTGTCCATGCAGATACAACATTCTATTTTTTCTTTTTGCATGAAAAGTTGGATAGCACAAGTTTGGCAAGTTTTGTCGGTAGTGTCTATGATATTGTTACAAGAGCGACACAAAGATATTTTTTTCAACGTTTTAAGAGTATGTTCTATTACTTTCAAAAGTTTTGGATGATAAGCAGTGTAAAATGTGCGTTGATTTTGTAATTCGAGATCGTCAGGAGGGTCATCGTTAGGTATTCTCAAAAATGGGATTGCTGATTCCGCTACTATTATTCCTCTGTATTTGCATATATTGTTTGGGCTAAATTTTTCAATTGATACTTTGATATAAGAAAAAGGAGTTCCTATATTTATGTCAAAAGGAAAGCATTGGATGTTTGTAATTTCTTTATCTTTTTCTCTAGTTTTTTGCCAAGAACCAGTTTGGATATGGTTTAGGATACAGTCTTTTAACAAGTTATGAGTAGAATCGATGAAAGACATTATTATTTATGTAAATTTAAGACACACTTGTTAAAATACTTTTTAAAAATTTTCAATTTTTTTTTACAAAATCATCATGAGCAATAGAATAATAAATACAGCAACTACACCAGCGATAATCCATTTCCACAAGTTTGATTTTTTATCATCTTTGTTACCATCTCCGTCACTATTATCTTTGATAGGTTTCTTATTATCTTTAGGTTGGTATCCTTCAGGTAAAACAAGAGGGGAAAAAACACCGCCAAAATCACCATTAGGAGTTGAAAGATGTATATCAAAACCGTGTTTAATATTGATGCCTAGTTTTTCATTATACATGGCAGCTTTAAAATAACCTTGGTCACCCCAAGTAGTGCTCCAGCTGTTACGAATAATCCAGTAAGGAAGAGGTGAACCATCAGTATAAGTATCAACACCCCAACCTACAATTACAACGGCATGACCACCTTTATTTTCACCTTCAGAACCATTTTGAGAAGCGTATATGGGGCCATGTTTACCTTGATACCAAGTTTGAGGTCCAGTAACAAAATCATCATATACAAAGAAACCGATAGTTACAGGACCTCTTAAAAATATTTCTTCTTTGATATCCTCAATGATAGTCTCAGGGGAACCAGTTTTGAAAGTTTTTGAGCTATTGTTAATCTCATTATCACCTTTATTGCTAATAGTATCATTCCATTTACTGGTTTTGTAAGTTTGAAAATTATCAGAATTAAAACAAGAAGAAGAACACTTAGGCAACAATGTTTGAGCTTGTTCTTCGTTACCAGCTGTACATAAGTTATTATTTAAACACCAAGAATAATCTTGACAAGACATTTTAACAGCACCTTTTTCATTGACAAAACTTAAGGCTTTATTAATAAAGCCACCTTGACATCCATTTTCAAGTTCATCACAACTCAATAAGAAAGTAGGACTAAAGATAGGATTAGGCTTATTGTTAGCAATAGCCCATCTATCAGCAACACAAGAGGAAGTAGCAAATGCCCAACAACTTCCACAGTGTTTTTGATCTAACACAGGAGAAATTACATTATGGTCAAGATTAGGATAGTATTTCTGAACATCGGAATGATTATTCCAAGAAAATGAGTCAGGAACTTTAACTTTAGTAGCTCTAAATCTAGGTTCAAAAACACTTGAATAGTTAATCAAACCAGTATTAAGAGGAGGAATAAAATCAATACCTGTCTTAGGTTCTCCAACAGTAGCACGGAACTTACCAGTTCTTTTGTAAAGAATTTCATTTACATTGATAGATTTATTGGAAAATACAGGATTAGCCGTTAAAAAATTAGATTGCATTTTATAAAATGTAAAAAGAAAAAAAAATTAGTCTACAAAAAAATAAGATTTATAATCACCATTGTTTATATTTTGTGTGTGTCTACTAGCAATTCTTCTTAACATTTTTCTTTCCATTTTCTGCTCTTTTATTATCTGTTTTTCCTTCCACATCTTTTCAAATTCTTCCATATTTGTTAATACATCATTTAAGGAAATTTCTTTATTCTTAAACTTACAGATATTATAGGCTATCAAACCAAAGAATAACATATACCAAATCTGTTCCTTGTTATTCATCTTTTTGTTTGTTATCTTGGAAATATTTTTTTAATAATTGATTTTGATTATAAAAAACATAATGATGATTGTGTTATAAAAAAATATGGATTGCGAACAACAGACTGAGTTATGCTGGTTTGGATTCTTATTTTTATTGGTAATGGTTAATGTCATATTGATTTCTTGGCATATATACAATAAAAAAAATCATAGAAATGATATACACTCTTTCTATACATATGTAATATTTTCTGCTATTATGAGTATAATTCACATAGTGTTTTTAATTCTTGTTTCTATATATTACACTAAACATATTGGTATATCATTAGCTTGTTTATTAATATATCTTTCTTATAATCTCAGCTTAATATGTTTCAAATATAATTATCCTTTTCCTAAAATATTTTACGTATTATTGGTATGCTGTTGTGTAGCAATTTTTTCATTTAATTTACTTTTTACGTTTCTTTTTTATGAAAAATGCGAAGAAGATTTATCAAATACCGATACTTATTATTACTACATTTTGTTTTGTTCAAGTATAGGGGCAAGTATGACACCGTATAATGGTATATTTTTGATAATAGATATAAAATCTTATCCTGTTAGAACTAATCTAGAAAAAGTTAACAACGTTCCTGAAGAAGATTGTTCGATTTGTTTGGATGAATTAAAGAAAGATGTTTGTGTAAAAACATCATGTTCTCATGTATATCATGAAAAATGTATCAGAGTAAGTTTAGAAAATAGTAATAAATGTCCTTTGTGTAGATATGATTTTCAAGTTTAATATTTTCATTAATCATACTATATAATGGTTAATGAAAAAAATTAAGGATAAGAATTACGATTGGCATACATACCCATATCCAATTGAACTCTGTATTTATTAGATTCTTTTAATTTATAAGTATCATCATACTGTCTTTGAAATGTAGGAATATTTCCGGATACTCTTTCTTCTGTTATATTACCAGCGGATACTTTCTTTTCAAGATTAATATCTTGTTGTTCTGCATTAAAAGTATACAGACCATTGGCATTTGTGTTAACATTGATGTTGTCACGTTTATTAGAAAGTTCATAATCAAATGAATATTGAGGAGAAAAACCAGTTGAACTCATAGCAGAATCAGCATTGAATGAAACAGCTTTATTAATAAGTCTGGGTAATTCCTTTTCAGGATTAGTGTAATCTAGTTTTATAGATTGAGAAGCCATTACATTCTTTAAGTCTTGTTTAGATAAGAGTTTAATTTCAGGGTCGACGAGTTCATAAACTGGTCTTGCTTTAAGAGCAATGACATTTTCAGCATAAGTCTTTTGTTTCAAGTTTTTATCTAGATAAACTCTTTCTCCCATAGGTTGTTCAATCTTGGCAAAAGCATTTGTAAAAGCAGAATAGAATATTGTTCTATCGTCTATATATTTACTAGTAGGTTGAATATCAAATACTTCAGGATCTAAGAATTGAATTTTATAATATGCGTTTGTTTCTACAAGAGAGGGAGTTTTTTGTACACTTGTAATTTTGTTCACATTAAACAAATCAATCTTTTGATTAATATCTACACCTGACTGTCCAGGTCTCAATCCAGGATTTGTATTTACAACTTTGTTCTGGTGGATTCTTGGACGAGAAAGAGAAATATTTTTCTCAATAGATGTTTCAGGTATACGAATCACTTTCAACTTGTATGGATTAGAACCATATTTTATTTTAGCGATAGGATCTACACCTCTTGCCTTATAAAGAATATTTTCATTTAATCTTGTAGGATCAGCGTATCCACCATCAGGTCTAGTCATCCAAGCAACATCAGCCATATCTACTTTGTCTTTTTTTTGAGTAAATTTTGCCTTTGGAGGATCTCTATATATATGAGGAATTTCATAAGAGTCCAAAGTAGCGGTCTTCCATTTAGGTAATTGGATTGACATTTATTTATACACTAAGATAAACTTTTAACTAATTAAAACTTATGGCAAAATTTTTAAAATTACACACTATATCTTCTGTAAATATATTACGAGGTAACTTTTCCACCCTATTCAACTCTTCATATAAAGTCTGTTTATTATACTCACATATTTTACCTTCTCCTATATTATTTATATACTGTCTCAGCCAATCTAACGCATCTAACATGCATAAACTCATCTCACCTTTGTTTATTCCAAAACTATAAAATATCAATGTCAACTTCATAAAAGAAGTCTCCACATTCCTCTCAAATTTTTCCACTCCTATGACCGCATAATCCTTGAAAATATGCGAATAATATATACCAGATATCGGATTCAGTATGTTAATAATATTATTTTTCACCTTCAAAAAAGGAGTTGTAGAATCTTTTTTTACACATAACAAGTCAAATTTTAATTTCACATCAGATTGTTTATCAAACACAATATATCCTTTAGCTTCTATATTAGACTCTATATTATTATACTTTTTTCCTAAAAAGATATTTTCATCTTCCAAGTAATATTTTTCACTTGAGATAATATTAAAATTACTCAAATAAGGAAGTAACACATACTCTTGACTTGCTTCTTGTATATTTGAAAACTTGAACTTGCAAGTTTTTTGAACAAATGACAAAATATAATCAAGTAAGTATTTATCTGACAATATAACATTATCAGATTTAATTAGAACTTTTTTCTGACATCTATAACTAAGCTCATTGTAAAAATCATTCTTAGCTTTAGTGTATATTTTCTTGAGATTTATACACGATGTATTTAGAAAAATACTTGCTGTTCCAACATAAAAAGAATTATCACTAGATAAACTTGTAATTCTTATCATCTTTTTTTGTTTGTAACAATTATATTATGAGATGTTTTTAAATAGGGAGTTGTCCAGCTTTCCAATTTAAATAATTGCTTGTAGGAGGTCTTTGACCATAAACTGTTGTCAATAATAATGATGGTTCATTTGTCAAGTATTCCCTTATAACCATAGATTTTTTAGAGGAGTTTTTAGAATCTTTATGTTTCAAAGTTATGAAAAATATTGTAGAAATTAATAATACTAGACCGACTATTGATACAATTAAAGTATAATTCATTTTTGTATTTGTTAAAAGATAATTAATTTAACATAATTAATTATGTACATTTACACCAATACCTATGGCTAAAATAATAATACCAACTAAAATAATGATAAATGTATTCAAAGTAAACATTTATCATTATAAAAAATATACTTACCATTTTACAAAAACATCATCTTGTAAGAAACACTATCTTCGTGCTCTTGGTTAAGAAGCTTCTTTATATTTGAAGCATTAATCTTAAAAAGCATTCTTTGAATTGGCTTCATTATCTTCAATCTCTTTTTATTATTTACAGGACTCAAGATGTAATTATCCGTATCAATCATTTCTGGATTAATAGAATAACTCATCTTAATCTTATTACCAGTCAACTTGATTGTGTTAAGTTTCATAATTACTGTTTCCAATAATCTTCTAATATTTCTCATACCGGTTTCACTATCATATCTTTGAACCATATAAGTAATAGACTCGTCATTAAACTCAACATCTTGAATGTTAAAATTAATATTGTTACAAATCTCCTTGATAATATAGTTTCTGACAATTACCTTCTTCTCTTGAATCGTAGGAGTCTTTATCTTGATAATGTTTAATCTATCCAACAAAATAGGACTAATCAAACTCTCATCATTATATGAAAACACAAACAAAACCTTTGACAAATCTACATCAAATCCAACATACTTATCTCTGAAAGTCGCTTGCTGTTCGGGATCTGTAATGTGAATTAAGAAGTTAATAATATCTTGTCCTTGGACAGTATTAGAAACTTTGTCAAGCTCATCAAGATAAATTACAGGATTCATTACACCTGACTCAATCAAAGATTGAATAATAATTCCGCAACGTGAACCAGTATATGTATAATCAAAACCAAAAAATGTAGAAGAATCAGTATTACCTCCAAGAGAAATATGCTTAATAGGTCTTGACAATATCTTTGAAAATCCTTTTCTAATTATACTAGTCTTACCAGTTCCAGCTGAACCTTGTAAAGCCAATACACGAGGATTACAATTGCCATTAGAAGTAATAAGTTGGGCAACATAGTTCAACAACTCTTCCTTCACTGGCTCTAACCCGTGAACAACAGTGTCCAAAGTATTTTTACACTCTTGAAAATAAGATACTATCTTATCAGTCCCATCCTCCATAGAAATAGGTAATTTGGCATATTTACCAAAAGGAATTTTTACAACAGTATTAACCCAATTATGAGCTTTATCGACATCATCCGCATTTTCATATTTGTTTTTAATATTTTCTTTGGTATTTTCATCTACTCCCAACTCATCAATCTTTTGTAACATCTTTTCAAACTCATCTTCCTCTTCATCTTCGTAATCCTCATCATCTTCCTCTTCATCGTCATCATCATCGTCATCATCATTATCCTCCTCCTCGTTATCATCTTTTTCTTCAATTTCTTTCTGTTTTTTAGCTGTTGGTCTCATAATACTACTCATAAGAAACATCAATAAGTTATTAGGTTTCTTATTCTTCTTTTTAGGTTTTTCATCCACCTTTTCTTCTTCATCAGTAATCTCTATCTCACTCTCTTCATGTTTATTTTCTTCTAATTCCTTCTTCATATTTCTTCGTCTCTTTCTATCATCTCTATTAATTCCATCGATGTTATCAGAGGAAGCCTTAGAACGAGTGTTGTATTTATGAGAAGACATTTCTAGTATCGCAAGAATTTTGTTATAAGTTTATCAAGAATCATCACATCCTTTCTTACATAATTTAATAAATCAAT
>Ga0247840_10009031_pt1 | contig 13072 bp, 10 predicted proteins | sample LaCruzMarch2015__FD_192404 | JGI IMG/M metagenome (GOLD analysis project Ga0247840, IMG submission 192404) | Freshwater microbial communities from meromictic Lake La Cruz, Castile-La Mancha, Spain - LaCruzMarch2015_17m | ecosystem: Environmental > Aquatic > Freshwater > Lake | place: Spain...
TTGTTTTGATGACAATCCATTACATCTTGAAAATTTATGTAATGGCTTAAATTTTTGGGGAATTAGATGTTTGCAAGTAAATGATCTTAATAAATTAGAAGAGACTTTCAACCACAATAGTGATTATAATTTAGCCTTTGTAGCTGTATCTAAAGACTCTGAACTACAAATTAGAGAAATATTAATTAAGCAATCTATTCCTTGTGTACTTATTTCAAAATGGCCAATTCAAGACTATACCTCTCTTGGTGCTCAAGGATTTTTATTTAAACCGCCAAATATGCAAAAGCTATATGAAACTATAGAATCATTGCTTAATAAAGTCACACTTACACAAAAAGTAAATCATCAGGAGTTAGAGTTTTTACGTAAGCAATTAGAGTTGGCAAGCCCAAACTTACTAATTGCTGAAGATAACCCTATTAACCGCATGTTACTTAATTCCATGCTTGGAAATAAAGCTGCTATTGAAACTGTTGATGATGGAAAAAAAGCTGTTGCAATATGTAACTCTAAACATTTTAATGCCATCTTATTAGATTTACAGATGCCTATTCTAAGTGGTTTAGAAGCTGCAAAAATAATTAGTAAGGAATCAACTCTTAACAAAGATACACCTATTATTTTAATCAGCGCCAATAGCTGTGATTTAAGTAATATAGAACTTAAAAGTCTAGGAATTAGTCTTTGTTTACAAAAACCAATTAATGAGGAACAATTAATACGCCATCTACTTTCGGTAATAATTAAGAAAAAAGTAGCGATAGATTGGCCATTGTGCATTAAGAAGGTATCTGGTAATAAAGTATTAGCAAGAGAGTTTTTAGATAGGTTTGTAGAAGATTTAGAATTAAACCGTAATGAATTTATACAATTAATGCAGGATAAAAATATATCGGCCATTGAACAAGCAGCGCATAAACTTCATGGTGCTTGTTGTTATTGTGGAGTACCTAGATTACAAAAATCTGTAGCCAATCTTGAAAAAACAGCCAAAAATACTAAAAATATCAATGAGCTAAAAGATGACTTTAATGAACTCATTAAAAGTTTAGAAGAAGTAATTCATGAATATAATAATTTATATAAAGAGCGCGAGCTAATATAAAAACGGAGACAATATGGCAATGAAAAATGCGATTTACGCACAATCTGGCGGAGTTACAGCGGTTATTAATGCATCAGCATGTGGTGTAATACAAACCGCCCGCCTACATCCAGAAAAAATTGGCAAAGTTTTTGCTGCAAAAAATGGGATTATTGGTGCATTACATGAAGAACTTATAGATACCTCTTTAGAAAATGATAAAGATATAGCTTCGCTATTACATACCCCATCAGGTGCATTTGGCTCTTGTCGATATAAATTAAAAGATTCAGGATATGAATTTGATCGTCTACTTGAAGTATTTAAAGCCCACGATATTGGCTATTTTTTTTATAATGGTGGTGGTGACTCACAAGATACTGCCAACAAAGTAGCACAAATGAGTATAGCTGCAAATTATCCTGTAACTTGCATTGGCATTCCCAAAACTATTGATAATGATCTCCCTTTTACAGATACATGCCCAGGATTCGGATCTGTTGCCAAATATATTGCCATTTCTACTCTTGAAGCAGGATTTGACGTTGCCTCAATGGCAGCCACTTCTACTAAAGTATTTATTCTTGAAGTAATGGGGAGACATGCAGGATGGATAGCTGCAAGCAGTGGACTTGCCAGCAATAATAATAGTGAACCACCGCATATTATATTATTTCCTGAAACTCCATTTATAAAAGATAAATTCCTTAATAAAGTTGAAGAATGTGTTAAAACTTATGGGTACTGCGTAATTGTTGTATCTGAAGGAATTAAAAATACTGAAGGCAAATTTTTGTCTGATGCAGGCTTAAAAGATGCATTTGGCCATAGCCAATTAGGTGGAGTGGCCCCTGTTATTGCAAATATAATAAAAACTGATTTGGGTTATAAATACCACTGGGCGGTTGCTGACTATTTACAACGATCAGCTCGTCATATTGCCTCAGCAATTGATTTAGAACAAGCTTATGCATTGGGTAAAGCTGCGGTAGAGCTAGCTTTAGAAGGCAAAAATGCTATCATGCCGATTATAGTTCGTGAACAAGATTCACCATATATTTGGTCCTTAAGCCATGTGGCACTTTCTGATGTTGCCAACCAAGAAAAAGCTATGCCTGAAGAGTTTATAACAACTGATGGAATGGGTATAACAGAAGCTTGTCGACAATATCTTAAACCACTTATTCAAGGAGAAGCTTACCCTCCATATAAAAATGGCATACCAAATTATGTTCGCCTTAAAAATCAGTTGATTCCTAAAAAACTTATTGATTTTTCATTAAGGTAAACTATAACTTAAAATCAGAGAGTGAGCTTAGTTCGGATTGCTCTCTGATGCTTTTGTGATTTTTTAATCTGCCAAAACCTATCAACAACATCAAAAACATGGTATTATTTTGCCCACACTAAACAAAATAAGCTTACTTATATGAAAATAAAATCAATTTATTTAATAATATCTATTTTTTTTCCTGTCGCTTTATTCGCTAGTACCGCAACTTGTCCTTTATCAAATGGAATAAATGTACACACCAAAAAGCAAATTTTGAATATTTGTAAACGTGGAAATGTAATTAAGACCTTTAAAGTAGCTCTAGGATACAAAGGTATTGGTAAAAAACATGCCGGTGATAATAAAACTCCAATTGGTTTATATGGATTAGCCACCCCAAGAAAATCCAATCAATTTAAAGTCTTTATTCCAATTCTCTACCCTACCAGAAAGCAAAGAGCTGAGGGATATACAGGAAGAGATGTAGGGATCCATGGTCCAACTCAGTCACTTGGTGTTTTTAATTGGTTAAACAACTTACCAAGCTCCACTCGCGGATGTGTTGCGGTTGGCAAAAATAACCATATAGAATATTTGGCAAAATGGGTAAAATCCAATCCTCAGGCTAAGGTTTTAATTATTTAAATTTAGACAAAATTTATAACTTATATTTTTAGTATAATAAAATTAATCTTGATATTCAGAGGTAATTGCACACCATTGGTTATGGTGTGCAAAAAATATTATAATCTGCAATTTGCAGGCACATATTTATTATTTTCAGTAGAATTCACTGCACAAACCCACGTTAGAGTTTTAGATACTGGATCAACATTTGGGGTCAAAGTTAATACAATATTATGAGCTAACGGGGTATATGATATTGAAATAATTCCATTAGCAATCCCTATAGACTGCACAATTGCCGTAGCAGATGTTGGAGTGTAACCTGCTGCCCTTTCATCTTCAGGTAATGAGTCTTGTTCATTTTGGTAAGTTGCTACTGCAAGCTGTGCTGAAGCCGCCAAAGATAAACCTTCTGTTACTTTCGCTCTAACTGTATAATCTTGAAATGCAGGAATAGCTATAGATGCTAAAATACCAACAATCGCAATCACAATCATCAACTCAATAAGCGTAAAACCCTTTTGCTTAGCGCTATTTTTCATATAATTACCATACGTCAATTAAATTGCTAACACTATATCATGTAGTATTTATATTATAAATATTTATACCCAATAAACTTGATATAACTTAATTCATATAGTATGTTTTAAAATGATAGTCATCAAAAATTATGTATAACAAAGGATTTAAATTATTTTGAGTCATGGCTAGTCTATAATCGGCGGTTATTGATTTACTAAAAAAACAAGGAGATTGTTATGAAAAAAACATTAATATTATCTGCTCTTCTTTTAAGCTCGGCATCATTTGTAGCAACTGCACAAGATGATCAGAATAATGCTATGCAAGATCAAAATGCTGTTATGCAAGATCACAACAAAGACATGCAAGATCACAACAAAGATATGCAAGATCATAACAAAGATATGCAAGATCATAGCAAAGATATGCAAGATCACATGAACGACATGAAAGATATGAACAAAGACAATCAAACTGCTCCTGCTGCACCAATGGAAAATGGTCAGTAATCATAATAGATAGAAAAAAGGGCATTAGATAATTACATGCCCTTTTTTATTAATTTTTTTAATAAATATGACAATAATTTTTTTAATGAGTATAATTTGATTACGTTAAATCCTTTATAAAATTTTATGTCGCGCAAACAACGTATTAATGATGAACTAACAGCCCTTTTAAATCCAAAATTATTAATTATTGAAGATGAGTCGATGAACCATAACGTGCCACAAGGCGCCGAAACTCATTTTAAAGTGATCGCTGTATCTTCTTTTTTTGAAAATTTAAATCTTATCTCACGCCATCGGATGATAAATAAATCACTAGCAAATGAGTTGCAAACTGGCTTACATGCATTAAGTTTACATTGTTTTACCGAAGATGAATGGGCGAAAAAAAATAATCAAACACCAACTACTCCTGCGTGCCGTGGTGGCAAAAAACATGATCATGAAAATTAATAGTGTAAAGCATTACCTCTTATAAAAAAAATATGATTATGTATTTTTTAAATTCACTTAATTAAAAATTAAGCATTACATGATATGATACCTACATTGTTTTCAATTGTTCTATAAAGTTTAAGCTATTGGAGTTCACATATGTTATATCTTTTACAAAATTTAGTAATATCAGCTGCAAAGGTTTTAGGCATTATTGATCCACAACCTCGAAGAATTGAAACGACGTTGCCACTACAAACACATTATACAAATCCAGGCACTATATCACTTTATTCTTCAACATATACTTTTGAACAACCAAAAATAATTACAACTAAACCATTTCCATTATATAGACAAATCTCTGCCCCTCCACCAAAAAGTGCATTCCTTGATAATTTAGCCATTGGCGGAATATTGCGTAATCAATATGGCGACGATCTATTTAAATTTCGTGGAAAACTCTATCCTACTGATAGCCACCTATATCGTTTAATAAAGTTTAAAGCAAATAGCCAAGAAAGCTCCACGGCTATTATTAGTTCTTCTACTGTAAAAACTGCGATACCTGCAGTAACTTCAAGATGGTATTATAATATTTTATCCAGCTTATTTCCTACTAGCTGGCAAAATACAACAAATCCATCTCCTACTTTAGCTATTCAAGATTCACCTGCTTTACCATTTGGATTTAAAGCTTTATTTAATTCTCTTGTAAGAAATATAGCAAGATCATTTTTTATTAGCAATCAATCACCACAAGCATCTGCGCCAGCCGATAGCCCAACATTAGCCATTCAAAATGAAGCACCAGTATTACCTGTTGAAAATGTACAAACTGAAGCTACTGTACCTGCTGTAACTAAAGGAATAATCTCATATTCAAACACTGAAATATATGATCTTTTAAAATCCCCTGAAGTTTTGCAAGAAATGTTAAGTACCGGGCAACTTATAATTACCCCACTTACTACTGAGCCTCCAGAAGGTGCTTTTAAAGCTTTTACACTTAGTTTGTCAGGATATAAAACTACTGGGTTATTAAGTAAGGATATAAATGGCACTCTTTCTTTTAAAGTTGGTAATATAGTTATACCTTTGCAATATATTAAACAATCACTAATACCAACAGAGTCAAGTGAAGATGATGACGAAGATTTAATAGAAGTTACACGTGGTGAAAATATTGATGAAGAAAATTCAAGAGCTTCAAGAAGATCAGTGCATGATGATACAACATTAGAAGATGAAGAAATTACTGCCACAACATCAAGAAGATTATTATTTTCAGAAGAAAATAATGATGAATTTTCAACATATAATAATAAGCTTAAAAATTTAAGTGAAAAACTTATACCACCTATTAAAGATTCTCTAACTTCTTTATTAAAACACGTCGAAAACTTAATACAAGAAGGTGAAGATCCAAAAAGACTTACAGAAATACTTGAACTTACTGATGCATTAATAACATCAGAACCAGGTGAAGATAGACGCGTTAAATTAGCTGAGTACCATCTAGCTGCAAAATCAATGCATTCTAACTCCCATTTTAAATGGCAAGCCCTGGGAGCTGCTATGTTAATTCTTGGAGCGTCAATTCTTGCTCTTGGAGTAGGTATTATATTTACCACACCAGCAACTGTAGCAGGAGCTCTTTTAACTGCTGGAGGTACCGGTCTTATGCTTGCTTCCGCTGGTATTTTTGCTTCTAATCGCAAAAATATTTCTTCATCAATGACTAAATTAGCTACAACAGTCGAAAATCAAGATGATGAATTCGGAGATGATGAAGATTATGGATTGGAATTGGTTTAAATTTTTGACAGTTCTATATAAACATATATAAAACGATTATAAAATTACATTTAGATGGGACAATAAGTCAGGGCAACCGCATCTTATGCCTAATTTATAATCGAACGATCAGAGCCACGACCGTTAGGGAGTGGAGATTTTGTAATCATCAAAGTTTTTCACTCCCTAACGGTCGTGGCTCTGATAATTAGAGTGAATTTTGATCAAAAAGTAAATGTAATACTGTTCAAAATTTAGATGATGTTGCCCTGGACAATAAGTTTAATGTTCCACGAATCATCATTATCCTTTATAATAATATGTTTTTCCAAGGTGAAAATTAATGAAGGCATGGTCTTCTGAGAAAATTTCTGTAATAGCACTGACGTTATTAATTACCGGCGCTATTGACAGCATTCGCAATTTACCTGCTACTGCATTATTTGGCTCATCTTTAATTTTTTTCTTTATCTTTTCAGCTATCGTTTTTCTTATTCCTGTCGCTTTGGTTTCAGCAGAACTTTCATCAACTTGGTCTGAGGAAGAAGGTGGCGTATATAGCTGGGTTCGAAATGCTTTTGGCGAAACGACTGCATTTTTTACTATTTGGTTACAATGGATAAATACCATGGTCTGGTATCCATCTATCCTTTCATTTATTGCAGGAACACTTGCTTACCTAATTGATCCTGAACTCGCCCAAAATAAGTTATACTTAATAGTAGTAATTATTACGCTATTCTGGTCACTAACTTTCCTAGGTTTGTCTGGTATTAAGGCATCTGCATCATTTGCAAGTTTTTGTGCGATTGTCGGTATGATTTTACCTATGGGTCTTATTATTCTTTTAGCATGTATTTGGTTTTTTACTGGCAAACCATTAGCATTAGATTTGAGTTTTAATAGTTTAATTCCACACTGGGAAGATAAGCAATCTTGGGTTTCATTAACGGCAATTATGACTTCATTTCTTGGAATGGAGCTTGCAGCAGTTCACGTAAGAAATGTACAAAATCCTCAACGCAACTTTCCTAAGGCTGTATTTTTTTCTGTGATTTTAATTCTAATTACGATGATTTTAGGATCTCTTGCCATAGCAATAGTATTACCCAAAGAAGAAATTGGCTTAGTAAATGGCGTAATGCAAGCCTTCACTAATTTTTTTAAAGCATATCACTTAACTATGTTAATGCCGGTAATTCTAATTTTACTACTTATTGGCAGTTTAGGCAGCATGGTTAACTGGATAATATCCCCGGCTAAAGGCTTACTACTTGCAGCTGATAATGGATTTTTACCACATTGGCTTTATCGGTTAAACAAACATGGTGTCGCTTCAAGAATTTTAATAATGCAAGCCGTAATTGTTACAATATTATGTGGTGGATTTTTGTTATTACCCTCTATAAATTCAATATACTGGCTGTTCACAGCATTATCTACCGAACTTTATATTATGATGTATGTAATTATGCTCATCGCAGCAATAAGATTAAAATCAAAATATAGCAATTTACCACGGTATTTCTCAATTCCAGGCGGAAATTTTGGCTATTATTTTACTTGTATACTAGGACTTATCGGCTGCATAATCGCATTAATAATTGGCTTTTTCCCTCCAGAGAGTGCTATGGATGTTGGTGGAAGTAATCATTTTAGAATAATTTTCTCATCTGGTATTTTACTTATGCTCTCTCCTGCATTTTTATTATATTTACGTAGAAGAATACATATAAAATAATAAATAAATTTGAATTAGGGTGTTTTGGCAATTGCTTTATAACCCCTACGTGGCGAGGCTTTTTCGCCATACAGGAGATCACATAACCTAACCTCTTAATTTCTTCAAAAGAAAATATTCAAGTGATTCTATAGCTTTATTGGTTGTATCTTTTTTTAATAATGAAATATGAATATCATTTAAAATTGGTAGGCATTCATTTTCAATTCGATTTAAATAGTCAGGAATCATTGTTCGCTGAATTACAGTTAGCCCTAATCCTGCCTTAACAGCTGCCATTTTTCCGGCATAACTAGGGCTACTATAAGCCAGCCGCCACTTAAATCCTGCTTTTTCTAAAGATTCAATAGCATTCTCTCTATAAACACAAGTTTGTGGAGATAGAACAAGAGGAATTACCGTATTTTTATCAAATATAGGTAATAAATCTCTATTTCCTACCCATTCAACTGGCTCACTCCATATATTAAGACCATTAGGTAATGTTTCTGGACGACTCATTTTTACAAGAATAACGTCAAACTTTCCTTGTTGAAACTGTTCATAAAGATTAAAAGTTAAATCACATGCTACATTTAAAATAACTCGCGGGTGGAGTCTTGAAAAATCAACAAGTACTTCGGATAAAACAACGGTAGCAAAATCCTCAGGTAAACCAAATTTAATCTCTCCTTGGAGATCTGGCTCTTTAAAACGATCTAATAACTCACGGTGTAACTCAAAAATTCTACGCGCATAACTAAGAAACACTTCGCCATCAGTGGTTAAAGAAAGTTCTCGCCCACGATTGAAAAGTGGTTTTTCAACCATATTTTCAAGCTTAGCTATTTGTTGACTAATAGCTGATTGCGTTCGACAAACACGCTCTGCCGCTTTTGTAAAACTTGCAGTATCTGCAACCGCAAGAAAACATTGAAGAGTAACCGTATCAATTGACATTAGAATCACTTATCAAACAAATTAAAATTATTAATTTTACTAATATTAGCACTTCTACTATATTAATACAATCGTAACAGAAAAACTAATGAGGAATAATGTGACTAAATTAATAGATTCGGGTTTTCTATATGCGCTAATCCTAGCTATTCCACTTTTAGGTTTAATAATTAATGGATTATTTTGTAGAAAAAACCCTACTAAAGGTGCTTTATTATCTACCTTATCAATATGGAGTGGATTATTCCTTAGTTCATTTTATTTAACAACCTTAGCATTTATATCTACCGAGACAAGCATTTGGGGGATTAAGCTTAATGGCCTATCATTAACAATGAATATGCTTATTTTCTTTGTATCTGCGATTGTTCATCAGTTTTCAAGACGTTATATTTATGGTGATAGCGGATATAGACGCTACTTTCTTTCTTTATCTTCTATTACATTAACCGCGTCAATAATGGTTTGTGCTGATAATTTGATATTATTTTGGACCGCATGGACTGCCAGTAATCTTTTACTTATATCACTAATGGTTCACAAAAAAACATGGGTTGCTGCTAAGAATTCAGGTAAGCTTGCACTAAAATACTTATCTTTCGGAAGTTTATCACTTATTGTGGCCTTCCTTTTTCTTTATAAAGAAACCAACAATCTTTCAATAGATTTTATTAATAATCAATCAATGATTAATGACTCTCCTTGGTTAATACCAATATTATTGCTAATTACAATTACAGCCTTAATTCAATCAGCACAATGGCCTTTCAACGGTTGGCTAAATAGCTCTCTAAATTCTCCAACACCTATATCTGCTTTAATGCATGCAGGTCTTGTTAATGGCGGTGGATTTATTCTAGTAAAATTTTCACCACTAATTTTATCATCCACACTAGTACTAACAGTTATATTCACTATTGGGGTAATTACCGCGATTGTTGGTACAAGCTGGAAACTATTACAAACTGATATTAAGCGCATGCTCGCTTGCTCCACAATGGCACAAATGGGTTTTATGATGATGCAATGCGGTCTAGGACTTTTTCCTGCAGCAATTGCTCATCTATGTTGGCATGGTCTATTTAAGTCATTTCTTTTTCTTAATGCAGGATCTGCCGTCCAATCTAAACGTATAGTTAATAATCAATCAACTAAAGATCTAAAATCATTTTCATTAGCATGTCTTGCAGGTCTAATAGGTGCCTATTCTTTTGCTATTGTAAGTGAAAAAACTATATTTACTCTACAACCCACCACATTTCTTGTCGGTTTTGCTTTCATTTCTGGGGCACAATTTGCTTATACTTTGCTTAAAAATGGAAACATCATCAAAAAAATAATTCCTACTTTCGTATTAGTTGCAATTGCTGGAGTTTTTTACGGTGAATCCATTTATTTTATTGAATCTTTCTTACCATATTCATCAGCAAAATCACTCCCTTCACTAAGTAACTTTAATATAGCTGTTTTCGCAATATTTCTAATTCTCTGGGTTGGAATGAGTTTAAATACTATTCGTAACTTACAAAAAACAAAGGTTTGGGCAAAAATTTATATGATGTTGCTTAATTCAAGCCAACCTCATCCAAGCACAATAACCACATCTCGTAAGACTTATCAATTTTGAAGGAGTCATGATGATAAATAAAGCCACCAAAAAACAAATAAATAGTGAGTTAAATAATATGTCAAAAAGAGTCAAGCTAGAAAATACATCAGCTAATATTCAAGCAATGGTAAATAATGCATCAAAAATTATTTCACCAGTCTGGCCGATTGAAACATTTATTGCCTGCAATCCTTTGCAAGGACTTGAATCACTACCATTTGAAGAGGCAATAACAGAAGCCAATAGTATATTTGGGATAATTAATAGCGATGATAATCTAAATTGTGTTAATCGTGAGATGATCAAATGGTGTGGTTCTTTTTTAGATATGGGACAAGGAACTATTGAAATGCCCAATCGGAACGAGGGTTTTTATAAAGGTTTTAGAGCATTATCAATATATGATAAAAAGTTACATCATGGTTTAGAAGAAAATAAACAGTGGTTATCTAATCTCCCAGAAAAAGCTGAATCTGCTATTGAATTATGCTTAAGAACTTTAAACATTTTAGAAAACCAAGAGGATTTTATCAAAGAATCACTAACTTATTTACCTGGCTGGGCAGGATATATCAAGTGGCGTAGTGTTTGGAGAAACAAGTCATCTTCAGCTGATACAACACCTGTAACATTAATTGATTTTGTTGCTGTGCGCCTAGTAATTACAACCATTTTATGGCCAGATGTGGGTCTTAAAAACTCTAATAATTTATCAAATGATATTACATTAAAAAATCACTTAATTAATAAAATTGAGGAATTAGAAAAAAAATATAGTAATGAACTATTACAAAAAATATTGCCAATAAACGCACAAAAAAAAAATAAAATGAAATCGCGTCCTGATGCTCAACTAGTATTTTGTATCGATGTGCGCTCAGAACCATTTCGACATCGACTTGAAAAAACAGGAAATTATGAAACATTAGGATTTGCAGGATTTTTTGGACTCCCAGTAAGTATTCATAATTATAATACTGGAGCATCTTATGATTCCTGTCCGGTTTTATTAAAACCTCGCTATGATATTCACGAAATTCCAATAGTGCAATCACTTCATTGTGTCAAAGCAAATATTCAAGGCAAAGAAAATTTTAATAGGTTACAACGCGCCTATCAAGACTTAAAATATAATTTTTCAACCCCATTTTCCTTAGTAGAAACTCTTGGAGCTTGGTGTGGAATAGCTATGCTAGCAAGGACACTGGCCCCTGTAAATTATTCTAAATTAATCAGTTGGTGCGTCGAAAAAATTATGCCAACTATTGATACCCAACCTATTGTAACGTTAAACAAGGGGGATTCCTTAAGTGGAATCGCACCATCCGAACAAATACTATATGCTGAAGCTGTACTTAGAATCATGGGGCTTACATCTAATTTTGCCAAGCTTGTTATATTTTGTGGCCACGGCAGCACAACCCAAAATAATCCTTATGCATCAGCTCTAGACTGTGGTGCTTGCGGAGGAAATCATGGTGGGACGAATGCTAAAATTTTAGCAGCAATCCTTAATAGACAATCAGTGCGAACCAGCCTTCATGAGCGTGGTATTACTATTCCTGCTGATACTCTATTTAAAGCGGCTGAACATAACACAACAACCGATGCCTTATTGATATACCAAGAAGATAATGAACTTAAAACACACTCTGATTTATTAGAAAGAATAAAAATTGATCTACTTGAAGCCCAAAAAACAAATAATCAGAATCGCTGCAAAATGTTTCAAGGATATCTAAATGAAAATCCAACTAATGAAACAATAAAACGCAGCTTAGATTGGTCTGAAGTTCGTCCTGAGTGGGGATTAGCACGCAACGCCGCCTTTATTATCGGGCCACGCCATTTAACTAAATCAATTGACTTACAAGGACGGTGTTTTCTTCACTCCTATGAATGGAGCCAAGATGAAAATGGCAATTCTCTTGAAACTATAATGACCGCACCTATGGTAGTGGCTGAATGGATAAATACCCAATATTTATTTTCAACTTTAGACAATGTTGCTTACGGAAGTGGCAGTAAAATTACTCATAATGTAACGGCAAAAATAGGTATTATGCAGGGAAATGGCAGTGATTTGATGCATGGATTACCATTACAATCAGTAATGAGCTGTGATGAGGAGTCTTATCATAAACCGCAACGATTATTAACGATCATTTATGCACCAAAAGAAAAAATCAGTCCAATTATCGAACGTCAAGAAATATTAAAAACTCTATTTTTTAACGGATGGGTGAAGTTGGTGGCAATAGAACCAGATGAAAATTTAGCCTATGAATTAGATAGGCAAGGTCAATGGCATTTAATAAATCTTAATGGAGAATAAAATGAGTGTTATTAAAGTACAAGAAAAAAGGGAAAGTGGAATAAGTTTACATTCTATGAAAAAAATTGAGGTGATTGTTTCTGGTGAAAATGAAGCGATGATATCTAATCTAATGAATGAAGCTAATCTCTCAGGCTTTACCTTATTAAGAAATATTTCCGGCAAAGGTCATCATGGTTTTCATGAAGGAAAATT
>Ga0247840_10009036_pt1 | contig 13063 bp, 9 predicted proteins | sample LaCruzMarch2015__FD_192404 | JGI IMG/M metagenome (GOLD analysis project Ga0247840, IMG submission 192404) | Freshwater microbial communities from meromictic Lake La Cruz, Castile-La Mancha, Spain - LaCruzMarch2015_17m | ecosystem: Environmental > Aquatic > Freshwater > Lake | place: Spain...
CGCGCCGCCGCTCCAGGCTCAGGTGGACAGCGTTGGGGTGCGGCACCCCGCGCTGGAGGGCCTCGCCAATGGCTGCCTGGAGTTCACTGGCGCCATAGGCATCGAGCAGCCGCAGCAGCGCAGCAGCGCGGCGGTGAGGGCGCCCACGTTGTCCCCGCGGGCGGCGGCGGCCACCAGCAGGTCACGGCTGTTGGGTGCGGCTGGGCCAGGCGATCCTGGCCGCGGTGGTGGCGCGCCGCGCGTTTGCGTGCGGCTATCTGTATCCCACGTGCCGTACGGGACGGCTGCATGTGACCCTGCACCTTGCCCCGCGGCGGCGTGGCCAGGGCGTGATGAACGCGCCTGCCCCAGCCTAAGCACCAAGGCTCACCCGTCATGCTGGACAGGCCGCATGCGGCCTGCGACCGCGCTCGCCCCCACGCTGGAAAATGGTCTACAATTGAGTCAAAATCGCCCGCGTGTTAGCCCCGCGGCCCCCTCGGATGCCCGCTTTGCGCTGCTTCGAGCGTTGCCCACATGCTGAGAGACCGCCCGGCACCGGCCGGCGACCCTGGGCTCGGGGATACAATTCCCAATCTCTAAAGAAGACCGTGCCCGCAGCAGGCACCGTGCCACGACCAGGGATCAGCGCGGCGCGCACGACGGATAAACGCTTAGTCGTTATCGCGCCGAGCGAAGCTTGGTGTCTCTTGCGGGGTGAGAGTCCCCGTCGGGTAAGGGCTAGCGACCCGCCCGTATCGAGTGTTGATTCCATTGCGGAGCGGGGTAACCCGCGAATAATAGATGGGGTAAGCGTACACAGAGAATCTTGTAGGCTGTAGGGGAAATCGTGTTCCCTGAAGTGCTGGTACAGCTTCGAAATAGCCAATGCGGATGCCGACAGTTTTAACGTGCTGGAAGGCAACATGAAGCGCCCGTTTCATCGCGAGAGCTGGGATGTCCGCCGGAGTCCTCAGGCCGTGGCATGCAAGAAGAGAGACGTTCGAGAACTCGGGAAGCCCCGTAGGCTCCTGGATGAAGTAAGATGACGAAGCCGACAGTGTTGGGACACGTGAGGGTGATGAGCCCGGAAACGGCGTGGGTACGGGTGGAGTCATCGTGCAGGGAACATCCAGGCAGGCTGGCAACAGCCGTATGCTGACGAGGTGTCTTATCGGGCATAGTAGTCGGAGGTTAGGAAAGCCAGCCACATGGCGAAGGACCCGACGGAAGTACGCAGCCCCTAAAGGAAACTCGTGCCGGTCTTGATCATAAAACCGGCCACCTGCCCAAGGCACCGGCTCACGAGCAACATATTTTTCAGCGACTTAAGGTCGCATCTCCCACACAAACGGCGCGGTCTTGGCCGGATTTATGACCAAGGCCGCATTTTGCCGGTGAGCTAGGCGTTATGCAGTTAAATCCCCAATACAGATTGCCACCACCATGACTAGCGCGCTATTCGATGAAATCGAGGAGGAATTCTGTCGGCACCTCACGGATTGCCACGATTCAAAGCGCGCACACTTTGATCTAGCAGACTACTATTACGAACGGGCAGCACGGGTCTACTATGTTCAGTCGTTTGGGCTGGCGATAATTGCAGCATGGCTCTTGAGTACGCAATTCGAAGGTCTCCTGCCCCTTGGGCATCCGATTGTCAAGGCTGCGCCCACAGTTCTAGCGATCATCGTTTCTGTTCTTTCTATCGCGGAATATGTTTTTCGGTTCAAGGAGAAGGCGTTTACTAACGAGCAGGCGGCCAAGCGGTACCACAGCTTGTGGAGATCGTGCAAGAATTGGAAAACGGACTATCCGAGTGAACAATACCTTGAGCAAGCCCGTACAGCGGTCCAAAAGTATCGGGAACAGTTAAGCGAAATAAACCGCGAATCGCCCCACCTGTCATCTGTTCTTTGGAGAAAAATCAATTCCGTTAGAAAAAAGACAGGGAACAAGGACGTGTCGATATACAGCTTTGAACAAAAAGCATGATACGAGTCGTTCACTATATATCGAAATCCCTTAGATCTATTGTTCATCCATGGGCAATCGTTGGAGGTGCCAACCTGCTGCTCCGTGGATGCTCCTCCGGCGCTAACGATATTGACATCGTTTCTACGTCACAGGGCGTATCCGGCATTGCCTCCCTACTCCAATCCAAAACGCACGATGGCCCGAAATGGACAGAGTCTACAACCATTAAGTCATTTTTCTTTGTCGCAAATATTGAAGGTGTCAAACTGGAAGTCATGGGAGATCCAGTCAATTATATCGGCGGCACATGGCTCGCCAACTCACAGTGGATGGAGAGCATTGAATATATTTCCGTTTCGGGATTCATTGTGCCTCTTACAACCCTGACCTATGAGCTGCGAATAAATTCCGAGCTTCAAAACCTAGAGCGGGTTGAAATCATCAAAGAATGCATGACAAGCGGGCTCAAAAGCGAGCGCGCGCCACGGGGTTAGTGCTAGTTTTCAGGCTCAGTAGGGGCGCACGCCGCTTTACCCCGGTCGTGAGGCTTCTGGAGCCGTGATGCAGAGAACAATGCAATGAACAGAATCATAATCCTTAGTCAGTGATCTGAATGAGCTTCAGAATCGTTTATCTGTTTGAAATTCCGCGAGATAGAGTTAAAATGACGCATCCCTGACACTCACTCCGCAGGTGACATGGTGCGACGGCTGATCATTGCGAAATCGGCGGCTGATTTTACATCCCACGCGGGATTGGGACTGATCGGGATGGCGATTAGCCAGCAAACCGACCTAGCGAAAGATGCGACCGCCGCAGCGGCGGCCCGGAGCGATGTCCATACCGCAGGTCAAGATCCTCACGAGCTACATTGCTCTGCTGTGTTTGGGCAAGAGCGACTTTGAAGCAATCGAGGCGTTCCGGCAGGACCCGTATTTCGCTGAGACGTTGGATATCGACCAAGTGCCCTCGGCCGTCACGTTGCGCCAGCGTCTGGATACCCACGCGGCGGCGTTTATCGCGCCGATCATTGAGGCATCCATCGCGTTTCTGCAGCGCATCGCGGCACCGATTACGCCTCTGGCGAATGGTCTGGTCGCCCTGGATGCGGATGTCACCCCGTTGAACAACGCCAAGACGGCCTTGATCATAAATCGGGCCAAGACCCAGCCTAAGGCTTGGTTAATCGCCTACGGGGGGAGTGGCAGGACCCGCGAAATTGCGTACCCTTGGAAGTGCAAACCAACCGAGGGTAACGGAACATGATCGAAGGTCCTGCCGGGCTCGACTGTAGCGCAGACACGGGGGTCGATGCCATCGGGCGCGACCCGCTGAGCGGCCCGCGGGTGGTCGTGAAGCACCGCTCGCGCCTGGAGCGAGCGCAACAGCGGGAGGCTGCCGAAGCGCGCTTGGCGCAGGGGCAACCCCAACGGCACGTCGCCGCTGAGCTTGGGGTAGCCCGCAGTACCTTGCAGGACTGGTGCAAGCCGACCCCGGTCGGCGCGGCCCCGGCGGTCTTGGCAGCGTTCGTGGCGACCCCCGCGGGCGTCCAGTGGCTGCACCAGTTGGTGGTGGCGGCGCACTTTGTCATCACGCTGCAAGGCGGTGCCAGGGTGCGACTGGTGTGCCAATTCCTGGAGTTGAGTGGGCTGTCGGCGTTCGTCGGTGCGAGTTACGGGACCCAACAGGCACTCAATGTCGCACTGGAGGTGGCGGTGGTCGCCACGGCGCGTGAGCAACGGGCGCTGTTGGCGGTGGGCATGCCGCACCGCGCGATCACGGCGGCGGAGGATGAGACCTTTCATCCGCAGATTTTGTTGGTCATGCTGGAGCCGGTATCGAATTTTCTGCTTGCGGAACAGTACGCGGCGGATCGCACGGCGGCCACCTGGACGCTGGCGTTACGCGACGCCCTGGCCGGCTTGAACGTCACGGTGATTCAGGGCACCAGCGATGAGGCCACGGCGTTGCGCCGTCATATTGAAACGGATTTTTCGGCCCATCACTCACCGGACCTGTTCCATGGACAACAGGAGGTGTCCAAGGGCACCAGCCTGCACCTGGCCCGCCAAGTGAAACAGGCCGAGGGCCGCGTCGTGGTGGCGCAGGCGCACTGGGACGCCGCGCGGGCGGCCGAGCAGGCGTACGCCACCCAATCGCCGCGTCCCCGCGGGCGTCCACCCGCCTTCGCGGCGCGGATTGAAGACGCCGTGGCCTCCGTGGTGCAGGCCGAAGCCGACCACGCGCAGGCGCAGGCGCGTCAGGCCGACGCGCGTGACGTGGTGCATGAACTGGGAACCCTCTATCGCCCCTACGACCTGGCGCACGGACAGGCGCAGCCCGTGGCGCGCATCGCCCAACGCTTTGCCGACGTGTGGGCGCGGCTGCAACAGCTTGCCGACGACGCCGATCTGCCAACGCGTGCCCGCGAGCGCTTGGCCAAAGCCCAGCGCCTGACCATCCAGTGCCTCGCCACCATCACCTTTTTCTTCGCGACCGTGCAGGCCAAGGTCGAGGCACTGAATCTGTCGCCCGCCCTGGAACACGCCCTCCTGACGCAGGTGATCCCGGCGCTCTATCTGGAACGGGTCGCGGCGCGCAGCACGTACGCCGAACCGCGCCACCGGCTGCGCGCCCTGAGCCGTCAGTTGCTCGAACCGCTCGGCCAACCCGCTCATCCGCTCAACGCCCTGTCGGTCGGCGAGCGCGCCCGACTCGAACAGGTGGCCGGCGACTGCGCGGACCTGTTCCAGCGCAGCAGTTCCGCGGTGGAGGGGCGCAACGGTCAACTGTCCCTGCATCATCATGGCCGGCATCGCCTGAGCGATCAAAAGCTCGCGGCACTAACCGCGGTGCATAACTACCACATCCGCCGGGCCGACGGCACCACGGCCGCCGAGCGTTTCTTCGGCCAAGCCCACGAATCGATGTTCGCGCAGGTGCTCCAGCGGATGCCGCTACCCCCGCCACCGGCACGCCGACGACCCCGCCCGCCCAAGCCGCTTTCGCTCCTGCCGGTGGCGGCCTAGCGGGGGTGGCCGGAACGATGATCAAGGCCCGCCTGAGGCTCTTGCGCTTCTTCGCGCAACAGCAACTCGTGGGCGGCGGATATTTGGGCGAACGCTTCTGGAAGGGGCGGACGGCCTACAACCCGAAACTCCTGACCTGTCCCGGCAGCGTCTTCGTCCTCGAACCGACCGGCGAGTCTGCCGCCGTCGCTGAGGCGGTGCTGGCGCACTGGCGCGATTACGGCCTGGACCAGCCCACGGGGGCCCCGGGCGGCGACGACTGGCGAACCAATCCCTACATCCGCCAAAACGGTTACGGGGAGGTCGCGATCAATCTGGACCTGCACTGGGGGCTGACCCCACCGAAGGAGGCATGGTATGGGCTCGACTGAAGACCTCGTCTACCCCCGGGTGCGCATCCTGGGCCAGTTGGAATGCCGCTCACCGCTGCATGTGGGGGATGGCATGGATCAGCCATTCATCGGGCGCAAGGGCCGCAATGACCCGCTGGGCCTTTACCGCGCCGTCTGTTTGGCTGCCGACGGCAAACCCTATATCCCGGCCACCACACTGCGTGGGCACCTGCGCGAGCGCTGCGCCGCGCAACCGACCCTGGCCGAGTGCTTCTTCGGACGGCTGGACAAGGCCGGCCTGGTGCGGGTCTTCGATGCCACCCTGATGAATCCAGCGGCGGGCCCCGAGCGGCGGCCCTATTGGGATCCGCAGCGCACCACCTCCATCCAGCACGGTATCAAGATCGAGCCGGTGACCGGGACGGTGGGCGACCATCTGCTGTTCCGCCATGAGGTCGTCCCGGAGGGGACGCGCTTCAGCCTGACCCTGGAGGCGGACAGTTTGGATCAAGAGGCACTGGCGATTTTGCTCGGCCTGCTTGCAAGTCTGGACGGCGGTCCCGCCGCGGCCATCGGGCGCGGCGCGAGCCGCCTGCAAGGGCGTCTGTGCTGGACCCTGGATCGGGTGGATTACCTTGATGGTGACGCGCTCGCCGCCTGGTTGGACGATGACGACACCCGCCTGCTGGACCAAGCCTTTGAAGTCCTGAAGCACATCCCCGCAGCGGCTGCGCCGCCGTGCGCACCCGGCCAGCAGATTCGGGTCCGGCTGCGCCCCACGGGTCCGCTGCTCGTCAACGAGCCTGGACTCGTCGCCGAGGACCATCGGGACCCAAGCACCGAGGATGAAGCCGACGAGCGCCACGCCCCGGACCTCGAGTTCAGCCGCACCCCGGACGGCCATGCCCGAATTCCCGCCTCCTCCCTGCGCGGACTGTTGCGTGGGCGCGCCCGCCGTATCCTTGTCACGCTTGCGGCCGCCCAGTCCCCGACCTGTCCCGCGGGACAGGTCGGGGACCACCTGCTCGGCCGGCTCTTCGGCACCACCGGCCGGCGCGGCCGACTCTGGATCGGTGACGCCATCGCCGCGCAACCCTGCGACGGCATTGAACAAACCTTCGTCGCCATCGACCGCTTTACCGGCGGCGGTGAGCGCCACAAGCTCTATCAGGTCAGGGCCGCCCGCTGCGGTGTCCTCGGCGCGGATATTCGCCTCGACACCAGGTTGACCGAACTGGCGGACTGGGAGAAGGCGCTCCTGCTTCTGCTGGCCCGCGACGCGCTGGAGGGCGACCTCGCCGTGGGCTGGGGCAAGGCGCGTGGCTATGGAGCCTTGGAGGTAGAACTGGAGCTAGCCGGCGCCGCCGCCATCGACGCCTGGACCGACCCCCACGGCAAGGGCCTGCTGGACTGGATCGACGCGCGCTTTAGCCGCGCCACAGCCCAGTCCTGGATCGCGGACCTGCACCGGGAGATCGCCGCCGCCATCGCCGCCCTGCAACCCCAGCCTGACGACAACCCGCGCTGACCGGAAGAGGACCACGCCATGCCCGAGTTCCACAACCCCTATCACTTCGTCCCCGCCACCGGGCGCGTCCAGCGTGACGGGCAGAACCGGGCCGTCGAAACCGAGGACTACGCCGACATCAAGGACGGCCGCTCGGCCCATTCCGCCCGTCACGACCGCTGGGTGCCCGACACCCACTCCGGGCGCCTCGTCTGTCGGCTCGAGCTGGAGCGTCCCACCCTCGTCGGCGCTGCCCAGACCCCGCCCGCGGACGACCATGCCAATGGCGCCAAGCAGGTCGAACCGTATCTGACCACCTGGCGCGACCCCCAGGGTCAGGACCACACCTGGCCCGGTCTCCCCGGCAGTTCACTGCGCGGCATGGTTGGGGCCGTGGCCGAGGCGATCAGCCAGTCCAGCCTGCGGGTCTTGGAGGACCGCGCTTACTCAGTGCGAGTGAACGGGCGTGAGCAGGAAAAGGCGCTCTCCGCGCTCGGCCGGTTGGTAGAGCGCAAATCGGCCGGGGCCGACGGCCCCCGGTTTGATCTGGTGCCTGTCGGTTTGCCGACCCTCGACACCAAGGGCGACCAATTCGCGCTCCCCCCGCGCTGGCGCGGGGTCTTCAGCGGCTTTACCTGGGGGCAGGTGTTGACCTCCTACGTGGACGGTTACGAGCCCGTCCCAGCCGCGGGCGGCGGTACGCAGCCACGGCTGCGTGCAGAGACCTTCCTCGCGACCGAGCATCCGCTGAGCTTCGATCTCGGCCATCCCCGTTATTACTATGCTGCACTGGCCCCAAACATGGCTTTTCAGCGGTCCGTGGTCGACGCAATCGACGCCGGGCTTGCACACGGTTTCGACGCGAAGCGGCGAGCCATCAAGGTGAAAGAGACCAATGGTCCGAGCTTTCTCCTCGGACGCCAGTTGGAGCACGTCTGCACGTTGGAGCAATGGGGCCAGTTGCCGGCGCCTAAGCAAAGGCTCTATGTGCGCGGCTACCTGCGCGTCCTGGGCATTGATGGGCGCGCCGACGAGATGCCACCCACCAAGGAGCATGAGATCTTCATCCCGCACCCGGAAGGCAAGCCCGAGCCCCGGCTGCCCGTGCCCCCGCAGGTCGTGGCGACCTTCCACGCCATTGCCGCGGAGCGCGCCCGCGACACCGATAACCGCCACCCCTTCGCCCTGAGCGGTATCGACCACTGGAAGTGTCGGGACGGGGACCTGGTCTATTTCGACGTGGACGAACAGGGGGCGATCAAGGAGATCGCCATCTCCGCCGTTTGGCGCCGCCGGTTGGACAAGTCCGCCTACGACCTTTTCGACGCACAAACTCACAACCACCTGTTGACTCCCTTACGCGCGGAGCCGACGGACCTCAGGCCCCGCTTGGGGCTCACCCCCGCTGAGCTGCTGTTCGGCGTCGTCGAGGATGGCAAGGAAAAGGACGATGCCAGTGCCCGCGCCCTGGCCTCGCGCGTGCGCGTTTACGATGCCGTAGCCTTCCGGAAACCCAAGACCGCCAGCCACCCGCTCACCCTCAAGACCCTATCGAGCCCCAAGCCCCCCTCACCGGCGCTCTATTTCCATGACGAGTCTGACCCGCAAACCTACATCCCCAAGGGCCGCCTGGGCAACGACGTCGGCGGGCCGCACCGTCCTAACGGCCGCAAGTTCTATCTACACCACCCAGCGGCAGGCTTCGTCGGCGACAACCCAGACCACTGGAACCGCAAGAGCCGGGCCGGGGACCAACGCGACCACCTGCGGCTCTCCTGTCGGCCACTGGTGCCGGAGCAAGACAACCCCTTCTGGTTTCACCTGGACTTCGACAACCTGAGCGATGCGGAACTGACCCTGCTCGTCGCCGCGCTGCGTCCCAGCAACGCCCACCGGCACAAGCTCGGGCTGGGCAAGTCGCTCGGACTCGGCACCGTCCGCGTGGACATTGCCGGCCTGTTTCTGGTGGACCGGCAGCACCGCTACGGACTCAATGCCTTGGCGCAGCCGCGCTATGCCGGCGGTTGGCTGCGCGACCAGCCCGGAGCAAGTGCCCCCGCCTGGGCGGCGCGCTACCCGCGCGAGGCCGCCGCCGTCGCGGCGAGCACCGGTTCCGGCGACTGGTCGCGGGACCTGACCCCCGAGCACCAACCCTGGTGGAATCCGCGGCTGATTGATGAGAACGCGCTCGCCATCCTCGCCACCCTGGGCGACCCGATGAAACGCCAACCAGGCACCCCGGTGCATACGCCATTGACCGAGCAGCAGCGACAGAACAATCCAGCCGACCCGGGCCGGACCGAGGATGAGACCTTCAAATGGTTTGAGGCCAACGCGCAAGCAGACGCCCGGATCATGCTGTCCCCGATCCAGCCGGGACAACCCTTGCCGACCCTGCCTTACCTCCGCCTCCGGGAACGCCGCTGACCCCGGAGACGGACACCCACGATGACTGACCCAACCCCCCCCGCCGCCTTCCCCTTCGCCGCCCTGCTGCCCATCCGCGCCCTGGCCGTCACCCTGGAACTGACCGCCGAGGCGCGTTTCAGCTTCTTCCACCAGGCGGCCGTCCATGCCTTCATCCGTCACCTGGCCGGATCGCCGGAACCCTTTCATACCCTGATCGCCAGCGACGCCCCCGAAAGCGGGCGCACCGATTACCGCGCCGGGGACGGCTACCGCTTCGCCGTCTATGGCCTGCCCGGCAGCGAGGTCGCGCTCGCCCGGCTGCTGACCGGGCTGCGCGGCCTGCCGGGGTCCGCCCCGCGCACCGCGCCCCAGGTGCCGTTGCGCGACAATCTGCGCCTCATCGCGCTGCACGATTTGTTCTCCGGGGAACCCGTGGCGGCGGTCGCCGACCTGACCCGGCATGACCTGGAGCGACTCGTGGCGGAGACCGCGCTCTGGACCCATGCGCCCGCCCTCCGCTTGCGCTGGCTGAGTCCGGTGCGGCTGGACCAGGGCCGGGCGACGGGGGAGGGCGCAGCGCGCACCGCGGCACTCAAGGGCGAGGCCCGCTTCTGCCACTGCGCCGCGGACCTGGCCGACGGCCTGCTGCCGCGCCGCCTCTACGACGCCGCCGCCAACCTGCTGCGCGAGCGCGGCGGCAGCGCCCCGCCGCGCGTGGTCCCGAGCGGACTGCCGGCGCCTACCGGGCACCTGTTTTGGGTTGACAGCGAGTACCGTGACGCCGCCGGTCAGTCGAGCCCGGTCGGCGGACTCACCGGCGAGCTCGACTTGGGCCCAGCCGTCGCCATCCCGCCGGACTGGCTGCGCCTCCTGGTCCTGGGGCAATACCTGGGCCTGGGCGAGCGGCGGGCACTCGGGCTCGGGCGCTATCGGCTGGAGACGCCGGACGGCTGGAGCACCGCCCCCAGCGTGGAGCCCGCTGCCTCGCTCCTGGCCGCCGCGGCCCGCGACGATAACCTCTACGCCGCCTACCGTGTCATCCGCGACAATCAGGTGCGCAAGGCCAACGCCGCCGGCCACGGCGACGCGGGCGCGGGCGAGCCCCAGGGCGCCCCGGACGACAGCTACACCACCTGGGACACCGAGTATCCGGACCTGCCCGACCCGGATGAGGAAGAACAGTTGGCCGACCGCCTGGAGCGCCTGGGCAACCGCCTGCGGGAGGCCGACTATCAGCCCCCGGCCCTGGCCGGCGTGGTCTTTCGCGAACGCGACGGGGACCTGCGCGGGCTCGCCATCCCGCCCTTCTGGGACCGCGTGGTACAACGCGCCCTGGTCCAGCGCATCGCCCCCGCGTTGGAGTCCGTGTTCTCCGCTGCCAGCCATGCCTACCGACCCGGGCACTCCCGGCACACCGCCGGCAGTGCCATCCAACGCGCCTGGCGGGACGGCTATCGCTGGGTCTACGAAGCCGACATCCAAGGCTTTTTCGACAACCTGGACTGGCCGCGCCTGGGTGAGCGCCTGCGCGCCCTGTACCGGGACGACCCGGCGGTGGAACTGCTGCTCGCCTGGATGGCGGCCCCCGTGGACTATCAGGGGATGCGCATCGAGCGCACCCGCGGTCTGCCCCAGGGGGCGCCGCTCAGCCCAGTGCTCGCCAACCTCATGCTCGACGATATGGACAGCGACCTGGAGCACGCCGGCTTTCGGCTGGTGCGCTACGCCGACGACTTCGTGGTGCTGTGCAAGGACCGCGAGCGTGCCGAGGCCGCCGGGGCGGCGGTGCGCCGCTCGCTGACCGAACTCGGGCTGACCCTCAACGAGGACAAAAGCCGCAGCGTCGGCTTCGACCAGGGGTTCCGCTATCTAGGCTTCCTCTTCCTCAACGATCTCATCATCGATACCGCCGGAGCGGGGCGCGCGACCGACGCCGCCCGGAGCGACCCGCCCAAGCCCCCGCCCGCCGGCAGTTGGCTCGCCCGTCTCACCCGCGGTGCGCCGGTGCCGCTCGGACCCACGGGCCCGGCGCCTGCGGCCGCGACCGCATCGGGCACGCCGACCGGACCTGCCGCGCCCGCCCCGGAGCGCGCGGCGGACGCACTAGTCCCCGGCGGACTCGGCGAACTGGGAGACGAGGGCCAACTCTTGCTCATCACCGGCGCCCCCGTGCTGATCGCCACCCGGCAAGGGCGCCTGGTCGCCACCCGCCACGACCAGACCGTGACCGAAAGCCCCTGGCGCCGACTCCAAGCCGTCGTCTGCTTCGGCCTGCACCATGTCACCACCCCGGCGCTGCGCGCCGCCTTCGCCCACCAGGTGCCCATTCACTTCGCAAGCAGCGGCGGTACCTACCAGGGCAGCGCCTGGAGCGGACGCCCCGGCGCCGAGGGCGCCGCCCTCTGGCTCGCGCAACAGGCGCGCTGTGCCGACCCCCAATGGGCCATGCCCGCCGCCCGCGCGGTCATCGTCGCCCGCATCCGCCACCAGCGCGAACTGCTGCGCCAGCGCCAGCCGACCGGCCTGGAGGCTGCGCGTCAGGCCCTCCAGCAGGCCGCCCAGGACGCTGCCCAGGCCGCCGACCCGAGCACCTTGAACGGCATCGAAGGCGCTGCCGCCCGCGCCTACTTCCAGGCCCTGGCCGCGACCATCCCGGCCGCCTACGGCTTCGACGGGCGCAACCGTCGGCCGCCGCGCGACCCCTTCAATGCGCTCCTGTCGCTGGGCTATACCCTGCTCTATGCCCATGTCGACACCCTGCTGCGGGTTGCCGGGCTCTATCCCTGGACCGGCTTCTATCACCAGCCCCATGGGCGCCACGCCGCGCTTGCCTCCGACCTCATGGAGCCCTTCCGCCATGTCATCGAGCGCGCCGCCCTGCGCGCCGTCACTCGTCAGGGCATCAAGCCGGAGGAGTTTCATCTGGACCCCGCCCTGGGCTGCCGACTCTCCCCCGCGGCCCTGCGCCGCTACCTGGCCCTGATCTGGGAGCGTCTGGAAGCCCCGGCGGAATCCCTTGCCGAGGGCGAATCCAGGCCCATCCTGCAGCAGATCTACCGTCAGAACCGCCGCCTGATCGAGGCCATTCGCGGCGGTACGCCCTTAACCGCCTGGGTCGCGTGCTGAAGGAGGTTTATGTCGCCTCCTTCGATATCAGCGACGGCCGACTGCGCCGCCGCGTCGGTGACCTGTTGCTCCGCTATGGCGAGCGGGTCCAGCGCTCCGTCTTTGAGATCATGGTGCGCGGGTAGTCCTAGAATCTATATGCTCTCTAGGGCACTTGATTGACAGGCCTCGTCGCGTTGTAATGGTGAATAAAATACCAGATCGCACCAATGTGATTCTCCAGCTTCTTCGAGAATGATAGGGCTTTCCTGACGATCCGAGACGCGCGTTGTCTGAGCGTGCCATTAAATCGTTCGATATGATTCGTCTGCCCGGACGCCTTGCCTACCGCGTGGTGGCGATCGGACGGGATCGCCGCTTCATACGCGTCCCAGAAATCGGTGTAGCTAACGGCGCTGTCCTGGTAGACCTGCGGGAGCGATGCCCAGAGGGCCTTCGCTGCTTCAGCGTCGCGGCGGCCAATGTGAACCCCAACAATCTCGCGGGTTTCTCGGTCGATTGCGAGCCAAACCCATTGTTTATTATATTTATTTCCAACAAACGACCACATTTCGTCACATTCGATTATTAGGTGTCCGCCAGTCTTTTTTTTACCACGACCTCACGTGGTATACTCAAGCGATAGCGATTTTCGGTTTTTCTTTCCCGATAATCTGGAACTTCTCAGTGAGAAGCGTTCGCAGTCGCGGCGCGTAAGAATCAAG
>Ga0247840_10009039_pt1 | contig 13059 bp, 6 predicted proteins | sample LaCruzMarch2015__FD_192404 | JGI IMG/M metagenome (GOLD analysis project Ga0247840, IMG submission 192404) | Freshwater microbial communities from meromictic Lake La Cruz, Castile-La Mancha, Spain - LaCruzMarch2015_17m | ecosystem: Environmental > Aquatic > Freshwater > Lake | place: Spain...
CGAATGAGAATTCCCGAATTTATGGAAGCAGGTTGAGGTCATATTTGGAAGTTGTGATTGAGGCCAACCGCAAGCAATACTGGAGTATTGCGAGGATTGGCCGACTGAGCAACTTTCAAATATGGCCTCGAGATGCTTTCATAAAACGGGAATTCTGATTCGTGATGGGTATATACCGATCGGATTATCCATTTGAGGAGCTATCAGCCTATACGGGAACTTATCTAAAGGAAAAGATCCAATCCGATGCAGCCGTCCGCTCTCTCGAACCTTTCCTCTCGTTTTTCTACCTGATCGCGGCAAAAGTCGGTTAAGAAATAAACTTTCAGTCTCTGGCGGACGATTGTGGCATAAGTCCAAAGACGGTTCGAAACTATTTGGAACTGCTCGAGGACACACTCGTGGGGTTCCTTCTTCCGCCATACCAGAAAACGACAAAGCGCAAGGCGATTAGCCGAGCAAAATTTTTCCTTTTCGACATTGGTGTCAGCAACTCACTTTGCCAAGTGACATCCCTTTCTCCATCCACAGTCAGATATGGTCTTTGTTTCGAGCACTTCATCATCCTCGAACTTCGCGCATATCTCTCGTATAAAAGGAGACAAGAAAACCTCACATTCTGGAAGAGTCAGTCGGGGTTTGAAGTAGATATAGTCGTTGGCAATAAACTAGCTATTGAAATCAAGTCGGCAGATCTCATACAAGCCCGACATCTGCGCGGATTAAAAGCTCTCAGGGAGGAGGGGCAAATAGAGAGATTCGCCGTCATCTCCAGAGATCTTCACCACCGGCTAGTAGATGGGATAGACATATACCCCTGGGCAGAATTCCTGACTAAGCTCTGGAATGACGAGATAATCAACACCTAATCCGCTAAGCGTTGACGTAAAGCTCCTTCACATCCCCGTGAAGCCGAGCAGACAGCAAAGATTGCCAGGGCCCTCGTTTACACGAAGCAGATGTATACCCATCGAGAATGAGAATTCCCGTTTTCTGAAAGCATCTTGTGGCCATCTTTGAAAGTTACTCAATCGGCCCGTTGTTAAAATATTGGGGGCTCGCGATACTTTGCGTATCGCTTGCGGTTTGCCTCAATCGTAACTTCCAAATATGACCCCAAGCTACTTCCAGAAATTCGGGAATTCTCATTCGCGATGGGTATAGTGCTCAAAAAAAAGGTTGTGGAACCTAACGCGGTTCGGAACCTAACACAGGGGGGAACCTAAAAACGGCAATCCTGGGCATATTCTAAAAACCCAAGCATTTAGCCCGCTAGCTCGCATCATAACAAGTGCCTCTCTATGGAAGGTCTCGATTAGATGAGGGTTCGTAATTACGCATTCCAGGTGTGCTAGTGATATATACCCATCACGAATGGGAATAGATTTAAGACTCTTAACTTTTTATCCGAATTCGGTAGTTGCCGGATCCAGGTTAAACATCCACACTTCGCCTCACAAGATGCATGCAGATTGACTGATAACCAAGAGGAAGCACATTAGAATGACAACATTGAATAGCTACTCAACTCATCTTCAGTGGGAGAAAGCGGGCAAGTGGTGGGCAGCGATTCTCCTCATCTGCGCAGCGTCTTGGACGGGAAGTGCCGGAGGGGGTATTGAGCAGGTTCTGCTTGCCACATTTCTGTCTATCGTCTCTCTTGGGTTTGTGACATTGGCATCAGCTAGGCGCCTTCCTAGCCATGCGGAGATCTTTCAGTTTGCTGTCCCGATTCTGATATTGGGATATTGCTCTGATCCAAGCCTCGCTTTGTGGAAAGTCCCTAACTCAATAGCTTCGGTCTTCCTACTGAGTAGATTGGCTTCTGCCCTATTCATGTTTCTCGTCTTCTGTGTTTTCGCTGGCTCTTATGCGACTAGACAACGCGGACTTTCATGGATTGAAACATTGGGGGTTGTGAGTCTTCCTTATCTCTTCGGTTGGTTGTTATTGCTTCTATCACCTGACTTTCATAACTCCGTCTGCGCGCACTTGGCGTCTTTCGTCTCTCCAGGGCTGGCAACGAGCCTCATAGTCCGCCTTGTCGTTATCATTCCGTTTAACTTCATCGTCGTCTCCTTGTTGACAGGTATTGCAGGGCGAAATTATTTCCCCAGCGCTAGACTATGTCTACTATTGGTTGCCAGTGCTGCCTATGTCTCACTCACGCCTAATCTGGCTGACCTACCGGCATATTTGTCACTCTCATTGCACACCGAATCAGCAAGCCCAATCATCGGCAGCGTCTTGGCCATCCTTGGAGCAATGCTTGCTCAGGGCGGACTCTGGGGTCAGACATATCTGATCACAGGTTTCACAATGGATGCCCTACAGGGGCGCAGACCCATTCTCGCCTTAGGCCGAATTCATTTCTTACAGGGCATCGGCAAGGGCGCTGTCTACGGAGGCCTCTTCATAGGAGTGCTCCACCTCGTATCTCTGTCGTCGTCTTGGCTCTTCTCATTTTTTCACCTATCCCCTATTGCAAGCGGCCTTGTCGTCGGTTCTCTAGCTTTCCCATTTTTAAAAACAATTATTGAAAGTTTTGATGGAAGCGCGCCCTTTGTCAGGCGCGTTGCCAACAATTACCGCCAGCTCGCCAACTATCCAAGAGGTGCGATCCTTGGACTCGGCGTTGCGCTTTTCTTCCATAACGAAGCGCAAAATGCAGCCCCTAGCACACGGGCTGCTGCTGGTTTTTTAATCGGCAGCTTGGCGTATAGCGGGGTTCACGTCCTAAGAGATTTGCTTGATATTCTAAAGAAGCGCCGCACCCAATTGCAGCAACTGCGGGTCTACTCAATCGAAGTTGCTTTGGGTGGATTAACTGGCGCTGCTCTGGGCTGGTACGCAGAAGGAAGTCAGCTCGCAGTGATACTTGCCAAGTTTGTCAGCTATACAAAAGTTGCGGTTTCGAGCCCTGAGCCTTACATGATCTACCCGCTCTTTAGTAAGTGGGGCCAGTTCGACCTCGGTCTCTCTACTGGTGGAACGAGACTCTTCTTTAACGAGTCTGTTTCCGGTGTCATAGGTTGGTCACTTGCCGCCTGGCTCTTTAGCATCAACCTTGTTGCCCTAACTGCTTTGCTGAGATGGGATCTAAGGCCTGTCCGCGACTTCTTTAGCGCGAGCGGATTTGCCCGCGTGATCGTAGAGACTCTGCGCGTTGAGCGTTGGGGCCTATGGATGGCGCCTATCATATATTCCTTCCTGCGTATGGCGGCCGATCCCACTTGGTATAACCAAGATGGAGCGATCAGAACTGGCACAGCTACGCTGATGTGCCTAGTCCAAGACACATCCTCCTTTCAGCAGTGGAGCCTTTGGGTATTTACAAACATGCTCGCCTACGATTGGCTGAGAGTCCTGATCTGGGTTGACCACATGGGCTTGAGAGTCGCAACACTCGTTAACTTCTCTTTTGTCGGCATGGATGTGCTCGACGAGAAGACAGCCCGAGCGATTGGGCATTCAGCCTCGACGAGAACCATACCTGAAGGGCTGAGGCGCTTCGCTACTTGGATGCCGCTCTTAATCCCTTTCTATATTCCTCGAGGATCAGATTGGGATACTGCTTGGAAATCAGCAGAACAAATCGCTCTGCAAAACCAGAGCAGCGCATTGTCTGCCACTGCATGGCTCTGCGGCATATTCGTAATAGGAGGAATCGTCTTTGGGGCCCTCAAGCTAAAAGATGCAAAGCGCAAATACATTTCGAGTTGGACGGCTAACGCCTATAGGCTCAGCAATCACAGATATACGCTTAAGCTAGACTCTTCAGGCAGAGGCTGGAGCCGTGTGTTGAGAAAATCAGCTATGCGAGAGGAGATCGATCTGACGAGGAGACCGAATACACCCTATGCACTATCTGGGCGGCCTTTTTATATTGTCGATATGCCAGAAGATAAGAATGCAAAGCACAGGTGCTGGTCACTTCAATCATCTCCGTTTTCTGTCCAGGGAGCTAACTACAGATGCACTCGCTCAGTAAGCGGTGAATTGAGATTCCTCTGCCACTACAATTCAATACATGCAGAGGCCAGAGTCGGAGTTGATAAGTTCCACTCTATTGAGAATTGGTCTGTGATACTGAAAAACCACGGACAGAAACAGCGCTGCCTTCGCCTTATAAGCTACAGAGACTTGGTCCTCAATCACCCAAGTCCAGCAGAGCGCCACAGCGCATTCAACGATATTCACATCAGCACTTGCTTTGTCCCTGAGCTACAAGCCATTCTCGCAGCAAATCGCCTTGTCCTGAATGAAGACCGGCGCCCATCCAGGGAGGTCTATTTCCATGCAGTGGGGCCATTGCCAAGTGGGGCAGAGTTGCTCGGTTATGAAGATTCGCGAAGAGCTTTGTTCGGCAACGGATCGGTGCGTGCGCCACAGGGGTTGCTCCACTCCCCACGGCCTCTCTCTGATGATGGCATACTCTATCCCTTCGACCCCGCTGCCAGCCTCTGGGTTCAACTGGTGTTAGATCCCGGGGAGTGTATTTCACTCTCATTTGCTGACGGTTGGGCTCGAGACCCTCAAAGAGCAGCTTCACTATTGAAGAACAGTCTGGGGCTACCATCTATTTCCAATAGCGTCTTGCCGCGTGTCCAAAATAAGCGCCGTGTGCTTCATTCTCACAGCCAAACACGCAAGCTGCAAAAGCGGCCATGGAGCTATTGTGCCGAAGGAGATGAGCTTCTTATCGAAGGTTCAACCGGCAGAATCTGGTCTCACCCTATAGCTAATGAAGGTGGCTATGGTCTAGTTGCCAACAACGAAGGTGCGGTCTTCTCTTTTTGCGGCAATGCCCAGCAGAACGCCATCACACCTTTTGTCTTAAACGAGGACTCTGGAATTACACCGGGACAAATGTGGCACATCTGGGACAGAGAACTCGATGAACCACTCCTTAGACTTCCTCTGCGACTCGAAAGAGAGCCGCTTGATGCCGGGTCCAAAAACTTCCGCACGACTTTCGGTGAGGGCTATGTCTGCTGGATGGCTTCTCGTGAGAATCTGGAATTTGAGATGACTGCATTTGTAACACCCGATTTGCCGGTAGAGGGACGCATCATTCGCTTGAAGAATTCCAGCGCGAGCAAAACGCAGCAGCTTCGCCTGTGCGGATGCTTGCAATTTTCTCTCGCAGAAATACCAGGTGATACCAGAGGGGCATTAAAGCTGCGCTGGGATAAAGGGGATGAGATCTTTTTAATAGAGCACGACAAACACCCCTTTCGCCGTGGCCCTATATTCGTAGCATGCAGTGATAAATTAAGTGCAGTAGAAACTTCTCTTGCCAAATTTATTGGCCGCAAAGGTTCTGCTTCTCGCCCTGCTTTTGTAAGGTCTGTGCAGTCCGATCTCAAAGCCCTAGAGGCAGGCATCCCAGCTGCTGGCTTTTCTTTAGAAATAGATCTCTTGCCAGGAGAAGAGAAAACGATCTGCGTCCTTATTGGCCAAGCAGAAGATGAGGCAGAAGCTAGAGCTTTGGCGACTCGGCTGCGCACTCAGTCAGAGATGACACAGGCATTCGAGAGGACCAAAGATTGGTGGGACAATTTCTTAAGCGTCCTCAATGTAGAAACTGAGGACCCTGATTTCGACAGACTTGTGAACCGATGGCTTCCATATCAACTAGTCAGCTCCAGGCTCTGGGGCAGAGCTGGACCGTATCAAAGAAGCGGCGCTTTCGGTTTTCGGGATCAACTTCAAGACGCAATGCCACTGGCGCTAGTTCATCCAGAACTTTGTCGAAAGCAGATCCTCCTCCATGCCGCACAGCAGTTTATAGAAGGAGATACCCTACAGTGGTGGCACACAACATGGGAAGGCAAGACAGGTCTCGGAGCTAGAAACAAGGCATCTGACGTGATGTTGTGGTTGCCGTATGTGGTGTTGCACTACATAAAGGCAACAGGTGATGCTCAGATACTAGAAGAGAACGTCACATTCCTTGAAGGCTTGCCGATTCCACCCGATCAAGATGGAATCTGCTTTGCGCCTCGCGTGTCTCTCGAAGAGACATCTCTATACAACCACTGCACACGCGCAATCGACTTGGTTCTAGACCGCATGGGTTCACATGGTCTGCCGCTAATGGGGTCCTGTGACTGGAATGACGGCCTAGACGCAGTGGGGCGTGAAGGAGACGGTGAGAGTGTGTGGCTGGGTTTCTTCCTCTATGGGGTCTTAGTTGATTTTGCAGATTTTGTGAAAGAGGAAGAAGGCAGACACGTGCAGTCGCGCCTACTAAAAGCAGCTGAGGATCTCAAGTCCAGCCTAGACTTAATGTGGAGAGAAGATCGCTTTGTGCGTGCGATTACGGACAAACAAGAAGAGCTAGTTTACGACGATGCTCTGAGCTCATCATGGCCTATATTATCAGGTGTCTCCGACATCGCTCGTTCTCGAATACTGCTAGAGAGTGGACTGAGTGCTCTAGAGCTGGAACAGATGGTGCTTCTCTTGTCCCCTGCTTTCAACTCTCAGTCAAAACCATACCCTGGGCGCATTGCTATTTATCCCCCTGGTATAAGAGAGAACGGCGGCCAATATTCACACGGCTCCTCCTGGCTCGTAGATGCCGCGCTCAAGCTAGCAGACATGGAGGACGCGGGCGGAAATACACAAGCTGCCCAAGCCTGGAGGAAAAGAGCTGGGATGCTATGGCGCAAGATTTCGCCACTTGCTCATATAGGTGAGCGGGAGTGGATGAAATACGGACTAGAACCCCACCAACAACCGGCAGACATTTACTACGGCCCTGGCTACGAAGGTCGGGGGGGATGGAGCTGGTATACAGGCTCAGCTGGCAGAATGCTCTCTGCTGCATGGTCACTGCTCGGGATTGAAGTGCACAATGGCGAGATAAAAGTCCTAGAACAATCGGCAAGAGGAGATGCCTGGCCTAAGCTGCGCAGGGTGACGTATAGGGACAAGGTGTACTCGTCTAATCTGTAACGGTAAGCATTGACATCCGCTCTATACTGCTCGCACATCAAAATTTCGGAATATGTGCACATCCAGCGAGCAGTATATCGCGAGGCCGGATGGCCTCGCCAATAACAAACATACCCATCGCAGAAACATCGCGGCCGACTAGGCCGCTTCCACATTCGATCAGAGTTCAATCCTTCCTCAGCATCTGCAAAATCCGTAATTTCATTTGCGATGGGTATAGAGTAGAGGATGTGAACGCTCAACCGGCAAATATAGCGTAACGGCTCATTAAGTGTGCGGTGAGCAGTTAGACCGAGTATCCCCTACTGAGCGTATTTAACAGAACATCCATAAGACTTAGTCGTCGATGTGGTGACTGGCTTCCCATCTAAGATTTCTTCGAGTGCCTTACTTACGTAGTTGTTTGCTTTTGATGGATCGGCAAAAACCCCGGCATCGTCATCTATGGCTCCTTGGTATACGAGATCGCCTTCTTTGTTGACTATGAACATATCGGGAGTTGTCTTTGCACCATAACTTCTACCCACACCACCTTTGGGGTCTAGCAATAGATGTGTGCTTGAGACCTGTCGTCTTGCAATATAGTCCTTGGCCTTTGTTGGATCTAAGTAATCCTGGTGATCCTCTCTTGTGGAATTCACTGTGAGCCAGATCACACCTCGACCAGTGTATTCTTTCTGCAGCTTCTGCATGTCGCCGTTCTTGTAATGCTTCTCGACGAATGGGCACCCTGCATTAAACCATTCTAGAACTACGACCTTACCTTTAAAATCAGATAGAGAGACGTTAGTTCCATCGGCAGAAGTAAGACTAAAGTCTGGCGCTTTATCGGCATAGGAAAGTCGCGGGATTGCGACAGAGGTCAAACAAACAACAAACAAGAATGCGATTGACGATCCAAGGAACTTCATCTCTACCTCCAAAATTATGGACTTCTTTATGACAACACATCTAAAGGGGCGATCGCATTTGCGCGAGGACCTCTACACCATCAGCTACACTAACCTTGACGTTTGCCAGTAATAGAAATTCTTCCGGGGTAGCGGTCAACGTAGCTTTTGAGAGCCTGGGCCTTCCTATGAGCTGAGCCCATCTGGGAAGAGACGTTGACCTTGAGCCTATCGGCCTTGTCGAGCACTTGCCTATGGAGCTGGGTGAGCAGCTCGATTTGCTGACGCATCGATGCCTTTTCTGAATCTTCTAACTCATCCAACAGACCGGTCTTGTGTTGAGTGTCTATGTCGGACTTCCACTCTTGAAATGAAAGTAAGTATGCATCTGCGGCTTCCAAGAAAATCTCTACATCAGCATCTGAGACAGACAGTGCTCTTTGTGCCAAGCATTCAAGTTCTACGAGCATGGTTCTTACGTCAGTCGACATTAAGAGGTCACAAATTCAAGGCTATCTCCCAGATTACGGGAGGCATGTCTTGCCACTTTAGCAAATGCAGTCTTTAGGACATCAGACGAAACCTTCGTGACCCTGACTAGTCCATCGAGCTTATTAGGGTCGGCCAAGTCCTCTTCCGTTAAATGCATCATGTATTTCCTAGCGACTCTGTAAACAGAAGAGTGAACGTCTACATAGCGGACCTGCGTCTTGCCGGTTTTTGCATCGATAAGATCCGTAAATGGGATAGCAACCAACCGGTCCCCTTGTCTAGAGATCATCGCATTGCTTCCACCGCGAAGCAGGAAATCTGCTATGCCGAAACCAAGTTCCCTCGTGTACTCACGATCAAATGGAATCGGTGGGCGACACCGCAACTCGTAGCCGACATCTTTATCAATGACAGCGATATCAGCGCCGAAATGTGCAAGCCTTGCCTTAACTGCCATTTTGATTAGATGCCCAAAATCCAAGTCTCTGTAGCGAATATGCCCGTGTGGGTCCCGCTCCGCATTGGCTAGCTCTGGAATAGAATCGGGGGTGACTTTCTCAGCCAGGCCTTCAGCCAAGACGACAACGCCATAGGGCTTATCTTCAGCTAATCGCTTTATCATCGAGCCGACAATGGTATCAACTACCATAGACAGAGACACATTTCCCGGGCCGAATTCTTCAGGAATAATAGTCATAGTGGCACCAGAAGAGATGCCTATGCCCAAGGCCAAGTGCCCCGCCTTTCTACCCATAGCAATAACTAGGTACCAACGAGATGTTGTCTTAGCATCCTCCATCAAGGTCTCAACAATCTCAGTACCCGCTGCTCGCGCAGTCTGATAACCAAAAGTGCTGTCAAAACCAGGAAGCGGTAGGTCGTTGTCTATTGTCTTTGGCACGTGTCCTACTGCGATCTCTCCCCCTGCAACTTCGGCAACAATACGCGCGCTGTGTGCAGTGTCGTCACCTCCTATAGATACTAAATACCCAACGCCCAGCGCCTTGAGGGATTCTACGACATTCCTAAGATGTTCTGGATCCTTTGTGGGATTAGCTCTGGAAGTGCCGAGGATAGAACCGCCTCTGGCATGAATCCAAGATACGTTGGCCAAATTCAACTCATCGACATTGCGTCGATCCCCTTTCATTATATTCCTGAAGCCCTTATGCACACCGAGCACGCGGTGGCCTCTGTTGATAGCATTAATTGCAACAGAGCTTATTACACCGTTAATCCCAGGTGCAGGACCACCACCAACAACAATCGCCAAGGCTTTCTTTTCCATACGTTTCTATCAGCACTCCTTTATTATAGGCGTTCACATATGTAAATTGAGTCACACCTAAGGACAGCAATTCTAAATGTAACTTTGTTCTGATGTATCAGAGTCACTTTACAGGCATGAAATCTCGCGCATAGCGGCTTTTGAGGCTCAAACACTGGCAGTTTCTTACCAAAAGCCGACTTTGAACGCTAGATCCTTTCATGCTGGTTTCTACATTTAGAATTGCTGACCTAAGGACCCATGAAAGACCGAAATCCTGATTTTTCTTGCATTTAAAACTGGGGGGATACCGCAAGAAAACGCGGACGAGAGTCTAGCGATCCCAGAAAAAGGCAATCGACAAATCAAGCCACTTCAATCTTTACGTCCAAACAATGCAGAGGATCGGACGTTTACGGACCAAGGGTGTAGCTACTCATTAAGTATGCGCAAGGTGTGACACGTTAGAGGTAAAATCGGGGGGTTCTCGAACCGCCCCTACGACATCCTCGAGGTAATTGCGCTTGTGATCATGTGAGTTCTTACCGCAAAAAATAAGCACTCAAACAATCCTGCACGAATCTCCAAAATCACAAAACCGTAGGGGCGGTTGCAAGAACCGCCCGTCTTCCAATATCGAGACCTTGCCCGCACTTAAAGAGCAATTGCCCAAGCGTGTCCTATGGGGCTTTTGGGGTGTTTGAAATTTGATCGACTCAACAGTTACCCTACTTGTAAGCCTAGTAACCGAGAGCTTTGTAATTACAAGCTCTCGGTTATACTTGAGACCATATCACCCAGTCTCGACGACCATGTATGGATTCTCAGCGATAATCTTGCTCATGTAGTCTATTATCTGGTCGCCGATGTCTCGACATTCGGGGTCTGTTATTATGCGCTCAGCGGTTAGGGGATTATTGCTAAAGCACAGAAGATGCTCCTGACATGCAGATCCATCTTGATTGACATTCGGGCGAACTGGCATCCACAGTCCCCTCGTCTTTCTCGCAATGTCATAGAGATACTCGTTCACTTCAAAATATTGTTTACCACCCTCATAAGAGGCCCCTTTAAAGTTATCATTCGTCACCTCGGCATCACTTAACCCTCTGACAATCTTTATATTACTTTTTCGGGCTTCTTCATCAGTGATACACGTAGCCCCCTCAGGGTTGCCATCCGCATCCAATCGCAAAGGCACAGCGGATAAGTCGAGAGTATGTGGCCCCACATGATCGCCAATAGGCATGACGTGAACAGGTACATTTCTAGGGACTAAGTGGTTGTCGACTGTCTCCATGATTTCTTCAATCGCGCCCTGATGATTTGACAAATCATTGCTGCAAGAAGTCGGCTGTTGTTGTGCTTGTGTCATGCAGAGGTCGAAATCTTCTGTGCATAGATTCTCTGCCTTTGTGCAAGCGTCTCTTGTTTTTGCACAAGTGACCTCTTTCCTTTCGCAGTTGGCCATCCCATCCCCAATTAACACAAGGAAGTCAGAACTTGGGACCCCATCCTCTGCCCCATAGTCGAGTTCAATAAGAGCACGGGCAAGAGCCAACTGAGTATTTGTCTTTGAACCCGGCAGAGGAAATAACTTGTGCCGGATCGTAAGCAGAAGTCCCTCTGTGGCCGGATCGGTTAGATCTGCGTCTGTGATGGCTGCGCTGTCGTCTTCAAACACAAGGATCCCGCCATCTTCATTGCGGACATTATTGAAGTCGGAAATTTTCTTCAGATAGTTAAATCCTTCTTGACCGCCCGTTAAATGGACAATCCTAGGCCAAGTTAATTTCTCGTCATAGAAAATAAAGCAAGCTTTATCCCCCGCCACCGCTCTTTGTTCAAGGGCATTAACCGCATAATTTAAGCCTTCAAACACTTGCCTCAAAGGCTCAGGACCATAATAACCTGGTTCTTCATCAGTTCTGAATGTGTCGACTCTATACCAGAAAGGAGAGGTGCGAACATCCAACTCCGGTGCATCTTGACCCTCTGGATGGCAGGTGGATGTATCTTCGGGATCTGTGCAGACCATCGCATTTGGATCTGGGTGGTGAACCACATAATTGGTGTTGTTTTCAGCGTTGTAATGCGAATCTCCCAGCGTCTTATGAAGCGTGTAGTCAGATCCAAGGCGAGCATTTGCCTTAAGAATGGGACTTGTGCAACCTCCACCCTGACCCGTCTCATCTACGGTCCCTATCTGAGGATGACCATCCACGCATTCGCCAGAATAGACTTGCTTGAACTTGTCTTTGGCTACGTTTGTTTTTCTGCCTATCAGATTGGCTATTTGCCCACAACTCATTTGAACATCGAGCCAAGGCTGGGTCCATTGTATATCCCCATAATTTCCACCTTGCTCTCCTTTCCCTACTCTGCGGCACGTTGGAATTTTTTGTCCCCACTTAAACTTATGGTGATAACCATAGCAGTCGGCTGGTATCGCCTTATCAGTCACAAGAGCATCAAGAGCGGGGCGGCAAGATCCGAGGTACCGTTCCGTAGTCGTCACCTTTCCTGGAATGCGGTTAAGGCCCAGCCTGTCACCTAGCTCCTGACATTGATGGGCTTGCGTAGTCCATGTTGATGTCCAGGACACATAACCGCTACCACTATCTACCCCCTGCCTTTTACAAACTGGCATCATTGTCTCATTGTTTTCGCCATTAGTGCCGCAGGAAGGCACCGCTTCATAGTTCTGCTTGCATGCGTAGTGAATCCTTCTGAAGACATTCTCGGCTGATATGTCGTATTTCGGCAATTCTGTATTAGGGTCAAGGCTTGTGTCGAACCCTGAAGGTTGGACACTTAAGTCTGACGGTCTTCCCAGTCCAGTATTCTTCATTTGACTCCAGAGAGCATCACTGAACGAGAACATAGGATCCCCGGCACCTCCTGAAACAAGCGAGGAGTTATTCACATCCTTGCTTAAGATGTGACTAACTAGCTTGCCACGACCTTTCTCCGGAGATGACATACCATAATTGCTAGTGTGAGTCCGTGAAGACATCGAAGGTGACATGTCTACAAGAAAGCATCCATGCCTTGGTATAATCGCTGCCGTCGCTTGCACTTGTGGAGCATAAGCAGACGCTCCAAATACAGAACCAAAAAGTGGAGAAACTGGAGATATTAGTTTGCCGCTAAGGCGGACAGCACTAGCTGCTCCTCCAGCTTCATTAACGAAACAAGGATATTTGCCATTACAGGGATCATCACTAGCGGGCTTACTAAAATGCCACTTGCCGAACTCTAAAAGCGCCTTAGGACTCGCTCCCTCTGCTTCGCTGGGGACATTTGTCAATGCCACAGTAGTCGGTACACTGCCCTGACCCGAGACGACAGCCTGAGCTCTCTTTGAAGCTGACTCTGCCCTATCTGCCCAGTATGCGTTGACACCTCCTGGATATGTTTCCGGCGCAATAGACGTGAACGTCTCAT
>Ga0247840_10009040_pt1 | contig 13055 bp, 6 predicted proteins | sample LaCruzMarch2015__FD_192404 | JGI IMG/M metagenome (GOLD analysis project Ga0247840, IMG submission 192404) | Freshwater microbial communities from meromictic Lake La Cruz, Castile-La Mancha, Spain - LaCruzMarch2015_17m | ecosystem: Environmental > Aquatic > Freshwater > Lake | place: Spain...
GAAGTTGGTATTCCTTTTTCATTAAGCACAGTAATTAAAGCCTGGCCAATTCCCATTTGCGTGAGGATTTCTTCTATCGCATAAAACTCTGATTTGGGGTATGTTTTAACTGTATCTTTTAATGCTTTGGCATCGTTGGGAGTAAAAGCTCTCAATACATGCTGCACTCTGTTTCCTAATTGGGCCAAAACAGTATCTGGTATATCTTGCGCTAATTGTGTGCAAAAGAAAACGCCGACACCTTTAGAACGTATAAGTCTTACTATTTGCTCAATCTGTTCTAAAAATGCCTTTGAAGCATCTTTAAACAACAAATGTGCTTCATCTAAAAAGAAAACCAGTTTTGGTTTGTCTAGATCTCCAGCTTCTGGCAAAGTTTGGTATAACTCAGCCAATAAACTCAACAAAAACGTAGAGAAAACAGCAGGCTTGTCTTGCATGTCGCTTACGTTTAATAAGCTTACTACACCCTTTCCATCAATCTTTTGCAGCAAATCTGAAATTTCAAATGATGGCTCTCCAAAAATATTGTTTACGCCTTGCTGTTCGAGGGCAACAATTTTTCTAAGTATGGTTCCGGAAGTTGCAGTTGAAATTATACCATAGCTCTCTTTTATTTCAGTTTTTCCGGCTCCTTCGCTTAGATAGTTGAGTACCTTTTTTAAATCATTTAAATCAACAATTGGCAATTGCTTATCATCAGCATATTTAAATAAAATCGCCAAAACACCCGTTTGTGTATCGTTTAATTCCAATATTTTGGAAAGAAGTATTGGACCAAATTCCATAACGGTAGCCCTCATTTGAGCACCCTTTTTTCCGCTCAAAGAATACAATTCTACTGGCACACCTTCTGGAGAAAACGTAATTCCTAAATCTTTGGCTCTTTGTTCTAATTTAGGATTACTTATACCAGGGCTAGCTAATCCACTTAAATCTCCTTTTACATCACTCAAGAAAACAGAAACCCCGGCATGGCTAAGTTGCTCGGCCAATACCTGTAATGTTCTTGTCTTGCCTGAACCGGTCGCACCTGCAACAAGTCCATGCCGATTCATCATACTCAAAGCAATGTTAATTCTGGCATCAGCCAAAATTTCTCCATTTAGCACTCCACAACCTAAAAAAATGTGAGGCTTGTCGGTTGCGTATGATTTGTTTATTGCTGCTATGAAAGCATCTTTCATTTTTGTGGTTTTTTAATTGAACCTGTTTTTTTAGTTTTTTTTACTGGTTTTAATACAATTACAGCAAGTGGAGGCAATGTTAATGCTAAAGAAAAATCTCTACCATGTTGCTCTGCTTCAATTGCCGAATAAACGTTATCAATTTTTAACTCACTTCCCCAGTATTTTTTATCATCACTGTTTAATATCAATTCATAATCGCCCATTGCCGGCACTCCAATTCTATACTTCTCCCGAGGAATGGGAGTGAAGTTACACACAACAACCAAGAAATCTCCTTCGGAGCGCCCTCTTCTGATATATGAAACAGCGCTATTTCTATAATCGTTTAAATCTATCCATTCAAAACCTTTATAGTCAAACTGGTATTCATACAAAGCTGTTTCTTCTTTATACAAGGCATTTAAATCTTTCACCAATGCTTTCATTCCTTTGTGTGGTTCATAATCTAATAAGAACCAATCTAAGCTTAGTTTATAGTTCCATTCATTGTATTGTCCAAATTCACTTCCCATAAAAAGTAATTTTGTGCCAGGATGTGTAAACATGTAGCTGTATAAAGCTCTGAGATTTGCGAATTTTTGCCATTGATCGCCAGGCATTTTATCAATTAAAGAACCTTTACCATGAACTACTTCATCATGCGAAAGTGGCAACATAAAGTTCTCTGTAAATGCATAATAAATAGAGAATGTAATGTCATTTTGATGATATTCCCTGTATAATGGATCGGTTTTGAAATACTTCAATGTATCGTTCATCCAACCCATCATCCATTTCATTCCGAAACCTAATCCACCTAAATAAACTGGTCGTGAAACCATTGGCCAAGAAGTAGATTCCTCTGCAATTACTTGTATTGCAGGGAAATTGGTGTACAATGTTTCATTTAATTCTTTTAAGAAAGAAATAGATTCAAGATTTTCGTTTCCTCCATAATTGTTTGGTTCCCATTCGCCTTCTTTTCTTGAATAGTCGAGGTATAACATAGAAGCTACCGCGTCTACTCTTAATGCGTCTATATGATAATGTTCGGCCCAAAACATGGCAGAACTGATTAAAAATGAACGAACTTCATATCTTCCATAGTTAAAAATCAAGCTTTTCCAATCAGGGTGGAAGCCTTTTCTTGGGTCTTGATGTTCGTACAAACGTGTTCCGTCATAATTGGCTAATGCATAGGTATCTTCGGGAAAATGTGAAGGCACCCAATCCATTATAACACCGATTCCAGCCTGGTGAAAAGCATCTATTAGGAACATAAAATCTTCAGGCTTTCCATGTCGGGAAGTTGGTGCAAAAAATCCGGTTGTTTGATAACCCCAAGAACCTGAGTATGGATGCTCAGTTAATGGCATAAACTCGATATGGGTAAAACCTAATTCTTTTACATATGGAACTAACTCTGTGGCTAATTCACTGTAAGAATAGTAATCCTCCTCTTTACCACTTTTCTTTTTCCACGAGCCTAAATGCACTTCGTATACAGAGAAAGGTTGATTTAAATTACCTGTATTCGCTCTATTTTGCCATGATTTATCTTTCCATGTGTAATTGATATCCCAAACTATGGAAGCACGTTTTGGAGGCAATTCGTTGAACCGTGCAAAAGGGTCGAATTTCTCTAACACTTCTCCAGTTTGGGCATTTCTAATAATGTATTTATATAAATCATTATGGCCAGTATTTGGAACAAATATTTCCCAAATTCCGCTTCCATCAAGGCGAGGGTCCATTCTGTTGATTTCGGGATTCCAGCCATTAAAATCTCCAATTATACTTACATGTGCTGCATTAGGCGCCCATACTGCAAAATATGTTCCTTTTACGCCTTTGTTTTCAGTAATATGAGCACCTAATTTTTCGTGTAGTTTAAAGTGTTTTCCTTGTTTGAAAAGATAAATATCTAATTCAGAAAATAAGCTAAAATGCTCAGTTTTTGCAGGCTTTTCTGTCTTTTTCGATTTTACCTCAAACAATGATTTTTTTGTTTCTTTTTTAATTTCTTTTTTAATTTCTTTTTTTTCTACGGTTTTAGATTTTAAATCGGCTATTGGGGTTTCTATTTTTGAAGCTGTTTTAAGAGTTTTTGCAACAGGCTTTACTTTTGCTTTTTCAGCAGATTTAACTTCAACTTTAGTAACTTTCTTATTAACATCAACTTTGGTCAGTTTTTTATTTTCGGGCTTGGATGCGATTTTATCTACCTTTTTAAGTTCTTTTTTCTCAGTTGGTTTCATTTTAACTGTTGCATTTCCAGCAGGTTTTACAGTTTTTTTTTGTGCATTTATTTTTACTGATTTTACTTCAGTATTTTCAGCATTTACGGTCTTTTTGGCCATTTTTATTTTATTAAAAAAGAGTGTATAAAAAAATTAATCAAGATAGTGTTTTACGAATTTCACGAGGCTTTGAAGCGGAATTACCGCCCAATCAGGACGGTTATTAATTTCATAACCTAATTCATAAATTGCTTTTTTGAAGGAATAAATTTGTAATAAATCATTTATTTTATCGTCTTCCGGAATTATTCCACTTCCACGTGCCGTTTCAATATAAGCACCTAAGAAATATCTACTTATGTAATGATACCAAACATCGGCTACAGGCATTAACTTGTCTCTTAATGCTGCATCATTTTCATATTGTTGAAAAAGCACGGCATAAGCTGCATATCTAAAAGAACGCATCATTCCAGCTACATCTTTCAAAGAAGGATATAAATCTCTTCTTTCTTCATGTGGTTTATCTGGTTCACCTTCAAAATCCAAAATGCAAAAATCATTTTCAGTTACTAAAACCTGACCTAAATGATAATCACCATGAATACGTATTCTGTTACCTTCTAATGGTCTTCCTAAAACGCGATTCAAAAAGGCAATTACCCTTTCATATTGGAGCAGCATTTCTTTTGCATCATATTTTAAAGAAACTGGAATCTTTTCAATGTTCTTTTCAAGAAGTTCGAACTTATTTTTTACTAATTTTTCGAGATTTTGAAGCAAATGATTTTGAAAGCTCTTATCTAATGGACGCGGTGAAAAATCTGGATTATTAGGAGCATTCGCCAATGCCAGGTGCATTTCAGCTGTACGTTTTCCAAGTAATGATGCCCTTTCAGCTGCATTTTTGCCAATTAAATCCTGCAAAGAACTAGGAGTATTTTCCCAAGTAAGCGAAAGTGTATGCGGCCTAATTGGTAAAGGTCGTTGGTGATATCCATCGCTTACAACTTTTGAGAAAAAATCTTTTAATTCAGTAATAAAATATTGCCATGCATCACCTTTATTTGGAACCAGTTGCTGCAGCATGAGCAATAACATTTTTGGTTTTTCAGGATGTTGTAATTCTACCGAACCACCATAAGATGGTATGTGCTCAAACTGATGCTGCCCGGTGAGGAAATTAATTATTTCGAAATCTGGATTCACCATATATTCCACCTTTCGAAATAGTTTTACAAAATAGGTATTATTGAAAACTATTGCGGAATTGCTCTGGTCTGCCTTTAAAACTTTTGAAGTTAAATTTTCGGGAATTCCCTTTTCAATTAAGAATTTTCCTGCTTCAGCTTTAAGAGGATAATGATTGCCAATTAGATGCGCATTATTTGCTATTAGCATGAAAAGTGCATTTCTAAAGCTTTCATTGTAAATGCCATCAATTAAAAACCCCGTCATTACATCATTCTCCAGCTTACAGATAATGGCTTCGGAAGGAATTTCTCCCATTTCTGCCTGTCTTTCGGAAACAAATACAACAGGAAGTGCATAAATTTCGGTAGGCCCATCTAAATACCTAACTTTTAATAAAAGATAATGTGCAAAGCCTTCACTAGTTTCTATTTGAATGTTTTGATAAACTTTCACTGCATTTACTGCTCTTGCTTTTCCACCAAACCAGCGCATTCTTTTAAGGTATGCATTCAACACCTGATTTTCTAATTGATGAATGCTTTTTTCCTGATGAAATAAGTCATTCCATTCAACATTTAATGTGGGTTGAGCTGTATCTTTTATCCTTAATTCCATGTTCAGATAGATTTTAAATTGTAACTTACTTCAAGGTAATTTTAAAAATATGAGCAGAAAGAAAGCGTGGGTCAAGTTCAATATAATTCCATTGTCTGTTCCAATTATAAACTGTTCCATCCATTAAATCGTGCATTCTTAAAGTATGTCCTTCTTGTACTTCTAGCAATTGCAATGGAAGTTTTACCCACCCACTTTGCTTATGATTAGGGTCTAGGTTTATTACTGTCAACACCCTGTTACTTCCATCATAAGTTTGTTTAAAGAATGCTATAAGATTAGTATTATCTGTCTCACAAAACGTAATGTTGTATGTACTGTGAAAAGCAGCATTTTCAATCCTTATATGATTTATTTTAGCAATTAATTCATGAAATGGCGTTACAGTTTCCCAATCCCAATGTCGAGCCTCATATTTTTCTGAATTGAAATATTCTTCTTTTCCGGGCATTGGTTCATTTTCAAGCAATTCGTAAACAGGACCGTACATACCATAATTAGAAGATAATGTTGCAGCTAAAACGAAACGGGCTGCCGAGTGATTAAATCCAGTCTTTTGCAAATAAAATGGCAAAATATCAGGTGTATTTGGCCAGAAATTGGCTCTGAAATATTCTCTTAATTCTGTTTGAGTTAACTCTGTGAGATATTCGGTTAATTCTGCTTTTGTTTGTCTCCAGCTGAAATAACTATACGACTGCTGAAAACCAACTTTAGCCAATTTTGCCATTATTTTTGGACGCGTAAATGCCTCACTTAAAAATATAACATCTGGATGATTTTTACGCATATCTGCCATTAACCATTCCCAAAAAACAAAAGGTTTGGTATGAGGATTATCAACTCTAAACATTTTAATTCCATGACCAATCCAATACTCTATCACACTTTTTAATTCATTCCATAAATTTTCCCAATCGTCGTTCTCAAAATTTATAGGTAAAACATCTTGGTATTTTTTAGGAGGATTTTCAGCATATTGTACAGTTCCATCGGGTCTCCATTTAAACCATTGTGGATGTTCCTTTACATAAGGATGGTCAGGGGAACATTGATATGCAATATCTAAGGCTACTTCGATATTATGTTCGTCAGCAATTTTTACTAGATTTTTAAAGTCTTCTAATGTTCCAAGTTCAGGGTTAATTGCTTTGTGTCCACCCAACTTGCTGCCAATTGCCCAAGGAGAGCCTGGTTCGCCAGGTTTTGAGGTAGTACTATTGTTTTTCCCTTTTCTAAAAGATTCTCCAACTGGATGAATAGGAGGGAAGTACAGCGTATCATAACCCATATTTGCCAAGCGTGGAATAATGCGTTCACAATCCTTAAATGTACCGCTTCTTGATGGATCAGGAGAAGATGAACGGGGAAAAAATTCATACCATGTGCTGAAAAGCGCTTTATTTCTTTCTACAAAGGCCTTGTATGTGGGCGACTGAGATGGGTTTTCTCTCAAAGGATAATCGGCAATCAGTTTTTCCAATTTATGACTTTTACCTAAGTCAACAGCTGCATGATAATCTGTTGGTTTATCAAATTGAGCAGCTAAATCTTTCATGGTTTGAGCATCTTCACCTTTGGCTTTTTTGGCCATTTGTTTTAAGAATTCAACACCAATTCTCAATTCCAATTCCATTTTTTCCCCGGCATTGGCCTTTTTTACAAATCCTGCTTGCCATGTTTCGGCGTGGTCAATCCAAGCAGTAATGGCGTATTCATAATAACCTAATTCATCTACAAAAAATTCACCTTTCCACTTATCGTTTACATCGTGCACCAAGGGAGCTTCTTTCCATTTTTTTGCAGCACTTGTCTTATAAAGAATCATGGCTTTTACATGGTCATGACCATCTCCGAAAATATCTGCTTCTATATTAATTTTTTCTCCAGGAACTCTTTTTATGGCATAAATTCCTCCATCTATTACAGGGCTTACGTTTTCTATAACTACCCTTGCTTTGGCTTCGTTGTGTTTCATAAGGCCGTAAAGTTAATATTTGACCAATCTGATACAAGTAAAAAATAAAATAGATTATAATTTTTTTTTCAAATAAACATTAACTCAAAAGCGATGTTAATATAAGCAGTATTCGTCGTTTTGACTTGTCCGGAAATGTGAGTTTGAATAGGGTTTATGTTTTTAATTTCGGCCCTCTAAGCGACAAACCGCCTGTAGTTTTATAAATTACAGGCGGTTTTTTGTTGTAGGTGAAATAAAATCAAATATATTAGCCCACGATACATTTATACATTTTACTATGAAAAGAGAAATTACATCTTGGTACAGCCCTGCATTAAATCAGGAAATGCCAGTGGTTACTTACGGACATTATGGATTCGCAATTTTGTTAATTCCTACAGCTGCGGCCGATTACTTAGAATACGAGCGTTTCCAAATGATGGATGTATTAGCCCCTTATTTGGATAGTGGAAAATGTAAAATATATTCCATCAACAGCATCAATAACGAAAGTTGGTTAAACAGTGAAATGCATCCACCTCATAAAGCAATTAGACATAATCAGTTTAACGATTATGTAGTAAATGAAGTAATTCCTTTTATAAAATCTACAAGTGGAGAAAATACACCTATCATTACTTGTGGAGCAAGTTTTGGGGCTTTGCATGCCATGAATTTATTTTTAAGGAATCCTGTTAAAATTCAAGGTGTGATTAGCATGAGTGGAGTTTACAATTTAGCAGAATATACCAAAGGGCATTGGGAAGATGCCGTTTATTTTAACAGTCCTGAGCATTACATTGATAATTTAAATGATGAAGCATATTTGAATAAAATCAGAGAAAGTAAACACATTCATATTTATACAGGAAGTGGAGATTACGAGGACCCTGATGCAAGTCGCAGATTTTCAAGAATATTGGCGCACAAAGGAATTGAACATGATTTATCAATCTGGGGCCATGACATAACGCACGATTGGCCAACATGGCGTAAAATGATGCCTTATATTTTAGAAGCGAAGTTTTAATTGCAGTCAAAAAGCTGCAGATAATGTTTAGCTGCAATTGAATTATTGAGAACACAATACATAAATTTTAACAAAGATGTTGAGCCAAGATTTCAAAGATTTTGTAGAGTTATAAATAAAGCAAAGTGCTGAATAGTTTATTTTATTCAGTTTTGATATCTTTCTTTGCTAACGAATAATAGGGCTTAGTAAAGAATTATATGCTATTTAATTTCTTAAATATTTTATTTTTGCTTTCACAAAAGTTCAAGTTTAAATTTTCTTAAAACCATCTCATGAAAAAAATAATCACTCTTCTGCTCAGCATTATATGCTATTTGCAAGTTTCTGCAGTATTAAATGTTCCCTCACTTTTATCACCTGCAAACGGTTCCACTAATAACGCACCAAACGAAATCTTAGATTGGGGAACTTCAACCGGTGCCACTGCTTACCAATATAAATTAGGAACAATTGCTAGTTTAGCGGGAGTTAATGCTCAAACTATTACTGGTTCTAGTCAGGTTACTACTTCAAATCTTCTTTTCGGAACTGTTTATTATTGGCAGGTAAGAGCTATTAAGACTACAGCACCCACTGATTCATCCGATTGGTCAGCTATTTTTAATTTTACAACCATAGATTTTATTTTTCTTGTTGCACCAACAAATGGAGCAATAAGTCAAGCTCCAAACGAAGTTATTGATTGGAGTGCATTAAGCGGCATCACGTTTTACGATTACCAGTGGGACACTTCTGCAACATTTAATTCCCCTTTGAATAACTATAATTCTATTGCTACGGGAACATCCCAAGCTACTACCTCCAATTTAAGATTCGGAACAAAATATTATTGGCGTGTAAGAGCTAGACACACTGCAGATACATCTCAGTGGTCATCCGTTTTTAATTTTACAACCGTAGATTTAATTTTTCTTGTTGCAACAACAAACGGAGCCTTAAGTCAAGCTCCAAATGAAATAATTGATTGGAGTGCATTAGGTGGCATCATGTTTTACGATTACCAGTGGGACACCTCAGCAACATTTAATTCCCCTCTCAGTAATTATAATTCTATTGCTGCTGGAACTTCTCAAATTACCACATCCAATTTAAGATTCGGAACAAAATATTACTGGCGCGTAAGAGCTAGACATACTGCAGATACATCTCAATGGTCATTCGTTTCTAATTTTACAACCGTAGATTTTATTTTTCTTGTTTCACCAACAAATGGAGCAATAAACCTAGCTCCAAACGAAGTAATTGACTGGAGTGCATTAAGCGGTATCACGTTTTACGATTACCAGTGGGACACTTCTGCAACTTTTAATTCCCCACTCAATAATTATAATTCTATTGCTGCTGGAACTTCTCAAATTACCACATCCAATTTAAGATTTGGAACAAAATATTATTGGCGTGTAAGAGCTCGCCATACTGCTGATACAACACAATGGTCATTCGTTTCTAATTTTACAACCATAGATTTTGTTGTACATGTTTCCCCAGCTAATAATTCTGTTGGGCTCAGTTTAAATCCTATAATTGACTGGTCGCCAATCTCAGGTATTATAGGATATCAATACCGCTATAGTACTAACAGTAATTTTTCTAATCCCTCTTTATTTACACCAATTGGTACAACGTCTCAAGCTACTTTATCAAATTTATCTTATGGTTATGATTACTTCTGGCAGGTACGTGCCTACCATGCAGTTGATACCACTGAATGGACTTTACCTTGGACGTTTACAACTATTTATCAAATTATAGCTGCTCCATTTTTATCTGTTCCAAGTAATACTTTAACAGGCATCCCTACCACAGGAACTACTTTACAATGGACAAGTGTAACCACTGCTACTTCATACCAATATCAATTAGATGATAATTCATCATTCACCAGTCCGCTATCAAACAGTGTTACAACCTTAACAGCTTCAACAGGAACTTTAATAGCCGGTACTACTTATTACTGGAGAGTAAGAGCCAGCAATGGTTCTGGCAATTCACCTTGGTCTGTTGTTTGGTCATTTATTACAGAAACACCAACTCTTGCAGCACCAACATTGATAAGCCCAGCTGATAATTCAACAGAAATTGTTCTTACAGGAACAACATCGCAATGGAGTGCAGTAAACACAGCAACATCTTACGAATATCAGTTAGATGATAATGCATCATTCACAAGTCCTTTATCAAACAGTGTTACAACCTTAACAGCTTCAACAGGAACATTAATAGCAGGTACTACTTATTACTGGAGAGTAAGAGCCATCAATGGTACTGGTAATTCACCATGGTCTGTTGTTTGGTCTTTTATTACAGAAACACCAACACTTGCAGCACCTACATTAATAAACCCTGGTAATAATTCAACAGGAGTGCTTCTTGTAGGAACAACATTGCAATGGAGTTCAGTGAATACAGCAACATCTTATGAATATCAATTGGATGATAATTCATCATTCACCAGTCCGTTATCAAACAGTGTTACAACCTTAACAGCACCTACAGGAACATTAATAGCAGGTACTACTTATTACTGGAGAGTAAGAGCCATCAATGGTACTGGTAATTCACCATGGTCTGTTGTCTGGTCTTTTATTACAGAAATACCAACACTTGCAGCACCTACATTAATAAGCCCAGCTGATAATTCAACAGGAGTGCTTGTTGCCGGAACGACATTGCAATGGAACTCAGTAACAACAGCAATATCTTATGAATATCAATTAGATGATAATTCATCATTCACCAGTCCGTTATCAAACAGTGTTACAACCTTAACAGCGTCCACAGGAACATTAATAGCAGGAACTACTTATTATTGGAGAGTCCGAGCAGGCAATGGTGCTGGATTTTCGCCATGGTCAACTGTTTGGTCATTTACAACCGATATTGTTACCAGTTTAAATACTGAACAACTTGAGAATATATTAACAGTTTATCCAAATCCATCTAATGGAAACTTTAATTTTAAAATTGAATCGGCTAATTTAATAACAGATTATAAGGTAAAAATTTGTAATTTGAATGGTCAGGTAATTAAACAGTTTTTAAATTCAAATGCAGCATTTTTAATTGATTTAACTGAATTCCCCAACGGAATTTATTTTGTAAAACTAATAAGTGAGAAAGAAATATTTACAAAGAGAATCGTAAAATATTAAATTTAAAACGCCTCATTTACCCGAATATAAAAATTTGTTTGTCCTTCGTTGTTCCATGCGAAATCGAATCGGGCAAACAAATTTTCTTTTTTATTAAACAGAATTCTTAATCCCAAACCTGCAGCAGATTTTAGGTTTCCAGTAGAAAAATATTTTATTTTAGAAGCTACCTCACCGAAACTTATAAATGCAGAAGCGTGTATCAACTTCCAAATAGGCTGTCGCAATTCTGCCTGCATAGCCATATAGTTGTAATCTCTAAATCTACCTTCAAAATAACCGCGCATCATGCCGCCACTTCCCAATCTAGGCAATTCTCTAAAAGGAACCGCTCCAGAAGTAAACATGCCAAATGCCTGAAAAGCCAAAATTTGATATTTCTGTTTTAATGGAATATAGCGCCTTACATCAATTTGTAATTCGTTAAATTCAGAATAACTACTGTTCCATTTTCCAAAATAAGACAAGTAAAAATCTGCATACCATCCCTTTTGTGGACTAAATTGATTGTCCCTAAAATCTGCTTGTAAATTAGGGCCAATTCCCATAACATTGCTTTGTAATGCACCTAAAACGTTCGGTATATATTTTGACCAAGAAATATTTTGCAAATTCGAATACCTAATCTGCGCTCCTAGATAATAATTTGTTTTAATTTTTTTTAAAATTCTATTTTGGAAATATAGCCTCTTGTATCGCAAAGATTCTTTATCATTTAATGATGATTTCCCTCCAATTCCCCAATAATAATCAGCGAAATCAAGAAATCCGGCTCTTCCTCTGATTATTAAATTCTCACGACTTGTATATAAGTTCCAAAACGGTTCTAAGATAAATTGCTCCTTTGTAGTGTAGCCTAATTGAATAAAAGCATTAGAAGACCGAATGGTAGAATCTTTTGAAATCTTGAAATAATAATTTGCAGCAATACCAAATTTAAATCCCGTTTCAGGATTACTTTGTAGAATAGGATTTACTATAAATCTGAGGTTTTTACTGTAAAGCTTATCCAATAATTTCTGTGCATCCGAAGGCATACTTATCAGCATCAGAAACACAACAAATAAGGTAAAATTTAGGGTAAACTTAAATCTCAAAACGATGCAAATATAATCTTTAACAGCTATAAATTTCAATTGTTCAATTTGGGCGTATGCCGCTGCACAGTTCCGCGAAAAGCTCCACTTGCAGCGTCACCGCGCTTTCGGTACTATATCCTCAATCACTTAATCGGGCATTTGTGTAAAATCAATTGTTGTTTGATTTGATGTTTCGGTAATTTTAACATTATTTACTATTATGTCACCACTTCGTGGTTTTTATTTGCGTGAATAATGTTATTTTTTATCATTAAATGAATATAATTATTCATTATTCATTATTCATTATTCATTATTCATTATTCATTATTCATTATTCATTATTCATTATCCATTATCCATTATTCATTATTAATAGTCAATCACCTGTTCTTCCATCATTGCTGGAAATTCTCTAAACTGGTATTTTTGAGTTCTTAATTGGGGTTCAAAACCGGCGTCTTTTATGGCTTTTTGAATGCCTTTGGCTGTGAACCTGTGTGGTGCACCTGCCACAGAAACTACATTTTCTTCTATCATGATAGAACCAAAGTCGTTGGCGCCGGCATGGAGACATAATTGCGCGGTTTGCTCGCCGACTGTGAGCCAAGAA
>Ga0247840_10009045_pt1 | contig 13049 bp, 7 predicted proteins | sample LaCruzMarch2015__FD_192404 | JGI IMG/M metagenome (GOLD analysis project Ga0247840, IMG submission 192404) | Freshwater microbial communities from meromictic Lake La Cruz, Castile-La Mancha, Spain - LaCruzMarch2015_17m | ecosystem: Environmental > Aquatic > Freshwater > Lake | place: Spain...
CGTCGATGGAGTCGTTCATCCGGTTCAGGCAGCGCAGGAAGGTCGACTTGCCGCAGCCGGAGGGCCCGATCATCGCCACCACCTGGTTCTTGCCGATGTCGAGGCTTACGTCCCTGATCGCCTGTTTGGCGCCGTACCAGACATTGACCCCGCGACACACCATGCGCGGGTTGGGGGCGGTGATATCGCCGATGGTGCCGCTCACCCGGCCGCCGCGGGCCAGGTCCGCGGCGCTGATGGCACCGGTGTCGCGCACGATCTCGCTTGCTAACGTACTCATAACGAACCTCGTGGACCCGGAAAATTGCAATTGATGCAGTCATTTCGGGCGTCACTTATGAAGAGTTCTTGTCCGCAAATGAACGCAAATGAACGCAAATAAGACGAATCATTGACGTGCAGTTGCGGCTGTTGCTGTGATACGGTCCCTTCCGGAAATATCGCTTGGAGCATAGAGAGGCGGAGCGCACGCAGGGGGATCGGCGGCCGGGGCGACGCGGCCGGCTCAACCGTGTCGCGACGAGCGCTCGCTTTCCCAGCTATTCTCCTATTTGCGTTCATTTGCGTTCATTTGCGGACAAACGTTCTTACCACCGCCGCTCGAAGCGCCGCCGCAGGAGCACCGCGGCCAGGTTCATCAGGACCAGGAACCCGAGCAGGACCAGGATGGCGGCGGAGGTGCGCTCCACGAAGCCGCGCTCCGGGCTGTCCGCCCACAGATAGATCTGGACCGGCAAGACCGTCGCCGCGTCCGTGAAGCCCTGGGGCACGTCCACGATAAAGGCGATCATGCCGATCATCAGCAGCGGGGCAGACTCGCCCAGGGCGCGCGCCATCCCGATGATGGCCCCGGTCATGATGCCGGGCATGGCCAGCGGCAGCACATGGTGGAACTGGGTCTGCAAGGGCGAGGCCCCGACGCCCAGGGCCGCCTCCCGGATCGAGGGCGGGACCGACTGGAGGGCCGCCCGGCTGGCGATGATGATCACCGGCAGGGTCATCAGCCCGAGCACCAGGGCCGCCACCAGGGGCGTGGAGCGCGGCACGCCGAAGAAGTTGATGAAGACGGCGAGCCCCAGGAGCCCGAAGACGATGGACGGCACCGCGGCGAGGTTGTTGATGTTGACCTCGATCAGGTCCGTCCAGCGGTTCTTGGGGGCGAACTCCTGCAGATAGAGTGCCGCCCCGACGCCGAGCGGGAATGAGAAGAGCAGCGTCAGGACCAGGGTGTAGAAGGTCCCCGCCAGGGCCCCAGCGATACCGGCCAATTCCGGCTCCCGGGAGGTGCCGTTGGTAAAGAAGCCGGTGTTGAAACGTTTCTCGATGCGCCCATCCGCTGCCAGCCGGTCGATCAGGGCAATGGTGCCGTCCTTGATGCGGCGGTCGGCCTCGGGCATGGCGCGGTCCAGGTGGCCCTTCATCAGCATGTCCACATCGGCCCCGGCGATCAGCCACAGATCGCGGGTGGTGCCGATCACGCTCGGGTGCGCTATCACCATGGACTCAAGCTGCTGCGGGGCCCCGGCGCTTACCAGGGCGTAGAGCTCGCGCAGTTCGCGGCGCTCGGTCAGGTCCGGAAACAGCTTGCGCACCGACGCCTTCACCAGGGCCAGGTAGTCCGCGCCCGCCAGCGTCTGCGGGTCGGGGGTGCCCGTCGGTTCCAGGATCGCGGGGTCGAAATACACCGGGACCTGGATGTAGGTCTGCTGGAAGGCCGTATACCCTTTGCTGGCGATGTCCGCGAACAGGACGGCGACGAACAGCAGGCCGAGCGTGACCGCCGCGGCGCCCATGAAGCGGAAGCGCGCCTCGCGCGCGTAGCGCCGCTTGAGGCTCGCGTTGACGATGTCGATGGTGCGCCGCGGGGCCTTGCCGTCCGGGGGCAGGGCGGGCGACGACGCTCGTGGCGGGATCGGGTTATTCATATTGTTCGCGATACTTGCGCACGATGTGCAGGGCAATGACATTGAGTACCAGGGTGACCAGGAAGAGCGTGAGGCCAAGCGCGAAGGCGGCCAGGGTCTTGGCGCTGTCGAACTCCTGATCGCCGGTCAGCAGGGTCACGATCTGCACCGTGACGGTGGTGACGCTGGCAAGCGGGTTGGCGGTCAGATTGGCCGCGAGCCCGGCGGCCATCACCACGATCATGGTTTCACCGATGGCGCGCGAGACGGCGAGCAGGATACCGCCGACGATCCCCGGCAGGGCCGCCGGGATGACCACCCGGCGGATCGTCTCCGACTTGGTGGCGCCCAGGGCATAGGAGCCGTCGCGCATCGCCTGCGGCACGGCGTTGATCACGTCGTCGGAGAGTGAGGAGACGAAGGGGATGATCATGATGCCCATCACCAGGCCCGCGGCCAGCGCGCTCTCGGAGGCGACCGCGAGCCCCAGGGATTCGCCCACCGTACGGATCATGGGGGCCAGGGTCAGGGCGGCGAAGAAGCCGTAGACCACGGTCGGGATGCCGGCCAGGATCTCCAGCAGCGGCTTGGCGGTGGAGCGCACCCCGCGCGGGGCGTATTCGGACAGATAGATCGCGGCCATCAGCCCGATGGGCACCGCGACCGCCATGGCGATGAAGGATACCAGGAGCGTCCCGGTAAAGAGCGGCACGGCCCCGAAGGCGCCGGCCGCGGCCACCTGGTCGGTGCGCATGGCCGTCTGGGGGCTCCACAGGGTGCCGAGGAAGAACTCCGCGGGGTGGACCTTGGTAAAGAACTGGAACGACTCGAAGGCGACCGAGAGGATGATCCCGAGCGTGGTCAGGATGGCGATCGAGGAGCACAGGATCATCACCGCCAGCACGATCGACTCGACCCGGTTGCGCGCGCGCAGGCCCGGCCTGGTCTGGCCCAAGGCCAGGGCCAGGCCGCCGAGCGCGACCGCCAGGACCAGGAGCCACTGGGCCCAGCGGGCCAGTCCCTGGAGACGGCCGTACTGATCCGCCGCCGCCTGGATCGTCGGGGTGACCTCGCCGGAGACGATGCTGCCGGCGGCCAGGTTTTTCACATCATTGAGCATCAGCCCCAGTTCGCCCGGGCTAAGCCCCGCCGCGACGGCCGGCGGCAGGTCGGCGCTCACCAACTGGGTAATGACCTGATCCTGGACGCCGGTCCAGAGCGCCAGCAGGAGCAGGGCCGGAATACCGGCCCAGAGGGCGGCGTAAAATCCATAGTAAGCGGGCAGGGAGTGCAGGGTGTTGATACGTCCCGCGCCGCCGGCGCTCGTGATCGCGCGCTTGCGCCCGGCCTGATAGGCCAGCGCCATCACGGCGAGCAGGACGAGTAATAGGGTCCAGGTGTGCATGGGGTCGGCTCTTCGCCAAGGATTCGGAGATGGGTCCGCGCAGAACGCAAGCGGCGCGGCGGTCCGCACCGCGGACCCTACGCCCGTAGGGTCCGCGGTGCGGACCGGCCGCCCCACCCACCGTTAGTTATTCGCGTCGTGCCCGGACTGTGTCGCCTTGGCGAGGGGCTCGATCGTTGTTCAATGCGCCGGCTTCGCCATCGGTGTCAGGGCCTTGGCACTCGCCGCCATCGCCTTGCGGTCCGCGTCCGGGAGCGCGATCAGGCCCTTGTCAGCCAGGTAACCATCGGGACCCCAGGCCTTGTCGCTGGTGAACTCGGTCACGTATTGCTTGATCCCGGGGATCGCCTCCACATGCCCGTTCTTCACATAGAAATACAGTGAGCGCGAGATGGGATAGGCGGCGCTGGAGATGCTGTCATAGGTCGGGGCCACACCGCCGACCTTGCTGCCCCGGACCTTGTCCTCGTTCTGCTCCAGGAAGCTGTAACCGAAGACACCGACGGCCTTGGGGTTGGCGACCAGCTTCTGGACAATCAGGTTGTCGTTCTCGCCGGCCTCGATATAGGCCCCGTCCTCACGGACGGCCTGGCACACCGCCTTATGCTTCTTCTCGTCGGACTTCTTGAGGGCCTTGAGCGCCGGGAAGCTGTTACAGCCGCCTTCCATCGCCAGTTCGGCGAAGGCGTCGCGGGTGCCGGAGGTCGGCGGCGGGCCCAGCACCTCGATCTTGGTGGCCGGCAGGGCCGGGTTCACGTCCTTCCAGGTCTTGTTGGGATTGGGGACCAGGTCACCCTTGTCGTTCGGGACATCCTTGGCCAGGGCCAGGAAGATGTCCTTGAGGCTCAGGTCCAGCCCCTGACCGGCCTTGGACTCCGCGAGCACGATGCCGTCGAAGCCGATCCGCACCTCGGTGATCTCCTTGACCCCGTTGCCTACGCAGATCTCGAACTCGGACGCCTTCATCGCGCGCGAGGCGTTGGCGATGTCCGGGGTATCGACCCCGGAGCCGGCGCAGAACAGCTTGATCCCGCCGCCGGTCCCGGTGGACTCGACCTTGGGCGTCTTGAAGCCGCCGCGCCCGAAGTTCTCCGCCACCGCGGTGGAGAAGGGGAACACCGTCGAGGAGCCGACGATGTTGATGCTGTCCCGGGCCAGGGCCTGGGCGGACAGGGACGCGGCCGTCAGGGCCAGGACCGCGGCGATTGCTTGCTTGGACATAGGTGTCGCTCGTTGGGGGGTAAGAGGCCAAAGGCGCCCATGGTAGGCGCCCCGTCTTACCCCCGGATGAAGGTCGTGTGACGTTACGGCGAACATCCTAGGCCGCGAAGATGACGGCTTTGTGACAGGAGGCGCAAAATTCATATGGTGCCGGGGTCGGCGGGGCCGCGGCCTGACATCGGCAGAAGCTCGACCTGGGGCGAGATTGGGCCTAACATCCTGGCCAAGCGATGCGCGACACACCTGGGCCCCGATCGGCCGCCTTGCTCAACCCCGAAAACGAGACCCCTGGATGAGACGGCGCCGGTGACTGGACTGCGCAGCAACTTCGCCCAACTCGAAGCACAAGACGTGCAACTCCTGCGTCTGGGGTTGCTCGCGGAGCGCTATTGCCTTCGCACCTGACATCCGGACAGGCCCCTGGCGTAGGGGCGGGTTTGAAACCCGCCCCTACGTCCGGCTATCACGTCCGAGGGCGCTATTTCCCCGCGGACCCCAACACCTCGCTGCTCAAACTGCGTCAGTTGACGGAACTGCTCGCCCAGCACGTCGCGACCCGGATCGGGCTCTACGGCTCGGCGGACGAGCCCCAATACGAACTCGTGCGCCGGTTGCAAGACCAGGGCATCCTCTCGCGCGAGATCGCGCAACTCTTCGGCGAGGTCCGGCGCGCCGGTAACGCGGCCAGCCATGCCCTGGCCGGCGACCACCGCACGGCCTTGGCGGCGCTCAAGATCACCTGGCAACTCGGGGTCTGGTTCCACCGTAACATTCAAGGACCCCGCGTTCAAGTCGGGGCCTTTCATCCCGCCCGCGGCGCCCGCGGCCGAACCGTACGAGTCCGCTGACCTGCGGGCCGAGCTTGAGCGTCTGGCGGCCGAACTCGCGGGGTATCGCGCCGCCCATCAAGAGGTGGCGGCCCAACTCGACGCGACCCAAGCCCGGCTGCGCGAGGCCCAAGATGAGCAGGGCTTTTGGGAGCAACTGGCGGCCGAGGCCGAGTGCGCCAAGGCCGCCCTGGCGGAGCAGTTGGCCGTGCAACAGGCACAGGCGGCGAACCAGCCCAAGGCGAGTGTCGCCGCCTACGTCAGCGCCTCCGCCACGGCCGCCGCAGCCCTGCACCTGGACGAGGCCGAGACCCGCAAGCTGATCGACGCGCAGCTGCGTCAGGCGGGTTGGACAGTCGATTCCGCAACATTGCGATACGCCAAGGGAGCCCGCCCGGAAAAGGGCAAGAATCTCGCGATCGCCGAGTGGCCGACCGAGAGCGGCCCTGCCGACTATGCCCTCTTCGTCGGGCTGATGCCGCTCGCCACCGTCGAGGCCAAGCGCCGCAACACCGATGTCTCCGGTGCCCTCCAGCAGGCCAAGCGCGGCAGTCGCGGCTTCAAGCCGTCCCCCGAGACCCTGCTGCCGCTCGCGAACTTCGGCGCGGCCGGTGAATATCGGGTGCCCTTCGCCTTCTCTTCCAACGGCCGTCCCTATCTGCGCCAACTCGCCACCAGGAGCGGCATCTGGTTCTGTGACCTGCGCCGCCCGGAGAACCTCAGCCGCGCGCTCGACGGCTGGTACAGCCCGGAGGGATTGGCCGCCCTGTTCAAGCAGGACGCGGCGCTGGCCCAAACGGCGCTCGCGTCGGAGCCCTTTGATTACGGCTTCATCCTGCGCGCCTACCAGCAGGCAGCGATCCTGGCCGTCGAGTCGGCCATTGCCGCGGGCCGCCGCGAGCTGCTGCTCGCCATGGCCACCGGCACCGGCAAGACCAAGGCCTGTATCGCCCTGATCTACCGCCTGCTCAAGACCGGGCGGTTTCGCCGCATCCTCTTCCTGGTGGACCGCTCCGCACTGGGCGAACAGGCCGCCAATGCCTTCAAAGACACCCGGATGGAGGGCATCCAGAGCTTCACCGACATCTACGCCATCAAGGACCTGGACGCGCAGCAGGCGGACACCGACACCGCCGTGCACATCGCCACGGTCCAGGGGATGGTCCGGCGCCTGTTCGCCGCTGGTGCGGACGCCGCGCCGCCGCCGGTCGACCGTTACGACTGTATCATTGTGGATGAATGCCACCGCGGCTATCTGCTGGACCGTGAACTCTCGGACACTGAACTCGGTATGCGCGGCTTTGGCGACTACATTTCCCAGTACCGCCGGGTGCTCGACTGGTTCGACGCGGTCAAGATCGGCCTCACCGCCACCCCGGCCCTGCACACCACCGAGATCTTCGGCGCCCCCATCTATACCTATGGCTATCGCGAGGCGGTCATCGACGGCTTCCTGATCGACCACGAACCGCCGGTGCAGATCGTTACCGAACTGTCCACCAACGGCATCCGTTGGCGGGTGGGCGAGCAGGTGCAGATCTATGACAGCAGGCGCAACCAGATCGAGCTCTTCACCACCCCGGACGAGATCGCATTCGAGGTCGAGGCCTTCAATCGCCAGGTCCTCACCGAATCATTCAACCGCGTGGTTTGTGACTACCTCGCCCAGGAACTCGACCCCGCCTCGCGCCAGAAGACCCTGATCTTTTGCGCCACCGATCCCCACGCCGACCTGGTCGTCCACCTGCTCAAGCAGTCCTTCCGCGACCTCTACGGGACTGTCGATGACGACGCGGTCATCAAGATCACCAGGGCCGCGGACAAGCCCCTCCAGTTGCTGCGCCGCTACAAGAACGAGCGCGACCCCAATGTCGCCGTCACCGTGGATCTCCTGACCACCGGCATCGACGTGCCCGAGATCTGCAACCTGGTCTTCCTGCGCCGCGTCAACAGCCGCATCCTCTTCGACCAGATGCTCGGGCGCGCCACCCGCCTGTGTGACGACATCGGCAAGGAGCGTTTTCGCATCTTCGACGCCGTGCGGATCTACGAGGCGCTGAGCGCCCTCACCCAGATGCAGCCGGTGGTCGTCGATCCCGCCATCAGCTTCACCCAACTCGCCGCTGAACTCTCCCGCGTCAGCGATGATGACGAGCTGACCCTGGCGCGCGACCAGTTCCTCGCCAAGCTCCAGCGCAAGCGGCGGCATTTGAGCGAGGCCGCCGCCCGCGACTTCGAGACCCGCGCCGGCCTGGCCCCGGCGGCCTTCATCCAGGCGCTGCGCGCCATGCCGCTCGCGGACCTCGCCGCCTGGTTCACCCAACACCCGGACTTGGGCGAGGTCCTCGACCGCAAGGACCAGGGCCCGGCCGCCCCGCTCTACATCTCCAACCACCCCGACCAGTTGCGCAGCACCGAGCACGGCTATGGGCAGGCCCAGCGTCCTGCGGACTATCTCGCCGCCTTCAGCGACTACATCCGCGGCCACCGCAACCAGATCCCCGCGCTGCTGACCGTGCTTACCCGCCCGCGCGACCTCACCCGCAAACAACTGCGCGAACTGGTCCTGGAACTGGACCAGGCCGGCTTCAGCGAGGCCAGCCTTGCCACCGCCTGGCGCGAAGAGACCAACCAGGCCATCGCCGCCCGCATCGTCGGCTACATCCGTCAGGCCGCCATCGGCGATGCGCTGGTCCCCTATGCCCAGCGGGTGGACCAGGCACTCCAGCGCATCCTCGCCTCCCGCCCCTGGACCAACCCCCAGCGCCAGTGGCTCCAGCGCATCGCCGCCCAGACCAAGGCCAACCTGATCGTCGATCGTGCTGCGCTCGACGACCCTGACCTCGTCTTCAGGCGCGAGGGCGGCGGCTTCGCCCGGCTGGACCGCCTCTTCGGCGGGGACCTCGGGCAGGTGCTTGAGCGCTTCAACGAGGCGATCTGGGAGTCCAGCGCCGCCTGAGGTCTCCACCCGACGCCGCCGCTGCCCCCGCGAGCCGTAGGGTCCGCTGTGCGGACCAGGCACCGCCCGCCGCCATCATGCTCAAGCCGCCGTTGCCGATACCCCCCTCAAGCGGCTAAAGTAAGAGATCCTTACCAATGGAACCTCAGGAATGAGCACCGTCACCCACGACATCGTCGCCAAGCTCTGGAACCTCTGCAACGTACTCAAAGACGACGGTGTCACCTATCACCAGTAAGTACATCTACCCAATCGCGATAAGAGCGTGAATAATGCGATGCCTTATATATCAAGAAGTTATAATAATTCTGCTGTATAAATAATTCTGTTGTGGTACTTATGTCACCGAACTGACCTATCTGCTGTTCCTCAAGATGGCCAAGGAGACAGGCACCGAGGATCAGATCCCGGACGGCTACCGCTGGGATGACCTGGAGGCCCAATCCGCCGCCCGTCGGCTGGAGGCGTACAAACTCGCCCTGATCCACCTGGGCAGTCACGGTGCCATGCTGGTACGCGAGATCTTCGGCAACGCCAGCTCATTCATCAAGAAGCCCGCCACCCTCTCCACCCTGGTGAGCGAGATCGACAAACTCGACTGGTACAGCGTGCGCCGGGAGGGCCTGGGCGACCTCTATGAAGGGCTGTTGCAGAAGAATGCCAGCGAGAAGAAGTCCGGCGCCGGCCAATACTTCACCCCGCGCGCGCTGATCGAGGCCATGGTCGCCGTGACCCGGCCCACGCTGGAGGACATCATCCAGGACCCGGCCGCCGGTACCGGCGGCTTTCTCATCGCCGCCGACCGCTTCATCCGCCGCCACGAGGACACGGATGCCTGGACCGAGGCCCAGCAGCGCAAGCACCGCCGCAACACCTTCTACGGCATGGAGCACGTACAGGACGCCCACCGCCTGGCCCTGATGAACCTCATGCTCCACGGGCTCGACTCCAACCCGGAGGGTGCCGGCATCCGCTATGGCGACACACTCTCGGCCGCGGGTCAGGCACTGCCCCGGCCGACCCTGATCCTCACCAATCCCCCCTTCGGTACCAAGAAGGGCGGCGGCCTGCCGACCCGCACCGACTTCACCTTCCCCACCAGCAACAAGCAGTTCTGTTTCCTCCAGCACTGCTACCGGGCGCTCAAGCCCGGTGGGCGCGCCGCCGTGGTCCTGCCCGACAATGTACTCTTCGAGGGCAACATCGGCCGCGCCATTCGCGCTGACCTGATGGACAAATGCAACCTGCACACCATCCTGCGTCTGCCCACCGGTATCTTCTATGCCCAGGGGGTCAAGACCAATGTGCTCTTCTTCACCCGGGGCGAGACCGACAAGGGCCATACGCGCGAGACCTGGGTCTATGACCTGCGCGCCAACATGCCCCAATTCGGCAAGCGCACGCTGTTCACGCGCGAGCACTTCGCCGCCTTCGAGGCGGCCTTCGGTGACGACCCACTGGGCGGTCCGGATGCCTTGGCGCGCCGCGAGGACACCGGCGAGACCGGCCGCTTCCGCCGCTTCACCCGCGAGGAGATCGCCGCCCGCGGTGATAGTCTCGACATCGCCTGGCTCAAGGACGACAGCGACGGCAGCACCGACGCACTGCCCGAACCCGCCGTGCTGGCGGTGGCGGCCATGACCGAACTGGAGGCGGCGATGGATGAACTGCGCGGCATCTTGGCGGAGTTGGGGGAAGACCTGGAAGAGGAAGTGGCGGAATGACCCTGCAAAGAAGATGTGTCACGCCAACAAGGTTTCTCATCTCGTTCCCACGCTCCGCGTGGGAATGCAGTCTTGACCGCTCCAGCGGCCCAAGTTCTCAGGCGACGCTGGAGCGTCGGGACCAACTCACACGCCGGAGCATGGGAGCGAGAAGAAAGAATGATGACGCCAAGGCGCCAAGCTCGCCAAGGTGTTTCAGCAGGTTCTCGGCCTTGTGCAAGTGACCCGGCGGGGGATCTGGATACTGGATCCCACGTATTGTATTTCCTGGCGAGCTTGGCGCCTTGGCGTGATCAATCGGCGGATTTCGGGACTTGCTCCAACGCTGGAGTAGGGAAGTCCTGTAGGGTGGATAAGGCGCGCGGCACGGTGCTCGGGATGGGCACGACGCTGGACCGCGCCGCATCCACCGACCCGCGCGCCGTGGTGGATGCGCTGCGCTTATCCACCCTACGCACTTATCCCCACGCCACTGCGCGTGAGGTAGCTCGGTGCTATGGGAGCGCGCTGTGACCGAGCTTCCGCGGAATTGGGCCTGGGCGTGTGTCGGCGATCTCACTCAAGTCAACCCTAAGGTCGAATGCGCTGACGAAGCCGAGGCTGGCTTTGTGCCTTTACAACGTCTCGGAGTTCACTATCGCTCCCGACATACGTTTGAGCGCCGTGCCTGGGGGAGCATTAAGAAGGGATATACCCACTTCGCCGATCGTGACGTCTTGCTGGCCCGAATTACTCCGAGCTTTGAGAACGGAAAGGCGGGCATCGTTCGTGATCTTCCTAATGGAATTGGGGCTGGGAGCACCGAATATTTCGTCTTCAGAGCTTATCTGGATGCGCTGTTTCCGGAATACCTTCTTGCGTATTTCAAGACGCCGGAGTTCTTGCGAGACGGCGAGCAACTGATGAGCGGCGCTGTCGGCCAGCAGCGGGTACCCAAGCAATACGTCCTGGATAGCCAACTGCCTGTGGCTCCCCTCAACGAACAGAAGCGCATAGTCGCCAAACTCGACGCGGTTCTGGCGCGGATAGATGCCTGCCGCGAACGCCTCGACCGCGTGCCCGCCATCCTCAAGCGCTTCCGGCAATCCGTCCTCGCCGCTGCGATTTCCGGCAAGCTGACTGAAGAGTGGCGGGAACATTGCGACCCGCGAATGGATCTGCGGGATATTGATTTCGATGACGACGCGATTTCTGTGCCGAGTGACTGGAGCGACTTTACGCTCAAAGAGTTGCTTGATCCGTCTCGCCCTCTATGTTACGGCGTCGTTCAACCCGGCATCAATGATAAAGGCGGAGTCTTCCTGATTCGTGTGCAGGATATCGAAGGAGGTTTGATTCTGACGGAGCAATTGCGGACAGTGTCAGCAGCTATTGATCAGGAATACCGGCGATCAAGAATTCAACCAGGCGATCTCTTGATCTCGGTGGTGGGGACGATCGGTCGTACAGCACTGGTTCCGCCTGGCGTGAACGCGAACATTGCGCGTGCAATCGCACGCATTGCTTGCCGACCAGGCGTCATCGCCAGTTGGGTCAACATTTGGCTAACCTGCGATGTGCTGCAATGGTGGCTCAAGAGGAACGCGCGCGAGGTTGCCCGCAAGACCCTGAACCTCTCCGAACTGGGCGCGGTTCGGATCGCCCTCCCTCCAGAAAACGAACAAACCGAAATCGTCCGCCGAGTCGAATCCCTCTTCGCCTACGCCGACCGCCTGGAGGCGAGCTACAAGACCGCCCGCGCCCAGGTTGAGCGCCTCACCCCTGCCCTGCTCGCCAAGGCGTTCCGCGGCGAGTTGGTGCCGCAGGACCCGAACGACGAGCCTGCGCGCCTGTTGCTCGAACGCATCCGTGCCGCCCGTGCGGCCGAACCCGCCAAGACCAGGCAACGCAAGGGCGGGGGCGCTGCGATCAAGGCCAGGAAGACCAATGCCCCCGGCTAACCGCGGTATCGGGTCGCACGATGCGGCTTCGATGATGGTTCCGGCCATCCCGCGAGTCGGGAGGTCTTTGGTCCGCGTAGCGGACCCTACGGGTTGCACCCCGTAGGGTCCGCTGTGCGGACCGCCCGCCGCTAGCACAGTCCACCGAAGTCCGCGCCGCCGCTGGTGGACTGCGCTGCGCTTGTCCACCCTACCGATGCAGGGCCTTGATCATTACTTCGGCCACCTCCAGGGTGACATCCGTCGCGGCCTGGAGGCCGCTCCTACGGCGCTTGTCCACCCTACCGATGCCGGGCCTTGATCATTACTCCGGCCACCTCGAGAGTGACATCCGTCGCGGCCTGGGGGCCGCTCCTACGGCGTAGCAGCAGCCCCCAGGCCGCGACGGGTGGCCGGAACTATTACTATTACCAAGGCCGCGCTCTCACTCACCGCGCCGGCAGTGCAGCGATCGGCTGGCTCAACCGGGTCTGAGTCGCGTCGCGCCGGTCGAGGACGCGATAGTAGATCAGCTTAACCCCATCGATCACGACCATCCAGGCCAGACAATAAACCCACACGATACCGATCAGATCCCAGGGCAGTTGTGGCACCAGGACGCCAAAGGCGCACATCAGGGCCGCCACGGCCTGCGTCGCGACGATGGCCAGGAAGAGCGGCAGGCTCGGATAGGGCGGCAGGAAGATTGACCGCCTGGTGCGCACCACGAACAGCAGCAGGTGGCCGCCGGCCGCGAGTTGCAGGAACAGCATCGTCTGCAAGTGGTCGTGGTCGAGCGCGAACTTGGCCATGAGCGAGGGGTCGCTCATCCATTCCATCCCGGCCAGGACCAGGCCGAAGCTCTGTGCGATGGCGAAGAGACCCATCAGGGAGGAGAAGATCAGGATGCGCTGCATCTGCCAGCGCACCGGGCGCGGCGCGGTCTCCACATTGTCATAGGCGATGGTCATGATCGGGATGTCGTCGAGCAGGGCGAGCACCACGATCATGATGGCGGTCAACGGCTGGAAGCCGAAAAAGACATAGGCCATCACCACCACGAACATGATGTCGAGCGTCATGGCGATGC
>Ga0247840_10009054_pt1 | contig 13040 bp, 11 predicted proteins | sample LaCruzMarch2015__FD_192404 | JGI IMG/M metagenome (GOLD analysis project Ga0247840, IMG submission 192404) | Freshwater microbial communities from meromictic Lake La Cruz, Castile-La Mancha, Spain - LaCruzMarch2015_17m | ecosystem: Environmental > Aquatic > Freshwater > Lake | place: Spain...
CCAAGTAATAGTTCATGTGTTGCCAAACCGGTGCCATTGCTGAACCGTAAAATCGCGTGTAGTAGTTCTTCCATCCCCTCAGTATCGGGTTGAACTGTGCTGATAAATCCGCAAGTTCCAAGCTGTTCTTGAACTGTAGCTTCCACCTTCTGATAGTTTGCCTCATGTGTCGCTGTGCATCCTTGCTTACTCCCGGCAAGAATCCTGTAAACCATATACCATCCTTGCCCACAGCCTGCCGTGAACGGAAGGTAAAGCCCAGAAACGTAAACTGATTTACTGGATGCTCTTCCTTGCGTTTGCTATCCCTACAGTACACTATTTGCGTCTTATCAGGGTGTAACTCCAATCCGCACTCACGAAACCGATTGCCAAGCTTTGTTGGGTCGGAGGAGGCGCCCCGCAGGGCTGGCCACCGTCCGCCGCTCAAACGGCTCGTACAGTTTTCCCTTAAGCCGCTTTCACAAAGGCATATTTTGTTCGGTTCAAAGATGGAATCAGTGTTACCAAATTGGCTATTCGCGGAATTTAATGGGAATAGAGTAAGAAAGAGTTGGTAAGGTGTAATATTGATTCATCGAATGAGTCAGAAGGGATCCCTATGATGAAAGACAGGTGTATGAAAATAAGCCATAGAAACAGCCTCTTTGACGATTTAAGCAAGAATCAACTGAAGCGATAACAAGATGTAAAAAAATGAGATACAGCTTTTAATAGCCTCGTCAAGGGTCTTTATCAGCTTCGAAAGCTACCGAACAAGGGCATTATTATATCGTAGCAATCTTAACCTTCCTACTGTATTATGAAGTATTATGGCTTCACTGCAACCCACTAAATTATGCGGAGAGCCACCAAATTTACAAGCCCATATGCACCGTATAGCAAATTTTCCGGTAGTTCTTTCCACCCGGTATTTCGCCAGCGTTTGTGGCGATGCGACCAAATGCGCCGCACTATCCATGGGTTCAGTTGTTTGAAGAGTCCTCTTACATGGGCTTTGCAGTAGTACAAACCCCATCCCCGAATAACTGGATTGAGCACTTTTATTAAATCTTGGGTACTCAATGGCACCGTTCGCTTCGTAAGACGTCGAATTTGGTCTTTGAAATGCAGTAACGACTTGTTTCGTGGATAGGCGTATAAGTCACCCTGCTGAACTCCGCTTTTTATCTTTGAGGATTTGAGCCGCAAAGGCCGAATCCCCTTTTTGATCTTATAGCCGAGGAACTCGAAACCTTGTTTCAAATGTATAATTCCGGTTTTCTGTTCGTGCAGGCTCACTCCAAGCTTTTCCAATATTTGCCTCGCTGCTTTCAGTGCATCTTCGGCTTCTTGTTGGCTTTTACAAGTTATCAGCCAATCATCGGAATATATGGTCAACTGATAGCCTTTTCGGCGCATTTCCCTGTCAAACGGAGTTAAAAGAATGTTCCGCAGTAAGGGCGAAATTACTCCTCCCTGTGGTGTTCCGGATTCAGTTGGCTGCAATTGAGCATCAGCAACACAACCTGATTTCAAAAACTGTTTATCAGTCTCAATACCCGGCCATCAGCGATTTGCTGGTTTATCAGAGCGAGCAGTTTTTCATGATCTACTGACCAAAAAAAAATCTTTGAGATCTGCATCCCCAATCCACTCATAGCCCACCTCTAATTCCCGCCATATCTTACGAAGCGCATCCTTGGTTGATCTTCCCCGCCGATATCCAAAGCTGGCTTCATCGAATATTGGCTCGAAAATCGGTTCCAGCCGATTAAGCCGAGCCTGCTGACACACCCGATCGTAAATCGTCGGTATACCCAGTGCCCTATACTTACCCGGCTGACCCGCCTTGGGAATCGGGCATTGTTTCACTGGTTTTGGTTTATAGGTATTGCCTCTGAGTTCCTGCTGAAGACACGTTAAATGCTCATTAAGCTTGGCTCAAAATGACTCGATGGTTTCCGCATCTATACCGCCACCACCAGCGTTACGCTTTACCTGTTTCCACGCCACCTCAAGATTCTCCATCTTGTAAACTTTGTCCACCAATGAGTGAACCTTCTTCTCCCCTGTCGGATTAAGCCAGTCCGCAAGTCTCCTCGGATGATATTGTACGGGTCTTTCACTCATGGAACAGTTCCTCCATATCAGCTTTACTCTCTTGCTTTCCGTTTCTTTCCAACTACCTTTGCCAGTCGCCTTCCCGGATCCACTCGACCCCCACTACGCGGTAGACTGACTTTCATCAGTATTCTGGTACTATTCGACTGTCCGAATACTCACTGCACGTCGTCACCCATTTCGCCTTTCAGCTTATAGGATTTCTTAGCCCGATGCCACTCGGGCATGCAATGAGTCCTCCTGGGGTCATGTCCAGATCTTCCATACCGTGCCATCCGCAAACACCTTGGTACGATGGGTGGATAAGAACACCTTCGCTGTCATACGGCCAGCTCGACCTTGCCCCATCTTTGGCCGACCGGTTCATCATGAAGTTTCCTTCTTGATTGCGGCCCGGTATTTCTCCTCAAGCCCTTCAGATTCTACCTCACGGTAGACACCCTGCCCTCCGGTTGTCTCTTTCGACAGTGCTCAAAACTTAGGATTTACCTTGACTGTTTCCTCCGTTTCCAGTTTGTGCCCTTTTAGGCTTCGCCTTATTTTGCCACCCCGGCCAACGAGGAATTACCCCCGCTTTTGGATATGGTGCCCCTTATCTGAGCACCAGAGGGACTTTAACCCTCCTGATCTGGGCACTGCCCAGCACACCTTATGAGTCGCTCCGCCCCTTGATGGCGCATTGGTATTATCAGCCTCGCTTTTTACGCTTGTGCCTTTCCCTTTGCATCGCCAACGAAGGATCCTGTAGTTCAATGTAAGAGCCCAAACCAGGATCACGCTGCCTTTATGCCGGACACCGCTTGGCCAGTAAACAGGTTTCCGCCAAACTTTTCCTGAATCCGCAAATCTATTCAGTTTTGATGTCATTTCACTCTTTCGACACGTTAACGGCAGTTTGTTTGTACTCGTCTTCCTTGGTTCATACCTGACATTTTTAACAATGCCTTTTCCGTAATGCTCACGACAAGGGCTTTTGACCAACGCCGCTTACGGTGGTTTGCACCCTGCTCCTGCAAGCCGAGTGCGATGGACCTACCATCATCTCTTGCACTGCTTATCTACAGCGCACAGTAATTCCGTAATCGCAAGCTATTGAGGTATGACTGTTGTTTTTTGAGTTGTGTTTTGAGTCTTGTTTTACTATGTATCAATTTCTGTTGAGTGCTTACCATTGCCTTGTCTGTTCAGCATATAATCTCATTCACCTCATCATTAAATAATTAACGTTCTCCGCTACAAACAACGGGGTATCTGCTTATAGATAAATTTAATAAGATTATATCTCAAGCAGTGTAAAATTCGACCCAATGAGATTAATAAAAAAAGAGGATCTTCTCGCATTTTAATGCCAATAGGGTAATAAGGGTTTAGCTTAGCGTAATCTCAATTCATAGAATGAGTCAAAACATAAGCCAATGAAAAAGGTGATGACCATGTCGATAACCCATAGAGAGAACGTCTTCAACTATGCAAGCACAAAACAGCCAAGACAGCTGAATAAGCTTACAAAGCTAAATACACATCCGAAAGACCTCGTCGGCTGCTTAGAAGGCTTCGAAAGCTACTAAACCAAAATATTCTTTTACTTTAGAAAACAAAAAATTTTTATCGTCTCATGACGTAATAACATTTCATTTCAACCCATTAAATTTCGCGAATACCCGACTTTTAGATGAGCGCTTACAAAAATAAGAACATTTATTAATAACAATACCACTCGCTATAAACGTTATCGAGTAATAATATTTTTAATATTATTTTTTAGATATTTACGATATAGCTTACGAAGCAACTCAACCATATCACGCTTCACTGAAAAGAATGGGATAACAAACATCAATAGAATAAGATATTTAGCCCGACCACCAAAATAGCGATCAATAACATCATCTTTTGTTATTGATATTAATTGATCTTTGCTACAACAGCTTGTTAGAATTCTTTGAATATAATAATTGCTCTTATGAAAATAGGCATTTTTTTCTACAGACAAATCATACTTTATCAAAAAACCGCTGTAACGATCGCGTAAAAGAATATTAATCCTTATTGAATCGACAAGTGAAACATTTAATGCCGCACTTTGTCTGTGACGATCCCAATAACCACTTACAACTTTTGACACAAAAACATTATAAAGAGAAAAAAGTTTCCATAAGATATAAACATCAGACGCAGCTCCAAGATCATTCTCAAACACAAACTCATCTTTAAATGAACTTCGAAACAAACAATTTGTTATAATTGGATGTTTTCCATCGAAACAATACTTCAGACCAATCCCATCTTTTGGTTTATACACCCCTTCATTCCAACCATCTAATTGACTGCATAAAATCACCCCATTTTCTCTAACTGGAGCGTTGTATGCAGCTGCAACTATTTCAGGGTATAATAAGAAACTTTGTATAGCGCAATCAATAAAATTATTATTATAAACATCATCGTCACATAAGAAACAAAAATAATTCGAATCAACGTAATATCGAATCAAATTAAAATTACCTATCATACCTATATTTATTGCATTCCTATAATACTTAACACGAGAATCAAACTTTATAATATTATTTACGACATCAAAAGTATTATCTGATGAGGCATTATCTATAACAACAACGGATATATCTTTATAAGTTTGATTTAATGCACTTGAAATAGCTTTTTTCAATTTTCCACTTCTATTATAAGTAGGAATAAATATTTGTACATTAGCCATAATAAAAAATATTGTTAAAATACTGTAATACTATTATCAATTCACTCAGTCTGATAAAAATCTAAACAAATCTTTGTCACTACCGCAGATATAAGCAAATATATTTTCGCGTACCAATCGGCTTTAACTTAAGTTCACCAAATCGCATAATAGCGACTGTGTTATCAGGAATTTCTACACCATGCAAAACAGAACCTGCCCCAATTACACAACCATTACCAATGACGGATTTTCCTGTAACGACAGCACCGGGATACAATACGACATTATTTCCAATACATGGACGATGACTTCCTACTCGTCCAACGGTAACATTTTGGAATATGACTAACCGATTACCATACGTTACATTACCAAGCGTAACTCCATGACCATGAGACAAAAAGAATATCTCTGGCATTTTGACAGAATAGAACAAGTCGATTGTATTCAATGCCTTATTAAGACAGAATAAACGTTCAGCTAATATCGTTTCATCTCTATTAGAAAGCCATTGTTCGTTTGACAACAAATACAGGAAACTTGCATACTGCAGTGAATTAAAATGATCGAAAAAGCCCGGTGTATAATTGAGAACAGATTCCAATATCGGAAGCATACGTTCAAGTGCCTTTGGCACTAAACCTGCAATTTGTTCAATATCATTATCTACCCCTTTATCTGGAAATAGATTATTCACCTGTGTCGCAACATAACGTGTCAAAGTGTCTATTGAGCCTATTCGCAGGCGAAGTAATTTTATATTCATATAACGTTACCGTTATTATTTAATATTTTCTCAAGTCGAATATTTGATCCCCAAAACACCATTGGTTCATGATCCGGATATGGATAAAAGCCCAAATTGAGTTCAATGTCCCAATGTGCATCACAAATCCATTTTTCAACGAGATTGCGAACTGAAATCGGTTTACCGGAGGAAATGTTGATTGTACCAATATTTTGCTGCTTTAGTGCAAGCGACACCATCTTTTCTGCGACCTCTTTAACCGGTAAATAGTCACGTAATTGCTCACCACCTGACATATTGAAAACCTTATCACCTCGCTCAACGGCATTCTTGAGTTGCGGAATTAACGAAGAATCAGGCTGACCATCGCCATACATGTAAAAAAGCCTTGCCCAAGTGAGATTGAAGGGGTGTAAAACTTGAAGGTACTGTAACTGTTTTCGGAGAGTATCTTTCGCAAAACCGTATGGATTCGTTGGACGTGTATCGATTTCTTCAGAAAGCGAGCCAGATTGCATGCCGTATTCAAAACAGGTTCCGGCCACAACTACCGACTTGAGACCTTGTTGAACCAGTTTTTTAAGAAAAGCATACTGAATTGGTAATTCAGCTTCATAATGGTGCAGTGAACGGTAATTGGGCAAACCATGCCATGCAAGATGAATCAAAAGATCAGGACAACCTAAAACTTCATAAACAGTTGCTGGAGGATGGCTTATATCCATGTGAACCCATCGTCCATTATTGATTTTGGGGTGTAACTCACGCAATTCACGAGCAATAGCAATAACTTCGACTCCATCATGGGAGTTCAATTCAGCGAGTACATGCCGACCAATAAAACCGGTAGCACCAGTAAGTGCAACTTTAATCATACAAGCTTAAGATCGGGTACAGCAATAATAAACTTCCCTCCCCACTCCCGAATATATGACAGTTGCTGCATGATCTCATCCCGCAGATTCCAAGGAAGAATAACAACATAGTCGGGACGCTCTTCACAGAGTCGCTCCTCGCTTACAATCAGAATACGACTGCCCGGCATGAACTTGCCCTGTTTGGCTGGATTTTTATCGATAACAAAGTGAAGAAGGTCTGGGCGAATGCCAGCAAAGTTCATTAAGGTGTTTCCCTTGGCTGCTGCTCCATAGGCTGCAACCGATTTCCCCTGTCGTTTAGCATCGATCAGAAAAGCTACAAAGTCATCCTTGACCTTTTCCGATCTTCCCTGAAAACCAGTGTAGTATTCGGTAGTTTTCACCCCAACTCTCTCTTCTGACTGAATCAATAATCGAATCTGATCGCTGATCACTTTTGAGCCTGTATCTGTACGCTGGGCAAATACGCGTAGACTACCACCATGCGTTTGAAGTTCCTGTACATCAAATACAGTCAGACCATTGGCGGCAAAAATGTGTTGAACGGCTGTAAGCGATAAATAGGAAAAGTGCTCATGATAGATGGTGTCGAACTGGTTCAGTTCAATCAGATTGAGCAGGTGTGGAAACTCGAAGGTGGCAACACCACCTGGTTTGAGCAGTGCAGCAAAGCCTGCAACAAAATCGTTGATGTCGGGCACATGAGCGAGCACATTGTTGGCAACAGTAAGATCAGCCTGTTTGCCTTCAGCGACAAGTTGCCGTGCCAGATTAACCCCGAAAAATTCTTCGACAATGTCGATACCTTTGGCACGTGCTGCACCTGCAGTGCTTGCAGTCGGTTCAATACCGGTGCAGGGAATGCCGCACGCTTTTACATATTGCAAAAGATAACCGTCATTAGCCGCAATTTCTACCACATGGCTTTGCTCATTCAGGATAAATCGTTGTGCCATGTAGGTCACGTAGCGCTCGCTATGGGCCAGCCAACTGCTGGAGAAGGCGCTGAAGTAGGCGTAATCGGCATCAAAGAGTTCATCTGCCTGTGCAAAGTCTTCGGTTTGCACAAGCCAGCACTGCTCGCACACCAAAACGCGCAAAGGGAACCACTTTTCAGGGTTTTGGAGCTTCTCAACAGTAAGATACGCATTGGAGGGTGGAGCACTGCCGAGGTCGATCAAGGTCAGTTTCAGCTCTGCATTGCAGTGGCGGCACTTCATAACACTACTCCCTGAAAATCCGGGTTAATCATAGGGTGTTCTTTATCTCGTTTGGATTGTTCGGTAACTGGTAATGGCCATGCAATGGCAAGTTTTGGGTCAAGAGCGTTCAGTGCTGCTTCGGCAAGCGATTGATATGCTGCTGTATGAAAATAGAGCATTTCGCAATCATCGGTAAGCGTTTGAAATCCATGGGCAAAGCCTTCCGGAATAAAATATGTTTTATGATTGGCTGCGCTGAGAATTTCGCCATGCCATTGAAGGAAAGTTGGTGAACCGGCTCGAACATCGACAGCAACATCATAAACTTCACCTTTCAGGCACATCACAAATTTGGTTTCGGCGTAGGGTGGATGCTGAAAGTGCAATCCGCGAACAGTGCCGATTTTTTCGGTTAGCGTGTGGTTGATTTGGACTATAGCTCTTCCATGAAGTTGTTCGGCAAGATCACTTTGGCAAAACATACGCTCCAGATAGCCGCGGCTGTCGCCAAGAGGTTTACGCTTGATGAGTTGTAACCCTTGCAGGGGTGTTTCGATAATGTCATAACGATCGCTCATGCGTGCTCTTGTGATGCTCTTTCATAAATTAAAACTATTTTAAGCCCGCCTGTAAACCGTAATAACATTGCAATTCGTGACAATTTGCTGCGGGTTCAGTGTTTTTTCTTTTTTATGGTGTGCTTAAACTTCAGAACAGCAAAATTCAGCTCTATTGAGGTTTCGGTATCGCTTGTTTGTAAATCATCATCAAAGATGTCGGCTATAAGCTCACCGCTTTTTTGCATGAGGGATTTTTGTTGGGCTTTATCTTTCGCCAGTGACAACTCTTTGATACTTCTGGAGAGTTCCCTGATTTTCGAAAAGGTCTCTATGATAGCAAAGGTAGCATCGACAGCTTGCTTGCTTCGAAGGATTGTAGCGATCATATACAACCCTTTTTCAGTAAATGCTTTAGGTGAGACTCTGGTTTTTGCAAATTTAGCGGACGAAATTTTCGACCGCAAATCTTCGAACTCAAGCTCATTAAGCTCAAACATATAATCCTGTGGAAATTTACCAGGATTGTTTTTTACTGCCTCGTTTATTCTTTTTGTCTCAACTCCATAAATTTCAGCAACACTTCTGTCAAGCAAAACCGACTGCTCTCTTATCTCAATGATAAGTTCTTTTAAATTTTCGATTTTTAAAATTTCAGTCATATCTCTCTACGCTCCTCATCCATTGTTGTGATGAGGTTAAGAATAATGGGTTTTGCTTTTATCACTCATGTAGTCGATAATCTGGTTGCAACAGAGATCGTGCATGTTGCCTGCGGGATATTGGCGGTACCATGCCACTGTTTCGGCAATTGCCTTGTCAATATTCCATAATGGCGACCATCCGAGCAGCGATTTGGCTTTGCTGATGTCGAGCTTCAGCAGGTTTGCTTCGTGCAGGGCTCCCGGTTTTGAGTGATCTTCCCAGCTCCCCTCTCCCCATGTTTTGACGATACGATCAACAAGGGAACCGACAGGGAGAAAGCTTGACTCTTCGGGGCCGAAATTCCAGGCTTCAGCGTAGCTCGCCGGATTTTCAGCCATTTTTTGTGCCAGCAGGAGATAGCCTGAGAGTGGTTCAAGCACGTGCTGCCATGGCCGAACGGCATGAGGGCTTCTCACAATAATGGGCTCACCACGTTCAAGTGCGCGAATGCAATCGGGCACGATACGATCAGCTTGCCAGTCGCCACCGCCGAAGACGTTGCCTGCCCGTGCTGAAGCGAGGCTTTTACCATGCAGGGCATGAGTGCCGGAGTTGAAAAAAGAGTTGCGGTAGCCTTCGGTTACCAGCTCACTGCATGCTTTACTCGAACTATATGGATCATAGCCACCAAGTCGGTCATTTTCGCGGTAGCCCCAGACCCACTCTTTGTTATCGTAGCATTTATCAGTGGTGACGTTAACGATAACCTTCACCGACTCCGTCTGGCGGCAGCACTCAAGCAGATTGACGGTTCCCCCGACGTTGATGTCGTAGGTTTCCTTGGGGGCACTATATGATTCCCGTACCAGCGGCTGGGCGGCAAGGTGAAAGACTATTTCGGGGTTAACGCTGTGAAATGACTCTTGCAACCGGTCGTAGTCTCTGACATCTCCAATCTGGTGATTGATTTGTTTTTCAAGGCCAGTGAGCACAAAATTATCATGCGGGGTCAGAGGCTCGAGGGCATAACCGGAAACTTCCGCGCCGAGCATGTTGAGCCAGAGGGAAAGCCACGAGCCTTTGAAACCGGTGTGGCCGGTAATGAATACTTTTTTGCCTTGCCAGAAGTATTGACTTATTACGCTCATCGGTTTGTTCACCATATTTTCCACGGGGCTTGATGGGTATCCCAAAGTTCTTCGAGATATGTTTTGTCGCGCAGGGTATCCATTGGTCGCCAGAAACCACTATGCTCATAAGCAGCAAGCTGCCCTTCTGCTGCAATATTTGCTAATGATACCCCTTCCCATGACGATGCATCACCATCAATATAGTTCAGCACTTCAGGCTGAAGAACAAAAAAGCCGCCATTGATCCATGAACCATCACCAGGTGGCTTTTCTTCAAAGCCAAGTACGGCTTCGCCATCTTTTAATAATGAACCATAGCGACCGGGAGGCAAGACGGCACACACTGTGGCAAGTTTACCATGCTTTTTGTGAAAGGCTATTTCTGCTGTTATATTAATGTCGGCAACACCATCACCGTATGTAAAGCAGAAATGTTCGTTCGGTTTAAGATATTTAGCGACCCGCTTCAGACGCCCCCCTGTGGCAGTATCCTCACCGGTATCAACAAGTGTCACCTTCCAAGGCTCCGCTTTATGCGTGTGAACTTCCATCTTATTTTTCGCCATATCGAAGGTGACGTCAGACATGTGCAGAAAATAGTTTGCAAAGTACTCCTTGATAACATAGCCCTTGTAACCGCAACAGATAACAAAGTCATTTACTCCGTGATTGGAGTAGATCTTCATGATATGCCAGAGAATCGGTTTGCCTCCAATTTCAATCATGGGTTTTGGTTTGAGATGCGACTCTTCGGAGATACGGGTGCCAAGACCTCCGGCAAGGATGACTGCTTTCATAGGGTAACTGATTAAAATGGGAGTGATGACCCCGCCCTTACGTTTACGATTTCTTGGTAAGTGCCTGTACGCTTGATGCTGCCATCAGCGATTTCCACGATTTTGGTGCAGTTTTTCAGGGTAGTGAGACGGTGGGCTATTATCAGTACTGTGAGATTGTTACCGAGGCTTTCGATCGATTGCATGACGGCCTGTTCGGTTTCATTGTCGAGGGCACTGGTTGCTTCGTCGAAGATGATAACATCGGCTTGCTTGTAAAGTGCACGGGCGATGCCTATTCTCTGACGTTGGCCGCCCGAAAGGCGTATGCCTCGCTCACCGACGTAGGTCTGGTATTTCTTTGGCCATGTTTCTATAATATCGGCTATACGCGCCTGAGAAGCAGCCTGTTTGACCCGCATCTGATCTATCTTTCCTTTTGGTACCCCGAATGCAATATTCTCCTCGATAGTGGTATCTGCTAGATAGATGGCCTGTGGAACATGGGCAATATGTGACTGCCATGCCCGGTGGTTATCCCTTGTTACGGCATGGCCATCAATCTCAAGCGTTCCCTCTGTAGAATTGAGGAGAGCCATGACAATATCAAGCAAGGTACTTTTACCGCTACCGGTGACACCGATAAAGCCGATACGGCTCCCTTTCGGTATAGCGAGATTAAGATTTTTCAGCACCCAAGGCGTCTGGGGAGAGTAGCGAAAAGAGAGGTTCTTCAGACAGATCTCTTCATTGAAGGGTAGTTGCTTTGTTGCAGGCTTGCCAGCATAGTCGGGCAGCGGCTGTTCGAGCAACTCTAGCGCATCATTTAATGATACCTGATAACCTTGAATCCCGGACCATGACCCATAGGCTTGCTGCAGAATCGGCAGCATTCGCTGCGCTCCGAGCGCCAACACACCGAGAACGGGAATAGCCCTTGCAATACCATCTGGCTGGCTGGCAAGCACGTAGGCCAAACCAGCTATAAGCATCATACCCAGTGCTTCCAGAGCGTAACGGGGACTCCCGCTGACAAACAGGTTACTACCCTGCGCTCTACGCATGGGCAGATCAGCATTACGGTATATCCGACAGTAAGCCTTCTGGCTACCGTCAATCAAGACATCGCGTATACCGCCCAAACCTTCCTGCAATGATTTGATAACCCGCGTCGATTCTATTGAAATTCTTTTGCTATTGTCCAATAGTTGTTTGCGAGTTATCTGAATAATCAAACCGTAGAGCAAACCAAAACCGCCAAAGGCTGCCAACGCTATGAACGTGTCAACTGAAACCAGCGTAACAAGGATTGCCAGTAAAATAATGGTCGAACTGATGAAATTAAGGACACTCGTAAGAGAAGCGATAACTACACCGGTTTTGTTTGTAATCCCACTGATGATTTCACTGCTGTTTCGGGAAACGTGCACGGAATAAGGTTGGTAGAGGGTGCGGCGGTAGATGCTGATGCTAAGATCGGCCCCTGTTGCAAAGGAGAGACGCGTGCTTGCCCAGAGGAGTAGAAGGCGCATGGATCCTGACATGATCGCTGCTATACCGAAAGTGATGGTGAGTGGAAGCAGGAGCTGACTAGCACTCGTCATTCCAATCGCCCGGATGAATGGCTGGGCTGCGGGGAGCTGGAAGATTCTCTCTGGTGCGGTGAGCACTGCCAGGAATGGAAGGACTGCACCGATGCTGAGAATTTCGGCGAATGAGGCGCAGACCATCAGGATGAGTAAAAGTCCGAATTGGCCTCGGCGGCGCGGGGTGATGTGGTGCCAGAGGCGGATCAGGAGTTTGGATATGGGCAAGGGGAAATATGTTCTGATGATAAAGAGGGGCGGGGGGACCCCGCCCGTACGGGCCTTATGTGGTGGCTTTTGCCTTTTTGCCGTTTTTGCTTTGCTTTTCCATGGAGAGCAGGTCTGAGGTGGTTATGCCTGGGCTGTATTCAGGGACTATTTTTTTCAGGATTTTCTTTATGCTCTTGATGTCGTTGCTGTGTATGGCTGTGGTCAGGTGCTCGAGTTCGGCTTGCAGTTCGCTCCAGGGTATGAAGTGCTCCTTGGCTTTGAAAATTCTTGGATTGGCTGATGGGCTTGAATGGTTGCCGATCAGCAGCTCTTCGTAGAGTTTTTCGCCTGGGCGAAGGCCGGTTACCCTTATTTCAATGTCACCTTCAGGGTTTTCGTGGTCGCGAATGGTGAGGCCTGATAGCTCAACCATCTTCCGAGCCAAGTCGATGATTTTGACCGGGTCACCCATTTCGAGCAGGTGGAGATCGCCCGAAGAGGCCA
>Ga0247840_10009062_pt1 | contig 13036 bp, 13 predicted proteins | sample LaCruzMarch2015__FD_192404 | JGI IMG/M metagenome (GOLD analysis project Ga0247840, IMG submission 192404) | Freshwater microbial communities from meromictic Lake La Cruz, Castile-La Mancha, Spain - LaCruzMarch2015_17m | ecosystem: Environmental > Aquatic > Freshwater > Lake | place: Spain...
GCTAATAACGCGCAGCAAATAACGCACGAAGTGCCTAATAACGGCGCAGCCCAATAACACACGAAGTGCCTAATCTACTTCAATAACTAAATATTTACTTACACTCCAGAAAACGTTGGTGTCGGTAATAAGCAATACAAAATTGTCATTTTCTTTTTCGAGTGTGTACGACGATTTTGGGTGCGAAGTCAGAATTTTGGCGCGTGTTGAATAAAGCGGAATGGATTTGGTTTTGCGCGCATCGATACGTACAAAGTAGTTTTTGTTGAAATCGCTTTGAAGTATTTGTTTTGGACTAAATATTCCTTCGCTGGTAATGATTTTTTGCTCTTTCAACTCTTTGCGCGTTCCAAACACGTACCATGCCGTATGGATTGTTTCTTCCTGTTCGTTCAGGCGACTTTGTTTGGTTTCGTTATCTGATTTTAAACTTTCAACATCCTTGCCCAATGCACTAACAGTAGTTCCAAGGTTGGCAATCAGCGAATCTTTAGCAATTAATTCGGCTTTCAAAATTTCTACTTGCGAAGTTTGCTCCTCCAAGGCTTTGGTGAGGCGGGCAATGCTTCGCTCCAATTCTTCCGATTTTATACTGCTTTTTTTGAGTTTAGATTTTAAACGTGTCAATTCATCTTTGTTGGTTTGCAACATTTCGTTCAGATACAAAAGGTCGTCGTTAATTTTGGTACGGTCATCGTCGGTCAGTTCAGCACTTTCGGGGCTGGTTTGCAGTATTCCCTGCGTTTCTTTAATCTTTTCGATATTCTGCTCAATCTGATTCATAGCCGAAAAATATTCGTCTATTTCTACCTGCATAAGCTGTTTGGCACGCATCAGCGAGTCGTTTTGTTCCTGAAGTGCTTTGTAATCCGACGATTTGAAATTACACGAAGAAAATGCAATGAGTGATACGAAAAGAACTGAGAAAAGAGCTTTCATGATATGTAAATATTTACTATTGAAAAATACCTGTTAATAGAACTGATGAGATACTCGAAAAAAACTTGAAATTTTCTGCAAAGTTAGTGTTATTCTTCAAATCCTGCAACAATTACAACTATTTCACCTTTAGGTGGATGTTCGGTAAAATATTGGGATAATTCGGTCAATGTTCCGCGTTTTGTTTCTTCAAACATTTTAGAGATTTCGCGCGATACGGAAGCATTGCGTTCAGCACCAAAAAACTCAGCTAATTGGGCTAATGTTTTGGCTAAACGGAAAGGCGATTCGTAAAAAATCATGGTACGTGTTTCGGTCGAAAGTTTTGTAAGACGTGTCTGTCGGCCTTTTTTTTGAGGTAAAAAGCCTTCAAAACAAAACTTATCGCTCGGAATTCCAGAAGCAACAAGCGCGGGCACAAAAGCCGTTGCACCCGGCAAACATTCCACATCAATTTCGTTTTCGACACATTGGCGAACCACTAAAAAACCTGGATCGGAAATAGATGGCGTTCCGGCATCGGAGATTAAGGCCACTTTCAAGCCCGCTTTTATGCGTTGCACAATGTTTTCTACCGTTTTGTGCTCGTTGAATTTGTGATACGATTGCATGGGTGTTCTAATCTCGAAATGTTTCATCAAAAAACCACTCGTGCGTGTGTCTTCGGCCAATATCAAATCGGCCTCTTTCAAAATGCGTATCGCCCGAAATGTCATATCTTCGAGATTGCCGATTGGTGTGGGTACTACTGTGAGTTTCATTTTTTTTCTTATTTATCCCTAAACCTGCTCCTAACCACTCCCGCCAATAACGGGATAAATTGCGGGGAATGGAGAGTTGTAATAAATTGGGAATTGAAAATTAATATTTATTTCTTTCTAAAATAATTTTCGATGGCATAAAGTGGGATATTTGTCAGCCACTCTTCTTTTCGAAAATCCGACAGCGAAGTTCGTAGGGCTTCCGAAGGCTGATATTTTTGACAATATGCTTTTAAGCTTTTTGCTTGTAAGTTTTCGGAAGCTTTTACTTCGATTGGTATAATAACACCATTTTTCTGAATGATAAAATCCACTTCTGCTGTCGATTTCTCATTTGTCCAATAACAAGCAAAATAGTTGCTTGCCGATTTAAGTTGCTGTAAAACAAACTGTTCGGCTATTGCACCTTTAAATTCTTCAAAAATCGTGTTTCCATCAAGTAAAGTTTTGCTATCAATATCTCCCATTGCAGACAGCAATCCAACGTCAACTCCAAATATTTTAAATGCCGATGATTCGGAATAGGAAATCAATGGAATGGCTGGTTTGCTGGCTAAATTAATTTTGTAAACTAATCCGGCATCAACTAACCATGCCAAAGCTAATTCAAATTCTTTTGCTCTTGCCCCTTTTTTAAGTGAACCGAATATAAATTTTTTGTTCTCTTTAGATAGCTGACTAACAATTGATTGCCATACAAGCCGAATGCGTGGAACAATTTCGTTTGGAGCATGTTTCGAAAAATCTTGTTCGTAAGCTGTCAGTATTTCCAATTGAATGTCGCGAATTTGAAGTATGCTTTTCTTATCTATGTATGCTTGCACAACTTCGGGCATACCACCCACGAAAAAATAGATTTTTAAAAATTCAATGTATTTTGACTTAAATATCTTTAGTAGCTCCCAATCTTCTTTCTCCAATAACTCAATTAAGGCATTTTCGTGTAACGCACCCAGAAACTCCACAAAAGACATGGGATAGATATTTAAAAAATTTACTTTCCCAACCGGAAACGAAGTATTTCCACTCATTGCAACACCCAATAACGACCCTGCAGCAATTATATGATACTGAGGTGCATTCTCGTAAAAATACTTTAATGATGTGATGGCGCCCTTGCACTCTTGTATTTCGTCGAAAATTAGCAAGGTGTTTTCAGACTCAATCTGAATGCCCGACTCCACTTTTAAAGCAAACAATATACGTTCAATATTATAGTCGGCTTCAAATAAATTATGTAATGATTTTGAAATCTCGAAATTGATATAGGCTACATTTGTATAAGCACGTTTACCAAATTCTTTTAGCGCCCAAGTTTTCCCAACCTGCCGAGCACCTCTTACAATAAGCGGTTTTCTGCTTTCGGACAGTCGCCAGTCGTTTAACTGCTTGAATATTAATCGTTCCATCTCTATATATTTTGTGCAAATATACGAATAATATTCTAAATTCAAAACAGTATTACAAAAAGTCGTACGTCTTTTTGTAATTTAATACACTTTTACATGGGGACTTTTTGTAAAATATTACATTATTTCGAAGGACTTTTGCTGTTTTTCAATAATCATTTATCAGGCGATGCACACATCATTACATCATCACCCCGATAGCTATCGGGGCATCACATCATCACATCATACAAACTTTCTTTTTACAATTTGATAAAAATCTTCGACTGCTTCGTTTGAGTTTTCCCAAGCGTATTTCGATTTCAGAAACGACATGGCTTCGTCGAGTGTGGCAAGTTGGTTTAAGTAGGTAAGTGTTTTGTTCATATCCTCGCCATTCGATTTGAAAAGTTCTCGCTGAAAACGAAAGCGGTCGCCAATGCTGATAGCTTGTTTAATGTCGGTAATCTTTTTGTTGGCAATGCTGGCACTTAGCGAATTATCGGCTTGCGATAGCCTTTCGTTGCGCGAGGTCGATTGGTTTGCCATTCTGTCGGCTATAGTCACTTTTTTTACTTCCTCGGTATGGGTTTTTACTTCGGAGACAACTGTTTCGGTAGTTTGCGTTGTTTCTACTAAACGTCCAATCTCTTCAATTTCAGTTGTTTGTATAATTGTTGTTTCGTGTTCAATAATTGTTTCTTGCTCAACAATAGTTTCAATCTCATCTAAGGTAATTTCAACAATTGGGGTTTCTTCAACTTCGGCTATGGTTTGAATTGGTTCTTCCGGTATCTCGTCCTCCTTAAGTTCTTCTATTTTCGTTTCTTCCGGAATCGTTTCTTCTTCAATTAAAACCACAGTTTCTTCCAACTCAACTTGTGGTTCGGGTTTAATTATTTCGGTTGAGGTCATTATTTGTTCAACAACACCCGTGATTGAAGCAAGCTCATCGATAATGGTTTGTATATCTTCTGTTTTGCGCTTTGCCAACTGAATAATGGCTTGTGGATACTCATTCATCTCCATAAAGCCCTCGGTAATCATACCCAGTTCTTCAATATTTTTGCGCAATAATGTTACTAATAATTTTCTGTTCATATCTTTTTTTATAAAAAATGAATTGTAAGCCTGATATTTTTTTAACTTTGCAGTCCTGTTTTTCGAAATCGGGTGTAAAGTTACAATATTCATTAGATTAACGAAAAAAATACGAACTTATTTTCAGCCAACTAACATGATTTATTCCGAAAAAAACCATCCGATACAACAAAAGCGCGGGAGCATAGAAGTAATATGCGGCTCCATGTTTTCGGGCAAAACCGAAGAACTTATTCGCCGACTGAAACGGGCGCAGTTTGCCAAACAGCGTGTGGAAATTTTTAAACCAAAAATCGATACACGCTATTCGGAAGACGAAGTGGTATCGCACGACCGTACTGCTATTCGTTCTACTCCTGTTGATTCGTCTGGGAGCATTATGCTTTTTTCGGGCGAAGTGGACGTTGTTGGCATCGACGAAGCACAGTTTTTCGATGAGGGTTTGGTAGAAGTTTGTACCAAATTAGCCGACCAGGGTATTCGTGTTATTATAGCAGGTTTGGATATGGATTTCCGTGGTGTACCTTTTGTACCCATGCCGGCTTTGTGTGCGGTGGCCGAAGATGTTTTTAAAGTACATGCTATTTGTGTGCGCTGTGGTGCGTTAGCCTACGTGTCGCACCGACTTGTTGCGAGCGAAAAACGCGTATTGCTTGGCGAAATGAGTGAGTACGAGCCAATATGTAGAGACTGTTATAATGCCACCAAAAAATAGTAAACCCGAACATAATTTAGCAACCGAAAGCATAGGCAAACTGCTTTGGACTTACACTTTGCCTGCTATGGTTGGCACGGTGGTTATGTCGGTGTACAACATTGTCGACCGCATTTTTATTGGTCAGGGCGTTGGTCCACTCGCAATTTCGGGTTTGGCGCTTACCTTCCCTTTTATGATTGTGCTTATGGCATTTGGTATGCTGATAGGTGCCGGATCTGCATCGCGTATTTCCATTACCTTGGGCGAAAATGATACCGAAAAAGCCGAAAAAATTCTGGGAAATGCCGTTACACTTACTTTTCTTATTTCGGGAACTGTGGTTTTGCTTTCGCTCATCTTTATGACCGACTTGCTGCGTTTGTTTGGCGGCACCGACAATACCATTCAGTACGCCTACGATTATATGATTATTATCATTCCCGGTGGTGTGCTTACGGCCTTGTATTTTGGGTTAAATAATATCATGCGCGCTTCAGGGCATCCACGCAAAGCCATGTTCAATATATTACTAGGAGCAGTTGTTAATCTTATACTCGACCCGATTTTTATTTTTGTGTTCGATTGGGGAATTCAGGGTGCTGCCATTGCAACTGTTATTTCGTACTTTATCGGAACAATAAACGGTGTGGGTCATTTTCTCCTCAAAACAACACCAATTCGATTTCACTTCCGCAATTTAAAACTCGAAAAAGATATTATCTGGTCGATAATAAGCATTGGTTTGTCGCCTTTTAGCATGCAAATTGGCGCCAGCTTTGTGGTGGTACTTATCAATAGCACTTTGCTAAAATACGGTGGCGATTTGGCAATTGGAGCTTATGGTATTGTGAACAGTATCAATATGTTGGTAATCATGTTTATTATCGGACTTAACCAAGGTTCGCAGCCAATTATTGGTTTTAATTATGGTGCGAAAAACTACCATCGTATGTTTTTGGCTTTAAAATACGCTGTGGTTGCTGGTACGGTGCTTTCTTCGTTGGGATTTGTTTTAGGCACCTTTTTCCCTCATCAAATTGTGTCGCTTTTTACCCACGACGAAACACTGAAACAAATTGCCGCCGAAGCACAACGTATTTCTGTCATGATGTTCCCCATTATTGGTTTTCAGATTGTTGTTTCCAACTTTTTTCAATCCATTGGCAAAGCCAATATGTCGATAGCGCTGAGTCTCACCCGTCAGTTTATTTTTCTGATACCCGCCATTTTTATTTTACCTCCAATATTCGGTTTAAGCGGCGCATGGGCTGTTATGCCGGTTTCCGACGGTTTATCGTCCATTGTTTCGGCACTAACATTTTTGTGGTTTTACAGAAAGTTTAAAGCCGGAATAAATTAGTATAGAATACTCACAACCTATTGCCATTTTAGTTAAAAGTTTTTTGAGCAAATCTTTTAAACATAAAAAAGAGCGAAACATCAAGTGTAACGCTCTTTTTTAATGCAAAAAATTTAAAATCTTACTTTACAATTTCAATCAATTCAACTTCGAAAATTAAAGCTGAATAAGGTTTGATATTTCCTTGTTCGGCTGGCCCGTAAGCCAATTCCTGGGGAATAAACAATTTGTATTTCGAACCTACCGGCATTAACTGTAATGCTTCAGTCCAACCTTTAATAACCTGATTTACACCAAAAGTAGCAGGTTCGCCACGGTCAACAGAGCTATCGAAAACTGTACCGTCGATTAAAGTACCGTGATAATGAACTTTTACCTGAGCAGTTTCGGTTGGCATTGCGCCTGTTCCTTTTTTTATTACTTCATATTGAAGACCGCTTGCAGTAGTAGTAACACCAGCTTTTGCTTTGTTAGCTGTTAAATACGCTTCGCCAGCGGTTTTATTAGCGCCATATTGACTTGCCATTTTAGCCTGTTGTAAGCGTTGCATGGTGCTTTGAACATACATTTGTGCTTCTTCGGCAGTCATAGTAATTTTAGAACCAAGCAAACCATTAACCAATCCTTGTTTGATAAGATCCATATCCACTTTAAGAGTCGAATCGCCCATCAAACCCTTTTCTGATTGTTCTTTCAATGCAGCTCCAATGTTGGCTCCAACACCTTCTAATTCAGCATAATTGCTATCATCACCTTTCATACCTTCTTTAATACCATCAAGTAAAGCAGCGATTTTAATTTTCAACGAATCGGCATTTGCAGTATCTTTAGCCAAATAGTAATTTTTAATACCGTTTCCGTTTGCCAAACCAAAAGCATAATTTAAACTATCAAGTTCAGTTTTAAGAGTTGGCAATTTTGCTTTATTGCTGTTACAAGCCGTGAATGCAACTACAAGTAATACAGCTAAAATAAATTTTATATTTTTCATTTTTCTCAATTTTTCTATTGTGTTATATCCTTAATTAGTTAGCAGTTACCGAGTCAGCAGGTGCAGCTTCAGGAGCAGCAGGAGCTTGCTGTGGCATTTGCGCAGCTTGTTTTTTCATCATATATTCTTGTAAAAAACGATCAGCATCAGCAGCTTTCATTCCTTCATCGAAATTGTTAAGTGCATTTACCAATCCTTGCATTACAAGCTCTTTGTTAAATACAATGGTTGAATCACCCATTAAACCTTGTTTCTTGTTCTGTTTGAACGAACCGCCAATTTGCAAACCAAGTTTGTACATGGCATCGTTGTTTACATCAGCTTTGTATGCTTTGTCGATAGCTTTAATTAAAGCAGCAATTGCTTTGTCCGACGAATCTTTTGCTAAATAATAATCTTTAATACCTTTGCCATTGTACAAACCTAAGGTATAATTCAAACTATCGTTCATGCTTGTCATTTTAACTTCTTTGGCTTTGTAGCTGCCACACGAAGTAAGTACAAAAATCGTAAGCAATGCTACGATTGTAAAAATACTTTGTTTTTTCATTTGTTTTTTAATTATTTGATTTTAAATTGTTTACTTCTTTTTTGCAGCTGGTTTTACTCCTTTTTTTTCAGCTGGTGTGGCGGCTGGAGCAGCAACAGGTTCCGGTGCAGGTTCTTTGAAAGTTTTAATTCCGAGCAATTCTACTTCGAAAGTCAATGTTGCGAATCCTGGTATTGGTCCGCCTTGAGTTCCCTGTTCGCCATAGCCAAGGTTATAAGGCACGAAAAATTTGTATTTTGAGCCTATCGACATCAATTGTACGCCTTCTGTCCATCCCGGAATAACTTGTCCTAATGGAAATTCAATCGGTTCGCCACGTTCTACAGAGCTATCGAATACTTTACCATCGAGCAAAGTGCCTGTGTAGTGCACTTTCACAGTATCTTTGGCTGTAGGTTTTGGCCCTTCGGCAGGAGTAATCACTTTATACTGTAATCCCGAAGGAGTAACAATCACACCTTCGGCAGTACTGTTCGCTGCTAAAAACTTTTCACCATCCGATTTCTTAGCGTCAGTATCAGCCTTTTGAGCTTGTGTGATGTAGTTTTTGAATACTTCGTTAGCCACTTCGGCAGTCATAAGGGTTGAGTCGCCTTTCATTGCGGTAGCAAAACCTTTAATTAATAAATCAACATTTGATTTGCCACCAGGAATCGCTTTTAAGTTTTTTGAAAAATCGTTTCCTACATTCATACCCAATGCATAACTCATGGAGTCAACATCGTTTGTAAATACTTTAACGCAACAAACGGGTGCCGGAGCATTTTTGTCTTTTTTACTTTTCTTTTCTTTTGCACCTACAGAAGCAAATACAAACACTGCTGCTGCAAGAATTAATACAGTTTTTTTCATTGATTTTTTGTTTTCACGCTAAAATGCAAAAGTGCATTGGCGTCATGTTATTGATTTTGAATTAATTATTAATTGTGTTTTTTGTTTCATGTGTCTGCCCCAAGCCCCTTCCCGATAGCTATCGTGGAGCGGATGTGAAGTTAGCTTTGTCTCTTAAATTCTAAATATTCACTATAAACTTTTTACTGTAAACTATAAACTAAACTATCTCTATCAATTCTACTTCGAATACCAGTGTTGTATGTGGCCCGATTTGTTGACCAGCGCCTTGAGCACCATAAGCCAAATTTGAAGGAATAAATAATTTCCATTTTGAACCAACCGGCATTAATTGCAACGCTTCTACCCAGCCGCTTATTACTTGTGTTACACCAAAAGTTGCAGGCTCTCCACGATTTACAGAACTATCGAAAACTGTTCCGTCAATTAACATACCATGATAATGCACTTTCACTTTATCGCTTGCAGTGGGAGTTGCACCATTTCCTGCTGTTATTACTTCGTATTGCAATCCACTTTCCAATGTCATTACTTCGTCGCGTTTCGCATTTTCAGCCAAAAATGATTTTCCTTCGTTTATGGTTGCTTCTGAAGCTTTTTCCTGCAAAGCTTGAAAAAAATCGCTAATTATTGCTTGAGCAGCCTGAACATCCATCTCTGGTGCTTTTTGCTCCAAAATATCTTCAATGCCTTTAGCTAATTTAGCATAATCGAGATTATCAATACCACTGTTTTTCAAATTGTTGCCCAGACTTAATCCGAGAGCATAACTTACTTTCTCCATTTTTTTTTTGAATGCAAAGATAGCTGATTTAGTGCATTCTAACTTGTTAAATATTCAAAATTAGCGGGCAGAAACAACCAAAGGTAGTTTAAAATTCTTTTTTTGACCTATTGCAGGGTGAAACATTTCAAAATAAAGCAGATAAATACCTGTTTCAGCATTTGTTCCGCGTAGTGTTTTTCCATCCCAACTTATAAACCCATCCGACGAAAGCAAGGCATTTTGAGCCAAGTCAGCAATTTTTACTCCTGTGGGATTATATACGGCAACATTGGCTACAAAACCTGCATATTCCGTATTATAACGTACAAAACAAATATCGTTCGCTCCATCATTATCAGGACTAAAAGCTTCAGGGTCGCACCACACCACTTTTTCAGGAATCACATTTCCCAAAGTTCTGTACTGCGAGTTTTCGTAACCGGGTGTTCCAAAATTTACTTCCGAAGCTGCCGAATGCCAATTTGTAGCATCTTGAGTCAGTCTGTTTGGTTGAATACGCTCTAACGCCACTCCTTTTTTGTCCGAAATAAGCACATGATGCCAACGACTATCGTACGAAATTTCGTCGTAAATGGTATCTTTAGCCAAGTTACAAAGCACAAGCGTAGCTCCTTCGTTATTTAAACTATACCAATTATTTGTAGCAATTACATGAGCATCAACAGTTGGGCTGTGATAATTAATAACCGAATCGGGCGAAATGGCAAATGCGACCATTTCGTCTGGAGCAATAAAATTTTCAGGGGGAATAGTGACAGCTGTGTTGAGCGAACCATCTGTTTTACGCGTAGCAAAAGCAATTTTCGACAAATCAATTAATTTAGTTGAAATATTTAATACCTCCACATATTCCTGCCCTCCATTTGGTGCATTAAACATCAATTCGTTCCAAATAATATCTCCCGATTGTGCATTTTCGGGAAGTCCTATTTTTTTCGTAAGTGGCAACATAACATTCCCAGCTATATCCGAAATACCTTTAATTTCAAGCAGATACAGTTTACCTTTCTCAAAATTGCTTGCAAAACTTAATTCAATTATTTTATTATTTTGCAATAAAACAGTCTGAGGCGAATTGAGGTCATTCGAAACCAAAAAGGTAGCGTTCGTTTTATCGACTTCTTCCGAAAACTCCAGTAAAAGTTGATTGGGCAGCACAATTTTAGCCGAAATTAATTCCGGGATTATGATATCAGCAGCTACATTACCGCTAACACTGATATCGTCGAAGTAATACGAACTTCCTGTAGTTGAAGTGTTTGCAAATAAAAGTCCAACATACTTGGTACTTGTTAAGGCGGTATTTGTAACGCTTCCCTCCTGCTGAAAATCGACATCGCTATTCAATTTACTGTACAAGGTAAATTTTCCATCTTTGTCTCGCGTTACTTTTATACGTATTTCAACCGGATTTCCGTCTGTACGTTTATCTATACCATCAATGATTTTTGTTTTTTTAGTTCCTTGTTGTAGATACAGCGAAACTTCATCATTCGTTCCTCCTACCTGAACGAAATATCCATTACAGCCATCAGTCAAATCATTTACATCCGAAATTAGATACATTGCGGCATAGTTCGACGATGAAGTTGTGTATTTAATTGTCATAGAACACTCCCACACAGCATCGTCGATAGCAGCCGAAGGTGTAAATAACCAAGATGTGGAAGTTGCGGTGGCGTTCGATTGCAGTTGAAACTGCGGGTTTACAATGAAATTTGTAGTATTTCCAACCCATTCGGGCTGTTCCGAAAAATCGCCATCAGTGAACGATTCATTGATTTGTGCGTTCATATAGATAGGCACAAAAATGGTAAAAAACAGTTTAAGTTTTCGCATAGAGTTGCTAAATATGTAAAAATGAATTACTTTTGCAGTCAAAATTAACACACCCTTAACCCCAAAAGGGGAAACGAAAGTTCAGGGTATATGGAAATAAAGTACAAATATACAAAAAGTTTAACTGCCCCAAGCCCCTAAAGGGGATGTATAATAGTTTTGTCTTTGATTTTTTTTATTTTAAAATTTACAATCTATCAAAATAGAGTTTAATTGATAACTGAATAATTGTATTAAGATAGAATACACGATAATATTTTTAAAACCAAACTACTTTACTCCCCTTTAGGGGTTGGGGGCAGTTATTTAATTTACAAACAATGAGAGTAGCAATTGTAGGCGCAAGTGGCGCTGTAGGCCAGGAATTTTTGCGTGTGTTGGCCGAACGCAATTTCCCATTGACGGAATTGGCCCTATTCGGGTCATCGCGCAGTGCGGGTAGTGTTTATGATTTTAAAGGTGAAAAACTCACCGTGAAAGAGCTTAAACACGGTGACGATTTCAAGGGTTTTGAAATCATCTTTACATCGGCCGGTGCAAGTATTTCGAAAGAATTTGCCGAAGATATAACCAAATTTGGTGGTGTAATGATTGATAATTCATCCGCTTTCCGCATGGATACTGATATTCCATTGGTTGTGCCGGAAGTGAATGCTGCCGATGCCAAAGCTCGTCCACGTGGCATTATTGCCAATCCAAACTGTACAACCATTCAGATGGTGGTTGCATTGAAAGCTATTGAAAATCTATCGCATATCAAACGTGTACATGTTTCTACTTATCAGGCAGCTTCGGGTGCCGGTGCAGCGGCTATGGACGAGTTAGACTTGCAATATCGTCAGGTATTGGCAGGTGAGCAACCAACCGTAAGCAAATTTGCGTATCAGTTGGCTTATAACCTGATTCCACAAATCGACGTTTTCACCGATAATGGATACACCAAAGAAGAAATGAAAATGTATCACGAAACGCGTAAAATTATGCATTCGGATGTAGAAGTTAGTGCTATGTGTGTTCGTGTACCTGCATTGCGTGCGCATTCGGAAAGTGTATGGGTCGAAACTGAAAACCCACTAAGCGTTGATGAAGTTCGTGCAGCATTTGCAGCAGCTCCGGGCGTTGAAGTAATCGACAATCCTGCTGAAAAAAAATACCCAATGCCATTGTTCCTTTCGGGAAAAGACCCAGTTCACGTAGGCCGTATCCGCAAAGATTTGTCAAATCCAAACGGCATTACTTTCTGGTGCGTAAGCGACCAAATTAAAAAAGGTGCAGCACTCAACGCTGTTCAAATTGCCGAATACCTGATAGCTGAAGGCGATATTAAGTAAATTTACTATTTAATCAGTTACCATTTACCATTTAAAAAGTCCCGATTTCATTGATTGAAATCGGGGCTTTATATTTATCTACAGTAACTATGCACTTACCGCGGCTATACCCAAATATTGGCTGCTCGAAACATTGAATTGGTCGATTGCCGACTGAAAGAAAATGTAAAACAGCAATTTATCGCCTACAGCACTGTTCGGTATTGGTAACGACCCACTACCTGAAGCTCTGGTTACCTTACCAATAGAATAACTTACTTCGTAATTATCCACATTGTAAACAACCATCACCGCTTTGTCAGTTCCAATGCCTGAACTGGAATCACTGTTGTCGTTCCATTTAAAATTAACAACATCTTCAACCAATTGTGCAGTTGTACCCGTGGGCTGACTGAGTATTCCATCGCTAATCAATACTTTGCTGTAATCCAGTCCAAAAT
>Ga0247840_10009063_pt1 | contig 13035 bp, 8 predicted proteins | sample LaCruzMarch2015__FD_192404 | JGI IMG/M metagenome (GOLD analysis project Ga0247840, IMG submission 192404) | Freshwater microbial communities from meromictic Lake La Cruz, Castile-La Mancha, Spain - LaCruzMarch2015_17m | ecosystem: Environmental > Aquatic > Freshwater > Lake | place: Spain...
TGAGACAAAGTTATTGTATGAGTAGTAGCAGGAGGTGGCGGTGGACCAAGAGATGATGGGGTTCCAGGCGGTGGTGGTGGCAAGGTTTTGAGGAAGTAAAACATTAACATTAAGAGTTGCAGGAATTTTCGATAAAACAAAGATATTAGGTCTACCAGGAGCAATTAATTTATTTCCATCAGCGGAGGAGGAAATAGACAAGTACGCTCTTGTTGGATTAGATGTACTTTGTGACCAAGTTGAACCGCCATCTTCTGATATATAAACATGATTCAAATAAACTTCGGCGGCGATTCTCAACCCATCAGCAGACATTGCAATGTCATCCCATGATCTTGAACCAGAATTAGTGCTGGTTGCCCATGTTGTACCACCATCCACAGAAGTATAGATATATCCACCAGCGATTGATGCGGCAAGTCTTATTCCGTCAGCGGAAGAAGCTATTGATGTCCAAGATTTTGTACCCATAGAAAGTGACCCTGTGCTTGTTGCCCAAGTTACACCTGAGTCAGTTGAGGTATAAATATATCCACCATATACAACTGCAGCTAGCTTTGTTCCGTCAGCTGAAGACGATAGTCCATACCAAGAGCGTGAGCCTGATGAGTTTCCATTTGTCGTCCATGTTACTCCAGAATCTGTTGATGTCCAGACATAGTTAGGATTATTAGAAGCGGCAGCAACTTTGGTACCGTCAGCGGAAGAAGCAATCGCTTTCCAAGATTTACTACCTGAACTTGTAGCTTGAGACCAGTTCGAACCACCGTCAGAAGAATAGTATAAATAAGTAGGATTTCCTCCTGCAAATAATTTTGTACCGTCCGCCGAAGCAGCCATGGACCTCCAATTATATGATGGAGCAGAAGTTAAACTCCAAGTACTACCACTATTAGTTGATTTATATACAGAATAGCTTCCCGCAAACATTTTATTTCCATCCATTGATATTGCACTTGCTTGCAAATCTGTATCACTAACTCCAGTTACTAAGGACCAACCATTTAAAATATAATCAAAAATAACACTCCCTAGACTTATGTTGTTGTTATCATCTGTGGCCCTTGTAGACAAAGTAATTGATCCATTAGATGGTGGTAATGAAATATCAGATCCATTTAATGCACAATTTGCAGTTGATGTCGATACCCAATTATCATATGAATATTGACACGTTGTTTTTCTAAATCCCCAAATGATAGATGGAGACCAAGTCCAATTAGTTAAGTATGAACTTGCAATAGGGCGATTAATGGTTAAATAAGAATTCAAATATGTATCAATATTATTGAGGTCTAAAACATACAAACTTTTGTCACCCGCTCCATTGGGAACCAAAATCTTTTTGCCATCAGCAGATACAAAAGTAGAGTACCAAGAACCAGTACCTGTTGTCGTATATGGTAGCCATGTTTCTCCACCGTCTTTTGATATATAGATGTAATCCGAAACAGCACCAGCAACTAGTGTCATTCCATCTGCTGAAGATGATATTCCATACCAACTTCTTGCTTTGTCATTCATACGAGTAGTCCAAGTTGCCCCAGAGGTAGTGGAAACATAAATATATCCGCTACCCATAACAGCTACTAATCTTGTACCGTCAGCTGAAGAGGTAATTGCCTTCCAAGATCTTGCTCCTGCAGCCGTACTTGTTGCCCAAGTTGCACCTCCATCAGCCGATATATATATATATATATATATAACCAGAATCTGCTGCAGCCGCAAGCTTTACCCCATCTGCTGATGAGGCTAGGCCGTACCAGTATCTTGACCCAGAATTTGTACGTTGTGTCCAAGTGATACCAGAATCATTTGAGGTGTAGATGTATCCAGGAAAAGTTGAGGCAGCAAGATTTAATCCGTCAGATGATGAGGTTAAACCAAACCAAGGACGTGAGCCTGATGAGTTTCCATTTGTTGTCCATGTTACTCCAGATGTGGTGGAGGTATAGATATAGCCATTATCTACAGCGGCCACAAGTTTGACTCCGTCATCGGAAGATGCAGCCGCATGCCAAGAACGAAATGAATCAGAAGTACGTTGTATCCAGCTTGCGCCACCGTCAGTTGAAGTCCAAATATAACCATTAGTCATATTACTAATAATTTTCATTCCATCAAAAGACATCGCAAAGCTATCATACTGCCAGTACCTTGATCCTCCTAAGGAATTTTTAACGAAACTATACATATATGCAAATGGGATACTTATAGAATTTATGTTACCAATACCATCAATAGTTCGTATTGATAGAGTACTTTGACCATCATATGCAGGTGGTAAAATATCGGAACCATTATTTGCACAATTTACAGTTGAGGTTGATACCCAATTGTTATAAGAATATTGACACGTTACAAGACTTGCATCTGTAGTACTATAGTCAATATTTGGGAACCAAGTTAGGGCATCATAACGTGTATTTAACGCTGGTAAATTAACTTGAATATTTTGATTACTGTTGTTGGTGAAATTAACTGATTTAGCAATCACCGCACCCATATTACTTATCCCCTTAACATACAAAGTAGCGTTACCACTTGATGGTGGCAATATATCAGATCCACTTAAGGAACAATTTGCTGTTGAAGTTGATACAAAGTTATCATATGAATAATAACAATATTTAGATATACCCCAAGAAATTATTGGTCTCCAAAGTATAACACTACTGCTTGAGTACGGAGACATAATATCTACAGACAAGGCTGGTGCGGGATCAGAACGAGTATAAATATATCCCGGACTAAATAATGCAAATAATTTATTTCCATCTTTAGATGAGGCAACGTTGTACCATTGTCTATTCGATTCTTGTGCCACCCAATTAGCACCGGAATCTATTGATGTATAGATTTTTCCTCCAACAACAGACGCTGCTAGTCTGACACCATCAGCAGAAGAAGTGACTCCATACCAAGTTCTGGTGGTATCATTCACGCGAGGAGTCCAGGTCGCTCCACCATCATTTGAGACATACAAATATCCACCAGATACACCAGCCACAATTTTTGTTCCAGAGGAATCTGAAGCAATACTATACCAACTTCTAGATCCGGAATTAGTACTTGTTGCCCAAGTTACACCACTGTCCGTTGAAAAATAGATGTAGTCACTATAAACTGCACCGAAAATTTTTGTACCATCAGCTGAAGAGGTAAGGTTATACCAATACCTGTTAGCATCAGTCATTCTAGCCGTCCAAGTATCTCCGCCGTCTGACGATGTATACAAATAACCACTGCCTGCACCAGCCACAATTTTTAGTCCATCAGCGGACATTGCCACGGAATACCAAGATTTGGTAGCCTCGGTAAAACGTGGTGTCCAGGTAAAACCTCCATCATTTGAGATGTAAATATAATTGCCATTTACAACACCTACTACTTTCATTCCATCAGCAGACGACGAAAGTCCATACCAAGCTCTTGCAACATCTGATGTACGTTGCGTCCATGTTATACCACCATCAATTGAACCGAATAAATAGCCGCTATTTGAAGATGCAATAATTTTCATTCCATCTGCGGATACTGTAATTTCCCTCCATTCCAATAATCCAGCTGATGTTCTGACATACCACACATCCCCAAACAAGGCATTTGATACTAATCTTGACCCATACTCTAAATTATTAACCTTGAAAGACGTAAGATCCGACGTTGTCGTCGCCGTACTCGTCCCCGCAATTGAAACAGAATAATTAATATTAAGGACTAGTGTTGAAAATGTTGTAGTTGCTACAGTAAGCGCTCCAGCATCAATTGTAATATTAGGAGAAGTAATCTTCTTACTGCTCAGATTGAGTGTGGTTCCTGATACTGTAACAGTAGAGGAAGAAGTTACAAGATTTGAAAAGTTTGTAGCGGTAGTTGAGGCAAGAGTGAAGTTGGAATAGATTGATGCATTTGCAAAGTAACTGGTGTTTGTTGTTGTTGCTGAAGTCACTGTGTATCCCGCACCATTGAGAACAATGTCATTTGATCCAATTGTAAAACAGGTACCGTTCACCCCACTTATGCTTTGTGTCAAAGTATAAGTTCCTGATCCAAATAGAGTTCCACAAGTTGAAATGTTTCCAGGAGTAATTGGCCATGTCCCCCCAATATATATTCCATAGTTTGTAGTGTTATCATTAAAGAATGAAAGTGAACTCAGTGTCAGGTTTGTTTTGATTAAGGAATTTGTATAATTCAAATCCAATCCTCCGTCAGTGTTTCTTCCGGTGGTTCCTGTTCCTCCTAGAACAGAAAGTGTACTACTTGCAATATTTAAATCAAAACTGGAGAGTAGAATATTTCCACCAATTCCTCCATAGGCTCTGCTTGTTGAGTTTCCTCCACTGGATGTGATTGATCCAACAGTTGAATAGTAGAGTGCAACGTCACCTCCATTTCCACCCGCTCCATTTGTAACACCCGCTCCAGATGAATCAGCATTTCCACTTAGGTTAATTCCTGTAGAGTATCCTGTGATACTTAATTCATTAATAATTAAGTTAGTATATCCATTTGCTCCTTCAGTGAGTGCCCCTGCTGGGCCACCTGTTCTTGGACGAGCATCAATTGCAACTGATCCTGATCCTGATATTGTGTATCCCCCACCATTTATGATTACGTTATCAGATGAAATTGTAAAACAAGTTGATGTACCGTTTCCTACGTTTGAAGTTAGTGTGTAAACACCAGGAACTGCCAATTCTCCACAGGTATTTATGCTTCCTGGGAGCAATACATCAGCACTAGATATTTTAGGAAAAATGAACAAGACGAAAGCAAAAAATATCGCCACAGATATGATTATTCTTTGCTTGTTCATTGCTATTATTATAGCATTTTGTGAGTGAGAAATTGGTGGAATTTGTGGGGATAACTTTTTATTTTAAATATAACAAAAACTTTTAATCCCGCTTCCTCATCAGTGGAAACGCCTGACACTCTCGGAGTGACTTACCTTCCAAGAAGCTAAACAATCTCTCAGAAATTCCAAATCCAAATGCAGGTGGCATACCGTACTCCATTGCCTCAACGTATTCTTGATCAGCCATCTGCGCTTCCTCATCTCCTGCATCACGAAGCGCTTGTTGTGCTAAGAATCTCTCTTCTTGATCTATTGGATCATTAAGTTCACTAAATCCTTTGCCAACTTCACTTCCCGCAAGAATTATTTGGAATCTTTCCACCACTCTATTGTCTACTCTTGATTTCTTGGCAAGTGTCTCAAGATATACTGGAATACCAATCAAAAATCCTGGACCTGAGAGATCTTTTCTAACAGACTTCCAAAGTAGATCAATTCCTCTTTCGCTATTGATAGTCTTTTTATCATACTCAACCTTATTTTTTACAAGTTCCATCTCAACTTTCTCTGTAGTCATATTGTGAACATCGATACCAAATTTATCCATCATGATTTTTGTAAAATCATAAATCTCCCAGGGTGCAGCTAGGTCAAAAGTGTGTCCTTTGTTTTCAAAAACAGTTTTTCCATAAACCTTTTCTGCAATTTCTATATACATCTCACGAACCATTTTCATTCCCTTATCAAAATCACTATATGCCTCATAAAATTCCATTTGGGTATAATCCTGAGCGTGCTCAGGTGACATTCCCTCGTTTCTAAAGATTCTACCAATTTCAAAAGTCTTTGGAAGACCAGCAACAAGTAATCTCTTTTGCCATAATTCTCCGGCGGAAATTCTCAAATAAACATCCATATCAAGAGCGTTGTGGTGTGTTACAAATGGTCTAGCGTCCGCTCCACCTGTTGTATTCTCAAGTGTGGGAGTTTCAACTTCTATGAAATCTTTATCTAGCAAAAAGCTTCTCATTGTATTCCAGAAAATACTTCTTCTTTTCATCATGTCACGCAGTTCTGGATTAAGAACCATGTCAACGTATCGCTTTCTATACCTCTCATCCTCGTCAGCTAGTCCAAACCAAGAATCTGGAATTGGACGAAGACTTTTTGAAAGTAGGCGCCATTCTTTTACAAGCAAGGCATCAGTTCCTCTTTTTGTAATATAAGCAACTCCCTTAAATTCTATAAAGTCACTGCTATCAATTAATGCAAAAAAGTCAGCCAGAGATTCTTCCGACAGATTGTCAATTGAAAGGAAACACTGAACCTTCTCTCCTGTTCCGTCCATTACATCAGCAAATCCAACCTTACCCTGCCCCCTAATAGACAAAAGACGTCCACCAATAGTGACTTCCTTTTGTGATTCAAGTAGGGCTTTAAACTCTTCTGTAAATTTCTTATTAGTATAATCAATATTTGAAACCACAGGATATGCTTCAATCCCCTTCTCCTTAAGTTGCTTGATTTTTTGTATACGTTGTTCACGTATTTCTTCAATTGATGTCATAGATATGATATTAGCATATAAAGCTTTAATGTTGAATACCGGTATTCAGAATTATGTTCTTTTATAAAATAAACAAAAGCCACCCGTCAACATAGGACTGAATGGCTAATGTTGTTTAAGGGTGGCTGAGATGGGTGATTGACTTGAAAGGGCTATTTACCCTAATTGGTCACTTTTTTCGACGAAGGCCGTCGCGGGCTGTTGGCCACCAAAGGCTTGGCCTCATGAAAACGAGGGATTTCGCTCTCAGCCGTTGGGTTGGTCGGGACGGCCCAGTTTGAGGCCATGGTTGTCGCGTCTGCATCTTTCTTACGGGTGTCTTCACACGTTTTAATCTAATTGGTTGAATTATATACACATCGGAGTCTTACCTGAATTGGTTTGACTCTCCGATATACAAAATACAAATTTTCTTCAAAAAAGTCAACACCGCAAAATCATTTTTATTTAGTTACCCCACTCCTTTCATCTTTCCAATTTTCGCCCAGATGTTTTACCCAGTCTGGAGAGACAGTTTGATTTGTAATCATCTCATCACCTGGTCTAAGAAGATAAACACGTCTATTTTTGTTGTCAAAATATACTGTGTCAGGTACCGCATGAAATTTGGGTTCAATTATCTCAGGATTAAAACCTAAACTATCTCTGATTGTTTCTGATAATAATTGGATCGAGTCTAGATAGTTATTCACATTAGATTCACTTTTGATTGTCACACTTTGGGAGTGGTAACGATATTTTCCTGGTGGCAAAAAATTTCCTCCAATAATTCTAATATCGATTGTATGATCTTCTGATCGATCTTTTAATTCCTGTAGACGTCCACGTAAATCATTCAAAAACTTCTGTCTGTGTTTCTTTAGAATTTCTTTTGGATCTTGGTGAGATAAGAAAGATATATTTTCTCCGGTCATCTTGTCAACACCAACGGCTACGACACTTGTGCAATCTAAAAGATCATCAGTTCCTTTATCTTCTGTGTCAATTTCTGAAATTACATATGTAAAAGAACCATCATGTGCAAACTTATTTTCATCATGACTTTCAGCATCATCGTAAAAATCAACTTCTTTTGCACCAGAATTTATTAAAAAATTTTCTATATCATGAAGTTGGTTGCCAAATTGTTCTTCATTTCCAAAACATGTGATAATTTGGTGAATATCACTTCTTAAAACTATTTCTGATTTACCTTCTTCATCACTTTGTGTTATTTCTTCTGCTGCCGGTATTTCTTTAAACATGATATTGAATTATAACATATTTGGTTTTGATCCGATAAAACTACCTCTTCTGATACTTTGAAATATTTAAAATTATTCCTGCGGAAGCCATCGTAAAAAATAGTGCTGTTCCACCGTGTGAGATAAATAAGAGCGGTGTTCCAGAGAGTGGAACTATTGCAAGCATGGCGGCAATGTTCATGAATGATTGTAAAATAATCAAAACCACAATTCCAACAATCACATATGAACCAAACGGGTCAGGTACACGCGTGGCAATTCTAAGGGCCTGGAATGCAAAGAGAATGTATAAAATAATAATTGTAACTGAACCAACAAAACCGAACTCCTCTGACGCCACGGCAAAAATTGAGTCACCAATTGGCTCAGGAAGAAATGCAAACTTTTGTGTACTTTGTCCAAATCCTCGCCCCGTGAGCCCGCCTGAACCTATCGCAATTAGTGATTGCTGAATTTGATATCCGCTTCCTGTGGCGTCTTTTGATGGATCTATGAAGGTGCTAATTCTCTGTTGAAGATATGGCCTTTGTGTTACCAAAACTGCAAGGCCTACCGCTCCAATTAAAGCCATAACAAATAGCGGTTTCCACCTTCCTCCTGCAGCTAGGTAAATTGCAACACCTGACATGGCAATAACCAAGAATGTTTCCGTATCAGGTTGCATTAAAACGAGCCCGGCTGAAAGTGCTATTAAAATTATTAACGGCAAAGTTCCAAACTTAAAAGTAGAAGCTTTTGTTTTAATTGATGCAAACCAGGCTGCCGTATATAGGACAAATCCAATTTTATAAAACTCAGCTGGCTGCATTGATTGCCCCGCTATTCCAATCCATCGTCTTGCTCCACCGTGATATACTCCAATTCCAGGAACAAAGACTAGAATCATTAAGACTATTGAACCTACAAGAATTAAAAAGGCCCACTTTCTCCAAAATGTGTAAGGTATTAAGGATGTTATTAGGGCAATAACAATACCCCCAATTAACCCAAAAACAATTTGATTAAAGACCACTGCGTTGAATTTTGTCACTCCTCCGGCAAGAAGACCTAGTGAAGCAGAATAGAAAATAAAAAAACCAACAACAACCAGAATAATTGTTAAAACTAGAAATATCTTATCTACCCCGCCTTGTTTTTTTATTGATTTTGATGATGACATTTTTAACTATCCAATTAAAGCAATTACTGTACCTATTATCGCGCACATTATAGAAATAATCCAATATCTCATCGTAACCTTATACGATGGCCAACCCATAGCCTCAAAATGATGATGAATTGGTGCAATCCTAAATATCTTCTTACCAAAATATTTTTTTGAAAACATTTGAATTGTTGAAGAAAGTGATGTAACAATTAATGGAAGTGCGATGATTGGAAGGATTATGACTTGATCCGTAAGAAAAGCAACAACAGCAAGAGTAATGGTTAAGCCCATCATCCCCGTTTCTCCTAAATAAAATCTGGCAGGTGGAATATTAAACCAAATAAAGGCTAATAATCCTCCTATTATAGCCGCACAGAAGGCTGCTAGGTCAACCTGATGTTGTGCTACGGCAATTATAGCGTAGGCTCCAAAGGCTGACGCCATAACCCCACCTGCAAGGCCATCGATACCATCAATAACTGAACCACTAAAGATAACAAAGACCGTTGCCATGAAGAACGGAATAAATAAAAGTCCAAGCCATAGGTCTCCATAAAAAGGTACATGAACTGACAAATTTTCAAGTTTAAAATAGAACCACCAAGCACCAACCGCGCCAATGAGTAGTACGGTTAAAATTCTTAACTTTCTGGAGATTCCTTCGGAAAGATTTAACCCCTTTCCATAAATTTGCAAAAGATCATCAGCTAGTCCAAAAACTGAAGCAAACAAAAACATTCCAAGTGGTAAGAGGGTTTGATTTCTACTTAAGAAGTTTAATTTTGCAGACACATCACTTGGAACAAAGAATGAGATCAAATATAGTATTGCAATTACTGCCAAAACAGAAAGCCAAATTATCACGCCCCCAACTCTTGGTGTCCCCGTCTCTCCTTTTTCATTGTGAATCTGTTTAAATGCCTCTGACATTGCATCAACATTCTCCTTACTTCTTGATTTCTTACGCCACATTTTGTGTGCGTACATAAAGCTGGATAATCTGGGTGTTATGGCTATGCCAACCAAAAAAGCGACGAGGGCTGGAAATAGGACCTTAATTAAATCGTTTGTCATATAAGTAGATTATGACATGTCTATTTCAATGTCGCAAATGCTTCTTTTGTTGCCGCCGTGTATGAGACGAATGCTTCTGTGGATGAAGCCAACTTTAAAGCATCAGTATACCTATCTTCAATAGTTGAGCCTAAAATTACAATTGCATATTCATGACTATGAACATTGATTACTATAACCAAATTTCCTCCGGATTCTTCTGTTGTGCCAGTTTTTCCTGCTACAATATTTGGTATTTGGAATATGGAATAGTTTACATTCTTGGTGGTGTGGGTGTTTCCAGATAAGTTTATGAATGTTGCTTCAGGAATTATACTTGCTTTACCCAAAAAAGGAGCGTCATTAAATATGGAGGAAAACAAAACTGCAATTTCTTTTGCACTACCTACAGCTGATGGAGCTTGCGGGCTTTGCGCCCCCTGCTTTTCCGATAATGAATCAATTGCATTTTGTGATGAGGCTAAAAGGGTCGGTTTGTAATTTGGATTAGAAATTGGCAAACCGCTACTATTTTTAAAATTAAAGCTTGTAAAACCTAAATCTTTAACCGAACCATTCATCAAAAGAGAAAAAACAAATTCATCGTCAACAATGCTACTTGCTAGGGATTTGGCTGCAATATTTGAAGATGTAATTAACATATATCTAATCAGATTTTCTGTTCTCCAAACTTCACCATCAACCAACCCTCTGTCTCCAGCGTTAAAACCATCGCCTTTTTTTGAAATTGTAATTGCTTTAATGGGATTTCCTTGATTTGCCCTCATTTCGCTCAATTGCAAAAAAACTTTGGCTGTTATAATTTTTGCCAGCGACGCCATCGGTACTGATTCATTTGCATTTTTGGCATAAATAAATTTCTTGTTTTCTATATCGTAAACAACTGCATTTTTCGCAACAATTTCTGGGGCGTTTATTCTGTTTGTATCCACTAGGATGCCGGATGGTTCATCGGCACTTGCAATATTTACACCAATAAAAAACATCAGCAACAATAATGCAACTGGAATGCCAAATAAGGCAAACTCAAGGATTCTTTTTGTTCTGCTAATACTCAGGTTTGTACTATTCAGATTTAGTTTCTGTTGGATTAAAGTCTTCATTGAATTTATTTAATTCGTTAACGACTTCTTGATAATTGGGCAAGTTTTCGACACTTGTCACGCCGAGATATGATAATAATTCAAAAGATGGTTTGTATATGTTGGTTCTTGAATTTTTTGGATCAACTTCCTTGTCTATCAACCCTCTAATCATTAAATTTCTTAATATGTAAGATGAGTTAACACCTCTGATATTATCTATTTCACTTCTTTTGATTGGACCTTTGTAGATAATGAGAGCGAGTGTCTCTGTGGTAGCTTTTCCGAGGTCTTTGTTTAACTCTTCAATTTGTAGCCTTTCAATCAAACCACTTATTGAAGAAGACGTTCTGAGTGTGTAATTATCCTCTATCTGGACAAGGCAAAGGCCTCTATTACTCATAGTACTCTTTAAATCGTCAATAGCAAGGTTTATGGCGATCGAAATATCAGAGTCTATTTCTAAAAGAAAGGCTTTTGATTGCTCATCTATTTCTAGAAGTTTTTGTAGCTCCTTTTTACCCACCGGTTCGCCCTTCCAAAAAAGAATTGCCTCAATTCTTTTTGAAATTTCTGTTATTGATTGTTGTGTATTTTGTTCTTCTTGCATATTTTTGATTTATTTTTTTGACGAATTATTGGGCTTTTGGCGCGCGTATTCTTGGAAGTTTGTCTCTCGCTACATATACCGCGGCGTGCCAACCATATCTGTCTCCATTTCAATATCTTCAAACAAATTTTCCTGTCTTGCATTAATAATACCTTGTTTTACGAGTTCTAGCATTGCTAGGAAACTCACAATCACGTCAACCCTTTGTCCCCTATCCATTTTACCCTTGTTTCCACTGAATTCTCTGAATGTCATCCGAACAGCTGATTGAATTCTGATAGTTAGTTTATCTATCATTTCTTCAATACTGATTATTTTTTTTACAACAACCTTCGGTGCTTCCGCTTGTTTTTTTGGTAAAGAAACAAGAAGCCTAAGTATTGCATTTCCGATTTCTTGAATCTCAACTTCTTTACTTGGTACAAAGACCTTCATTTCTTGCTTCAACTCTCCCCTTTCGTATAAAATATTTTTACCAAATATTCTTGCAAGAGTTATTGATGCTTGTCTTATGGTTTCCAACTGCTTTAATCTTTTCTCCAGATCCTCAATGTCCCCATGCTCCTCTTCTGTTAGACTGATTGTTGGTAAAAGAGATTTAGCTTTAATCAGAATTAAGGTTGATGCAATGCTTATAAAATCTGCTCTGTTGTGCAGTGAATAATCCCCAAGTTTATTAACATGAGCAATATAATCATCTGTGACTTGTGCTAGAGATACATCATTAACAAAAAGTTTACGCTTTTCAACCAACGACAAAAGCAGATCTAATGGACCTTCAAAGCCGGTGGTTTTAATTGTAAATATTTCTGTCATTTATTTTACTTTGGGGGTAACACAATCTACTGAAGCCCGATTACAATATTTAAAGAGTCTAGACTGATAATCCTTTTGTGCCCAATAGGCTTTTGATGTTTTGCTTACATTTGCATCATGATGGTCAACTGTCATACACCCATCTTCATCTATAGAAAGTGTGGTTACACCTGGATTAATAGGAACATCTGAGTGATCATCAGAGCCTTGATTAAGAGTATTTGTTATTTCAATATATTTTTTACCATCCTTCGTGTATATGTTTTTAATATGACTTATGTGTTCACCCCCATTATTAAGCAACTTACAATCCTTCTTTATTGTTTCGTTCCAAAATTTAAATAATTTATTCCATTCACCTAGCCAACCACCACTAATGCGGCTAAAATGTACAGTAGAGACTGGAAAATATTGTTCATAGATTTTTTGCTCATCCTCCGAAGTTGTACCATCATCAGGATTACCCTTTGGAACTTTTTCAGTTATTTTATCCAAGAATGGTCTGTTCCATATCTCCTTGTTGGATTTGGTGCTAGTAGCCTTGGGAAAACCTGGAGGCAATGGTGCGCCTAAGCTGTAAACTAATGAATGAGCGACTGACAATATTCCACATATTCCATACCATTTTGCTATTCTACTCACAGCAGCTGCCGGAGTCGACGGCTTCTTCCTGACTGTCGCTTTTGTAGCA
>Ga0247840_10009064_pt1 | contig 13035 bp, 8 predicted proteins | sample LaCruzMarch2015__FD_192404 | JGI IMG/M metagenome (GOLD analysis project Ga0247840, IMG submission 192404) | Freshwater microbial communities from meromictic Lake La Cruz, Castile-La Mancha, Spain - LaCruzMarch2015_17m | ecosystem: Environmental > Aquatic > Freshwater > Lake | place: Spain...
CTCCGCATGTTCGTGAGCTTCTTCTCTTTCACGATGTTCACGTTCATATCGATCGAGCGGTTCCGTTCCCCGACAATCATCCCGCCGTACACCTCGGCTCCCGGCGAAATCAGCAGCTCTCCGCGATCCGCCATCGCATGGCAGGCGTAGGCGGTTATTTTCCCTGGACGGTCGGCAACGAGCGCCCCCGTCATCCGCTGCGGGATCGCACCCGCCCAGGGCTCATATCCTTCGAACAGCGTATTCATCACCCCGGACCCCTTCGTGTCCGTCAGGAAATGGGTTCGGAAACCGATCAATCCGCGCGCCGGAATGACGAACTCCAGGTTCACCCGGCCGCTCCCCTTGTTCACCAGGTTGACCAGCCGCCCCTTCCGCGTCGCGAGCTTCTCGGTGAGCACCCCGATGAACACCTCGGGGGCGTCGATGAAGAGGCGCTCGACCGGCTCAAACACCTTCTCGCCCTCAAGCCGCGTGATCACGTGGGGTTTGGAGACCATGAACTCGTACCCCTCCCGGCGCATCGTCTCGATCAGAATGGCCATCTGCAGCTCGCCGCGCCCACATACTTCGAAGGCGTCGGCCCGCTCCGTCGGCCTCACCCGAAGCGACACGTTCCGGAGGATCTCCCGGTCGAACCGGTCCCGAAGGTGGCGGGAGGTGAGAAACTTTCCTTCGCGACCGGCAAACGGGCCGCTGTTGACAAAGAAAAGCATCGATACGGTCGGCTCATCCACACGGATTCGCGGCAGCGGCTGGGGATTTTCGAACGAAGAGATCGTGTCGCCGATCTGGAGATTCTCCACGCCGGAAAAAGCAACGATATCACCCGCCTCAACCCGGTCCACCGGAACCTTTTTCAGTCCCACGAAGGTATAGAGGGCGGAAAACTTGACCCCCGGCGTAATCGCCTTTTCGCCGCAGAGGCTGTAGCTCTGGCGCATCTCCAAGACGCCGTTTATCAGGCGGCCGATGGCAATCTGGCCGACATAGGAGTCGTAGTCGAGGTTTGTAACGAGGTATTGCGGAACGGCCAGATCATCCCCCTCCGGACCCGGAATCGCCGTCAGAATCGTATCGAAGAGCGGCGTAAGATCCGTCGAGTCATCGTCCGGCTTCCGGTGGGCGACGCCGCGCTTGGCATTCGTGTAGAGGATCGGAAATTCGATCTGCTCTTCGGTCGCATCGAGGTCGATGAAGAGGTCGTACACCTCGTTGATCACCTCCTCGATCCGGGCGTCAGGGCGGTCGATCTTGTTGATGATAAGGACGACGGGAATCCCTCGGGCAAGCGCCTTCTTCAGCACGAAACGGGTCTGCGGCAACGGGCCTTCGCTCGCATCGACCAGGAGCATCACCCCGTCCACCATATTCAGGCTCCGCTCGACCTCTCCACCAAAATCGGCGTGGCCAGGGGTATCGACGATATTGATCTTCACATCCCCATATTTGATGGCCGTGTTCTTGGCCATGATCGTGATGCCCCGCTCTTTTTCGAGATCCATCGAATCCATCACGCGCTCTTCGATAACCTGGTGGTCGTTGAAGGTTCCGGTCTGCTTGAGCATCCCGTCCACAAGAGTCGTCTTGCCGTGGTCAACGTGAGATATGATAGCAATATTACGGATATTTGTTTTACGCATTTTTTATTTTCCTGTCTTTCTGTTTATATAAAAATACCTTTTCCCCTTCGACGGGGAAGTAGGGGCGGGTTTGAAACCCGCCCTTACGGTGTGGGTGATTCTCATCCTTCGTTGTGCCCGCACCGGGCATGGAGGTTTAAGAAATTATGCCGGCTACCCCTTCCGTTCGCGACCGCGATCCCGCCCGGGCCGCCGCCGGGGGCGTTTCTTCTGACCTTCGGAACCCGGCCTGCCGGCGGGCGCCGGTTCTACCGTGAGCGCTACGGGCTCTTCCTCGGCGGCATCGGCTTCCCCCAAGGGTGACAGGGGCGCGGCCTGAAGGGTGCGCTGATAGTACTCATCCAAAAGCATGGCAATCAGCGGTGATTCCTCTTCTGCCTCTGCAAGGCTCCGGCCCAGCGGAATGAAGCGCCGCATCCGTTCCTTCTCGAGGCTGTCGCGCGACCGGAGTTCGGCCTCCAGGGAGGCGACCACCCGTTGCGCGACGATCCCCTCGACATCCTCGTCCGTCGGGACCGTTTTTTCTTTTAGATCCGTGATGTTGAAACTTCGGGCGATCGATTTGAGTGCGAACTGCTCCATGCCGGCGACGAGCGTGATGGCCGTGCCGCTTGCCCCGACGCGACCTGTTCGCCCGGCACGGTGGATATAGAGCTCCGGATCCTCCGGCGGTTCGTACTGGAATACATGCGACAGATCGGGGATGTCGATCCCCCGGGCTGCGACATCGGTTGCCACGAGGAAGCGGAGCGTCCCTTTGCGCACCCGTGCCATGACCTTCTCGCGGGCGCCCTGGGCAAGATCGGAGCTGAGTTCGTCGGCGTCGTAGCCGAACCGCTTCAGGACCACGGAGACGAAATGGACGGTAGATTTCATGTTGCAGAAAATAATTGCTGAAACGGGGTTCTCCATCTCGATGATCCGGACCAGTGACCGCTCCCGCTGCATCCCCGGAACAACGTAGTAGACGTGCTCCGTCTGGGTCACATGGACATGATCCTGGCTCAGGCTTAGAAACTCGGGTTTGCGGAGAAATTCCGCGGCGAGGCGGATCACGAAGGAGGGAAACGTCGCGGAGAACATGCAGCCATTGATCGGACGCTGGGGCAGGAACTGCTGGACCCGCTTCATGTCGGGGTAGAACCCCATCGAGAGCATCCGGTCCGCCTCGTCAAAGACGAAGATCCGCAGGTCATCGAGGATCAGGGTTCCTTTCAGAAGGTGGTCGAGGATGCGCCCCGGAGTCCCCACGACAAGCTGCGCCCCTCCGCGGAAGGCGTCCAGTTGTGGGCCGTATCCCACGCCGCCGTAAACGACCGCGGTCCGCAGCCCGAGTTCACCACCCAGGAGCTCAGCCTCGCGCGACACCTGGGAGGCCAACTCCCGAGTTGGGACGAGAACGAGGGCCTGACAGCCCTTCTTGGTCATATCGATCCGCTGCAGGATCGGCAGGAGAAAGGCCCCTGTCTTGCCGCTTCCCGTATGCGACTGGACCATCAGGTTCCGCCCGGCGAGAATGTAAGGCATTGCCCGCGCCTGAACCGGCAACAGTTTCGCCCATCCCGCTTTGGCGCATGCCGCACGGGGCAGTTCCGGAAGTTCAGCGAGGGTCATTTCCGGCAGCGCGTTCTCCGGTTCCACGACCCTTTCTCCATTCGTCGCCTGTGGGTGGCTCTCCGTCATAACACTATCTGATTCCATGTCGGCCCCGGGGCCGCCGGGGCCGTTCTCAATACGATCTTCCTGCATTATTCCTCTCTTTCGATTCTTTCGATGGACAGGGGGCTGATCTTCCGTAAGCGGTCCAAGGGTGAGACTCCCTGACCGGGAGGGATACAACACTTTCCTGCACTATTTTGAGTGAGCTCATACGCCCAAAAAGTGGATTTGTCAAGAAAAGTAACCCGTCAGGTCCTTGGTCCCGAACTTGTTGAGTGCCTGCCACGATGTCGCCTGCGGTTGCAAAACGGGTAGGAATCCTCAGGCATAATATCCCTTGACAAGAAATAACGGCCACCCCTATACAGTGAAATCGTAAAAACAAAGTCAAATGGAGGTTTTAAAACCATTGATATTACGTTCTATCTTCGGGGGGATGATTCCCCTGTTTGTCTTGGGACACTTCAGCCACCACATCATGACCGCCATCACGGTGCCGCTCATTCCCTTTATCCGCAGCTCCTTCTCCCTGGACTACGCCCAGTCGGGGCTCGTCGTCTCGGCCTTCTCGCTTTCCTACGGGATCGCACAGCTCCCGGCCGGCTGGCTCGCCGACCGGATCGAACCCCGCAAGTTGATGACCATCAGCATCTCAGGCGTGGCACTTGTCGGGATTATGGTCGGTCTTTCCCAGAGCTATGTCATGATGATCCTCTTTCTCATCCTCATGGGGCTCCTCGCCGGCGGCTACCACCCATCCGCACCACCGCTGATCATGGCCGCAGTGAAAAAGGAGAAACTCGGCAGGGCGTTAGGGTTCCACAACATCGGCGGCAGCGCCAGCAACTCTGTGACACCACTTGTCGCCGTGGCCGCCGCCACTGCCCTGGGATGGCACAACGCCTACATCGCTCTTGCGATCCCCATGGTTCTCTTTGGTATTCTCTTCTACATTCTCCTCGGCCGACTGACCGTACGGGACAAGACGAATGCCGGAGACGGGCAGAATATGGAGAACCAAACGTCGGACCGTCCGGGACAGATGCGCTCTCTCGTGATCTTTCTGATCCTCTCTACCTTCACATCCGCATTCATCCACACCATCAACTCCTTCATCCCGCTGCTTATGGTCGATCACTTCGGTGCGAGCAAAGAGATCGCCGCTGGCGCCCTGACGCTGATGTATTCGGCGGGCCTCTGGGCAAATCCGCTCGGCGGCTACCTTGCCGACCGGATGGGTAGCATCCGGGTGATCCTCGGGGTCTGTTTTATAGCCGGCCCCACCATGTTCTTCATCCCTGTACTTCCCTACGGATGGGGTCTGGGGGCGTTATTCATCATCCTGGGATTTATCGTCTTCGCCCGGATGTCGGCCTCGGAGGCCTACATCGTCAGACGGGCTCCGATCGGCAAACGTTCAACCATTCTCGGTATCTACTTCTTCTCCAGCCATGAAGGAGGAGCGATCATCACCCCGGTCGTCGGCTACATGATCGACCACTTTGGTTTTTCCACCGCCTTTGGCCTGGCCGGCGGCGCCGTCTTGCTGATGACGCTGGTCTGCTCGTTCTGGCTCTGGAAAGAGGGCAAACAACGGGATTATTGAGACTTGAGACATGGATGAAAACATGATCACAACCCTCTCCGAAGGGGCCGCGACGATCGGCATCCGCCTCGGCCCGGCGGAGTTGGACAGCTTTACAACGTACCACCGAGAGATCCTGCTCTGGAACCGGCGGATCAATCTCGTTTCGGAACGCTCTGCACAGGAGATCGTCATTCGTCACTTTCTCGATTCACTGACGACGGCGCCGTTTCTGGATCGGCCGGATGGCGCCGTGATCGACCTCGGAAGCGGTGGCGGCTTCCCCGGCATCCCGCTAAGGATCGCGCTACCCGGACTGCATCTGTCGCTCGTCGAGGCCTCCCGAAAAAAGAGTTCCTTTCTCTCCCATGTCGTCCGGACCCTCTGCCTCGACCGGGTTCAGGTGATTCGGGGGCGTGTCGAAGAGCTGACCACCGGGGAGGCCCTTGCCGGCCGCTTCGACACGCTTATCTCCCGCGCCGCCTTCAAACTGCCGGATCTGATCCGAACGGCCTCCTTTTTTCTCAAGCCCGGAGGGCAACTTATCGCGATGAAGGGGCAAGATCCGCATGAAGAGATCGAAGAAACAGAGCAAATTTTGGATACCGCGGGGATGGTCTTCACTGCCTGTCGGACCATCTGTCTGCCGGGAGCAGATTTATTAAGAAAAATAATAATTTATAATCGTGTTTCCCGATGAAGTTTTATTGAAAAAAGCTTTTCAATCATTATATTTTGTGTTAAGGTCTGCTCCGTTTTGACAAACACCAACTCGCGGGGCTTGTTCCATTAAATGACGCGTAAAATCATAAGTATGGCCAACCAAAAAGGGGGGGTCGGAAAAACAACGACGGCTATCAACCTGTCGGCCTCGCTGGCGACAGCGGAGAAGCGAACCCTTCTGATCGATTGTGATTCCCAGGGAAACGCAACCAGCGGTATGGGAATCGACGGCGAGGCAATCCGGGAAAAAAATCTCTACCACTCCCTGATTGAGAATCGTCCCTTGCGGGACGTCATCGTCAGAACGCAGATCCCCCACCTCGACCTGGTTCCCGCAAACCAGGATCTGGTCGGGATCGAGCTGGAGTTTGTCTCCCTTGAGGACCGGGAGAAAAGACTTCGAAATCTGCTCCGATCCCTCGATGTGGCCTATGATTATGTAATTATTGACTGTCCACCGTCCCTCGGGTTTCTCACGGTCAACGCCCTGGTGGCGTCGGATTTTCTGGTCGTTCCTTTACAGTGCGAGTACTTCGCTATGGAGGGTCTGGGGCACCTGCTCAACACGATGGGACTGATTAAGAACCGGCTGAACCCCACCCTGACCCTGGGGGGAATTTTGCTTACCATGTACGACACACGGAATCTTCTTTCGCGTAGGGTCAGCGAAGATGTGCGCGGCAATTTTGGAGAACTGGTCTTTAAGACGGTCATCCCGCGGAACGTCCGGCTGTCGGAGAGCCCGAGCCACGGACTGCCGATCATTCTTTATGATATTCGCTCGCGCGGCGCGATCTCCTACATGGAATTGGCTAAGGAAATCATGTGCAACGGGAGGATATGATGCCGCCAAAGAATTCTCTTGGCCGGGGCCTGGGTGCGATGTTCCCCGATCTTCTGAACAATATCGGCGACCGGCCATCTTTCGTCCAGTGCGGGATCGAGGAGTTGACCCCGAATCGATTTCAGCCCCGGCAGGACTTTAATGATGAAGCTCAAAAAGAGCTTGTCGCCTCCGTAAAGAAGAGTGGGATCATCCAGCCGATTATCGTCCGAAAGGCGGACAGTGGTTATGAGATCATCGCCGGAGAAAGGCGCTGGAGGGCGGCACAGGCGGCCGGTCTCAAAGAAGTTCCCATTGTTATTCGCAAGGCGGATGATCGGGATATGGCGGAGCTTTCGCTGATCGAAAACATCCAGCGCGAAGCCCTGAACCCGATCGAAGAGGCGGACGCCTATCAGACCCTGTTGACACATTTTGATCTCTCGCAGGAAGAGATTGCTACCCGCGTCGGGAAGGACCGTTCCACAATCGCCAATACGCTCCGGCTGCTGAAGCTTCCTGAAGCGGCAAGGATGGCCCTGATCGCAAAAAAAATTACGGCCGGGCATGCCCGGGCGCTTCTTGCGCTGGATCTTCCGGATGAGCAGATAAGCGCCCTGAAGCTCATCCAGAAAAAGGAGCTGAACGTTCGGGAGACAGAGCGTCTGGTCCAGAATTTGAAAACGGCGCCGGAAAAGAAAAAAACAGGGGGTAAGGATCCATACCTAACCGACCTGGAGCGTGAGCTCACCTCGTTTTGGCTCACATCCGTCCAGATCCGCGCAGGGAAAAGATCAGGAACCATTGAGATCCGTTACGCGAATGGGGATGAGTTGAATCGCTTGGTGCGGCTACTGCTTGATAGAACATAAACATGAGGATCCAGGCGCTGTAGGGGCGGGTTTGAAACCCGCGCCCTACAGCACTTGGGTTCTTTCTCCACAGGTGTGGATAAAACTGTGCATAAGGTTGTGAATATTGGATATTCTCTGGGAAAAAACTGTTAAAATAATTAAAGAAAAGGTAAGTCAACAGAACTTTGACACCTGGATTCGCCCGATCCGCATCACGCTGATGGAAGGGTCTCAGGTTCATCTGAGCGTACCCAACCGCTTTTTTCGCGACTGGCTGGTGGAAAATTATCTTTCTCTGGTCAGAGATTCGATGAAGTCTGCGGCAGGTCTCCCATTCCATATTGAATTGGTCATCGAACAGGACAATAATCCCAATCCGGTTGTTGCAGAAACGGAACATATCACCACAACAACGAAAACGGCGCCAAAAAAATCTTCCCGTGCCCGAACCCACTCTTCGCTTAATGTAAACTACAGCTTTGACCGTTTTGTTGTGGGATCTTGCAACCAGTTTGCCCATGCCGCCTCCGCGGCGGTCGCCGAGCAGCCGGCTAAAAATTATAACCCTCTGTTTATCTACGGCGGCGTGGGACTGGGAAAAACCCACCTGCTAAATGCTATCGGCTTGAAGACCTTGAAGCTTTTTCCGGATATGAATGTGGTTTATGTCTCGGCGGAGGTCTTTATGAACGAATTGATCAATTCGATTCGATTCGACAAAATGATGAAATTCAGAGAGAAGTTTAGAAATATCGACTGTCTGTTGATGGATGACATCCAGTTTATTGCCGGGAAAGAGAGAACCCAGGAAGAATTTTTTCATACCTTCAACACCCTTCATGATGCCGGGAAACAGATCGTTGTGACCAGTGATAAATTCCCGAAGGACATCCCGAATTTAGAGGGAAGATTGCGATCACGGTTTGAATGGGGACTGATTGCCGACATCCAGCCACCTGAAATCGAGACGAAGATCGCTATTCTTGGAACAAAGGCGCAGGAGAATAATATTGATCTGCCGGAAAATGTGTCCATTTACCTTGCCTCCCATGCAGATTCCAATATCAGGGAATTAGAGGGATATTTGGTTCGAATCGCCGCCTACTCCTCCTTGACCGGGCGTCAGATCGACCTGGATCTGGTCAAAAGCGTGCTCAAACAACTTCTCAGGAAAGAGGAAAAAAAAGAGATCACGATCGACGAGATTGTGAAAGTGACTGGCGCCAAGCTCAATATCAAGATCTCTGATATCCGATCACAGAAAAAAAACAAAAATCTTGTTTTGGCACGGCAGATTTCAATGTTTCTCGCTCGTGAGATGACCAGCTCATCATTCCCTGATATCGGTGAAAAGATAGGTGGCCGGGATCACTCAACGGTGATCTACGCCCACAATAAAATTAAAAAGATTTTAGAGACCAACAAGACTCTCAGAGATACCGTGGAGGAAATCAGAGAGGTTCTTCTGCACAAGGGTTGATGATTTTATACAGCGGATCCGTCCACAGAAGATAAGGGAAAATAGACCGTAAAATGAACCCTAAAGCGGGTTATAAACACCATTCACAGGTACTATTACTACTACTGTTTTTTTATTAAAAAGAAGTTTTTTAACAATATAACCTGTTGGTAAAGTGGAAAGGAAGGGGCAATTATGGAATTTAACATCAAAAGAGATCTGTTTTTATCGGGGATTCAGAAGACACTGGGAATTGTGGAAAAGAAAACCACCATGCCGATCCTGAACAATTTACTGGTTCGGGTGGGGCAAAACAGGGTCACGATCATAGCGACGGATCGAGAGATCGGTTTGGTTGCGGATTATGATGCGGAGGTCATCCGGGAAGGTGAGATTACCTTATCTGCGAGAAAACTCCATGAAATGGTTCGGGAGATTCAGGGAGATACGATCCATGTCGTGAAAAATGACAAAAATGTGGTTATTCTGACCTGCAACAAAGCCATATACCGCATTCCGGGTATTCCGGCGGATGATTATCCATCGGTGGCGGATCAGGGAGATCTTCCCTTCTATAAAGTAAAAAGGGGAATCTTGAAGGAGTTGATCCGCAAGACCGCGTTCGCAATTTCGACCGATGAGATGCGGAAGAATCTGTGCGGTGTTTTTATGGAGACGGAAAAAGTAGGAGAATCCTTTTCGATCCGCATGGTGGCGACGGACGGTCATCGTCTTGCCATGATGGTGATGGATACGGGCGAGAATGATTTTCTTACGATGGAAAAGGGAGTGATTATCCCAAGGAAAGGTCTGGTGGAAATCAGGCGGCTTGTCGAGGATGAATCAGGGGATGTGTTTCTGGGAATCCGACAGGGAGTATGTATCGTAAAGACCAGCCACACCCTTCTGAGCGTCAGCCTGGTCGATGGAGAGTACCCGGATTACCGCCGCGTCATACCTGCAGAAAAGGGAGTGCTCCTGGGTATGGAGAAGGACAAGTTTCTTCATGCTCTCCGACGGATGAGCGTTATATCATCTGAAAAGTACAATGGCGTGATCATGACTCTTTCTCCTGAAAAACTGATTCTGAATTCCAATAACCCCGATATTGGAGAGGCCAATGATGAGATCGATGTTGTCTATTCAGGAGAAGGGAAAAGTGTAGGTTATAATGTGACCTATCTGACAGACGCCCTTGATGTGATTGATGAGGGGCAGGTTGAATTCGAGATTGGAGAGGGAATGAAACCCGGTATTGTGCGGGCCGTCGGCAATCAGAATTACTTCTGTATTGTTATGCCTTTGAAATTATAGAATAAAGAACAGGAAGAGGTTGAATGGAAGAGCTCATACAAGAAAAAGCAGCAGAGGTTCAGGGAGATTACGGCGCTGACAGCATTCGGGTTTTGGAAGGGCTTGAAGCAGTACGAAAGCGCCCTGCGATGTACATCGGCAGCACCGGAAAGGATGGCCTCCACCATCTCGTTTATGAGGTTGTGGACAACAGCATTGACGAAGCGTCTGCAGGGTTCTGCGATACCATCCAGGTGAAGATCCGAATGGACAACAGTGTCGTCGTGGATGACAACGGTCGCGGAATTCCGGTGGACATCCATCGGACGGAAGGGGTCTCAGCCGCAGAGGTGGCATTGACAAGGCTCCATGCCGGCGCTAAATTCTCCAATGATAGCTATAAGATATCAGGAGGACTTCATGGCGTCGGTGTCTCTGTTGTCAATGCCCTCTCCATCTATCTGGATCTTGAGGTGAGAAGAGACGGCGGCGTTTATAGCCAGTCCTACGTTCGGGGTGTACCAAACGCCCCTCTGGAACAGGTTGGAAAAACACAAAGTCGGGGAACATCCGTTACTTTCAAACCAGATGACACGATTTTTGAGGAGACGGAGTTCAGTTATGATATCCTCTCCAACCGATTAAGAGAACTTGCTTTTCTTAATTCAGGGGTGAAGATCACATTAATCGATGAGCGGGAAGATCGCCAGGCAGAATTTTTCTACGAAGGCGGTATTGTTTCCTTTGTGGAATACATTAACCGGAACAAGAAGGCTCTTCACAAAAGCCCTATTTTCATCACCGGCTCCAAAGAAGACTGTCTGGTAGAAGTGGCGCTTCAATACAATGATACCTATACAGAAAATATATTTTCATTTGCAAACAGCATCAACACGACGGAGGGGGGAACGCACCTGATCGGCTTTCGTTCAGCCTTGACACGCGCGTTCAACAACTACGCCACCAGCAGCAACCTCTTAAAAAACGGCAAGGAATCCCTGAAAGGTGAGGATTTGCGTGAAGGTCTGGCCTGCGTGATCAGCGTCAAGATCCGTAATCCGCAGTTCGAAGGTCAAACGAAGACGAAACTCGGGAACAGTGAAGTCAAGGGGCTTGTCGAGGGGGTCGTCTATGATAAAATTAGTAGCTATATGGAGGAAAATCCGTCTGTTGCCAAACAATTGCTTGGCAAGTGCCTGGATGCGGCCCGAGCCCGCGAAGCGGCCCGGCACGCCCGGGAGTTGACGCGGCGCAAGACCGCCCTCGAAGTAGGCGCCCTTCCCGGAAAACTGGCGGATTGTCAAGAGCGCGATCCGGGCCGGAGCGAGATCTATCTTGTCGAAGGGGACTCGGCCGGCGGCTCTGCCAAACAGGGAAGGGACCGTCGGAACCAGGCGATCCTGCCGCTCAGAGGTAAGGTGCTCAACGTCGAAAAGGCGCGTTTTGATAAGATGCTTCAGAACGAAGAACTTAGGGTAATCATTACCGCCCTCGGCATCGGGATCGGTCAGGAGGACCAGGACATTAGTCGGCTCCGTTACCACAAGGTAATCATCATGACCGATGCGGATGTGGACGGCCTCCATATCCGGACGCTTCTACTCACATTCTTTTTCCGCCAAATGAAACAGATCATCGAACGGGGCTACCTCTATATCGCCCAGCCGCCTCTCTTCAAGGTAAGCGATCGCAAACAGGAGATCTACATCCACAACGAAGAGACGATGAAAAACCATGTCCTGGATAGTGGTGTGAACCGTGTCCGGCTGCTGGCCGTGAATGGCACGTCACAAACAATCACAGGAAAACGCCTCCTCGACCACATCCGCAAGGCGATGCGGATCGAAACGGTTCTCGACAAGTTCGAGAAAGAAGAGAAGAACCGCGATATCATTCGTATCCTGGCTGGAGATCCTGGCATTACAGAGGAGGATTTCCGGACCGAAGAGGCGATGTCGAAGGTGTCAAAAAGGACCGGGATAGCACTGGGTGAAGAGTTCGAAGGGGTTGATATCGAAATGGACCAGGAGCACGGGCGTTGGCGGATGGTCTTCCGCATGCGGAGAAGCGGTCGAGTAACGGTCACCATTATTGACCGGGATATCATGAAGCTTCCAAAATTTGCGGAGATAAAGGCTCTTCTCGGCCAGATTACCATTCTTGGAGAAGCGCCCTACCGTGTGAGCATGGCGGACGGGAACGAGGTAGAGGGGGCGCCGGCGGTCGAACCTGAGACCGTTGCCACCATGGCTGCCCTGATTGACTACATCATCAGCGCCGGGAAAAAGGGATATACCGTACAGCGTTACAAGGGTCTCGGTGAAATGAACCCGGAGCAACTCTGGCAGACGACCATGAACCCGGAGAAGCGGACGCTTCTCCAGGTTCGGATCGAGGATGCCGTGGCGGCAGATGAGATCTTCACCACGCTGATGGGGGATCAGGTGGAGCCCCGCCGCGACTTCATCTACAAAAACGCGCTTTACGCATCGAATCTGGATGTATAGAGGATAAAAGGAGAAAATTAGTTTGATGGAAAACTTGTTCGAAAAGAATATTGCGATCAATATCGAAGACGAGATGAAAAAGTCCTACATGGACTATGCGATGAGCGTCATTATTGGCCGAGCCATTCCCGATGTCCGTGATGGCCTGAAGCCCGTCCACCGCCGGGTCCTTTTCGCAATGAGCGAGATGGGGAACCGTTGGAACAAACCCTACAAGAAATCAGCGAGGATTGTCGGGGATATCATCGGCAAGTATCATCCCCACGGAGACACGGCGGCCTACGACACGATGGTGCGGATGGCGCAGGAGTTCTCGATGCGCTATCTCCTCGTTGATGGCCAGGGAAACTTCGGTTCGATCGATGGGGATCCTCCCGCTGCTATGCGGTACACGGAGGTTCGGATGGCCCGGATCGCCGAGGAGCTTTTGGCGGATCTGGAAAAAAATACCGTCAATTTCGTTCCAAACTACGACGAATCCCTGGATGA
>Ga0247840_10009067_pt1 | contig 13033 bp, 17 predicted proteins | sample LaCruzMarch2015__FD_192404 | JGI IMG/M metagenome (GOLD analysis project Ga0247840, IMG submission 192404) | Freshwater microbial communities from meromictic Lake La Cruz, Castile-La Mancha, Spain - LaCruzMarch2015_17m | ecosystem: Environmental > Aquatic > Freshwater > Lake | place: Spain...
ATGGATAATGATTATACAGTAAACACAAGAAAATATTTAAGCAAGGGTGACCAAATAGGTGATGCCTATTTAACAACTGACACTTTGGTGTTTAATATAGATGATAAAAAGGTGCTGACCGACGAGGATACTTATTCTGTAACAAACAAAGACTTATTTACAGATAAAGATTCGTACAGAACTTTGATTTATGACAAGGATAAGGATTCTAACACAGCAGTAATTGTTAATTACGGACCTAAAGCAGTAGTAAATCAAAAAACACCATTGTCTATTGTTAAATCTATTTCGCAAGGAGTAACAGTTGATGGTGAAAGTAAAACGAAAGTTACTTTCTATGAAAATAAAGAGGAAAAATCATTCTTTATTTCAAGTAATGTAACTATCAAAAAATTAAAGTCATTAAATAGTTCGAAAGTTTTAGTATTATATCCAGCTGATCCACCTGATCCCACCGATCCAGAGCCTCTACCAACGATTAGTGATTTAGTAAAAGGAACTGCATTTCAGTACTCAATGAAAAACAGTGAAGAGATAGGCTCTATAACCCTTACTGCTAACTTAAATAATTTATCAACTGATTTCGTAATTGGTGATATGGAAACAAGTGATAAATACATGGTTGCTTATGGTAAAGCAAGCGCAAGAACAACAACTGTTGGTGTTAGCGGAATTATGTATAAGGTTGATGAGAAAGTTAATGTTTACTTATATGACAAATCAATTCAAAAGACATTTGATATTGAATTATCGTCAATAGAAAATGATTCGATGATATTGGTTAAATTAACAAATTGTAAGGTTACAGATATTATAAAAATAAAATAATAAGGGAGATTAAATTTAATGAGAAGCTTAAAAGTTAGAGTAATGATGGTAGTATTATCAGTTTGCTTAGTGCTTACAGGTATGGTATATGCTGGGGACAGTATCAAGGTAACAATTGATGGCGTAGCACTTAATATGGATGTTGCACCAATTATGGAAAACGACAGAGTATTAGTTCCATTTAGATTTATTGCTGAAAGCTTAGGTGGCTTAGTTTCTTGGGATAATGCATCACGAACAGTAAGAATTCAAACAGCAGATAGAAACATTACACTTCCAGTTGGCAAAACAACTGCAACTGTAAATGGGCAAGCAAAAACCTTAGACGTTCCTGCACAAGAGGTAAATGGAAGAACATTAGTGCCAGTACGCTTTGTTTCTGAAAGCTTAGGCGCTGACGTATCGTGGGACGATGCAAACCAAACAGTTGTTGTTAGGTATTTCTCAAATATGCAAGGCACATTAAAGGTTGGTGGTTCTACAACAGTTCAGCCAGTTGCTCAAGCAGCTTCTGACTACCTAATGAAAAACGCATCAGGTCTATCAATTACAGTAACTGGTGGTGGTAGTGGTGTTGGTACATCAGGTGCAAAAGACGGAACACTTAACATTGGTATGCAGTCATCTGATTTAAAACAAGCAGACAAGGATGCTGGGCTTGTTCCAATGGCAATTGGCAAAGATGCAATTGTTGTAATTGTTAACAAGGCTAACCCTGTTGAGGCTTTAACAAGAGAGCAAATGAAAAAGATATTTTCTGGCGAAATTAAAAACTGGCAAGACGTTGGTGGTAAAAATGCTGCGATAGTAGTACACACTCGTGAAACTGGTTCAGGAACACTTGATGGCTTTGAAAGCTTGGTTATGAAAAAAGAGGCAAAAATCGATACAATAGCTGAGCCACACAACTCAAACCCATTAGTTAAACAAGCTATTGCGAAGGACGAAAATGCTATTGGATTTTTATCCCTTGGACATTTAGACACAACTGTTAAAGGGCTTGTTGCCGAGGGTGTTACACCAACCGAGGCTAATGCTGCAATAGGTAAATACCCATTCGTTCGTAACTTATGGCTATCAACAAAAGGAAATGCAACTGAATTATCTGCAAAATTCATAAATTTTGTTAGAAGCACAAAAGGTCAACAAATATTAGTATCAGAGGATTTCATTACATTAAGATAGTAATACAGAAGAAATTATAGCTTAACCCTTAACGGATAGTGCATACTATCCGTTCTTTTTTTATTAAAATAGACATAAAAAAATCATCCCTCATTTAATTGGATGATTGTTAGAGAAAATTTTTAATTTTAAATTATTCTGCTAAGCATTCAGCAAGGCACTCTTCAATCATTTCTTGTGTAATAACAAATTCTTGCTCCATAATTATCCCCCCCTTTTTATATTTATAAAAATACTACCCAAGATATATTTTAACATAAAAAAATTAAATCTTTATTAAGCATATGTTATGTTTCAATTAAATTTTGCATATTAAAAAAAGTTCAAAGTTCGTATTGATTTATATAAATATAAGTGATACAATTAATAATAGATTTAGAATGAATATATGGTGCATTTTTTGATTAATTATCTAGTCTCGTTGGAAAAAGTTTTACGTGGGAAATCCGTGGGGAAATTGAGAGATTTTAGGTTTAGATATTCAACAAAGTCATATATAATGAGGGCTTATTTTTTAGTGCAAAGATGAAGCTCTTTTTCACATTACGATTTGAAAGTTTTACAATTGTTTGTTCGTGTTCTTATAATTTTTTATATGGCTTCCTAATTGTAGTCAACCGTCTCTACTATTGCTTTTGGTAAATTATTCTTTTGCCACATATGAGGCATTTGTCCACCTGGGTTAGACTTAGATGAAAATACCTTTGAATTACCCTCTGAACCAAATAAGATAACTTTTTTATCAAATGTTGCTAATCCTTCAACCTCGGTAGGTCTGCTAACGCCACGGAATACTTCAAGCGTTACACGGAAGAAGTACTTAATATCTACTGTAAAGAAGCCACGATTAAAAGGAACAGGTTCAAGGTCTGTAAACACCCAAATAACTTCTGCACTTTTAACTTTAACATTAATTGCATCGTCAACAATTTCTTGCCCACAACGAGTTAGGATAACTTGTATGTCCTCTATGCAATCTTTTTCCCTACAACTGTCGTAAACCTGGTCTGTGTGGATACAAACACCATCTCTAAAGCTCGATAGCTGTCTGTTGCATCCGTCATGATTCTCACTCATAATTATATCCTCCTATTTTAAGTAATACTGCAATATACAGTTTTCATTATTATAATATGTAGTGCCTTTTTTTTTGTGCTAAATTTTTATATAATATTGTATGAAGGGGAAATTCGTGTTATAATTACTAATATTGAGGGGTGGACGTTATGAAGCGTGTTTTTAGAGATAGTATTAGTGGGCTTACTCATTTGCTTGGTGCTGTGGTTTCCATTGTTGGTACTGTTTTTCTTTTAATTAATGCATTTGGTGATTTTAATAAATTCATTAGCTTTCTTATTTTTGGGCTTAGTATGATTTTGCTTTTTTCTGCAAGTGCTACATATCATTTGGTTATGGGGCCTGAAAGGCTTATTCGTGTTTGCAAAATTATTGACCATTGTATGATTTATGTTCTTATTGCTGGAACATATACTCCTATTATATGGGCGTTTTTTGATGGCTATTATTGGCTGGGGTTTATTGTTGGTATTTGGCTTTGCGCCTTTGTTGGTATAATTTTAAAGGTGTTTTTGACGGGTAAATTTAGAACAGCATCTACTGTTTTATATATTGCTATGGGGTGGTCTATTTCCCTTGCACTTGATAAGCTTGCTACAAATTTGTGTGTGGAGGGTATGACACTTCTTGTGGCTGGGGGTATTTTTTACACTATTGGTGGCATCATTTATGCTGTTAAAAAACCTAATTTTTTTAAGGGATTTGGCTTTCATGAGTTGTTTCATATTTTTGTGCTTCTTGGTGCAATTTCACACTTCATTTTGGTTTATAGATATTTGCCATAAGTTTTGCACAAATTATGCTCTTTATTTATAAGCAGTTCTATGTTAAAGTCATTATCATAGAAAGGGTGTGAGCAGATGAGGAGAAAAAAGTAGTTGACGAAAATGAGGTGGTTGAAATTTTATCGCAGATTGCTCGTGGTGAAGCTTTCGAGGAGGGTGTTAAAGTTTCTGAACGCTTGAAGGCTGTTGAGCTTCTTGGCAAACGTTACAGCTTGTTTTCATCAAATGACAGTGTAACCGACGGTGACATTAGAGTGGTGGTGGACTATGTTGGAAAATGTAACGGTTCGGTTTAACAAGTGCTTTAAAGCTTCTAATGAGTGCAAAAAGCGGTATCGTGTTCTTATGGGTGGTGCTGGTAGTGGTAAAAGTGTTAATGTTGCACAGGACTTTATAATTAAGCTTATGAGCCCTAATAACCATGGTGCTAACCTTCTTGTTGTTAGGAAGGTTGAACAAAGTAACAGGAACAGCACATTTGCAGAGCTTACTTCCGCGGCTGCAAGGATTTGCAAAAAACAACTAAGTAATGTTTGGGAAATTAAAGAAAGTTCTATGGAAATGCGGTGCCGAATTAACGGTAACCGTATTATTTTTTGCGGTTTTAACGATTTGAGGCAACGTGAAAAGATTAAATCTATAAATTTTCCTGCGGGAAAGCTGACTTGGATTTGGATTGAGGAGGCAACTGAGCTTAGCGAAAATGATATTGAAATTTTAGATGATAGGCTTAGAGGGGATTTGGAAAATGATAATTTATATTATCAAATAACCCTAACATTTAACCCTGTTAGTTCAAGACATTGGATTAAAAAGAGATATTTTGATGTGGTAAGCGATGATGTTTATACACACCATTCTACGTATTTGGATAATGATTTCATCGATAAAGCTTTTCACAGGCGAATGGAAATGAGAAAAAAGTTTGACCCTGAGGGGTATCGTGTATACGCACTTGGTGAGTGGGGTGCACAGGAGGGTCTTATTCTTACTAATTTTACTGTATGCAATTTTGATAATAATTTTGATAGTATGGTTGTTGGGCAGGATTTTGGTTTTAACCACGCAAATGCTATTGTTTTAGTAGGGTTTCGTGATGGGCAGGTGTATGTTTGCGATGAGCTTTACCAGTATGCAAAAGACACCTCGGAGCTTATTTCACTTGCAGAGGGTAGGTTTGATAAAAATATTTTGATGATTTGTGACAGCGCAGAGCCTGATAGGATTAAGATGTGGCGTAGGGCTGGGTATAATGCTATTCCTGCTTATAAAGGGGCTGGTAGTGTTATGGCACAGATTGATTATTTGAAACAACGTAAAATTTTTATTGCACCAATGTGTGATAATTTAATAAAGGAATTGCAGGCGTGGAGGTGGCGAACCGATAATAATGGTGAGCTTACTGACACGCCTGTTGACGTTTTTGATGATGCGATTGCTGCACTTAGGTATGCTATTTCGGGCAATTTGAGAGATGAGGGTATTAGTTTTTTAAAATGAGGAGGGTGTTAATGTTTACTGAATTTGTAAATGGGATGATTAATGCTGGTGGGGTTAGTGATGAGAAAATTGTGGCGGATTTGATTATGAACCACAATAACCTTTCGATGATTGAGGGGGTTCGTTATTACAACAATGAAAACGATATTTTGCGTAGGAAGGCTTATCGTTTTGATGGTGGCGTGAAGATTGAGGACGAAACAAAACAAAATAGAAGGCTTAATCATAATTGGCACAAGCTTCTTGTGGACCAGAAAACTTCATATTTATTAGGTAAGCCAATTAGGATTAGTGCTGATGATATGGAACTTACAGCTACTATTAATAAAAATTTGGGCGAGGGGTTTGACGATGTTCTTTGTGAACTTTCGAAAGGGGCTTCTAACAAGGGGATAGAGTGGCTTCAACTTTTTATTAACGAAAATGGTGGGTTTGACTTTGCTGTTATTCCTGCTGAGCAGGTTGTTCCAATTTGGGACACAAGCCTGCAAAAGAAATTAGTTGGGCTGATTAGATATTATGAGGTTAAGCGTGTGGTAGGTGGAAGTGAGCTGGTGATTGAGTGGTGGACGGATAATAGTGTTAAGCATTTTGTTCGTGATACATCTGGAAGTGTGGATTTTGTTAAAGAGGATTGCCATTTCTATAAAAATGGTGCTGGATTTGGTTGGGGGAAAGTGCCTTTTATTCCTTTTAAGAATAATGAGGAAATGATTAGTGATTTGAAATTTTATAAAAATTTGATTGATGATTATGACCTCTGCGTTTCTGACCTTTCTAATAACCTTGCAGAGGTGCAAGAGGTGGTTACTGTTTTAAAAGGATATGAGGGAACGGATTTGCGTGAATTTTCCGAAAACCTGCGTTATTACAAGGTTATTAAGGTTGCACCTGGTGATGGTAGTGGTGTTGATAAGCTGGAAATTTCTATTCCTATTGAGGCAAAACGTGAAATGCTTGATAGATTAGAGGAAAATATTTTCACTTTTGGACAGGGGATTAATGTGAAGTCTGACAAGTTTGGAACCTCTGCAAGTGGTGTTGCACTTAAATTTTTATACTCACTACTTGATATGAAGGCAGGTATTACCGAGAGGAAATTTGCTGTGGCGATTAAGGAGGTTTTGTGGTTTTTATGTGAGTATGTTGCTATGACTGGTGGTGGAATTTATGAGCCTTCGACAGTTGCTGTGGTTTTTAGCAGAAGGCTTATTGCAAATGAGCTTGAACTTGCACAGATTGCAGAGGGTAGCAAGGGAATTATTAGTGATGAGACTATTATTGCACATCACCCTTGGACTGAGGATGTGGATTTTGAGATGAAAAATGTTTTGAATACATAGTGTTTAGGAATGGGTAATGAGGTTTAGGAACGGTCAAGACCGTTCCCTACGGAAGTGGTGAAGGAGTTCGCCCTTTTTTAAAGGTTTTGCAGGGCATAAAGAACAAAAGACACTCCCAACTGTGAGAGGCAGTATAAAAAATCTATGGAGGTTAAATTATTATGGAATGGCTAAGCAAAATTTTAGAAGGTGTGGAAAATGCAGAGGAGATTGCAAATAAAATTTGCACGGAACTACCTAAAAACTTTATACCTAAGGAAAAGTATAATGAGGTGGTGGAGGCAAAGAGGCAACTTGCAGAGCAGGGGAATGTTGATTTTGAGCAGAAGGTTAGGGAGATTGCAATAAATTCTGCAATGAAAGCTATTTCTGGTGAGCTTAAAATTAAGGACCTTGATGTTGTTAAGATGTTAATTGATGTGGACTCTGTTACACTTTCTGATGATGGTGTCACTATTGGGCTTGATGAGCAGATTAAACAAATTCAAAAGCAAAGGCCGTATCTTTTTGGCGATGACACGCTAAAAGGTAGGACGCCTATTAGTGGCGATGGAACGCCAAGTGGCGTTTCGAAGGAGCAATTTACAAGGATGGGTTATAGGGATAGGTTAGAGCTTTATAATAATAATCCAGAATTGTACGAACACTTAGCAGAAAATTAAAAATTGAATGGAGGAAAATTATTATGGCAGTTACAAAGATAGCAAATTTAGTAAATAGTGAAATTTTATCAGGGCTTATTAACACAAATTTGGAGGGGGAAATTAAATTTGCACCACTTGCAACGGTGGATACTTCCCTTGCAGGTCACCCTGGGGACACAATAAAGCTTCCAAAATATGCGTATATTGGTGATGCTGTTGACGTTGCTGAGGGAGATGCAATTCCTGTTGAGCAATTAACAGCGACATCTGTTAATGTTACGGTTAAAAAGGCAGCTAAGGGTATTGAAATTACTGATGAGGCGGCTATGAGTGGTTATGGCGACCCTATTGGCACTGGTGCTGGGCAGCTTCGTCGCGCAGTTGCGCAAAAGGTTGATGCAGATTGTTATGCTGCACTTAGTGGCATTGGCGTTCCTATGACTTATGGTGATGGAACTGCTGTTCTTAGTGCTTCGATTGTTGCTGATGCGTTAGTTAAATTTGGCCAAGAGGTTGGCGGTGACAAGGTTTTACTTATCGCACCAACTCAGCTTGCAACACTTCGCAAGGACGCAAGCTATATTATGCCCTCAGATATGGGTATGCAGGTTATGAGTGAGGGTACTGTTGGTAGTATTCATGGTTGTCAGGTTGTTATTTCTGATAGAATTGTCGTTGCAGATGGAAAGTTTGAAAACTTTATTGTTAAACCCGGTGCACTTGCTATTTTCTTAAAGCGTGATACTAATGTTGAGACCGATAGAAATATTGTGAACAAGACTACTGTTGCTACTGTGGACAAGCATTATGTGGCGTATCTTGCTGATGATAGTAAGGCGATTAAAGTTATTGCTAAGGCGTAGGGAGTGAATTCTATTGAATGAGAGGCTATGCAGGGTCAAGCTATTACTCGACATTACAGACACAAGTAGGGATGAGCTTTTGGGACTTATAATTAGAAAATGCGAAATGTTTGTGAGATGCCTTTGCAATATATTCGAGGTTGATGGTTCTTTGGAGCTTTTGCCACTTTCTGATGAGCTTATTTGTGTAATTGAGGATTTGGCGATTGTGAAGTATAACAAGCTGGGAAGTGAGGGCCTTAAAAATGAAACTATTGGCCCACTTAAAATGGATTATGATGATGTACCAGTTGACGTTAGGGTTGTTATAGATAAGCACAAAAGGGTGAGGTTTTAATGAAAAAAATAACTGCTTTGCTTTTGGAATATACCCCTTTAATTGATGATGAGGGGAATGTATTTAAGACCACAGCCGAGGCTGGTACTATTCGGGGAATTTTAATTCCTGTTAATAGTGAGCTTGCCTCGAAGGATTTTGGCTTTGATGAAAATGTTTCGCATAGGTTTTTTTGTAAGGATAAGCACCCTGCTATTTTAGTTGGCAATGTTGTTCGGTATTTGGGTTTGGATTACCATATTATTCATATTGCTGATTATGGAAAGGTTAGGGTGCTTCATCTTAACTCTGTTATTGGTGGTAAAAGCTCTCGTGTAATTACGCAGAGCGTGAGTTATTAGGAGGAAATTATGAAACAGAAGCTACTTAGTACATTAACTGCTGATAGTGAGCTTGTTTCGCTTGTTGGAAAGATAAAATCGGCTGATAAGGTGCAGGGGAATATCCCTTGCATCTTTTCTAATACGCCGAGTAGCTGGGACACACTTCCTGCAGTGGTGTTTTTAGAAAAAGATGGTGAGGATGCTGTTTTTGCTGATGATGTTTGTATTGCGAGGACTGTTGTTATTCAAATAGATGTGTATGCAAAGACAAGCGTTACAAGGGTTTTTGATAGGGTTAGTTTGTTGCTTAGGAATATGGGCTTTGTTTGTAAGCGTGTTATGGACATTCCTGAGCCTACAAACAGGCATAGGATGGGCATTTTTAACATTACAGTATATGAGGGGGAAAATTAAATGGTAATTAAAAAGAGGGCACTTAGAGGCCTTGCAGATTTGTCTATTTTTCCTGTTACGAAAAATGACATTGAGGGCTATGTAGTTGGGGCTAAGATTGGTATTAGTGGTGCACAGGAGCTTACTTCGCAAAAGGAAATCGATGAGTGGAAAATTTATGCTGATGATGGCATTTATGATGCTGGTGCTGACTGGAAGGGCAGTAAATTCACGCTCCAACTTGCAGGGCTAACGCACGAGCAAAGGGTGTATTTCGAGGGCGGAGAGTATGATGCTGTTGCCAAAGAATACGTTTTTAAGTCTGTTAGTGAAGCACCAGAGATTGCACTTAGCTTTTCGTCTATTGCAGATAGCGACACTAAGGAGCTTACAAAGGTTTATAGTGCAAAATGCTTGAAGGTTAGCTTTGAGCATAAGACAAAGGGTGGAAACAGTAGCGTTGTGCCTGTTAAAATTGAGGGTATATTTATGGAGCGTAAATTTGATAAGGCGATTTTTGTTAAAAAAGATGGTGCGGCAACGGATATTTCTTGGCTTGATACTATTGAGGCATTGCCAACGGCGTAAATTATTATACAGGGCTTTTGTTTAAAAGCCCTGTATTTACTAATAGGAACGGTCAAGACCGTTCCCTACAAATAAGGAGGAAATAAATTGAGTGGAATTAGAAAATCATTGCCTGCACAAAGGATTGTGCATGGTATTAATATAAAAAAATTGCCTATTGGGGCATATCTTACTGCTTTTGAAAGCGTGGGTGACCTTCCGATTAATGTGCTTAGCAGGTTGTTTCCTGGGCTTAGTACTGATGAGGCTCTTTTGAGGATGAAAAACATTGATACAAATGGAATTTTGACACTAATTGCAAGGGCTGTTGCAGTTATACCTGATGAATTTTTGGGCTTTGTTAGTATTATTTTAGAGGTTGATGTTAATAAAATTCGCAATGAGATGACACCTTGTGAGCTTGCTGATGTGCTATCTGCTTTTTGGCAGGCAAATGATATTGAAAATTTTATTCGTCAGGTGAGGGGAGCAGTGGAAGCGCTAAGGTAGATGATTGGCTTCAAGATGTTATTGCAATTTGTTTGCGTATTGGGATTAGCAAGCGTGAGCTAATGCAAGATTATTATATTGATGAGATTAATGAAATTATTTCGAAATGTATTGAACTGGAATTTGGTGTGGCTGATAAGACTGAGCAGGTTTCGGTGGATGAATTTTTTTAGGGAGTTTTTAAATTTAGGAACGGTCTTGGCCGTTCCCTACAAAATGGGTATATATATTTTAGGTAAAAAAGGGGGTAAAGTGTATGTCTAATATTCAGGTTGGTTCGGACAGCATTGTGGGTAGCATTGACGAGATTAGCTCTTCTGCGAGCCGAGCGATTGATGGATTTGAAAAGGCAAAGCAGGTTATGGCGGGGCTTCATGATTATCTTATTTTGTGGGAACGCTCGTATGAGCAGTGGGAGAATAAGGCATTTTCGGTAAGAGCAAAAGAGATTGAGCATCAGAGAAAGCTTGGTATGATTAGTGCCGAGGAAGAGGCGAAGCTGTGGAAGGAGCTTACTGACCAGAAAATTTATGGCTGGCAAAATGTTGGCGTTGCAGAGGAAAACTATCATAAAAAGATGTATGAACACTCTAAAAAATGGATTGATGAGCAAACAATACTTGGGAAGCTTTCGGCTCAGGAAATTGCACAGGCTTGGAAGCGTGTGTATGATGGTTTTGATGATATTAATATTAAATATGAGGCTGCCCTAAAAATTAGAGATATTTTGCTTGGAGAGGCTGACGACAGCACGAGTGAGAGAAGAGGCGATTCGAACAGGTGGATGCAAAGCCAAAATATGCGTGATGGAGGTGATTTGACACGTCAGGCTGCTGATTATACACGTAGGATTGAGGCCGAACGGGAGCTACTTAGAAAAATTGAAAGTGGTACGTTAAATGGCGTTCAGCTTGGGTGGCAGGAGATGAACAAGCGCTGGGTTGAAACCTATAATTATATTGGCGAGCTTGAGGATAAGCGTTATAAGGTTTCTAAGCAGTATCTTGATGCACAGGTAAGTGATTATATAAATGCGGCGGCGGAAAAATTAAACGCTGATTATAATAACCAGAGGGAGTTTTACCAGGGGGAGCTTTCTGCTATTGATGAAAAGTATGCAGAGATTGACCGTAGGGAGCGTAGTAGCAGGCGTAATGGTGAGCTTGCAGACCTTGAGCGTTTGCGTGAGTTTTATAAAAATGCTGTCACTGTGGAGGGGCAGGATAAGTTAAAGCAGATACAAGATAAGATTAGCAGCTTATATTCGGCACAGATGAGCGACGACCGTGAGGTTAGAAAGCAACAGGAGAAGGACAATATTCAGGAAAAGCTTGATAGGGCAAAGGTGCAATTTGAAAATTCTAAGGCAGAGCTTGAACGCACAAAAACAGCTATGCTTGAAACGTCGCTTCAAATTGCAAACCAAAGCACAATAAACACGATAAATGCAGGAAATAGAATTAGGCAAACCCTATTAAATACATCAAAGACATTTTCAAGCCAAATTGAGGATATGTTTAAAACTTCTGAGGGGCGACTTGGTGGGTATATTGATAGAATTTCTTCTATGTTAAATGTGGTTGACGGGTATTCATCGGGGAATGGTTCGCCAAATACAGGAAATGTGAATGTTACCCTAAATGATTATGGGGACAAGCTTTTGCAGGATAATTCTGCTGTTGGTAGCTATGCAAATGAAATTATGAGCGTGTTTAAAAATACAATTAGAGTTCAGGGGGTGAGGTAATGCTTGGTTTTTCTTTTGGTGGTATTCACAGCCTTGATGTTGGAATTTGTATTAAATCAAAAAATCGACCAATTTTGCCATCACCTAAAATTGTATCAGAGGATATTCCTTGTCGTGATGGGTTTTATGATTTTTCGTCTGCAAATGTGTTTGGTAGGACAATGTATAAAGAACGTGAAATAACTGTGGATTGTGCTTTTGTAGAAAAGGATTTTGGGAGCCTGCGAAGAAGGATTAGGGAGATTGCGAGATGGCTTTCCTTTAAAGAGGGCGAGCTTATTTTTGATGATGAACCGATGGTTTATTATGTTGCGAGGGTTACTAATAAATTAGACCTTGGGCAAGAAATGACACGTGGATATTTTACTATTGTTTTTACCTGCAAACCGTTTGCCATTGGCAGGGTTTGCTCTGGCGATGTTTTAGATTATGGCGAAAATGGCGTTTTTTATGGTGATGTTGCAACGTATGGTGGGGAAAATATTTTTGAGGTAAGTGGCAACACAAGTATTGTTGTGAAAAATTATGGCACATTTGTTAAGCCTCGCATAGTAATTGAGGGGGATTTTAATAATATCCAGCTTGAATGTGGTGGCAGGACTATTAAATATAATGCAAATGGAAGCGGTACACTTATTATTGATTGCAATAATATGTCGGCAATTAAGGACGATACGAACGCCTTGATTAACATAGTGGGTAAATTTTTCGAGCTTGTAGAGGGCGATAATTTGATAAATATTACTGGGGATTTGCTTGCTTGCACAGTCAATTTTAAATTTGAGTATAATTATTTATAGGGGGGATTTGTATGCAAAAGGTTGCACCAATTGCAATTACTAAGGAGCTTACGCTAAGCCAATTAACAGCACATAATGAAAATTATAATGCACTTGCTAATAAGGATATTGAAGTCTATGAGGATATTTTA
>Ga0247840_10009069_pt1 | contig 13031 bp, 4 predicted proteins | sample LaCruzMarch2015__FD_192404 | JGI IMG/M metagenome (GOLD analysis project Ga0247840, IMG submission 192404) | Freshwater microbial communities from meromictic Lake La Cruz, Castile-La Mancha, Spain - LaCruzMarch2015_17m | ecosystem: Environmental > Aquatic > Freshwater > Lake | place: Spain...
AAAGACACGCAACAGCGTATTGTATTTCAAAACGATCGCTGGGCGCTCTGTTCCGCCCTGGCCTGGATGCACAGCCACGGCTACCGGGAGGACCGCGAGAATTTCGAGGAGTTGACGCGCCGCGCGCTCATCGGCAAATTGATCATGACCTGCGGCCCTTATTCCGCGTTTTCCCGACAACTGATGACCCGGCTGGGAATACCGTGCCGGCCGGTAAACACCTCGGCAGTGGACCGCAACGGGTATGACGACGGCCACGTTCTGTTCGAGGTTGAAATGGACGGGCGGTGGACGCTCGTGGATATTGACCAGCATATCATCTTTCAACAGAACGGCCGCCGGCTTTCGTTGTTGGAACTGTTGCCCTTGATTGCACCCGATAAATATGACTTGGAACGGCTGGCGCTTTCAATTCCGTTGGCGATCGGCAATTTCAAGGACACGGAAGGCGGCTATGATTACGGGCCGTGGATGGAAACCGCCATTCACGACGAGGCAACCTTGCGTAAATGGTACCGGCGGATCATGCGCATGGGCGGCATTGAGAATCAATATACCCCGGCCTCCGAAGCGGATCGGCCTAAAATAGAGCGGGAACGCAAAGGAATACGCATGCTGTCCCATCAGGAATTCAAGAAACGATTTTACCGTGATTAAGGATAGCTATCCGTTCAAACCCCGCCCTGCCGTAGGCCGGGATTGAGGGTTTGGAAGTTGAAAAAATACATATTACCCGAATTTTGCATGCTGTGCACACAAAATTCGCCCGTAGGGCCATCGTCACCACGCCAATGCGGGGTGACAAGGGGTTAACCACTTGCGTGGGCGGATAACCCAACGGGTTATTCGCCCAACGCGACGTCTTTTCGTCAATGCCTTGCCAGCATTGGCGAAAAGTGAATATTGCGCGATCTTCGCGCAATATTCAGGTATTAAAAGGCTTTGTGACTTGCTATATAAACAAATCGTTTTAGGATGATGTCGTTAAATCAGTGGCAAGAATTATAATTCGTCATTTGTAAAAAAGGAGGACTTGGCTCATGAAAAAATCAAGAACTGTTTTTCAATTAACCGTCCTGGCCATTCTGATTGCTTTCACGCAGGCATTCGCCGAGGCGCCGAACCTGCTGATTAACGGCGATTTTGAACGGGGCAATAAGGGTTGGAAACTGACAGACGACAAAAACAATCCCGGCGGAGAGATCATCAAGGAATCCGGCGGTAACCAAGTCCTGCACGGGCCCAAAGGCCGTAGTTTCCTGGCCAGCCTGTCAGGCGAGGGCTTGGATGCCGAAGGCATCAAGAAACTGGCCGGCTCTAAGGTGACGCTCAGCTTCCGAGTCAAGGGCGATCAATATGCTCATCCCCTGATCAGCCTCAACCTCAAGGCCGGCGGCAAGCAAAATACCGTGTCCCTCATGTGGAAATCCAATTATCCCTCACAAAACATCTCCGTGAAACCGGTTTGGAGCGTGGTAACGCGCGACGCGATGTTGCCGGCGAACATCGAGGAAATCCATTCTCTGGATATCCACAACGGCGGCGAGGAGATATTCTACGACGATATCAAACTCGCGGCCTGGAGCGCGGAAACGGTGAAAGCGGTTGAACCGGATCCGGCCTGGCTGGGCATGACCTTTGCCAGCGGGGAGGAAATTATGGAGTTCGCCAACACCTGCAATTTCCTGCTGTGCGAATGGTCGCGCGCGCTGTCGGATGTCTACGGCCTGCGGCGGGCGGCCCATTACCTGGCGGACGCGGCGCAGGAGAAGCGTGCCCTGGCGTTGGAGAAGACGGTCTGGAAGTATCGGGACGAGCTGACCTCTTTGCGGGATTTATATATCAAGGTGTTGACGGAGCGCTATGGCAAACTTTTCACCAGCGAGAATCCCTGGGGTTTTTACGCTAAAAATGATTATGCCGGCAAAAAAATGATGTCCAGCGTCATGAACCGGAAAAGCGCCAAGGAACCATTGGTGGATTTTGAAAAAAAACTGCAGGGTATCCAGGACGACGTGACCAGCCTGCAAAAAAAACTCTTCAACCAGGCCTGCAAGCAACTCGGCTGGACGCCCGCTCCGATCGCCCCCTATGCCCGGCCGGAAAAGATGTTTGACGACAAGGGCAATCCCACCCACATCATTTTCGGCGCGCGGAACAAGGGACATTACAGCCTGTTTGCCACCCAGTGGCTGTATCCGGAAATAACGGGGCATGTTGATTTCAAGCTTGACATGAAAACCGGCCAGTTCACGAATATGGCATGGTATGCGGACGCGCTCAAACCATTCAAGGCCAAAGGCTGGGCCAGACCAACCGTTATTCCGCTTAATCCATGGCCGGACCCCGATTTTCTGGCCAGGGCAAACGCCGAGCCGCAGGAATACTATGAATCCACGGAGGATGGCGTGATCGGCCCGTCCGAGACGCGCGGCGGACGCGGTCATCAATTCCAATTCCTGAATCCAAAAGTCATGACGGCGTTGGAAGAGCAATACGCGGCGTATTCAAAGCTCTGCAAGCAAAACGAGGATATGGTCGCTTGTCTGTTTTTAGTATCGGAACACTGTTTTTACAATGTTGCCCAGAAAAAGCCGGTTGGCTATTCGCCGCGTTTCAAGAAGGGTTTTCAGGACATGCTGGCAGCCAAATTCGGCAATATCGCCAAACTGAACCGCGCCTGGGAGTCCGATTATAAATCCTTCGCCGATATTGCCCTGCCGACCAAGGCGCTGTTTGACGCCATGCCGGAAAAGGACCTGCCGCTGATCTACGAATACCGCAAATACCGCAAGGACTGCTATTCAACATTTTTTGAAAAAGTTTATGCGGCCTGCAAGAAAGGTTCGGACTTCCCGGTGGCCACCAGCTCCGCCCGCGATTACATGAACGGCAATTCGCTTGATCCGTGGGACTCCCTGCGCCAAGCCAAGGCCACGGATGTGGATACTCATCACCATTGCATGGAAGGCGGGTCGCGCCAGGACGCGCTCAACGTTTATCATAACAGCATGGAGCGTTACGCCGGCGGCAAAAAAAGCGGCAGTGACGAATATTATCCGACCAATCCGCTCGGCCTTCACTGGAGCTGGCAGAGTGACCCGTTCATTCTTTTCAGCCTTACGGCCCAGAATATCTGGAAGGATCTGGCAAGCGATTATGCCCTTCTTTATATCTGGTGGACATATCAGCACGGCGATCGCGCCAAAACTTATTCGCAAGGATCCTATGAACGCCGATCCGGCATCACCCTGCTTGAGGAATACAATGGCACGCTTCCTTATTTGCAAAAGCGCCTGGCGGACGGCGTTCATGACGCTTTCTTTAAAACGAGGAAAGCATTGCCGGAGACGGCCGTGCTGGCGCCCTTTGACGCCACCATGGTCTGCTGGCCGGACGCGCGCATTATGCATGAAGGCTGGCTGACGCATAATTTCCTGGCCGATAATTACCGGGAATACGAATATGTGCCCGAACAACTGGTGACCAGCGGCGAGGAAAATCTCGCGGGTTTCAAGGCGCTCCTGGCGCCCTATACGCTGTGGGCGCAGGACAAGGTCCAGGAAAAACTGCTCAAGTGGGTTGAAGCGGGAGGCACGTTGATCGCCATCGGGCCCTACGGCTACTGGAATGAATACGGCCGGAAAAGCGGCAAGCTGATTGAGGAGTGTTTCGGCAAACTGCCCCTGCAGCCGAAACGAGGCGAAGCGTGCTGGACCTTCAGGCTGGCGGAAAGCGATCTGGCCGCATTGCCGGCGGTCAAGGTGGAAAGCGCGCGCGCCGGGGAATGCCGCCTGGTCAGCGCCAAATACGGTAAAGGCATGGTGTATCTGACCTTGGACACCACCCTGGATACCCTGCCGGTAGAGGCCAAGCGGATTATCAACGGCGCAATCATGGAAGCCGCCGGTCTGCCGATGGCATACTGTGCGAACCGGAATTTCTTCCTGTATATTCGCGAAAACCCGGAGACGCAGGAGCGCTATCTTATTGCGGTCAACAAAGACATCAAGGAACGGACAGAGGACACAATCACCGTGCTGGGTGAATATCCCCGGCCGGTGGACATGGCGTGTCCGGGCGGTTTCCCGGCGCCGGCAGAAACAGGCGCCGGTTACACAACCCTGCGTTTGTCGCTGGCCCCCGGCGAGGGGACCGTTCTGTATCTTGGGAAATATGACGGGAAACGGGTTGACCGGAAAGCCATGTCTGAACTGGTGGAGGGGCAAAGCAGGGAGGAGCGGGAAAAGGTTCTGCGGGTTCTGGACGGCCTTGAATCCGGGGGTGAAATTTCCTACGCGCGGGCAATGGCCTGCCGCAATGCGGCGCTGGAGATGATGAAGGCCGACCAGTTCGGCCCGGCTTTTGCCTGGAGTCAAAAGGCCGCGGAATATGCCCGCCAGGCGGATGCGCCGGATTCCGGCGAAGCGTTCAAGTGCGCCTACAGCCGGACAGCGCCGGCGATTGACGGGGATGACAAAGACTGGGGCGATGCGGATTGGAATGAATTGGGCGCGTCCCGGTTCAAGACCAAATGGGACGAGCGGAACCTCTATTTCCTGGCGGAACTGAAGGATGACGAGATCATCAACACCGCCTCGGCGCCAAGCCTCTGGTCCGGAGACGGCATGGAGATGTATCTCAACGTGTTGAACATGGAAGGCCATCGCGAAATGGGTCAACTGGACTACCAATACTGTTTTGCCTCGTCCGGGAAGGCGCAGGTCATGCGCCTGGCCCAGACAAAAATCTCATCGGCCCAAGTCGCGGTCAAGCCGATTGACAAGGGATATCGTTTGGAGATTGCCGTTCCGCACGGCGAAACCATGCTGGCGCCGGTTGACGGGTATGAGCTGGCATTCAATCTCCGGCATTCTGATTACGGCATGAAAACCAATCCTGCGGGACAGAAGCGCCTTGAAGTTGTTAATGACACGCGCCTTAAAAACACCGGGACGGCTCTCCATGCCGACACTTTCGGGTGGCCGAAGTTGCGGTTGACGGGCGGCCGGAAAAGCCTGCGGCCCGGGGTCAATTACAGCAAAGCCAAAAACACGATCACGGTCAACGGCCTGGGTTGCACCCTGGAAAGGATGGCGCGGGAAGTGAACGACCAGGCGGTGATGAGCATTGACAAGGAAGGGGCGCTGATAAACGCCGATATCGCCGTCGCGGACTTTTCCGACCTGGCCCTGACCATGAACGTCAGGTCCCGGGCCAAGGGAACCGGGGCGCTTATCAAGGCAGGCGCCGGGGCGCGGATTGAATTGAGGGGAAATTATGACCTGCTGAACGTGGATTTAACCGCCGAGGCGGAAAAGGGCCTGTGGAGTCTTGGTAAAACGGAAGTCCGTTTGATGCGGGAGATGGGCTTGACGGTAACGGACAAGAACGGCCGCCCGTTACCGAAGCTTAACGCCGCCCTGACGGGACGAGACAAGAGGGACAACAGCGTCGCCTTTTCCTACGGCAGTTTATATGCGGATGAGAAAGGCCGCGCGACGTTTGCCGCGCCGGCGGCGGTGATAACCGTGAGCGACGATATGCGTCCGCGCGCGATCGGCCTCTACGAAGTGATTGTGGAGGCGAAGGAAGTGCCCGGCCAGTATCCGACCACGGAACCGGTGGAGCCGTCAAAGAAGACGGAATACAAGGTGGTGTTCGAATACGGATATGATGGAAAGAGATAGTTTATGCGCTTAAAAAATTCAACTCAACCCCGGCAGCCCATTTCCGAAGTTGAGCGGAATTTTCTGCAGTCCTGCCTGAGTGCGCCGGCGGATGCACCCCTGAAGGGCGTAAGACTGAAGCAGCAGGGCGGAGAGGTGTTGCTGGCCAATCGGCACGTGGCGTTGCGGATCGATCCTGGCCGTGGTGGACGGGTAATGTCCCTCTGCCTGGCAGGACATGACCTCGATTTGACGTTGCGACCGCCGTCGGGTTCACCCTACGGCGGTCTGGCGCTCGACATCACCAGTGGGATGAACCACCCTATGGTTTGTGTGACTGCGCCTTATGAATGGTCCCGGCACGAAGTCGACGAGGGCGCGATCGTGGTCCGGTGTGAACATTTATTGGGCGAGGGTCCATCGCGCGGTCTGACCTTGCGCAAGGATTATTGTCTTGGGCCGGCGGATCGGGCCTGCCGTCTTACGGTCATCTGGCGAAACGACGGGGTTACGCCCATCCGGCTGGACTATCGCAGCCACAACATGCTCAGGTCCGAACCGCGCGGGCAAACGCAATGGTTGCTTCCGACGGAACGTGGGCTCATGCGGCGAGCGAATAACAATGGCTGGAAAGTGACGGATTTGGCGGCCGGGTGGATTGCCGGCGTATCGCCAGAGAACGGTCCGGGGCTGGTCTGCCAATTCGACCCATCCCTGGTCTGCTGCGCATGTTCATGGCTGGGAAAGAATGAAGCCACAGCCGAATGGTGTTATCAGACACGGGTTCTGTCTCCTGGTGAACAATGGGCCACGAATATTCAATATCTGCCGTTTATCGGTTTGAGTTCGCTCAACGTGGTCCATGCGGACTGGCTGGGTTATCTGTCGCGCAAGCTGACGCGTGAGCGGTTTGAAGTGGAGTTGGAGGCTCTGGGGTTGACCAATCGAACAGTTTCCGTGCAACCGGTGCTGTTTGACAATTATGCACGGGAAGTGGGCCGGTTTCCCGTCCGGATGTTGCCTTTGACGACGGGGGCGGTCAATCGTGTGGAATGGCATGGTGAAGACCCGCCTGCCGCGGCGAGTTGGGTGAGGATAATGGTGGATGGACAGGCGCTGGCGATGCCGCCGGTGGCTGTGGGTGAAAATCCGTGGGAAAGTCAAATAGTTCCCCAGCCTTTTAGCGAGCCGTTCAAAGCATTTGTGGCGGATCGACTTACCCGGACAGAAGCCCGGTGCGTTGTTCCGGAGCAGATTGCGGAATGGAAAGCCAAAGAGGCTGAGATTCGGCACGGTTTGAAGTGGATAATGTCGGAGGATTTGGCGCGCGTTTGGCCGGAACTACATCCGGAGTGTGCGGGTGTGGTGCCACGGCGCGGTTACCGGATCGAACAGGTTGCGGCCGAGTTCTGGCCAGGGGTGCGTTACGGGATGCATGTGTTTGTGCCGGACGGACCGGGACCGTTCCCCGCCGTCATCGTGGTCGGCACCGGGCCGTCCGGCGGCCGTGGGCTGGAACTGCAGCGGATCGAGATCACCCTGGCGGAACTGGGCATTCTGGCGGTCGGCATCACGCCCCTCGGCAAGGGCGTGTGTGGCACGGAGAAGGACGCCTACGACTACAACGAAATCGCCATGCTGGTCGGCACGTCGATCCGTCAGGAGCAGGAACACACCGCCCTGCGCACCCTGGAATATTTGCTGACCCGGCCGGACGTCAACCCGGCGCAAATCGCCATCACCGGCGGCTCATGCGCAGGCCTGACATCGCTGATGACGTCCACGCTCGATCCACGAATCACCGCCATGGCACCTTTTGTCAGCACTTGGACATACTCGCATTTTCTCCTGCCGGAATTATGGCAGACCTTAAAAGCTGAGGAGGGCAATTCGCCCGGGCTGTTGACGTTTGGCGCCAACGTTCCGACTCTGGCCGCCTGCAACGCGCCCAAGTGGCAACGCTTCCTCTATTCCGCATATGAAACCGATCGGCTCGACGTGATTCCGATCATCGACCGCGCCGCGGTAACGGCCTATCGGCTGGCCGGGGAGCCGGGGCGTTTCAGCAGCACGACCTGCGATTGCAAACACGGTGATTATCCGGAATTCCAAGCGGACATCATCAACTGGGTGCACCGGATTTTCTTCGGGAAGCCACCGGTTCGGCGCGTCACGGCCGGCCCCAAACGGCCAGCGGATTGGGCTCACGGTCTCTTAACTCAAAGCATTCTTTTGGACGGTCAACCGGTCAAAGTCGTGGGTGAAGGCACCGCCGAATACGAGCGCTTGAAATTTCCGGACTTCGACGAGGACGGCGGCAGGAAGGCGTTTCTGCCGATCATCGCGGAACGCCAGACGGCGGCCCGGGCTCATCGCGCCCGCCTGGTGGATCAGCCGGAACGTCTGCGGGACGGGCTGCTCCGGAGCCTGGGGTTGGTCGGGATGGAGTTAGCGCCGTTCGCCAGCGGGGACGGGGGCGAGATTCGGCTGCGGACCGAGGGGGAATTGGAAATCCGCGCCGAGTGGGTGCGGCGGGCAACGGAAGCATCCGGGAGTGTGACGCTTGTTGTCGGCAACCGCGAAAGCCAATTACGGTATCGGGACGGAGGATCTGCGCGGCTGGATCTCGAGATGCGGGAACAAAACGCGCTGAGCCACGAGCTGACGGTGTTGGTGGTGCTCAACCGTCCGCCTTTGGGGATGTGGGTATGGGACAGCCTAAACGCTGCGCGGTGGCTGCGGCAGATGGGCTATCGGGAAGTGGAACTGGTGGGGGTTGGGGAAGCGGGGCGCATCATTGCGTTGCTAGCGGGACTGCTCAGCGACGAGGTAACGCACGTGTCACTGGCCGGCGCGGGGATCAAGAGTCTGGATGAGGATGTGGTGGGTCGGCAGGCGCTGACGACCCGATACTGGACCTATCGCCTGCTGTGGGTCACGGACCTCCCTGAAGCGGCGGAAACGCTCCGGCGCATGGGAAGGCTTCGCGAAAACAATGAGCCGCCTGCAAAATGATTCAATCGCGATCGTGAAGTAACATCCATGAACAAAAATAAAAGAATCCGAAACATCATTCGCTGGGCGATCCTCCAGGAATATGAAGGCACCCCCTTAACACTCATGCCGCTCATCTCTGAAGTCAAGAAAAAGGGTTATCAAGGAGTTATGTTTTTCATTGACCAGAGCCTGATGGCTGGTTTCCGAAAACTGGCCGCACGCGCCAATGCCGAGGGATTGCTCATTGGCGTTTTGACGGGTTATATGAACTATGAGAATTACCACCTCTCAACCCACCCGGAACAGCGCTTCGTGGCAGTCAGTTCGGAAAATGACCAGGATGGATTGCCCATGGATAACCGCGGTTGTCCGTACCATCCGGATTTCAAACGCCGCTACCTTGATTTCTTAGGCGAACTGGCGGCCGTGCCGGGGGTCGGGCAAATCATGGTTAACGATGAGGCTTCCATGGCAAACGGATGTTATTGCCAGGTATGCCGGCAATCTTACCGGGAATTGTTCGGCGGTGAGATGCCCTCTTTGCTGGCCGGGCAGAAAAAAGAGCAATGGGAGGACGCCCGGTGGCGCGATTTCCTGCGCTGGCGGATAGAGCGCTGGAACAAGGTCCACGGCGAGATGCGCGCCGCTGTCAAAGAGATCAACCGGGATATTCGCGTGATCTTTCAAACATCGCCCTCGGTGGATTTGTGCTGGGACAATCCCTGGATGGGCGCGGTTGATTTGTCGAGCATGGTGGAGGATCTTGACGGCCTTTCCGTGGACCCCTATCACACTTTTCATGTTGTGAGCCATCGGCCCTATAATCCGCCTGAAATATACTTGAGCGATTGGTGCCGCTTTCTGCGCGGATTGCAAGGAAAAGACAAAACCAGCGTAATCGTGCCGCAGGGATTTACGCACAGCACGTTTACCCGGCCGCTTGATGAAAGGGACGGATACTGGACGGCCGTCATCCCGGCGGCATGCGGAATAGATCATATTGCGCCATATACTTATCCCCTGATGAAATGCTCCCTGCCGGTTCTTGAAGCCTATGAGCATTCCTTCGCGATTGACCGGCCGATGGAAAACGTGGTTCCGCTGGATTGGGTGGGCTTGGTCCATGGGGTAAGGACGGAGATATATTGCGAACCCCTGCCGCGCCTGACACCGCTTTCCTACGACGGCACGCGGGTGCTGCCCTGCGCCGAGTCCCTGCGGCAGAAAGGCCTGCCCTATGGCTATATTCCCGACCGGCGCATAACCATGGAAGTGTTACAGCAGTATAAGGCAGTGATATTGCCGGATATTGAATGCCTGAATGATCGCGATGCGGAGAATCTCCTGCACTATCGGGATAAGGGCGGGCATTTGATCATTACCGGCCGTCTGGGTGGTTCGGATGGAACCGGCCGGCGGCGCGCCTGTTCCCTGCTGGAAGAAATGTTTCACCTTAAAGTTGAGCGGATGACGGCCGAGAAGCGCGGGTTGAAGTTTACGCGCAAACATCCCCTGGAAAAATCACTGCTCGCATTCGAGAAAGAAAAAGCACGGCGCTATATGTGCGGGAAATACCATCCCTGGTTTGGATTTTCAGCCTGTGCCGATGTTGCCATGCCAGGCAAGGGACGTGTTCTCGCCGGGTTCCTGGATGATCAGGGCAATCTGATGGGGAAGCCGGCAATTATCGAACTGTCTGCATCGGCCGGCGGCGGCCGGGCCATGTATTTTGCGGGAATACCGCCGCGGGTGATTGCGAATCCGCATTACCATACGACGGTGAGGAATGTGGGCCAGCACCTCTTGCCTGCGGCCGTTGACTACCTTGTTGGAGAAAAACCGCCTTTGCGGGTGGAAACCTGGCCACCCATGGTGCCCATTGCGCTTGCCAGGCCGTTTGACTATCGTCAAGGCTCAACCTTTGAGTTTTTCCCCTTGACCGGCAAAGACACAGCTATTGGCGTCGTTGTCTCCTACTTTAAGGAGCCGGCTAAATTCCGGATGACCGTAAAAATTCCGCCCACCCGAAGACTTGCCGAGGTTAGAGAACTTATAACAGGCCAAAAATTAAAATACCGTCTTGAGAACAATCTAGCGACGGTGGCCATTACCATGAAAGAAAACGACGCCATCGTTGTGATTTGTTTTACATTTAACTAAACGGAAAGGAATTGACTATGCTGGAAATTGAAACAAAGGGGACCTGGTATGAAATGGGTCAACAGGTCGGAAAGATGTTTGAAAAGGATTTGCGGAGGTGTCTGAAACGATTTCTGCCTTTCCTGCCAAAAAATGAAGCAAAAATTAAAAATGCATGTTCCGCGATCCGCACAATGGCTGAAAATATATATCCTTCGTTACTAGAAGAGACGACCGGCATGGCGGACGGGGCAGGCCTGGACGAGGTTTTGTTGTTTCGCTACCGGTTTTATTGCGATCTGGTAAGAATGGCGCGCAACACATGCTCCGCTTTTTTTGCGTTGGACGATGACGGTAATCCGTGGGTCGGAAGAACGTGCGATATTGAACCGGAAGATCACTGGTGCCAGATTTGCCAGGTCCGCCGGCCGAAAGGAGAAACAGCGACCATAACGGTAACCTATCTGGGAATGATAACCTCCATGGGGATGAACACCCACGGGGTTTGCCTGGCGGGGGTCAGCGCTCCGGGCAAGCATCCTGGCCGCCAGGGTATTCCGGCAACTCTGTTATTGTTTAAGGCATTAAATAAAGCAATTAACTTAAATACCGCCCGGAGGATTATTACCAGTCAGCCAACAACCGGCAGCGGCGTTTACGTTGCGGCGGACACAACTGGTGCGTCATGTTTGCTAGAATGCGGCCTTGAAAGCCACATTGCCGTCACACCGCGGGCAGAAGGAAAGACCTGGCAGGCCTGCACGAATTTTTATCCGTCAGGCCAGGTTCTCCACCCCAAAAATCCAAATTATCTCTATAATGCTTATGCGCGTTATGGCCGACTCCGCCACATGCTTGATGACGGACTGTTAAAACGAAATATAAATGGATTTCAAGGACTCCTCGCGGATGTCTCCCAACCCGGTCCGCTTAGTCCAAAGGGTGCCTGTAATTTGCAGACGGCATATTCAACCCTTTTTGACGTTAAGCGTAAAATAATGTATTTAACACCCGGAAATCCAAACACAACCGCCCGTAAAAGGAAAATGCTATGAAATCGAAGGACTACAATAGAGTAGGTAGTCGAGCGCATTCTACTTCAGCAACTCGGTCACGGTATAAAAAGTGGACAAATCCTGTCCGCCCAGCAAAACAAAATTATGTTCATCCACCCGCAGAATCTGCCTGAAAAAAGTGTTTGCACGGTGGTGATAATGTGAAATTAGACCGTGAATGTCAATGGCAAAGTCGGTCAATACACCACAATCTTTCCCAATCAGTAACCATGAATCAATGAATACTTTCCCCCTCTTTTCTTACCTCCCTCCGGTCTTTTATCTTGAGTCAATTCGAGAGTTGGAAGTTGAAAAAATACACATTGAAAGGCTTCGTGACTTGCTATATAAACAAGCTGATTGCAAAAGTCCCGAAAAAGACGGCCACGACCTGCCCGCAGTGCTACGCCCAGCGTTGCAGGCGGGTAAAACGTGGCCCTCCAATGGCTCGCCACGCGCCACGAGTGGAGGGACGCGCTTCGTCGCGTCCGCGGGACTTTTGCAATTGACTCAAATAAATCGTTTTAGGATGATGTCGTTAAATCAGTGGCAAGAATTATAATTCGTCATTTGTAAAAAAGGAGGACTTGGCTCATGAAAAAATCAAGAACTGTTTTCCAATTAACCGTCCTGGCCATTCTGATTGCTTTCACGCAGGCGTTCGCCGAGGCGCCGAACCTGCTGATTAACGGCGATTTTGAACAGGGCAATAAGGGCTGGAAACTGACGGACGACAAAAACAATCCCGGCGGAGAGATCATCAAGGAATCCGGCGGTAACCAGGTCCTGCACGGGCCCAAAGGCAGGAGTTTCCTGGCCGGCCTGTCAGGCGAAGGCTTGGATGCCGAAGGCATCAAGAAACTGGCCGGCTCCAAGGTGACACTCAGCTTCCGGGTCAAGGGCGATCAATATGCTCATCCCCTGATCAGCCTCAACCTCAAGGCCGGCGGCAAGCGGAATACCGTGTCCCTCATGTGGAAATCCAATTATCCCTCACAAAACATCTCCGTGAAACCGGTCTGGAGCGTGGTAACGCGCGACGCGCTGTTGCCGGCGAACATCGAGGAAATCCATTCTCTGGATATCCACAACGGCGGCGAGGAGATATTCTACGACGATATCAAACTCGCGGCCTGGAGCGCGGAAACGGTGAAAGCGGTTGAACCGGATC
>Ga0247840_10009075_pt1 | contig 13020 bp, 16 predicted proteins | sample LaCruzMarch2015__FD_192404 | JGI IMG/M metagenome (GOLD analysis project Ga0247840, IMG submission 192404) | Freshwater microbial communities from meromictic Lake La Cruz, Castile-La Mancha, Spain - LaCruzMarch2015_17m | ecosystem: Environmental > Aquatic > Freshwater > Lake | place: Spain...
CGCCCTCCATCGTTGCCACAAGGCTGAAAGTTGTTCCCAGGTCTATGCCTACTGTTCTACCCATTTTATCCTCCTTTGTTCAAGATATATTAATCAATATCCGTTATTCAGGCCCGTCATTTTCCCGATCATCACCGGCTTCTGCTTTGATACCGGCGTGGGTCCCTCTGCCGACCGCTACCTGTGAAGCCCTGAGCAGCTTATCCTTGATGGTATACCCCTTGCGGTGCTCGGAGACAACCATCCCCTCCTCCCCGTCTTCATAGGCCACTGACTCGTGAAAATTGGGGTCAAACCGCTTGCCAACGCATTCTATCTCCGTGCAGCCATGCGACCGCAGGATATCCTGCAGGTTGCGCTGGATGATCCTGAAACCTTCGACCCAGGTCGAGTCCTGAAACCCCGGGTCGACCATGGTAAAAGCGCGTTCCATGTCGTCTACAACAGGCAACAGAAGCCTGATCATCTCTGCATTGGCCCTTGCCGACAACTCCTGTTTTTCCTGTTCCGTCCTCTTTTTTAAATTCTGATAGTCGGCCCTTTCCCTTTGCGCATCGGCAAGGTAGGTTTTAGACCTTTCCTCAGCCTCTGCGAGAGCTTTTTTCAGCTCTTCGATATTGTCCTGTTCCTGCAAAATGGGTTCCTCTGCCAAGATACCCTCCTGATGTGATTACTGGCGCTCGTCCCGGCAAACCCTTGCCACCAGTTCGCTTAAAAGACCCGATATATAATTGACGGTCGAAATGGCTCTCGAGTAGTCCATCCGCTTGGGGCCGATTATCCCGACTGCGCCCTGTACCTGGTCAGGCACACCGTAGTGGCTGAATACCAGGCTCAAGTCGTGCAGGGCGGATTCGCGGTTTTCCTCCCCGATAATGACCTTGACCCCTTCCTCTGTAACCTGCCAGTCGATAACATTCCGCAGCCAGCCCTTGGCTTCCATCAATTCGAGTACGCCGAGCATCCGTTCGCGCTGCACGAATTCAGGCTGTTCCAGCATCAGCCGCAGGCCCTCAAAGTACGAGCTCTCATATTCGATTGCGTCTTCCCCGGCCATAACTTCGCGAATGGTACCTGAGATCTTTTTCTCCAGCGGGGTCATCTCAAGCTTCCCGGCAGCGATCTGGCTGCGCGTCCGGCCGGCATATTCCCGGTTGAATTTAATGGCCGCTTCACTCAATTGCCCCTGGTCGACAGGTTCGCCAAATTTGATGGTCTGCCGGCGCAGGACCGCATTGCTCAGTATGAGCACCAGCATAACAACATACTCTTGCATGGAAACCAGCTCGATATGCTTGTACCTGCACTCGGCGGATTTGGGGAAAGTGACAATGGCCGCATTTCCCACCAGGCGAGACATTACGCCGGCGGCTATTTTCAGCAACCTGTCATATTCGTCAACAGCTGTATCCAGCAAACGCCTGATGCGTTTCTGTTCATCGCCGCTGAGATCCGTGTTACCTGATATATTTTCTACATAAAACCTGTAGCCCTTATCCAGTGGGACACCACCCGAAGATGTGTATGGCCTGGTGATATAACCGTCATCCTCAAGTGAGGCCATGTCATTGCGGATAGTGGCAGGGCTTACACCCAGGCTATGATGGCGAAGGATAGCCTCCGATGCTACCGGGGTCGCCGTAGTAATATATTCACTGACTATGATTTTTAGTACAGCGTCTCGTCTTTTATAAGCAGCCTTGCTCATTTTTTAGCACTCTCCACTTTAGACTGCTAATTTATTATATACTTTAGCACCGGATTAAAAACAAGTCAAAACGGTTATACCAGGGCGGCCGTTTGGCCGCCCTGGTATCGCCAATTGTATGCCGTGCCGCAGTTAAGCACCTATTTATCTGAGGAGGTGACCTCCAGTACAACGTCGGGCCACTGGAGGTACTGGGCAACGCCGTTGCCGTTGGTGGTGCGCTTCATAAAACCTGCTTCCGCCTGGAACTTTTCGAGCCTGTTGTCGACTGCCGTGATAAGCTCGGGGGTTACGTCCACTTCCACGATCGGTTTATTCAGGTAAGCTTCCGCGCGTTGGAAAGGTGAGCCGTCAACGGAGCCAAACTTGGGCAGGGTGTCACCATATGAAATGCGCATTACCTGGAAGCCGCCCACCCCTGTAATGGGGTCGAACGGGTCGTCTCCCACCACTCTGCCGTCGACAAATTTGAGCTTGGCCTGCTTTATATCCTTCCCCATCAACGGGAAGATGTTGTAGCTGAAGAAGGCCCGGTAGCCTATGTTCTTTTCATCGTCCCCCGCCTTGAATATTTCCTTATTCCTGTCCCCGTCAGAGCCGACCGTGCCGCTCTCATTGGGCACCATCTTGAAGGTCTGCACCCCGCTGGGGGCCGCCACCGGTATTACGATCTCCTGCCTGGTCTCAGCACCCTTCCCGTCGCTGGCCACTACAAAAACGCTGTAAGTGCCGCCCTTGCTTGGGGAAGTCCAGGATACCCTGTTGCCGACCCCGCTCAGGGTGCCATCCCTGGCCTCCCATTTATACTGGACCGGGTCCCCATCCTGGTCGCTGGCAATACAGGTTAGCGTGGTTGTGGATGCGAACTGGAGCGCTGCTGGTTCGGCTGTAAGACTGGTAACAGAGGGGGGATTATTGGCACTTACGGTAACGGGCACCGTGGCCTGGGCAGTCTGCCCTTTGCCGTCGTCGACCGAAAGCTTAATCTCGTAGTTGCCGTAGCCGGCGGGGGCACGCCAGGTGGTATTGGCCCTGCCATTTTCCACAAATTCACCGCCCGTGGCTGTCCAGTTGAAATTTACACTGTCCCCGTTCGGATCGGAGACCACGCTCTGAATGTTCACGGTACCACCGGGATATGTCTGGTTTTGCGCGGCGATCAGGCTGGCGATGACCGGGGGCAGGTTGCCCACAGGGGCAGGAGTGGTTGGCGCCGCCGGCTGTGCACAGGCTGCAACCACCGTCAAAATGATAACCGTTACTAATACCAGTGCGTAAATAAACCTTCTGCTCTTCATAAGTAACCTCCTGATTAATTTATTACGATTACGGCGCAAACTTTACAACCAGTACGGCGTCCGGCCACTCGATGTAGTCTATGGCATTATTGACGTTGCTGGCCCTGTAGAACAATGCCTCCAGCTGCAGCCTGCTGGCCCCGGCGGCAACAAGATTTCGTATCTCGTTGGTAACGTCTATCTCGTTGGGAGAAGCGTTCAGCAGGGCACCGGCTGAGTAGAAATTGTCACCCGTAATATTGTAATCGGGCAATCCTTCGCCGTAGTTCACCTTCCACAGGCGCAACCCGCCCAGGGCTTTGAAGGGGTTACCGGTGATCCTGCCGGGGCCGAATTTCAGCTTTGCCTCCCTGACATTGGTTTTATTGAGGCCGAAGATATCAAAGCTGTAAAATGCCCGGTAGGTCAGGTTTTTTTCATCATCGCCCGCCCTGTACCTGGTGGTGTCCTCAACACCCGTTGACGAAACCGTCCCGCTCTCGGGCCTGACCTGTTTGATGGTGATCTCGTCGCTGGATGGTGAAACATTTACCAGGATTGTCTGCTTTGACTCAGCGCCTTTGCCGTCGCTGACCGTGCAGGTGACGCTGATATCGCCGTTTTTATTGGGCGAAATCCACGACACCCTGTTGCCCGTACCGGAGATGGACCCGTCACCGCAGCTCCAGCTGTAATTGACGCTGTCCCCGTCCGGGTCATTGGCAACGCAGGTAACCACCGTGCTTCCGCCCGGTGTCACGTTTACGGGGCTTGCAGACAGGCTGGTGATGGCCGGCGCCCTGTTACTCGACACCGTAACCGATGTCTTGGATTGCGCATAGCCTCCCTTGCCGTCCTCAACTGTCAGTGTTATCTCGTATACACCAACCTGTGACGGCGCCTGCCAAACATTGTTTTGCCCGGACCCGCCGAAGCCTCCGCCGCTGGCAGACCACTTGTAAGAAAGGGGGCCGTTCCCGGGATTTATGACAGAGCTTTCAATAGCCACGGTCCCACCGGGCAGGGTCTGATTTTGCACGGGACTTAAACTCTGGATGGTCAGTTGCTGACCGCCGCTGGGCGGCGTGACCTGCACGCACGACAGCATTCCTGTTGAGACCAGCAGTAAACCGGACAAGATCAATAATAGGTAGCTGATGTTTTTCATTTCACGTTCAAACCTCCGCACTTAACAGTATCCGGAATTATAGCTAACCCCTACGGTTAAAGCAACGCCCCCTCAGCGGCTTGTACTGCTGATATCGTAACTGCGCGCCTTCCATGCGTCCGGCGTAGTCAACTGAACAGTAAAACTCCATACCTCCCCGGGCTCCAGGAACTGTTTGTAGGCCGAGGCAACGCCGATTGAATTTTTGTCCGCGTCATAATAACGTACCACGATATTGCATTCCGTCCGGGGTACACTGTCAACGTTCCTGGCCATGCCGGTAACAACTGCCATGCTTTTGGTCAAGTTCAGGTCCCCCGTGAACTGCCTCGCGGTGAGGCTGTGACCTGTGATCTCAAGGTCGGCATTACCGGTACAGCCGACAGATATAAGGACCGGCAGCAAAGTGAGGCAAACAATCCAGCGACCATATTTAAACAACCCTTCCACCTTCATCCTAAAGTATATATAAGCACGCCTGTTTTCACAACGGCCTGCTCATCATGTCAGTTACACGCAGATATTTCGTACCTGGCCACCTTCCACGCGTCACTCCCCTTGAGCGCCACCCTGAAATTCCACACCTGCCCCGGTTCCAGCCGCTTCATGCCATCCGAGAAAACCCCCAGACTGTTGCCCCCGTAATCGTAAAAGGTCACGCATACCCTGCAATCATCCAGGGGCCACCACAGGGTATTCTGGGCCTGTCCCTCCACGGTGGCAGCGCTTTGCGTTACGTCAGCTGTGAATTCGGCAACCTGTATGCCGTGCCTGATCACCCTGACGCCATTAACAGGATTGCAGGCACATAAACAGGGAATGAGAATAAAGAATAACAGGAACAGGCTGCGCATTAAACGCATGGGTTACCTGCAGCACTTGGACGGGTCGCGCACAATGACTGTCACCGTCACCGTCTGGCTGGATGTATTGCCGAGGCCGTCATCCACGGTGGCCATCACGTGAAAGTCGCCATATGTCCTGGGTGCCTCGTATGAAATGGTGGGGCCGCTTCCCGTGATGATACCGTCGCTGCTGACCCATTTATAGTTCAACGGCGTGCCCTGCGGGCTCACAGCCGAACAGGTGATCTTGGTATTACCCAGGGGATACAGGTTGGTGTACTCAGCGGCCAGTGATGAAATCACCGGCGCATTGGGATTTACGCTGCCTCCCGCCGTGCATGCACTACCGGCAATAACAGCGGTTAACAACAGCGGAAGTATGAAATAGAACGAGGTTCTTTGTATTTTCAATTCGTGTTCTCCAGAAATATCATTGATGCAAACGTATATATGATAAATTCGACGTGGCTTTTTCGCAAATTGAGTTTGTTAAACCCTGATCGCTTCATGTATGCTTTATAAAAATATCCACCGAGGTATAAAATGGCTGATTTTCAAAGCAAGATAGAAAAGCTTGTTGACAGGACGGTTGACAACAACAGGTGGAGGCAGCGGGAATGCATCAATCTCATACCCTCCGAATCCACACCGAGCCTGCTGGTAAAGCTGTGCGAGATCTCAGACCCGGTCGGCCGCTATGCCGAACACAGGACCATGAAAGGCAGGGAGATATATTTTTACCAGGCCACGGACTTCATCAGGGACGTTGAAGACGAGCTGAGAAAAGAGTTGCAGCAATATTTCGGCTGCACCAACGTTGAGCTGCGCCCGGTCAGCGGCAACATGGCCAACGAGGTGGTTTTTAAGGGCATAGTCAAATACCTCAACCGGGAGAAACCGGCCAGCCAGCCGCTAAGAAAAATGCGCGCCGTGATCAACAATGATCTCAACAAGGGCGGGCACCTCAGCGCCCAGCCGATGGGCGCCCTGTTTAATTTCGTAGCGGATAACCCGGAAACGGGCAAGGAGAACGTCTACCATTTCCCCGTTCTCAAGGACAACCCGTATAAAGCTGATACCGGCAAACTTGCGGACCTGATCGGTTCGGTCAAACCGGAGCTGATCATCTTCGGCAAGAGCATGTTTTTATACCGCGAACCGGTCAAATTTGTATCCGAAATTACCAGCCGCATGGACCCCCGCCCCATACTCATGTTTGACATGGCCCACGTCCTGGGACTCTATGGCGATTTCCAGGCCCCATTCAGCGAGGGGGCCGACATCGTCACGGGCAGCACACACAAAACCTTTTTCGGCCCGCAGCGCGGCGTGATAGCTGGCAACATGGCTGACGGGACCGGCCTGGAGAAGCTCTGGGTGGAGATCAAGAGCAGGGCCTTCCCCGGTTCCACCAGCAACCACCACCTTGGCACACTGCTCGGCCTGCTGATGGCCACTTACGAGATGAACCATTTCAAAAAGGAGTACCAGGCACAGGTGATAAAGAATGCCCGCGCTTTCGCCAGGGCCCTTGATTCCAGGGGCATAGCAGTTGAAGGTGATGCGGGGGAAGGCTTCACCCAAACCCACCAGGTGCTGATACGTGTGCGGCAATACGGGCTGGGAGAAGACATCGCCCGCAGGCTGGAGGAAAACAATATTATCACCAACTATCAGGCCTTGCCGGACGACGACAGCTTCATAGCATCGAGCGGCATACGCATGGGCACGCAGGAGATGACGCGCTTCGGCATGAAGGAGGCCGATTTTGAGCAGCTTGCCGGGTGCCTGAGCGAATGTGTTAAATCAAACAAGCCGGTGAAGGACGAGGTCAGGAAGCTGCGCCAGCGATTCCTGTCCATGCAGTACTGCCTGCCCGCTGAGCAATCGCTCTCATTGGCGGCCAGGGTGCTTTCCTCCATACTGCCGGCAGACCCTTACCTTGCTGAATTCGCCGACAATTTAAAATCATTCTCCTGAACCCGGCATATAACCCGGCCATACTGTTGAACCGGGCGTGCCGCCTTCAGCGGGCCACGTGATTTTGTCCTGCCTGTGCCCGGGCTTATAATTGTTAACGGCCAACGCGATGAAACAGCTATACGCCATAGAGACCTTTGACCTTACCAAGAGATACGGCAAGATCCTGGCGCTTGATCAGCTCAACCTGAAAATCGAACCGGGGGAGGTGTTCGGCCTGCTGGGTCCCAATGGCGCGGGCAAGACCACAGCAATATCCATGCTGTGCACCGTCAACTCTCCCACATCAGGAACGGCCCTGGTCAATGGTTACGATATCCGCAAACAGGCGGGGAAAGTGCGCCGCAGCATCGGCATTGTTTTCCAGGACCCCAGCATCGACGACCGGCTGACGGGAAGGGAGAACATGATGCTGCATGCCACCCTTTATGATATCCGCTCCCACACTGCAAAGAAACGCATCGGCCAATTACTGGAGCTGGTAGGACTGGCAGACCGTGCCGATTCGCCCATGAAGACCTACTCCGGCGGCATGCGGCGCAGGCTGGAACTGGCCCGGGGGCTTCTGCACAGCCCCAGGGTGCTCTTCCTCGACGAGCCTACCCTCGGCCTGGATCCGCAAACGCGTCAGCACCTCTGGTCACATATCGAGGAGCTGGCCAGGCAATCAAACATCACGGTAATCCTCACCACTCACTACATGGAGGAGGCGGAGCGGCTCTGCAGCAGGGTGGGGATCATCGATTCCGGCAGGATCAAGGTAGTTGATACACCTTCTAACCTGATCGGTGAACTGAAGGGTGACGTGGTCACGGTGGTGACCGGGCGTCCGGCCGAATTTCTGGCCAGGATAAAAGAGCTCAACTTTACTCATGATGCCGAGGCAACCGGCAGCAGCGTACACCTGCACCTGTCCGATGCCGAGAAAAAGGTGCCTATGATCGTGGAACTGGCGTCGGCCAGCCGGATCGAGCTTAAATCTGTCTCAATACACAAGCCGACCCTGAACGACGTATTTTTATATTACACCGGGAAGGAGATACGCTCTGAAGAGGCGGAGAATGAGCTGAGGTCAACCATGCGTGCCCTGAACAGGATGAGATGAGCGAACTGAGAAAGATAGGCGCCCTGTGGTACAGGGAAGTACTGCGGTACTGGCGGGAAAAGTCACGGATTGTATCTTCGCTGATACTGCCGTTGCTGTGGCTGCTGGTCTTTGGCAGCGGCATGCGCAACGTGGAACTTCCGGGTGTGGACAACTACCAGGTATTTATATTCCCTGGCATACTGGGCATGACGCTGCTCTTCACATCAGTATGGTCGGGGGTCTCAATCATCTGGGACAGGGAGTTCGGGTTCCTCAAGGAAATCATGGTAGCGCCGGTTTCACGCACCTCCATAGTCATCGGGAAAGCCCTGGGCAGCAGTACAAGCGCGCTAATTCAGGGGTTCATCCTGCTGCCCCTGTCATTGCTTATAGGGATCAGGCTGTCCCCCCAGTCCGTACTCCTGCTGATCCCCATCATGATACTGCTGGCCATCGGCCTGGTCTGCGTGGGACTGCTGCTGGCCTCACTGATGAACAGCATGGAGGGGTTCAACTTTATTATGAGCCTGGTGATAATGCCCATGTTCTTCACCAGCGGAGCCCTCTTCCCCATATCGGCAGCCCCCGGCTGGCTGCAGGTATTAAGCTACTTTAACCCGCTGACCTACGGGGTGGACCTGCTCCGCTGGGCAACAACACCCGGCACGGTGACCATCTTGCCGGCCTATACCGAAGCAATTCTAATGGTGTGCTTCTCGGCGGCCATGATAGTGGCCTGTTCTTACACTTTCAGTATTAAGAAGTAACCGGTCTACTGGACCGTCACGTTAAGTTTAAACGTCTCTACACCTTTCTCGCCGCCCTCCCAGGGCCTGCTGTACGAAAACGAGGCGGTGCTGGTGCCGGCCTGCAAGGCTTCGAATGTCCACACCTGGTTGCCAGGTGCACCAGCCATGCCTGTATTGGACGGCGCCACCATTTTTTGCGATGTCTGCTTCAGCACCTGCGCATTGCTGATCTCGGCCTGCTCCCCCCACTGGAATCCCGTGGTTGGATTGGAGCAAAGGGTAACAGTGATGGTAGAGCCCACGGTTGCAGTCACGTCCTGGACGATATGGGATTGCTTGGAGAACTGCTCGCAGGTTACGGTGACAGCGGGACCTGGTTTGGCCGCCGGCGCACAGGCCAGCAACAATATCACTAGGATGGAAGCTGCCACAAATATGGTAACACGGTATTTATTCATAGTAATTATCCTCCTTCGATTTAACTTGCCCCTGGTAAATCATTGTAAACCGAAATTACACCAATTTCAAAACGCGCGGCAGGGGAATATGGTTTATCTTGACAACTACATAGACCAAGAATACAATTTGCCAACAGTTGTTCCTGAACATGACTAAAAAGTGAAAAATAACTGGCAGGGTAAACCGGGCGACAAATTTGTCCGCCCTGAACGACATAAGGTCAGGCCGCTCAGGCGGGTACTCCGCACTACACACCTGTTCAGCATCGCCTACGGCGACGTCGGCTCTTCCATTTACTACGCACTCGGTGTTGTCGCCCTGGCAGCCAGCGGCGCCACGCCCCTGGCTCTGGGCCTGGCCGGCATCGTTTTTGTCTTCACAGCACTTTCTTACGCCGAGGGCACAGCCATGTACCCCGAGTCAGGCGGGTCGGCCAGCTTCGCCCGGCATGGCTTCAACGACTTCGCAGGGTTCATCGCCGGCTGGGGCCTGATGTTCGGGTATATAGTCACCATCTCCATTTCCGCGTTCGCCATCCCTTCCTACCTGGGACTCTTCTGGGCGCCGCTCAAGGCATCACCTGTTGTAATGACCACATGCGCCATGTTAATCGTGGCATTGCTCATGACGATCAATGTTATCGGCGTCAGGGAATCATCCATAATGAACATCAGCCTTGCCGTGCTGGACCTGGCCACGCAGGCCCTCTTGATCACCCTGGCCCTGATGTTTTTCTTTAACCCTCAACTTATCCTGGAGCGGATTTTCAATTACTGGCCCTCACCACAGGACTTTCTATTCGGAATAGCCATTGCTGCCATTGCCTTTACCGGCCTGGAGACAATATCACAGATGGCCGAGGAGACGAAGCGTCCCGAGGTGCGTGCACCGAGGGCGCTTGTGATCATGACCGTGGTGGTACTGGTGGTTTATGCCGGCATCTCGGTTTCAGCTTTCAGCACAATGACACCCACCGAACTGGCAACCAACTGGGCCACAGACCCGATCGCCGGCATAGCCAGCAAGCTCTCCCAGGGGATGAATCCGGCCGAATTTGCCGCCCAGCTTTTCCATACGGAGGCGCACCAGGCCGTATTCACCTGGCTCCTGAGCGGCCTGCAGGCAATCCTGCCGGTATTAGTGGCAGTACTGGCAGCAACCATCCTTCTCATAGCTACCAATGCCGGGTTGCTGGGCATATCCAGGCTGGCGTTCTCGCTCAGCCGCTTCAAGCTTGTACCCTCCATCATGGGTAAGGTGCACACCAGGTTCAAGACCCCCTATTTTTCCATTATTATTTTCTCCGGTATAGCTATTTTATTGCAGTCACCGGGCTTCTTCGTCCCCAATATGTATTCCAACCTGGGCGGCCTTTACGCCTTCGGTTCCATGATGTCCTTCGCCATAGCTCACGCCTCTATCCTGGCTTTGCGGATCAAAGAACCCGATACCGAGCGGCCTTTCCGCCTGGGATTGAATATACCGGTCATGGGCCGCGATTTACCGCTGACTGCAATACTGGGCCTTATCGGGACCACTGCCATCTGGATTGTGGTGGTAGTAATGCAGCCATACAGCCGCTGGGTGGGGACGGCCTGGATGGCCATCGGGCTGGTAATTTACTGGTATACTACCCGCAACAGGAAGGCAGAGCCGGACGAGGTCAACGGAAAGGTACAGACGGTGGCAAACTGATGCTGATTTGGATTAAGCGGAACGGCAACATTATAATGATAGCTGCTCAATGATTATTAAAAGATGAAACTACTTCAATGGAAATCGCCAGGATATTAGTCGCCGCCCGGGGCAACGGCGTGGACCAGGTGGCAGTGGAGATGGCCTGTAAAATTGGCAAGAAATCCAAGGCCAAGATATTCATTGTCTACGTTCTCCAGGTTAACCGGAGCCTGCCGGTCGATGCTATAATCAAACCTGATATTGATGAGGCCGAGAAGGTACTGCTTGAGGCCGAAGAATATGCACAGGACAACGACTTTGAGGTTGAAACCGAGGTCATACAGGCGCGCGACGTCGGGCCGGCGATTATCGAGGTGGCCCGGCAAAACAATATTGACTTGATAGTAATGGGTTTAACGTATAAAAAAAGATTTGGCTCCTTCACAATGGGGAATGCGGTGCCGCATGTCCTCGAAGAGGCGCCCTGCCGAGTACTGATATGCCGGGAACCGAAGCAGTAAAACAGTCCAGGAAGACGATTGTCATAATGGGGTGCGGCCGCGTGGGCGGCAAGCTGGCATCCATGTTTGACGCTGCCGGCCACAAGGTCACGGTGCTGGACCTGGATGCATACAGCTTCAGAAGGCTCCCGCCCACTTTCAGCGGTACAGCCCTCATCGGCAACGGCACAGATGAAGAGATGCTGCGCAAGGCAGGTATCGAAGACGCCAGCGCCTTCATTGCCCTCACCCAGGGCGATAACCGCAACGTCATGGCGGCGCAGATAGCCAAGAACATCTTCAAAGTGCCAAGGGTCATCTGCCGCATATATGACCCGCTGCGCAAAGACATCTATGAACAGCTCGGGCTGGAGTCCATCAGCCCGACAGAGGTATTTGCGGACCTCCTTTTCAACAGGCTGGAGAAGATCTGAACACCATGAAATCGCTTTACATAGTGATTGTGGGCGGAGGCAACATAGGTTATTACCTCAGCAAGGCCCTGCTCAACCAGGGGCACGAGGTGCTTATCATTGAACGCGATGTGAGGAGATGCGAGAGGTTGGAGGACGAACTGGGCAGTTGCTGCATGCGCGGCGACGGCTGTGAAACTGTCGTACTGACAGAGGCCGGCCTTAACCGGGCCGATGTCATCATAGCCACCACCAGCCAGGATGAAGATAACCTGGTGTCATGCCAGGTAGCAAAACACCGCTTCAAGGTACCCCGCACCATAGCCCTGGTCAACAACCCCAACAACGATGTCATATTCAGGAAGCTCGGGATAGATGCCACCATCTCGGTGACCAACACAATCCTTGAACACGTGGAACAGGAGATACCGGCGCATCCCCTAATTCACCTCCTGACCATGACCGGGCAGATGGAAGAGGTTGTGGAACTGCTGATCACCAGGGATTCGCCGGCCGTAGGGAAATCCATAGGCCAGTTAAAGCTGCCGCAGGATACGACCATAGCGCTGATCATGCGCGAGGGCGAGCGCCCCAAGATACCTGCCCACGATGCTGTTTTTAAAGAAAACGACCGTGTGATCGCGCTGACCACCCTTGAGAGCGAGAAAATCCTGGGAAAAATCCTGCTCAGCTGAGGCCGGTTCAGGCAGACATGCGGGATAAACCTTCGCTGAGTTTATTGTAAGTCGTTGCCAGCCCCTCCGAGATGACCCTTGTATCTGCCACCACGCTCATATAATTGTGGTCCCCGTTCCACCTGGGCACAATGTGCATATGGATATGGTTTTCAAGCCCCGCGCCAGCCACTTTGCCGAGGTTCATCCCTATGTTGAAACCGTCCGGCCTGATGGTCTGTGTAAGCAGATTCACACACAATTGAATTAACTCGAAAAGTTCCCCGGCCTCCTTTGCGTTGGCCTCAGTAATATTCCCGATGTGGCGGTAGGGAGCGGCCATTAAATGGCCGGGTGTGTATGGATAGGCGTTAAGTATAATGAAATTATACTTGCCACGGTAAAGGATGTAATCTTCCCTGTCGTTTTTATCAGCCGGCTTGTCACACAATATGCACCCGCCGCCTTTATTTTCCTGGAGTA
>Ga0247840_10009077_pt1 | contig 13019 bp, 12 predicted proteins | sample LaCruzMarch2015__FD_192404 | JGI IMG/M metagenome (GOLD analysis project Ga0247840, IMG submission 192404) | Freshwater microbial communities from meromictic Lake La Cruz, Castile-La Mancha, Spain - LaCruzMarch2015_17m | ecosystem: Environmental > Aquatic > Freshwater > Lake | place: Spain...
TACCGGGAACATCCAGTTCCACGCGAGCGGGACCGCGCATGTGCTGAGCGAGAAGACCGGGGAGCAGGATCTCTATATCGGCCCGGAAAATTCATTTACGGCGATGCACGGGGACCGGGTGGTGGCGCGGGTGTCCGTGGAGACGAAGGGCCGCCGTCCGGGGACGGAGGCGGTCCGCGAGGGGCGGGTGATCCGGATTCTGAACCGGGCGAACGAGACGATCGTCGGAACGCTCCAGAAGTCGAAAAACTTTTTTTACCTGGTCGCCGACGACCCGCGGTTCATCCACAACCTCTACCTGCAGGCTCCGGTGCCGCCGCTGCAGGCCAACATCGGCGACAAGGTGGTGGCGCATTTGGATTCCTGGCCGTCGCGTCACGTCAATCCGGAGGGCCACATCATCGAGGTGCTCGGTCCGGTCGGGAAACCCGGCGTGGACATGCTGTCGATCATCCGCAAGCACCAGCTTCCGACGGATTTTCCTGCGGCCGTTTTACAGGAGGCGGGGCGGGTATCGCCCGAGGTGGATTTGCGGGAGGCCGGGAAGCGCGACGACCTGCGCGGGAAATTCATTTTCACGATCGATCCCGACGACGCGAAGGATTTCGACGATGCGATCGACGTCGAGCGGACGGCATCCGGCTGGAAGCTGGGCATCCACATCGCCGACGTCTCGCATTACGTGCGGCCGAAGACCACGCTCGACCGCGAAGCCCATGCCCGCGGGAACAGCGTTTACCTTGCGGACCGGGTGATCCCGATGCTCCCCGAGGCGCTCAGCAACGGGATCTGCAGCCTCAAGCCCGGGGTCGAACGCCTCGCGTTTTCGGTGTTTGCCGAAGCCGACAAGCAGGGGAAAATCCACTCCGTCCGCTTCGCAAAATCCATCATCAAGAGCGCGGCGAGGCTGACCTACAAGCAGGCGTTTGAAATTCTGAAGCGCCCGCCGGGAGGGGATCCGCTCGCCGAGCGGGTCCATGTGGCCTGGGAGCTGGCGTCGGTGCTGCGCAAGAAGCGGTTCGCCGCCGGGTCGCTCGATCTGGATTTTCCGGAGATCAAGGTGTGGCTCGATGACAAGGGAACTCCGATCCGGCTCGAGCGGGTGGAGAACGACATTTCGCACCAGCTCATCGAGGAGATGATGCTCCTGGCGAACGAGCTGGTGGGCCGCGAGCTGAAGCTGCGGAACCAGCCCGCGCTCTACCGGATTCACGAGAAGCCGGATGCCGACAAGCTCGTCGAATTCCGGGAGTTCGCGGCAGGGCAAGGGGTCCGCGCGGGCGATCTCACCCATCGGCCCGAGCTCCAAAAACTGCTTGCGGGGCTGCGCGGGCAACCGCACGAGTCGGCCGTGAAGATCGCGCTGCTCAAGAGCCTCAAGCGGGCGCGCTATTCTCCCGATCCGGTCGGGCATTACGGCCTCGCCAAGCCCGACTACACCCACTTCACGAGCCCGATCCGCCGCTACAGCGACCTGGTCGTCCACCGCGGTCTGGAGCGGATGCTCGGGCTCACGAAGTCCGGCCCGGATTCCACCGCGCTCGCCACCGTGGCCGATCACATTTCCACGACCGAGCGGACGGCGTCGGATGCGGAGCGGGAGTCGGTCCGGCTGAAAAAGCTCGAGTATTTCCAGCTCCAGGTCGCCAAGCGGACCGGGCAGTCGTTCAAGGCCACGATCCTGGACGTTAAAAACTACGGGATGTTTGTCGAGCTGCCCGAGTTCTTGCTATCCGGCCTCGTGCACGTCTCCTCGCTCGACGGCGATTTCTACGTCCTGGACACCGCGCGCGGCCGGCTCGTCGGGCGCAAGTCGAAGAAGGTTTACCAGGTCGGGGCCACGGTCGAGGTCATTGTGGCGAGGGTGGACATGTTCAAGCAGCAGGTGGATTTCAAAATCGTCTGATAGCAGCTCTTTGAATTTACGGATTCTTCGCCGGAATCGTTGCGGATTCCGCCGCCGTCTCGTGAGCGGCCTGGCGCAGCGCCTTGGCGTCAACGGCGGAGATCCCCGGGGGCACGAACGGGATGGGCTCGACGTTGTCGTGAAAGATCGCCTCGTAGAACACTGCCGCGCCGAGGTATTTTCCGGATGGGTTGGCATGCTTGTCTCCCGCGACATTCAAGCTGATCGGCGGCGACAGGGCGCGCACCTTTTGAAAAGCATCCCCGACCGGAATGATCCGCAGCCCCGTATCGGCGGATAGCTTTTCATAAGCCGCTTTCAATCCGGCATACATTTTCTGCTGGTCGAGCCCTTCCTCTTTGAACTTGGAAAAGTAATCGTCGGGGTAAGCCCATGTCTCAAAGATCAGGATTTCGGCATGAGGGGCGTATTTGTGGATGTAATCGATCAAAATCCCCGCAAACGGCTGGAAACTCTCCGGCTTGAAACTCAAACCGCTCACCTGCTGGATGGTGACCACATCCCAGTCCTCGCTCCCGAGGGCTTCGCGCAGGCTGAAATCCTTGATCTCGCCGGAGCGTGGATCCGCATGTTTTTTGTAGGCATGTCCCTTCGGATCGTTTGGGTCGGCCTCGAACGCCTTGAGATAACCCACATGTTGCTGAAGCGAGTGCCCGCCGAGATTGGCGCGGAAAATCAAGAACCCCTTGCCTCCGGCCTCGGCGAAACCGGGCAGAAGCGCGGTGGCATTGTCCGCAAAGCTGTTGCCGATCGTGAGAAGTTTGATCGAAGCGCGGGGGGCGGTGCCGGGAACCCGGGGTGACCCGGCGGCGCTGAAAATTTGCGGAGCGCAAAGGAAAACCGAAACAAAAACCGCCAGGGCCCGGGGGAATCGATGTGTCATGCCTCCAGATGAGACCAAATATTGTGGTCTTCTGCCAAGCCCGGGGATCGAAATGGCGGGAAATTTCCGGCCTGATGCCGGTTCTTCCTCGTCCTCGTTTCTGACACGCGGGATTGAATTCCCTTCCAAAGCCATTACCTTCTTCATTCCATAAGCCATTTATTTTATGAAAACACACGGAGACATCATCCTTTCCAGAGATTGCGACGCCGTTCAGATTCCCAGCGGGCATCCTCTCGTTCTGCCGGCCGGGATGTCGGTGGTCGTGACGCAATCGCTCGGCGGAACATTCACTGTGGCGACGCCCGGCGGACTTGCCCGCATCGAGCTGAAGGACGCCGACGCGCTGGGCATTGATCCGGAAGCGGCATCGGCAAAGATCAAAGTCGAAGGCACGACCGAACAGGCGGTCTCGGAGCAGCTGAAATCCGTCTTCGATCCCGAGATTCCGGTAAACATCGTCGATCTCGGCCTCGTCTACGATTGCTCGGTGACAAAAACCGAAGGCGGAACGACATCCGTGAAGGTGAAGATGACGCTGACAGCGCCAGGCTGCGGGATGGGGCCGACGATTGCTGCCGACGCGCGCGGGAAGATTCTTTCGATCGAAGGAATCGACGAGGCCGAGGTCGAACTGGTCTGGGATCCGCCGTGGAACCAGGCCATGATCAGCGAGGCCGGAAAAATGAAGCTCGGCATCCTGTAGCTCCAATGGTGTTCGCTTTGCAGAAGAAATGTGGCATCGGCGTCCCGCCGATGGGAAAATCAACATGGCCGGGACGGCCATGCCACTTCGGTAAACAGCATTGTCTTTAACCCGCTTTCATGGCCCTCCTCGATTATTTCCGGACCCCGGAGTTCCAGATCGGGGATTTTTTGATGCCTTGGGGGATGATCATCGGGTCGCTGGGTTTTCTGGCCGCCTGGATTGTTGTCCTCGAGCTCGAGCGGCGGGCGCTGACGCGCCATGTCTGGCACGTCCCACTTTTCTTCGTGGCATTGGCGGTCTTATTTGGTTGCCTGTTCGGAGTGATTTTTGCCCCATGAAACCCGGCCGCTCGAAGTATCTTGTCACGTCGGTTGTCGTGGCGCTCGCGATCCTCTCCTCCCTGGCGATGTATCACCGTTACGCCACGCGCCCGTGGACCCGCGATGCCCAGGTGAGGGCAAACGTGGTGGGGGTGGCCTGCCGCGTCGGCGGGCCGATCATCCAGATTCCGGTGAAGGACAACCAGCAGGTGAAGAAGGGGGATTTGCTGTTTGAAATTGATCCCGCCACCTACATCGCCGACGTGAACAGCCTGACCGGCAAGCTCCAGCAGGCGGAAGCCAAGGCGGTCCAGACCAAGCAGGATCTCGACCGTCAGACAGTTCTCTATCAAACGAAAGTCACCGACATCCGGGATCTTCAAAACGCGCAGGATTCCTATATCGGTGCCCAGGCGGATGTCGCCGCCGCTCAGGCCGGCCTGGACTACGCGAAGCTCAACCTCGGATACACGAAGATCCTGGCTCCCGTGGACGGGTATCTGACCAACGTGAGCACCTCGCCGGGCACATACGTGACAGCGGGGCAGCAGATCCTCGCCCTGGTGGACTCGGGCTCTTTCTGGGTGGCCGCGTATTTCAAGGAGACCCAGTTGCGGCATGTGGTCGAAGGGAAAAAGGCCGCCATCCGGCTCATGGGGCACGAAAGCCAGCCGTTCGAGGGAGTGGTAGAGAGCGTGGCGTGGGGGATCTTTGTTTCGGATGGGTCAACCGTCCAGCTGCTGCCCGACGTGAACCAGACGATCGACTGGGTCAGGCTTCCGAACCGGTTTCCGGTGCGCGTTCAAGTCACCGGAAAGCCCCCCTATCCGCTGCGCATCGGGCAGACGGCCTCGGTTTCGCTTTCCGAGATGTAAAAAGAAACGAAAATATTCCAAAGGGATGTCGGAAAAATTGCGGCTTGCCTGCCCTGCGGAGAATGTCCTCACTGGTGGGGCATGAAACGACTGCCCGCCTACTTCGCGTCGCTGGGGCGAAAGCTCCTGGCGCTCCGTGATACGCCTCATGCGATCGCGGGGGGTGTGGCCATCGGGATGTTCATCGGCTTCACGCCGCTCTTCGGAATCAAGACCCTGCTGTGCCTCGGGCTGGCCTACCTGCTCCGCTGCAACCCGATCGCCGCCGTGATCGCCGTTTCCCTTCACGATGTCGTCACTCCATTCTGGCCGTTTCTTCTCAAAGTGGAATACGACCTCGGCGCGTGGATCCTCGGCCATTTCAACGAGCTTCCTCCCAAGGTCGATATGCGCCACTTCCACTTTCAGGACATGTTGAAATGGACGACGTTTTTCCATGTCGGGCTGCCATTGCTCGTCGGGTCCCTCTTCGTCTCCGCACCCGCCGCCTTCCTCTCCTATACAGGCATGCTGTCTCTCCTCCAATTCCGCGAGCGGAAACGCCTCGCTCATGCCAGGGAACAAGCCTCTTGAAAAAAATCTTCTGGGTATTGTTGTTTGCCGCGACCGCCGCCGGGGCCGCGCTTCCCTTCCTGCCATCCGGTTCGTGGCCGTGGTGGGATTCGGCGTGGGTCTTCATTTTCTTCGTTGCGGTTTATGCGGACCTTGCCGGTGCCGCCGGACTTTCCGCCGCAAGATTTTCTGCGGGCATAGTCGTGGTCGCGATGGCGGTTTTGCTTGGACTCACCGGGCTGACCGGCTGGCCGTGCGGCCCGCTGCTGTTTACCGCGCACGCCGGTCTCCGTCTGGGCGGGGTGATTCCCCTGGTCCTCCCGGTGCTGGCCTTTTCGCTACTCACGGTGAGCGGCCATGCCGCCGCAGCGGCTTTTCCCGGGACCGGGCGGACCGGGCTCGCTATCGCCACCGCGGCCGGATTTCTTCTTTCCGTCGCCAACGGCCTCGCCTTCTTCGCGGCCGACAGGATCTGGTGGGTGTGGAACCCGCTCAATAGCCCGAATTCCGCCGGACGCGCGGTGTTCGGGCTCGCGTTTCTCGGAGCGGCCGCGTTCGCTCTTGCCTTCACCTATCCGGTCGACTCCCGCATGCGGCTCAGCCGCTGGAGCACCGGATCGATCGCGTGGCTGTCCGCAAATGCCCTTTTTCTCGTCGCGAATTTTGCCATTTTCCTCAAATGACGATCTTCGAATTCGTTCGCAGCAGGCTGCAGGGCGAGCCCCCGATGCATCCGATGGATCGGAAGATCGCCAAGCGCTGGGTGAAGGAGCGCTTGAAGCGGCTTTATCCCGAGCTCCGGCTCGACCCCAAAGCCCTCGAGCAGGCGTATCAGGATCTCGGCGTTGAACCGCACCAGGGGGCCGGCAAGGGCGGGGGCACGGTTTTTGAAATCATTCTTCCGGGGGAGGTGCGATGACCTCGTTCTTCATACTCCTCCCGGTCCTGCTTTTTTTCGCCTGGGCCGCCTGGGCCTACAACCACCTCGTCCGGGCCCGGAACCAGCAAGCCGAGGCCTGGAGCGGGGTTGATGTGCAGCTCAAAAAGCGATCGGACCTTGTCCCGCCGCTTGTCGAATGCGTCTCCGCCTACCGGACACACGAGGCGCAGGTGTTGCGTGACACCTCGACCGCCCGGAGTCCGTCGGAGGTCACTCGCGAGATTCGCGGCCTCCTCGCTGTCGCCGAGGCTTATCCCGATCTCAAGGCCGCGGAAAATTTCCGCAAGCTCACCGGCCAACTGGTCGCGATCGAGGACGACCTCCAATTCGCGCGCCGCTACTACAACGGCTCGGTGCGCGACTACCGGAACCTCGCCGAATCGTTTCCTTCCAACCTCATCGCCGGCATCTTCGGGTTCCAGGCGGGAGAGTTCTTCGAAGTCGAATCCGCCACCGAACGCGCTGCTCCGGAGGTCAGGTTGTGAACCGCGAGAGCGTATCGAAATTTGCTCGTGGCCCATGCCACGGTGTTTTGCGGTGCGCAGCCATCGCGATCCTGATTTTCTGCGCTATCTCCCCTCTCTTCGCCGCCGAGGAAATCCGGAGCTTCGCGAGCCGCATCGAAGTGCTCCCGGACTCCGACATCATCGTCACGGAAACCATCCGCGTGATGCCGGAGGGCGACCAGATCAAGCGGGGGATCTACCGTGATTTCCCGACGCTGTATTCCGGAACTTTCGGCCTGAACTCCAGCGTGCCGTTCGAGATTCTGGAAGTCCTTCGCGACGGGAAGAGGGAGCCCTCGCGCACCGAGCAACAATCGAACGGGCTCCGGATCTACCTAGGCAGCGCGGATGTCTTACTGCCGCACCAGGAGACGACCTACACGATCAAATACCGGACGGGCCGGCAGTTGGGGTTCTTCAAAAGCTTCGACGAGCTCTACTGGAATGTGACCGGCAACGGATGGTCGTTTCCGATCCTCAGCGCCTCCGCCTGCGTGGATCTGCCGGCGGGTGCGGCACCGCGATCGATCGAGGCCTTCACCGGGCCGAAGGGCAGCAAAGGAACCGCCTTTGAGATCACGGCGAACTGCGATGTCTCGATCCGGACCACCAAGCCGCTCATTCCCGGCGAGGGCCTGACGATCGTCGTCACCTGGCCGAAGGGGTTCGTCAAAGCGCCCGCACCATCCGACCAGGTTCTCTCCGCCGTCTCCGCGAACCGCGGCGTCGTGATCGGGGCCATCGGGCTCCTCGCCGCCTTCGGATATTTTCTCGTGAGCTGGATCCTTGTGGGACGGGATCCCGAACACGGGGTGATTATCCCGCTGTTCGCGCCGCCGGAGGGCTTCACCCCGCAGGAGGTGCGGTATCTCGACGGCCTCGGCACGTGCGACAACACGACCCTCTCCGCGGCTGTCATGCACCTGGCCGTGCAGCGCGCCCTCACGATTACGGAATCCCACGGGAAAGTTTATACGCTGACAAAAGCCGACGGCTCCAGCCTGGATGACGCGGAAACCCGGCTGCTGGAGGCGCTGTTTCAAGGCGGCTCTCCGCTCAGGCTCGTGCAGGCGAACCATTCCACGCTCACCGCCGCGCGGGGTGTCCTCGCCAAGGATCTGGCCATCCAGGTCGGCCCGTGCTTCGCCCGAAACACCGGCGTCTGGGTGGTTGGTCTTCTCGCCACGCTCGTCCCGCTCGGCATCTCCCTCCTTGATGCCCGCAACAAGGAGGGGATTCTGTTCATGATGGTCTGGCTGGGCATCTGGTCCATCGGGTGCGGCGCGCTTTCGATGTCGGTTTTCAAAGCCTGGCACTCCAGGAAGAAGCTGGCCGCGATCCCGATCACTCTTTTCTCGATCCCGTTTCTGGCGGGATGGTTCTTCGGCATGTGGATGCTCATGCGGTTCGCCTCGCCGTGGGTTTGCGGTCTTTACGTCGCGGGTATCACCCTCTGCGTCGTTTTCCAGCACCTCCTCAAACGCCCGACCCCCGAAGGCCAAAAACTCCGCGACCAGATCCTCGGGTTCAAAAAATACCTCTCGGTCGCCGAGGCCGACCGGCTCGGTTTGGAAAACCCACCCGAGCGAACTCCGCAGCTCTTCGAAAAATTTCTCCCCTACGCGCTGGCCCTCGGCGTCGAGCAGGCCTGGTCGGAACAATTCGCAGACGTCCTCGCCGCCGCTTCGCTTGATCCGGGTTCCGGCACCTCCGCGATGCCGCTCGTCCTACCCCTCGCGGCCGCATCTTCATTCACGAGTTCGTTCAACAGCGCCATATCATCCGCTTCCTCAGCCCCCGGCTCGAGTTCCGGCAGCGGCGGAGGCGGATCCTCGGGCGGAGGAGGCGGAGGAGGTGGCGGCGGTAGATGGTAAGCCAGAGCAACAAGACCGGGCCCCGACGCCTTGTTATCAACCGGAGTTGAGGCTGGGGAAATGCTGGCTGGCCCCGGGAATTGCGTGTAGGTTCGTTCCCATGAATGGATGGGAACCCGGGCAGTGAAAATTCCAAAGAACCATGGTGGTTCCAAGCGAAGCTCCCTCGTAAAAAGGCTCCTTCCCCTCCTGTTTTTCGCAGCTTGGATTCTTCCGGGAATTCAGCCGGCTCTCGCCCAGGAGCCCACGAGGATCTACTACGTCCGCCACGGACAAGGCGGACACAACGTGGTTTCTGAATGGAACAGCATCCCGAAGGACCAATGGCCGCCTTACGTTGGCAACGAGAACATGTTCACGCCAAAAGGAGAGCAGCAGGTCGCCGCCCTCACGAAAGAACTCCAGGGAATGAAATTCGACTTCATCGCGACGAGCCCGATCTGGCGCGCGCGCAACACCATTCTCCCTTATCTGAAAGAAACTTCCCGGAAGGCGGAGATTTGGCCCGAGCTCGCCGAGACGCCTGGCGTGCCTGTCGAACGGATCGCCTCGGATTCCAAGCCAAGTGCGGATCTGATCGGCGGCGGAGAAACCATCCGGCTGCCTGAGGCCGAACAGCCGTTCTTCCTCATCAGGGAGGATGGCAAGCGCCAGGCGAACCTGAAGGCCAAGGACCCCGAACAGCAGATCTCTAACAGCCTAGCGCTGGCGCGCAAGACCGCCGACCTGATCAAGGAGCGGTTCGGAAAGTCCGGCAAATCAATCCTTCTTGTCGGACACGGAAACTCCGGCGTCACCCTTCTCAGGACCCTCACGACTCCCGAATCTCCCCCCACAAATCTTAAGAACACCGGCATCTGGATGGCCGAGGAGCAACCGGATGGGACCTTCCGTTTGAAGCTGCTGAACAGCAAGCCGTGCTTGGAAAAATAAGAAATCTCGTGGCTGAAGATTGCCGGGCGCAGCAGCATTCTCCCGGAAAAAATCTCAGATGTCCTGATGTGCGAGGAAAGCTTATGAGACGCGAAAGCTCAGGGAGCATGGGCGATGCTTCACTCCGTTTCGGTTGTGCTCCCTGCACCAAACATTCGTCCTTCCCTCTTTACGATACGATGCGCTATCGCGCTGGTTTTCCGCCCGTGTGGGCGCTGATTACCGTTTCGAATGGGACTATCTGTTTTCCTCGACCTCCCCAATTTTTCTGGATCGCGGCGGGATGTCCAAACCTGTTCACAGACCTGCAAAAAGCAGGATGCCGATTGCTGCTTCTCGCCGGGCTTGCCCTGTTTGCGGGCTCGGATGTTTGCGCGCAATCCGGGGGCTGGGTGGTGAAAGGCGCCCCGTTCCGCGCTAAGATCCAGCTCCTGGAGGCCCCGAAAATTGCAGAGGCGGGCGTGGCGGTCGAACTGCCGGATTTCGGCGGCAGCCGCGCGGATCTTGCCGACGCCGTGCTGGTGGATTCCGATGGCGTCGCGCAGCCGCTCGCCCCTGTCTGGCGCGGAACCGGCCAGCAGGCGATCCTCCTCGCAAAAGATCTCGCCCCGGGGAAGGACTACGCCGTCTATTTCGGCGGCCAGACCGCCCGCCAGTCGCAAACGTGGGCGCCGAAAACGAGCCTCCTGCTCGAGACGCGGCGGCTCCCCGCGAAACCAAAAATCGACACCTGGCCTGAAATGGAAACCACATGGCGCGCCGCCCCTGCTGCGGATGGGGCCGGCTTCGTCAGCTCGATTTACATAGCGGGAAACCCGTTCGGCCCCGCCGCGGATTTTGCGTCCCACTTCACCGGTTGGCTGGTGACTCCGGGGGGAGGGGACACAGATTTTTACACGCTTTCGTCCGATGCTTCCTTCGTCCTCGTCAACGACAAGCCGGCCCTCGAATGGCCGGGGGTCCATTCGCCGGATGCCAATTTCAAAACCATGCGGAGCAAGCCGGCAGCCTGCTCCGCAGGCTTTACCAAGGTCGACTACTACCAGGCAAAAATCGGGGGTGGCGTATCCGCGTCGGTCCTTGGCTGGTGGAAAAACGGAAAGTTTGAAGCCGTCCCAAAAGAAGCGTGGCTGCATCCCGGCACGTCCCGGATCACGAAGCTGGAAGATGCCCGCGGCTGGCCGCTTCCGCTGATCGGGGTGAACTACAATTCCTACCTCGGCTACGGCGGCAATTGGTTCTTTGACGTCGGGTTCTCCGCCGACATCCCGCCGGAATGGACCGCCGAGTGGCAATTTGAAGACGGGGCGGTTATTTCCGGCGCGAAATGCCGCCGGGTCCTCGCAGGCGCAGCCTCGCAGTTTGTCACCCTGAAACTCCGGCGCGGGAACGATGTCATCACCGGAACGAAGCGCCTGAACTTTCCGGACAATATCCGCGCCGCCTCGGTGAAAACTCCCGCCGACCTGGATTTCTATTTCGGTCTGCTCGACAAGGAGGTTCCCGCCCAACTCTCCCAGTCCACCCTCGAGGCCATGCTGCCGCTGCTGCTCGACTTCGCCCATGACGATCGCGTCGCCGGGTTCGCCCGGGCCTGGCTGCAAAAAAAACCGGCATTTTCCAATCCCCTGTGGCTTCCGGCCCGGATGGCCTGCCTGCGCACCCTCGCGCAAACCGATCCCCGAAAAGCTCTCGAGGAGGTAAGGAGGATCGATCCCGACGCGCGAAAACTCCACGCCCAGATCTTCTCGATGTTTGAACTCGATCTCCTGGTCTTTTCGCTCCGCGATGCCTCGGCCGAGGACGTGGCCCGGCGCATCGGGTTTGAGACCCGCGATCCCGAGGTAGCGGCGCTCGCGAAAATCCGCATCGGCGACCTCTACAGGCTGACCGGACGGATCAAGCCTGCCATCGAGCAATACCAGAGCGTGCAAAAACAAATTGCCGACGAGACAGGCGGCCGCAAAGTGCCCGCGCAGGACCGGGCCTACTCGATCGCAGTGGAGGATCTGCTCGAAAACGGTCTGCGCATCGAGGCATCGGACAAACTCCGGAAATGGGAACTCGGCCATCCGATGGCAAAATTCGACAGCGACTTTTTGCTCCTCCGGGGAAGGATGCTCAACGCCTTCGGCCGCTGGTCCGAGACCCTGGTCGAACTCTACTCGTTCAAAAATGTGCAGCCCGACAGCCCCTCCGAAATCGCCGCCGATTTCCAGCGGGCCGTGGCCCTCGACGCCCTCGGAAAAACGGACGAGGCCCAACAAATCTGGATGGCCATCTCGAACAAATACCCGCGCCACGAACTGGCCGCCCCCAGCAAGGCCCGACTTGCCAAACCATGAAGTGCCCGATGGAAAGCACGCGCTCCACGCCACGGAGTCTTTTCTCAAAAGCCAGAAGGCTGCTTGTTGTTTTCGCATTATCTTTCGCTGCTGCCCTCCGCGCCGATCCCGGCAGGATTTACACCAACCCGGATCCCGCCGCGGCGGGAGGGATCGAAGGCTCGACCGCCATCGCGCTCACGCACGCCCTCGCCATCGATCACGACCGTGTCCGCGTTTACCGCGCGGATCTCGGCGATGGAGGGAAAACCTTCCAATTCCTTCACCTGCCTGTTGGAAAATACGATCTCGTGCTCGTCGCGGCCGGGGCTGTTTTCGAGGGACTGGCGCTCGGGGACCCGCCGGACAACCCTGATCCCATGTCCGCTAAAAACCTCCGGACCCGCATCGGCGCGGCGGATTCGTTTTTCAACCGGTTCGCCATCCATCGGACCGGCCTCGGCGGAGACCAGGCGCTGGCGTTTGTGGAGCGCGTCCGCGACCGCCTGACGCTCAAGCAGTCGGGCGAAAAGCTCGACGCCAATCTGCGGCGGTTCGAAATCATCGAGCTGACGAAAGCCGCCGACGACTGGCAGATGGCCACGACCCGCCATATCTACCGCGAGGAGGAGACCGGGAACACCGCCTTCCTGAAACATTTTTTTGTTTCCGCGATTGGAAATCTCCGCGTGGTGGATACTGTCAAACAACTTGGCACCCTCGCGCTGCCACCGAACTGAACCGTATGCCGCAAATCCGAGAAAAAAATGGTTTCCCGCGCGGCGGAGTTTTTCCGCTGGGGGACCGCGAACTGACGATCGGCCGCGATCCGGATAGCGACATCCGGCTCGAACTCGATTCCCCGGCCTCCCGCCACCACGCCACGGTTTACAAGGCGCTCAACATCTGGCACGTCAGGGATCTCGGCAGCCTGAACGGCACCGAGTTGAACGGGAAGCTGGTCAAGGACCAGCCGCTGAAAAACGGCGACACGATCACGATCGGCGAGGCGGTCTTTGTCTTCGAGGAGTCCGATGCGCAAGGCCAGCAGTCGGGCTCGCGGCCATCCCGCGCCATGTCTCCGACGCCGGAAGATGAAAAAATCCAGGCGGTCGTCCGCGAGATGAGCGCGAAGATGGAGCGCCTGAAAGCCGAGATTTCGAAGGCGATCATCGG
>Ga0247840_10009078_pt1 | contig 13018 bp, 14 predicted proteins | sample LaCruzMarch2015__FD_192404 | JGI IMG/M metagenome (GOLD analysis project Ga0247840, IMG submission 192404) | Freshwater microbial communities from meromictic Lake La Cruz, Castile-La Mancha, Spain - LaCruzMarch2015_17m | ecosystem: Environmental > Aquatic > Freshwater > Lake | place: Spain...
AAAGTTGTTTGCGGGAAAGCCACAAGGTTGTCTCAATCAGCACTTCTGCCCATAATCTCGTGATGGAAAAATCTGCTCAAAAGATCGATCTCTGGATGGATCAGCTCCGTCGGATGCGAGAGATGCAGTACGCCTACCACAAAAAGTTCTTCCACGGCCTCTATCTCTTTCTTGTTCTGGTGGTTGGTTGCCTTCTATGGGATAGCCCCGTCTCTTTGGCTCTCGTCCCACTCCTCGTCATCACTGCAGGAACGCAGTCCTGCTTTTATCTTCATTTTGTAGATTTCGCCCGTATCCACGCTCGTTTTGTCGAAGGTCGCCTGAATCAGGCGCTCGGAAAGTTAACCTTGGTTGGATCCGAAATCGAAGACCTCTACTTCTATCCCGTCGACGCTCCCAAAGTCGGTGGCTTCGTACCCTCCGCCCCGCTCCGCTTCTTCAGCTTCTTCACCCTACACTGGACTTTTCTCTGGATCGGCCTAGCCGCCTTTGCCCTTTGGCGCCTTCTGCCCATGATGGGCCCCTGTGGCCGCCACTACCTTATTCTACTTGGCCTCTGGGCTTGTCTGAACTTTATTTACCTCGCCTGGTTTTTCGGCGTGCGTAACGCCGCTAAACAAATTCAGTACCGTCTGAAAAGATAGACAAAAGCTGGCTACGGAGACTGATCCTGCAGGTCGAAAAACTTGGAGAACTGGGCTGCAGCTTGGTCGCTTGGTTTGGATGATGACTTGGCGAGATTAATAACTGTACCGGTGAAATTTCCTTGAGGCGTAGCATATTTTATTAAGGCGGCGGGAGGGGCGATCGGCGAAGTCATCACAAATGTGACCCTACTAATTTTGTTGCCAGACATCGCGATTACGCCTTCGAACTGATAATCTGGGCTCCCCTCGTCGGTTCGATCGAAATTCCTCAGCCGGAAAGTTGCCTTTTTCGTCCTGTTATTCAAATTATAGAGTCCATAATTTCCCGGGTAGAGATAGATCGAGTCACCCTTCCGCGGCCTTCTTTGATGAATTTGTTCAAGTTGCGCGATCGCCCAGGTCGGTAGTTGCCCCTGAAACATGGCCAGCTCGGCACGCAAAGGGTCCGCACCCACTTTGCGCTGATTGAAGCAGACAGCCATTGCGTTGGGGGGATTATCGTTTGCCCCCCAAAACCAAAGCTGGATCGGCACCAAAACCTTGACCGTGGAGACGGTCTCGATTCGGTTAAATTTAGGCCGCTCTTGTTTCCAGATCAGTTTGGGAACGATGATTTCCGCATTTCCATCCCAGATCGTGTCCGCCAGAGGATTGGCGGTTTGCCCCATGACCAGAGATAATCCGCAGGACAGTACGAATGCCGTAAAGAAAAGAGTCCGAAACTTCATCTTTAGAGTTTCGAAGGCAATTTAGTTATGTTGTCTTCAGGACCGTATTGATATCCCTCGCCGAATCCCACTTCCCCGGTTTTATAACGCTCCACGGAAACGCGCCGCTGCGTCGTTTTTGTGAAAGTTCCGGAATAGATCACGGTCGATGGCCTTGGGTCCAAAAGATAACGTTGATGCTCCGGGTCCAGCCTTTGGTACAAAATGCTGGCCATTCCCGTGATGGTCAGGCTTTCGTTGTTTTTGGATTTTTTATAGGTGTAACGCGCATTCATGGTCGCATCCGGGGCTGGATGCCGGATTCGCGTCCCGAAGGTGCCAATCAAGGTTCTCTTGGCCAAATTCACCGCTCCTTGGCCAAAGAATCGCTCCTGAGTCTCAGCAATGGGAGAGACACACTCCCCGACAGACCAAAAATATTTGTGGCCAATTCGCTGACCATCTTCAATCCCAGATGGGGGATTCGCTACGTAAATCACGCTGAAGGTCGTTTCGGTCGGAAACCAAATCTCCACCGGCAAATTTCTTAGCTCCACCCCTTTCATCGAGATCTCCTTCACCCCGTACATGTACCGGGCCAGCTCGGGGATCTTAACGGCGAGTTTCCCCTCCCAAATGGTGTCCTGGAACTTCGGCGTCTGGCAATAAAGATTGGACGTTCCCCAGACGATTCCTAAAACCAGCAGCCATCGCCATCCATGACTGCGCTGAAGAGTCATTAAAATCCTTCGATCCCCTGTTTGAGCCCTTCAACAGAAACTCTGTTGGCTGTTTTTCTGAAAGTTCCGCTAAAAGTGACGATCCCTGGCTTCAACATCCATCCGTCTCCTTACAAATCCAAGCCTTGAACCGGAAACACGACCGTACCTTGAATCGTCAAGGTCTCCCGGCTGCCTGCCTTTTTGTAACCGTATGACGCATTCAAAGTCATTGTGGGAGAAAGGTCCTCCTCTGTTTGCGAGGTGCCAGACATTTTTTTCTTAGCTAAATCGACGGTACCCGCTCCTGTCCAATACGTCAGCATGGGGTTGGCTGGGCATGGGTTTCTCCCCACCACCAGATCGTAAAGATGGGAATCGTAAACATTAATTCCGTTTCTTCCTTCAGGAGTGCTCGCACGGCTAGTGCTATTGTTAAAGACGATGCAAAACGTGTTGGCTGAAGGAAACCAGATTTCCGCAGAAATTTGATTCGCAGTTGCTCCGGTGACCGAGGCTCCTTTCACGTTCGCTTGGTAATGTGCCACTTCCTTGGTCTTGCCGGTTAGCGTGCCCGCCCAAATGGTGCCGTTGAGAATCGGGGATTGGCCAAAAAGGGAAGACCCCGCAAAGAACGCCTGGCCCACTAGGAGGCAAGCAAGCCACTTCAAAGGACCCATTAAAATTCGGGCGGCAGTCATTATGGTTAAGGCTCATAGGGAGCTACGCCCAAGCCCCGGGGGGTTCGGGTGGGATGCCGAACTAGGGTGACCTCAATGATTGGACCGGAGCCAACGTAGGCAGAACGGGAGCTCGGACCTATGGGATTGGGGATATCAAAGGTAGTTCCTGTGACCTTCATGGTGTTCGCTCCCTGCAAACGGAAAGAGCCTTTCAGATTTCTGCTGCAGCCAGGAGTGATATCACCCACGTCGAAATCCTTGATCACAGTGTCCTTTTGCTGGGCCTGGAAGGTGCCTTTTTTGGACTTGGCATTGAAGGAGTAGGAACCCGTCTTTTGCTCGAAATAATCGCCTAAACCGTACGGCACCATCGTGACACTCGCCAGCGACCCGATTCTTGCTCCCGGGGGAATGATCCACTCCCCAAACAGAGGTTGCAAATCAGGCGTGTCGGGACCTGCATCCAGTTTCCGCATGTCCATAGAAACGATAAAAGTCGAAGAATCCCAAAACCAAATTTCAACAGGAATAATCATGCTCAGGGCCGAGACCGTCTTAGGATCCGCCAAGAGGTTGCCATCGGAATAAAAGTTCAGTTTGGGAATCGTGACTTTGGCATTGCCGGTCCAAATCGTGTCAGCCAGTTGCGCATAGCTGATTGCGGGAAGAATCAAAAAAGCAAACGCAGAAAGCAGGATTCTATTTATATGATTATTCATTGATTAAATTCTATTCCATGAGATCGTCATTACAAGTGAATAAACCGCAATCTTGGGTCAGCCACTTGATCGAGTTTTCGATTGCTGGGCTGATTTTCACCGCTTTGGTTTTTTTGGGTCTTTACGCTTTCAACTTCCGAATCACGACTGCTGATCAAGAAAATACCCCAAAAGGGACAAATCGCGTCACCCTTTCTCATTCAACAGATCCTAGCTCAAAGATCGATGACCCCATCATCACCACCCCCCTACCCTCTCAGGAAGAACTCATCCGACAACTCATCTCAGCCAACCGTAAGCCGCAAAAGAACCAACCTCCACGAACTCTCGCCCCTTGGGAAAAACAGATGCGGGACATTTATAAGCAATCTTCTTCACCCGAGGATAAAACCCGCCGACTGCTCCTCCTAGCCAACAGTCTCACCGGCGATGACCAGGCCCGCGTCTACGCCTCCGCCTCCTCTTCGGCTCCTACAGCCGTCTTTCAGCAACAGCTCTACCCCATGATCTGGAATTCCAATACACCGGCATCCGTTACCCGCGTCCTAGCCGCAGGAGTCGTCACCCAGCCCGACCCCTTCAAGTTCCCCGCCCTCCTAGCACTTTTGAAACATTCCGACGAAGACACCCGTGCCATGGCCGAAAGCGTCCTCTGGGCTTACTTCCCCGACGAACCTACCAACAACTACCCCCAAGCCGTCCAACGCTTTTTAAGCGGGAACTACTGACTTCTCGCTTGCAAGCAGCATAGCCGTCGGCCTTGCAATGTGTTTCTGTTAGATTAGTGTATACAAATGAATCGTGGTTTTTGGTTCCTGTGCTTTGCTTTTATTCTCTTGGTCTTTCCTGCTGCGAGTCATTTAAAGGCACAGGATTCGTTCCATTACGCCGTTTATGCCCAGACCTTCTCAGAAACCCGGATCGTCGACGGACAAGCCACCTCTACGCGGAGCCAGGCCAAGTATCTCACACTGGTAGAATTCAACGGCACCACCAGCACTCGCAGTTTCCGCACCTGGCAACTGAATGGGAGAAATAAGGCCTACACCCTGATCGACGACGACGACGTGGTCTCAACCTGCGCGACTCTGAATCAGGGATCCAAAAAAATCCTTGTTTCCTACTGGGACTCCCTACCCACCGGTCGCCACTTCTCTTGGTCTACGGGCCAGCTCAAAAGCTACACCATAGCTGGCCAGTCGGTGCTCCTGCCGGCCATCATCCAGACCCGCGGAGTAGGGGTGCCTAAGGATTCCGATCTCAACTTCAAGGAATACTCCGCAATCGGCGTGCTCGATCTACCTGCCACGCAGCACGTCAACACGCAGAATCCTGCGGACGACGACCAGGCCAAAGCCGCCCTCCAGACCTACTACACCTCCAAGGGATTCCGTTTTAATTGACCAGCCGTCCGATACGAACAAGCTGGGCCGTCTCGACGGTGGGGCTCATGAGAACGACCGCTGGCTAAAGGAGTGGACACTCAATGGACTCCTTCGCACTGAACTCACCCGCCTACTCAATCTTCAGAACGTCGCGAATCTGGCAGATGCCCAAGAGTGGATCACTAGCTATTATACTGGGCGTGGTTACACCCATGCCCCAGATCAGAGAGACAACTAAGATCAACTATCCGCGAAAGCTTGGGAAGCCTTTCTCGACGCAACAACACTAACTATAAAGGATCCGTCAGGTACCCCGGCTCGTCTTTTGCAAGGCTAGGCTTCCGGTTTGTCTTGGTCCAGACCGTCTTGTCAAAAACCGGTAGTTTCCCGATCTGCTTGCACGGATAATTTGCGAGTTTTGCGCTGCCATTCAAATAACGCGAGTTGGGTGCTGCATAGGTCACACGATCCGTGATTAGCTTCTTGCCCTGCAGAACCAACCGACCTGCATAGCTTTCCAAGCCAAAATAATCATCATATTCCCGAGCCGAGAAAGTTCCGGCCATACCTTTCAGGCGATACGTGTAGGTTTTAAACTCCTCACCGTGGCCGGCATAATGTCCTTTGGGCCGACCCTCAAACCCCCACCGATCATTACGAAAGACGATGCCGAAATGGGTGTTGTCCCAAAACCAGATTTCCAACGGAAGATTAATGCGTGCGCCAAGCAAAGAGGGAAAGCTGGCCGATCCATCAGGCTTGAGATTAACCATGTTGATCGAGCTGATCCACTGAGTCCCCTCCCAGATTGTGTCGGCTAACTGAGCATGAAGCGAACTGGCGGCCAAACCCAATGCATAAACGGCCAGCCCAATCCGAACAGGACGGAGGCGGTTGTTTAACTTCACGACTTATTGCTAATCGTAACTACTTTCCGTGACGGTCTTGAAAGCTGCTTTTACGTTTTTCTCAATACTCGGTTGTCTGCTCGTTTTTAGAAAGACGGTGTTCTTTCCTAAAGTAGGAAGGGGCGCTAAGAACTTATAGGCATCAGGTCCCAAGGGATTGGGAGCAAGCACAAAGGAAGCTGAAGACACCACAAGCTTGTTTCCGTTGATTTTAAACACCGCATTCAGACGCCAGTATGAGCCGATTCTATGGTTGCTAGTTGTCTTTTTAAAAAATGTTTTCTGCGAAAGGGCCCCGCTTTTTCTTGCCGGATTATAAGTATATAAACTTACGGTTTCCTCCTCTCCAAGTTCATTTTCAGATGATGGAGCCTCACTCCCACCCCCTTGATACTTTGGGGTCATATAAAGATAGTATGAATAACCGGGATCTCCTGGAGATCCATAGCCCCATTCTTGTATTCTGCGGCGGTTCCACTTCTCTTGTGGAAAGACAATCCCGCAGTGGTTTTCATCCCAGAACCATATTTCAATGGGAAGTTTGACGGTTGCCTTCTTAAGGTTCGGTCCTTTCTGTAATTGATCATTCAGCACCGATTGTAGGCTTAGGTTATTGATCTCTACCTCTGCCTCCCAGATTGTGCCATCGAGTTGCGCATAACCTGCCGATATGCTCAACAAACATAAAATCAGAACTTTATTAATTGTTTTTACAATCATAGATTATAATACGCCTCTCTTTATTAATTGTCAATTTATGAGCGAAATTAGTTTATTTAAAAAATACGGACCTGTCGCTGCTATTGCCCTCCTCACCGGGCTCGTTCTGGGAATGATGATCCATGCCTTTACTTTTCGGCTCGATCCCCCTTCTGTCCCTAAAGGGCCAAAAGAAAAGGATCCGCTAAGTTCACTTAACCCTGACACGGCTGAATCCAGCCCCTCTACTGAGATTGATCTTTCTTCTTCCCGAGGGCTCGTGGAAGCCGTGTTTCCTAAAGCCAAGATTCGTAGGGATGAGAAAAGCATCCCTCTGGATCCAACCGCTCTCCAGATCCAGTCCATCATTCGTAGTCCGGTCTCCAGTTATCAAAAAGTAGCCACCTTAATGAATCTTGCCAAAACCCTTCCTCCCGATCACCGTCGCCTCGCCTACGCCAGTGCGTCCTTTGTTTGCGGCCCTCAAGAGTTCCAGCAGCTCATGCTTCCCCTCGTCTGGGATCCCGCCCTGCCGACCGATCAGGCTCAAGTCCTCGCAGCCGGCGTCGTTGGTTTGCCCGACCCCGTCCGCCTCCCCATCTGCCTGACTCTTTTAAAACACCCCGATGAATCGATCCGTGCCACGGCCCAGTCCGTTCTGGCCGCCTATTTCCCGGAGACGGACGAAGCATCCTATCCGCAAGCGGTGCAACACTACCTAACTCACCCGGACTAAAATCTGATCGAAAATGAAAATCCTTTGTTTTCCCCAATTTTGTTTGCCGGCTGGTATTTTTGCCGTTGGATGAAGTTCGTGCCCACTCTCTTTCGTTGTTTTGCTCTTTTTTTTCACTGCCTTCTTTTCCTGTGCCTCACTTCCTGTCGCCCTCCCGTGTCGCCCGCAACAGAGGCCAACCCCACCCCCGCTTCTGAAAAATCGCCTCCAGAACCCAGTTTCCCATCCCTGCCTGAATCTACCGACACGAATCGGCCATCCTCGGCTGAGACCGCAGAAACTGCCGATCCCATCGGCGATGTTCTTTCCGCCGATCTCACCGTTGGCGAAACTACCACCCGCCTTCTCTCCCTCCTGCCCACCACCCCGGCGGACGACAAATCCTTCCTCGTTCAAATCGCCGGAAACTACTGCCCCGACGAGGAGTATTGGCGGATGCTACCCCTGCTTCTCGACCGCTCTCAACCCGAAGATGTCCGCGATGAACTGATGCGAGACGTCCTTCGGCGACCCGACAATGTCCGCCTCCGCCCCCTCTATCGCCTTGCTTTGGATCACTCTCACCCCCTCACGACTGAAGCCCGAGAATATCTGTTTGCCTACCTGCAAGATGTGCCCGAAAACGATTTCAATTCCTTGAGTCGGGCGGTGGAAAAAGCGGAGCGTGAGAGCCAATAGCTCACCCCCTCAGATTTACTGGGTTGTCAGGTGGAGAGAAGCTGCATTTAAACTACCCGTTCGAGTTCTGTAAGCATCCTTAATACTTAATTTCCAAATCCCATTAGGCAGCTGCCCAGAAAAACCTAACACTTCCTTAGTGGTGATCAGGTTCGCCGGGCTGGCATTTCTGAAGGCCACGGATTTGAAAATAGTTATCGCCTTATTTTTAGGAGAAGTGAGGGTGATGATCAAATCTCCCCTGCGGGGATGGCGAATATCGAGATCTAGCGTCACGTCCTTGATTGTTCCCAGCATTTTGGTCACAACGAAGGTTTTTGTCAGGGTCGCCCCGTCGGGGATGGCCCCAATGGCATTCACCGGGACTTCATTTTTCCAAACCGGAGAATCCGGAAACTGGTTGCGCAAGGCGGAAAAAATCAACTCCCTCCCCGCCGCGTGGTTGGCGACATACCCAGCGAAGGTCGTATCATCACTGGAGACAAGCACCCCCGAGTGAGCCCACACACCGTTGATCCACCCCCACAAGGGACCTCCACTATTTCCACCATAGGAAGTCACTCCTGAGATCCAAAGGTAAGGCCCAAATCGAACACTCCCTTTGTTGGTGAAAGGAACAGTTTCATGCATCCGATATTCCCCTGAGTCACCTGGATTATACTGATCACTTGGATACCCCGAGATCATTTTCCAAATCGGTTTTCTCCTAGTGCTATTTGCCAGCAAAAAGGAGCTGCTATCTTCCATCAGGGGCGCAAAGTAGCCGTTGGCAGTGTTGGACGCGGCATGGTAATGGATCACGTAATCTTTGGAAAGAGTGGCTTTGTCATTAGAACCATATTGATCAGCATAAGTTCCATATCCCGAAAAATAATAATATCCGCTCAGCGTCAACCCGTTTTCTCCCAAATCTTTCGGCTTACCATCCCGGTTCCACATGTGAAACCAACGAGTCGTGCCGGCCGACAACCAACCGACCCCAGGTTCGTAATTCAGATGGGCGCAACCAATCACCATCCGGGGGTGGCCTGCGACGGCGCCGGAGGCAAAATACGTCGATCCTAGATAGTCGACCTCGATCCCACCTGTGTAGTACAAAGGATAGTAAGTTTCGTCCCCAGCAGGCACAACTTCGGGCACAATGACGGCCCAACTGGCGCAACAACCCAGTCCAAGAATAATGCCAGTTAATCTTATAAAACTGACAAACATTCTAGTTACCATAGCCCATGTCTTGCCAGAAGCGAGAAATTTGGGCTCTGCTTATAAATCAATAAGCCCGAACGATTTGTCTCAGTTTCTGCACGGCGTTTCTCCAGCGATCGGGCTGTTTTTGGACCCAGACGGAGCTGCTCTGACTTTCCAGCCAGACTAGGGCCGCACGATCGGATTCAATGACATCACGCGACGATTGAAGCTGAGGCTGACCCGATAGCCCTGGCCCCACACTAAAATTGTGGCACGGAAATTGATCGAAAAATAACTCGGCCTCCTGGCTGGTAGGATCCAGCCCATTCACATAGGCAACCAAAAGACGTTGTTGCCCTACATCGTTGAGGTTAGCCCGGGCAAAGATCTGCGATCTCTGGTACACGCCCCTTCCCTTTCCTAATAGAGACGGGTCCGCGATCAACGCCTCCATGACTACCACCGGCTGCCGCACCGCCACCCGCTCCAAAGCCAGATCCACCGCCCCCACTCGCTCCACCACATTTTCGGGGTCAGCCAGCCATTCAGTCGAAGCTTTAAGAAATTCCGGCGTCACCTCTGGAATCCGACTCGCAAAATCCAAGCTCTCCAACCATGCCGGGTCGGGCCGATTCGACCAGTCCACCTTCCTCAGCAAACCAAGCCAGGCCTGCGTTAATTCCGGCGTCGCCTTCTCCGCCCCTCCGTAGTTCCACAGAATCTGTAGCGAAACCGCATACTCCACCGTGGAAGACTTGGCCGGAATCACTGTCTCCAGCGCATACCGACTCGCCAGCTCCGGATCGATCTTCCCCAACAGATCCAAAAGGAACGCCCGCAGAGTCGGCCACTCATCCAATCCTGCCTCTCCCACTACGAAGCCCAGGCTTGTCGACAGGTCCTCCCCTGTGCGAAGGAACTCCAGCAGCACTGCCGCCGCTGCATCGGGATTTGAGGCAAAAGCTTTTTGCATGAACTCCCGCAACAGTCGCAGGACCATTTCTCGGTCTGGCTTCTGTGCCAATCGGCTTTTGAGTGTTTGCAGTTCCGCTTTTAAGACCGGATCCGGAGCATGCAGGACTACTTTGTCCTCCTCCTTCCCCAGATCTTTTGGTGGATCCTTGGGAAGCGATGCGGTCCCATGCTTCGAGGCCTGATTCTTTTCATCTACAGATTGGGGTGCCCCTTCCTCCTTCTGCCAAACATGAAAAACAGCCAGTCCCAAAAGAAGAAGTAGTAACCCGGCTCCAAAGTAGATAGCGCTCCTCTTCATCTACTCATTCTCCAGCCTACATGGATACTGGGCAAGTCATTGGGCCGAAGAGAACATGCACCTCAATCAACCTCTTTATTTCTTACCCTTTAAATCTCTCATTTTCCCGCTATTGGCCATGGCGGCCGCCAATTTTGAGAGCTGGGGGGAAGTTGTTTCCTGAGCAATTTTTTCAAGCCCACTCCTACTACCCGCAGTCCGGGCCATCGCCAAAGCCTGCAAGGCAGCCCGTTGCTCCCCCGGATCAGGATTTTTCAGAGCCTCATCAACCAGTCTCGGAACCGCCTCGGTATCAAATCTCCTGCGATCCTCCTGATTATCCGTCCGCCCCACAGTCATTCCCCAGGCACGCTCCGCCCGCAAACGAGCCGCTGGATCGGGCTCATTTGCGACGACAGCGGCCATTTGCGCTGGGGTGATATCCAGCTGATGCCCCGCCGCCTCATACGCCTTTTGGCGAAGCGAAGCATCGTTTTCGTGGGCAGAAAGGCTGATTAGTTGACTCCCCAAGCGGGCCTCCGGTCGGCAGGCGAGGGCATCGTAAGCCCCTCCCCGGAGTGCCTCATCCTTGCTGCCAAGAAACGGCGTGAGCAAAGAAAGTGGAGCCTCCTGGTGGAAGCCAAGGTTGGAGAGCACCAATGCCTTCGCCTCAGAATCTAAACTGGAACTCTGAAGCAAAGTCGGAAAGAAATTCGCCGTTTGCGCATAAGGCCGACTGGCCAAGGTATCAAGTAGACAGCGCTTTAAATCCCCTTCCGGAACGGATTGCCACTTTTCCCTCAACCACGCCGTGATAGTGGGATCCTCCATTTCTCCCAGACTCAATGTCGCCTGAGCAGCATCCTCCAGAACGGCATCGGGACGAATCGTCTGTTTGAGAATCGCCTGAGCCTCCAACGACTCCGTAACCCCTAACGCTCGCAACACTGCTGCGCGGATCTGCCAGTCGGGATTGCTCAGGAGAGCCTGCAGGTAAGGGACCGCGGAGGCCCCATGTTGGTGGCCAAAGCGGGCCAACTCCTCAAAGTACTTTCCTAACGCCAACCCCTGACCTCCTGCCAATTTCTGAATTCGCTTCCACTCATCCTCCAGGCCTGGCTGCCTGCGAAGCTCTTCTGGCTCCGCGAGCTTCGTTAGGACGGGATCCTCTACCGAGCCGGCCTGCACAGGTCGCTGGGGGGCAAAAAGGCGAAAAAAATGAAGCAGAGCAAAAAAAAGCAGCGCCCCAAAGAGAAGGCCAAGTGACCGAATCCTAAACAAGCGAAGTCGAGTTAGAATTTTCTGGTTTGCGCCGCGGCGCTCACGGAATTCTTAGTATCGACAAAAGCTGGGACCGCATTGTGCTTCACGCTAATTTTTACTTTCTTGTCGGTTCCTGCCCCGGCCGCACTCCATGAAAAAATGCCGTTCCTGACTGTTCCCTTGACCGTTTGAACCACGGTTTCCACAGGATCCGAGTCAGGCCCAATTTGGATCGTACCAGTCCCTGAAACTTTATTTCCTATCGTGGTCAAATTCCAACTCCCTTCCCAATCCCCCCAATCGGCGGTAGCCACATCGATCGATTGGGTGAAGGCGACATTTTTGTAATTACAATTCTTGATCGTCCGGCCACCAACTTGACCGCGCACATAGCCGCTCATTTCGCCGGAAAGAAAATATGGGTTGGACTTCACCAGTTCCATGTTTCCCTTGGAAAGAATTTGACCGGTTTCACATTCATAGCCTTCCATCAAAAGACGCCCGCCTGGCTTCTTTCCGCAAAGGTGAGTGAAGGCCACCTTGATGAGCCTGCCATAGCTTGAAATCTTGTAAGTGGAAGAGGCCAGAAGTTCCGCATCCCAATCCCAGCTGGTCACATGGTAATCCCCCAAAGCTATTACGTTGGGGGAGGCCGCATCATCCATGGAGAAAATAAAAGAGCCATCCACCCTGATATCTCCATCCACCCAGAAGACGGTGTCAGCTTGCCCATTCAGAACATATATCGGCGCCGATCCGGCATCACCCGAAATTTCCACCTCCAAAGCCAACGCCCCTTGGCAGAAGAGGGCAATTGCAAAAAGCGAGAGTTTCAAGACCTGAAGTAAGTTTGTGTTCATGCTATTTTTATAGTCAGACAAGTGATTTCAGTCAATGAGAAACTTATCTTTTTTGTATTTTTAGTCTATTCATTTTTTGCCCATCTAGATTGGTTCGTTTATCACTAGACATGCTCTGGTAGTGAACTACTTGTAGCGGGCTCAATAATGGAAAGCCGCTACTAATCATCTCAGGCGCCCAACCAAAGTTTTCGCCGCCTTAGCAAAAAAAATTATACTAAAAACCCGTCGTATAGTCGGCCGAAACAAAGATCTAAGGCAGTTTTGGATGTTCGACTAGGCCGTTGGACGGGACTATAAAGTACTCCGTGAATCAACTGCGCCGGGTCTTGGCCTTTGGCCTCCCCTTTTTACGTCCATATCGAACCCGCTTCTTAGCAGCAGTTGGGTTGGCCCTCTTTTTCGGAGTCAGCAATGGTGCCTTCGTTCTTGCGACGAAAACTTTGTTTGAAAGATTAAGCCCCTCTCCTGTCGTGGTAGGCCAAGTCGATCCCCAGTCTCTGGCTACACGTTTTTCTCACGAATTTGCCGAAATCATGGAAAAAGTTCTCCCCCGCTCAGGACAGCGCATCAC
>Ga0247840_10009081_pt1 | contig 13015 bp, 17 predicted proteins | sample LaCruzMarch2015__FD_192404 | JGI IMG/M metagenome (GOLD analysis project Ga0247840, IMG submission 192404) | Freshwater microbial communities from meromictic Lake La Cruz, Castile-La Mancha, Spain - LaCruzMarch2015_17m | ecosystem: Environmental > Aquatic > Freshwater > Lake | place: Spain...
GCCATCTTTAAGAATGTAAACTTATTTAGGCTTGGTAATTATTTAGAAACTTACAAACCAAAATCAAAGTTTATAAAATTTTTAGAAACATTTGTTTTTTTTATTTTCTATAGCTTAATAGGATTTGCTTTTACTTGGGTATATTTTAATAAACCAGAGTACGTTTTATATTTACAAGATCAGTTTTGGAAAATTTATTATATCTCTACTACATTTGTTTTAACCATATTTTATAATGTAACTTTTTATTTTCAAAATACAGTAATTCCTTTTTTTAACTCATTAATGGCTTCATAATATTTCATGACAGTTGACTTTAATTTCTAATAGTAGGAACATTTATGTATAGGATTTTTAATCCATGCGTAGTAAAAAAATTTTAGAAAGTTTTAAATTATGAAATCTAAACTGTCCACAAGTATCAAAGGTTTTACTCTTATTGAATTATTAGTAGTAATAGGAATACTAACAATATTACTTGCTATTGTACTTGTAGCTATAAATCCATCAAGACAGTTTGCTCAAGCTAATAACACTCAAAGAAGAAGTGATGTTAATGCAATTTTAAATGCCGTACATCAATATGCCGCAGACAATAAAGGTACATTACCTACTGGTATAACCACAGCTCCTGCTTTAATAAGTGGTACAGGTCTTTGTAATGCTTTAGTACCTACATATTTAGCCCAATTACCAGTTGATCCTACAGCAGGAACATGGACATCCTGTAGTTCATATACCGCCGGATATAATATCTCAGTTAGTGCTACAGCTAATAGAGTAACTGTTGCCGCACCTAATGCACAAGACAGTGTAACAATTTCTGTAACAAGATAAGGTATTAATTTATGACTATTGAAATTATAAAATCAAAACAAAAAAATAATACAAAAGGATTTACACTTATTGAACTTTTGGTAGTAATTGGAATATTAACAATATTATTATCCATTGTTTTGGTAGCCATAAACCCAGCCAGACAGTTTTCACAAGCAAACGATACTCAAAGAAGAAGTGATGTTAGTGCCTTATTAAATGCTATTCATCAATATTCCGCAGATAATAAAGGTGCATTACCAGCAGGTATTGGCGCTACAGCCCTTAATATTGGTTCTACAGGTGTAAATCTTTGTGCTACGTTAGTCCCTACTTATTTAGCCCAGTTACCAGTTGACCCAACCACAGGTATTGGCACTACAAATTGTGCTACATACCATTCAACAGGTTATACAGTATTAAAAAGTGGAGCATCTAATAGATTAACTGTTTCAGCACCTAGCGCAGAAGCGGCAACAATTTCTGTTACGAGATAAAATTATGAAAAAAATAAACCCTCTTAATGAAACTAATATTTACAATAATAAAATAAGTATATATAAGTTAAACCAAGAGGGTTTTACTCTCGTAGAACTCTTAACTGTGTTAGGAATATTAGTATTATTGCTAACTATAGTTTTAGTTGCAGTGAACCCTTCAAAACATTTTACAGAAACTAATAATGTTAAGAGATCAAATGATGTCATAACATTATTAAACGCCATACAACAATACTCTATTGATAATGATGGTAATTTACCTTCAGGTATTACAACTAGCTCTCAAAACATATCTTCTAGTAATCTAGATATTTGTGACCTTGTAGTTAGTAAGTATATTGCGGCAATGCCTTTTGATCCAGAGACCGGTTTTTACTCTAATTGTGGAAATTACGATACTCAGTACACTCTAAAGAAAGGTGATAATAATAGAATCATCATTGAAGCTCCTGACGCACAAGATGGTGCTGTAATAAAAGTAACTAGATAAATAATCTAGTTGCTTCAGTAAAAGTAACTAGATAAATAATATTTATTATGCTTTACTTTTTAGCTGTTCTTTTAATTCAACCATTTTTAATTCTCTATCTACTAATAGTTTGTTCATGCTAGTAAGAGTGTCAACTTTTTCTTTTAAAGCATCTTCAAAGGCCTTTTTATCGCTTACATCTATTAATGATCCTACCATTCTGACCCTCTTGTTGTTTTTATCAAAATGACTTACTCCATTTGCAGAAAACCATTTATACTCCCCACTTTTTGTTAATACACGATACTCAATTTTATAAGGTACCCCTTCTTTTTCATTTTTTATTAGCGCTTCTTGTATCCTGCTAACATCTTCTGGATGTACCATGGAAATAAACTTATCAAAATTGAAATCAGGTAATTCCTTTTTTTTATACCCAAGTAACGAATAAGATTTATCTGACCAAACAATTGTCTTAGTGGGGACATCCCATTCCCATATACCTGCATCTACAGAGTCAAGTACATCTTTGTATATTTCTTGTGACTTTAATACTTCTTTGGCTAAATTCGCTTCTGTTGATATTTTTCTGTTCAAAAGTTCAATTTGAGCAGTATCCTCAGATTTTAAATCAAGAAATTCCCAAATTTTAGTAGGTTTTATACGTTTGTCTTCTGAAAACCCCGAAAATTTAAAATACCAGGATAAAAATCCTCCCATTGTTACTGCTAAAATTGCTCTAACAATAAGATCGGATTTTATAATATTTATATATTCTGGGTTTCCGTAAAAAAATCCTGTGACAAAAATAAATGTATCTATGGCCCCAACCATGAATATTAATGTTGTTAGTGAGATTACTAAAGGTAATTTTTTAATTTTATTAAGTAGCTCCCAACCCAAAGCTACAGTTATTATGTCAATTGTAAGTGCTAAAACAGACCAGAAATATATTTTATACATCGTTGTAGACAAAGGAATAAACACATTTTTTGTATCTAGAGAAGCACTGACAATAATAGTAAATAATGTCAGAGCGGAAATACCAATTATTACCTCTAAGGCTTTTCTAGTGGCTTGAATGCCGTCTGATAGATATAAAATAATAATAGCAAGCAATACTGGAGTAAAGTACATAGTTGATGAAACTAAGAAGTATAGATTATTAAATACTACGTTTATATTTAATAAACCTAGTAAATTCATGAACATACTTAAACCTGTTATAAAGGCATAAAGAGGAATTATTGTAATCTTTCTTCTATTCCAGTGAAAAAATGCAACAGTAACCCATAAAACAAATGTAACAACGGACATAATTATAAAGTTAGCGGGAAGGGCATTAAGTATATTCATATCTAAATGTTACACTTTTTTTTGTGCTGTAGTAAACTTTTCGTGAAAAATATTTTCTTTTGGTACAAAATTATTTTCTAGGGCTTCTGATACTTCTGTTACCATGTAAGGATTTCCACATATAAAGTATTGAGTAGATGCTATATCGAAATCTTTAATATTAAAAGCATCTGTTACACGTCCTTTAATACAATTTGTATCTAATTCTTTAGGTAGTTCTTGAGAAAAACAAATTTTGTAATCAAATGATTTAAGCTTATTTTTGAGGTCTCTTATCTGGTCTAATTTAAACAGTTCTTTACTATCTCTTATTCCAAAATATAGTTTAATGTTCGCGTCTGATTGAGTGTTAGCTAAGTAATCTATCATGGATAATATTGGGGCAACTCCGGTACCAGTTGCTAGGAAGACTAAAGTCTCTTTTAAATTTTCAGGTAGTACAAAACGACCAGAAGGTCCAATAAATTCTACAGTATCCCCTACTTTCAAATTTTTCAAAAAGTTTGATCCTATGCCTTCATGGGCTACTGCCACAATTAATCCAACTTGAGTCTTGGATAAAGAAGATGAGCTAATGGAATAAGATCTAAAGGTTCCGTTACCACAATTAATAGAAATAAACTGACCTGGAATGAATTCTAAAGTATTAGGTTCTATTACTTCAAATAGTACTTCAAGGTCAATTTTGTTTAAAAAATTTGTACTTGCAACCTTAGAGATGTACTTTTGAGGTAAACTAAATTTTATTGTCATTCTTTATTTCCTGGGCTACTACAACTTTTGGCAAAAAAAACTTTTTTCCAAAAATTCTAAGTAAAATTAAACTAAATACTAATACACCAGATATTGCATAAATTGCAATCATCCAAACTTGTTTTGAATCACTCCCAGTTAAAACACCATGTACAAAAAATAATATGTAAAATAAAAAACTAAGATAATGTAATTTTCTCCAAATTTTTACTGATACAAATTTTTTTCTAAATTGAGAAGTTAAAATCAACATCAAAGCCAGGTAAAAGGCAATTACTCCAAGTGCAATAGGTATATTGATATTTATATCCAAAGCTGCTGTAAATTCTCTATTAAATAAAAATGGTACCAATGCTTCAGAAATTTGTAATTGAAAATAATCATCAAATATAAATGCACCTATATGTAGTATTAAAAACGAAAAAGCTATAAAAGTTGCTGTAAATTGATGTGAATCTAAAACTCCTGGGACACCAAAAGCTTTTACTTTAAGTAACACCTTTGAAGTCATCAAAAGTCCTAAGCAGATTACATACGTAAACATACTAAATGAGGCTATTCCTGCAATACGGCCTAGGTACCACATAGTTGGTGTTTTTTTTAAATAATCTATTGTTAAATTTATTTTATTAGACGAAGCATTTAAAGGATCAGTCTTGTCTAGTATCTCTTGAGAGTCTATAACACCATCTTGATCGGTATCACTGACATAGGGGTTTGTTTTATATTTTTCAAGTTCAGCTTTATCTGTTACACCATCTAAATCGCTGTCTTTTTGTAGTGTGGAAACTTTTACAGGGTCTTTTGAAGGTTGTGTATCTGCAGCAAACGATGGTTTTGAAGCTGTTGTTATAGCTAAGAATAAAATTGATAAAATTATTAATATTTTTTTATGGTTTCCACACATATTTTGTTGCACTTTCTGTGATGTATATTTCTCTACTTTTTGAGATCAATACAGCACTAATACTATTAATATTACAATACTTTACACCTTCTGGCATCCCTAAAATCATAAGAACCTTAGCAGTTATATCACAAAATATGGTGTCTGTACCAATAACAGTGGCACTTATTAAATCTGTATTTATAGATCTATTTGTTCTAGGGTCTATTATATGGTTTTTTGTAATTCCATTTTTTAACCAATTTCTTTTATTTACCCCAGAAGTTGCTACTGCGTGATTTGAAAGAAGTAATGTAGGAAGTTCTAATTCAGTTTTTCCCTGCTCAAATGGATTTGAAACTTCAATTGCCCAATAATCGTATCCTTGGTTAATATCCTTTCCTTGAACATATAAATCTCCTCCCAAACTAATACAAAAATCTGGATATTTTGATTTCAATATTTCTACAATTTTATCTACGAGGTATCCTTTTCCAATACCCCCTAAGTCAATTTTTAATTCTCGTGGTTTTAATATCCTGTTATTTGGTATAAATTTCACAAGGTCAAAATTTGATCTTTTATCTAAGTTTTTACATAAAGTACTATTTGGATCGTAATAATTATTATCTTTACTTAAAATATAACCTTCTGATATCAATGCGTTGTATATTGTAGGGTCAAACAGTTTATTTGTCTTTTTATAATAGTTTTTGGCTGTTGTTAAAATATCTAGTAATTCATCAGTAACTGTAAGGTCTACTGAATTATTTAATACATCTAATTCATTGTTTGGGATAAATCTACTAAACTTTTTTTCGAAGTCATTTATTAAAGCGACAACTAAATTTAAATCATCAGTTACATCTTGTTGATTAGAGGAAATGAAAATATACACCTCAGTAGAAAGTGCTTTAAATGATTTTTGAGTTGTTTTTACGCTCATTTCAGAATGATATTTTCAAGATCGTCTGTAATACCGTTGTTATTTGCATCTAAATAGTCGATGTACGAAAAGTCATCTTCTCCAGGGTATTTATCCCAGGCATTTGCTACACTATCTAAATCATCATCTGTAAATAATTTGTATTCTGAAATAGTAGGATTTGGATCTATTGCATCAACTAAACCATCTCCATCAGTATCGGTTCTGTATTCAAGTGCTACAACAGGTACGTATTTTACAATGGGTTTTTCGGCCGGAACTGTTACAGTTTCATAAGTGTATTCTTCTTGTGAATTGTTATTTCTTTCCTCATCGTCGTCCTCATCCTCATCATCTTCCTCGTCTTCATCTTCACTTTCATCCTCCTCCTCATCGTCGTCTTCTGCAAAGACCTTTGAGATACTAGAATTAGCTAGTAGATTTGTATTTTTGTATACCATTTTAATGGTAATAAATAATCCTAAGAAGGCTATAAGTGTTAATAATAATAATTTTTTATTCATATATTATGATGATTGCGTACTAGTACTTTTTGGTTTTGTTACTTTAACTTGTGTAGTTGTAGTTGGTGTGTAACTTTGTGCTACAACTTTAGTATTATTTTTAATAAGCGAGGCCTGAGACGCTAGTAAATTGTCGTATTGTGCTTTAGTTTCTTGCATCTTTTTAAAGTTATCCGCCTTTATTTGATTTATCTCTTGTTTATAAGTAACTTTATATTCCTCTAATGATTTATATTGTTGTAGATATTGAGCTTCTAATGCAATTACTTTATTTTGGCGTTTTATATTTTCTTCTTTAACAATAAAAAAACCAGCAGTACCTAAAATACCGATTCCAAACATTGTAGAAATTATACGACGAGTAATAATGTTCATGCTGTAACTTCGTTATCGTTCTCGTCTACTAATTTTATAGCTTGAGTTGGGCATGATTTTGCAGCGTCAATTAATTCTTGATCTGTATGATCTAGTGCTGTTGTTTTTACTACTGCAATTCCATCGGAATTTAATTCAAATGCTTGAGGGGCTAATGCAATACAAGTTGCAGCACCTATACAAGCGTCTTTATCTACTATTATTTTTTTAATTTTTGTTGCCATATTTAATATAGTACCATATCTTAAATTTACTTGCTAATTCAGCTCTCAGCGTGATCTACCTCGGGGTAATTTGCTCTTACTAGTTCCCAAAATCTATCAGCCAAATTTGTAGAAAAACTTGCAAATTTTGCATTTTCAGTTTTAGAACATAGTCTATCTTCCGTACGTCTAATTACGCGTACAACTTTGCGTTGTATTTCTCTAAATTCTTCTGAATTTAAATTTGAACTTTTTTCTTTTAGTTCATCAAATAAATTTTTATTAATTTCGATCATTTCGTTATATTGTTTTTCAAATTTTGGAGTTGTCATGTTAATTATTTTAAACCACAGTAATGATTTATGTAAATGCACAAGTATTAAAAAAAGTGTATTCTATATTTAATATGACTATTAAGCAAAAAAGTATACTAGCTGCAATTTTCGTTTTAGTAGTATCTATATTAAGCATCGTTAGATTTATTGTTCCCCTTCAAAGAACTTTAATGGAAGAATTAGTTGTAAATACTACAAATTCTTTTGTACAAAAACAACTTGATTTTTTAGTATCTATGATAAATTCCAGAATTGAATACGTTGTAGCACATACATATATGCTTGCAGATGACCCTTTAATTGCAAAATCAAATGAAGAATTTGATAAAATGTCACAGGTCGATATTCAAGAAAAATTAGATTACGGAGATTCCATTTGGGAAAATCCAGAAGAATCAATGGTAAGTGATGTTTTAAATAATCCATTATCTGAAACTTTGAAAATGCATTTTAATGCTATGGGTTTTTATAAACAAAAATATGGTCATGAGATCTTTACAGAGGTTTTTATTACTAATAAATATGGAGCAACACTTGCAACTACAAATAAAACGTCCGATTACAATCAAGCCGATGAAGAATGGTGGATTAATGCAAAACAAAAAGATATTTATATTGAAAATATTGTTTATGATGAAAGCTCCAAGACATATTCGATTGTTGTGGGTAGTTCCTTAAAGGACACCAACGGGAATTTTGTAGGTGCTGTTAAGGCTGTTTTAACCGTTGAAGATATAATTGATCTGGCTGTTATGTATAACAAGCCTACTGATACCTATCAAAATATAGATTTGTTACTCTTAACTAAAAATCTACAAATTATATATCCTCAAGAAAAATCTTCTGATCCCTATATACAATATTTTGTTACAAAATACGGATCTACCTTTGAAAAAGATACTATTTTAAAGAATGAATTAATTAAAGATACGTGTCTAAATGATCCTGAAAAAAATTGTATCTTTAACTATGCCACTATGGCAGAAGTTAATAATTTAAAATGGATACTAGTTATATCTAGGTATGAAGACGTAACTAACATAGCAATAAATAAAGCTAAAAATATTTCATTTGTAACTTTTTCAATTTTAAGCTTAGGTACTATAATCTTATTTTCTTTTTTGATGCTATCTATTACTAAACAATTATTTAAAATTACAGATACCATTAATAAAGTTTCTTCAGGAGACTTTACCGCAAAAGTTGAAATATCTACTAAAGATGAATTAGGTATGGTAGCAACAAAATTTAATAATATGCTAGATATTATTACCAAGTCGAAAATATTTGAAGAAACAATTTTACAGCATATTGAATACGCAATTATTATTATCAACATGGATAGAAAAATCTTATTTATAAATAATGCTGCTATAAAATTACTTCAATTTTCACAAGATACTAATGAAATTTTAAATACAAACTATGATGATTTAATAGAATTTTATAAAGAAAGTGATGGAAAAATTAACAACACTTTTATTGAGAATACTCTGTCTGGAAAATCCAAAATGGAAGCTGTAAATATTGAATTATTAACAAAAAAGAACAAGAAGGTCCCCGTTGAATGTACAGCTTCAACAATAAGAGATAAACAAAATAATCCTTTAGGTAGTGTAATAATAATTAGAGACATTACAGAATATAGACGTATAGGTAGAGCTAAAAGCGAATTTGTCTCTATTGCATCCCATCAATTACGTACTCCGTTAGCCTCAATTAGATGGTACGCAGAAGCTTTAAGCAAAGGTATGGGTAAAATTGATAAACCTACAAAATCACAAAAAGAATATTTGCAAGTAATTTATGACAGTACTTTGAGGATTATCAATTTAGTTAATTCCTTATTAAATGTATCTCGATTAGAAGTAGGAACATTTAAAATATCCCCAGAAGAAATATTATTACATAAGGTTATGTCAGAAATGATACAAAGTTTAGCCCCTAAAATTAAAGAAAAAAAGCTTAAGATTATTACAGAATGTGACCCTAAAGTACCTCCTGTAATGCTTGATAAAGATATTATGGGAATAATATTTCAAAATATTTTAACTAACGCAGTAAAATATACATTAAAGGGCGGTACAATAACGATTAAGGGACAATATATTGTAGGAGATGTTTTATTAAAAAAATTAGTAAATTATAAAGGTAATACAGGGATTTTAATTAGTATTACAGATACAGGTCTTGGTATACCTGAAGGTCAGCAAAAAGATATATTTACAAAACTATTTAGAGCGGATAATATCAAAAAGGTAGCTGAAAGTGGTACAGGACTTGGCTTATATACAACTAAGCTGATTATGGATAATATAGGGGGAGCTGTTTGGTTTGATTCAGAAGAAAATAAAGGAAGTACCTTTTATTTATTACTTCCAGAAACAGGTATGGAAAAAAAGGATAGTAGTAAAAAATTAGAATTTAGTGAATAATAGATTTATGGCGTATATATTAATTGTTGAAGACAAAATATTTTTATCTAACATAATGAGAGTTAGATTAGAAGATGAAGGTTATAGAGTTAAGTTAGCTTCTGACGGAAAAGAAGCTTTAAAACTATTAGAAGAGGGCATTCCTGATGTTGTACTTTTGGACTTGATAATGCCAAACATGAATGGATTTGACTTTTTAGCACAGATGAAAGAAAACGTACTATATAAAGATATTCCTGTAATAGTTACTACAAATTTAAATCAAAATGAAGATATGATAAGAGTAAAAGCAATGGGGGTAACAGAATACATTGTAAAAAGTGATATCACAATGGATGAATTAGAGGATAAAGTTACTAAAATAGTTAAGAAAAATACCAACTCACATAACTAACGAGCTTACTTTTTTAACAATTTCTTCTAGAGAAACATTTGCTTTTATCATATAAGAAATAATACCCTTTTTATATGTTCTCATTTGTGAGCTAAAATCACTTAAATTAGTTAGTACTAAAACAGGAGCTGGTTCAGCTTTTTTAAGTAAATAATCATCTAAAAATGAAAAGCCATCTTTAACGGGCATTAATAAATCTAATAATAGAACATCAAACTCAGTTTCTGTGTTTAAAGCTTTAGTTAAAGCTTCTTCTCCGTTAAATGCTTGTGAAACTTGAAAGCCAGCACCTTGCAATGCTTGTTTTAAAGCTTCATTTAATGTAACTTCATCTTCAATTATTAATATTTTTTTCATGTATTAAATATAGCACTATTTGATTATTTTGATAAATTATAGATTTTTGGAGGTAAGGATGTTGGGCGGGTATCGATAAAATCGATACCCGCCCTTAACTTTATGGCAGTAAAAATGGTCTCCAGTATCCCTGTAAAAACTGGATGTATGAACGCTCACTTATCCAGGTAATGGCCATTTCTTTTTCATATAACCCTTTTAGAATTTTATAGTAGGTCCAGGATCCTACCATTTTATACTCTAATACCTTTGTAACTGGGCATTTTGGATATTCAGCTCTGTAATACCTATCAACAATAAAAGTAGTGCCTTCTTTTTTAACTTCTATTATTGTATAGGTATACATCGAGTCATTAAATTTATATCCCATCGTTACTTTGTAAGGGCTATATTTTAATGTTTGATATATCCAAAAGTATTCCTTATCCTTTGAACTCTCCTCTGTATCAAATTCTAAGATGCTTGTTTCTGCAGGGTTCTTTATGGAAACTTTCTTAATTTTTATGTACATTTTCTCTCCTTATGTATATAGTTTTTAGAATTATATGCTATATATGAATACATTGCACCTAGGTTGTTTATTTACTAGTCTTATAGTATAGTGACGACACAAATCAGGTTACATTGCTATACATACAAGGAGAGAAATAATGGCAAAAACTGTTTGGTCAGACGAAGCTGTGTACGTAACAAAGAATGTCCCTGGAAATACCTCAGTTAGTTTGTTTACAGGGTTGTCGAGGCAGGTTCCCCTTAAAGATTTAAAGAAGGAGGCACCAGAAGCTTATCATGCAGTAGAAGCAATTTCAAAAGATCATTCTTTTAAAGCTGCTAAATCGGTTTTGATAAGAGAAAATGGGTCTGGGCTTTTACCTACAGTATTAGCCAAAGTATGTTCTTCAAAAGTTTTTAAAATCTCTGTTTGGACTGCAGATGTTCTTCCAGCAATACAAAAAAACCTGGAAGTAAATCATTTAGAAAGAGTAGTTAGCCTTTCAATTGATGGGTTAGACGTTGGGTATAGAGCAAATGTTGCAATTTTGGTACATGAGAATTATCAAAGTTGCGATACTATCCTTTACGAAATTTCTATGCTCTTGCAAAAATGTGCAGATGTCCTTTTTGTGGTATCACATAAAAACAAAGGTATAGAGACGATACTTGAGAAATTAAAAGCAACCAATGAAGTACAGATTGATAGCGTACAGCAAGGTATGGGTGGTGCCAGAGTTATAAAATTAAGTAAACTCGGTACACTTTCACCTAACCTAAATTTAGGAAGTTTTTCCCAATTTGTAGCAAGAGGAGTTAAAGTTGCATTTGATACTGGAATGTCCCTTTTTTCATCTGAACATATTGATGAGGGATCCAGGTTACTAATAAAGTATGTTGTAGGATCTACTCCTAAATCCAGTGAGTTAACAATATACGATATGGGATGTGGATACGGAGCTTTGGGTATTTCTTTAGCTAAGGCATTGGGAGCTCAAGTTATTATGAGTGATGTAAACTCTCGGGCTGTAGCAGTCACCGAGAGAAATATTAAAAACCAAGGACTCGAAAAAAGAGCAAAGGTATTACTTTCTGATGGTGCTGATGGCATCACTGGTGAATATGATTTGGTGGTATCAAATCCCCCACTTCATATTCCAAAATCAAACCTGGTAAGAGTAATACGCAGTGGCCGTAATAAAGCAAGAAAGGGAGGAAGATTTGTAATTGTAGTAGAAGATTCAAGAGCTTCTGAAATTAGGGAGCTCTTGGAACCATTTTTTTATTTAAAGGTGGTTAAAAAAACCAAGAATCATGTTATTTTAGAAAATAAGAAATAACAATAGAGGCGGATTAGCTGTATAACAGCTAATCCGCCCTTTTGTACTTACGAACCATATACATATATCAAATGTAAAACCATCAAAATAATGGTAACCATAACTAGTATTAAACCTCTAAAACCAAATTTTACTTCTGTTAAAAAAGTTCTAGTTTTATATAAACCAAAACCCCTTGTTTCCAAGGCTAATGAAGTATCATCGGCTTGACGAAGTTCTGTACCAATTAAAGCTATCAAAATTATTGTAATTCTCCTACGTAAATCATTTAATCCTGATATTTTTTTTACTCCTCTTAACTTAGACATATCTTGGATATTTTGAAGATCCTTTTCAAATACAGGCAAAAATCTAAGAGCTAAATAAAAAATATGGGCGATTTTATAGCTCATCCCTGTATTAATTAAAGATACTTCAAACTCTTGGGGACTGGTTGTAGTAGAAAAGGCTATTGTACTAGCCACTAATCCAAAAGTTCTAAGTCCAATAGCGAGTCCTAGCTGCATACCAAAAAAGGAGAGATGTAAAAAGCCAATATTTATTCCTTCTCCTGGCCTAATTATGCCTTGGTATAAAACTAAGATCCAGCTAGCAAAAAATATTAGTAAAGAAATTTTTAGAAACTTTACAATATTTAACCTAGCTCCTACTGCACAAAAGGCACAAATTATTGTTACAACTGTAATTACAGCAATAACCTCCCTAAGTGCATACAGCCATAATGCGAGCAAAAATACCCATATAAATTTGCTCATGGGGTCAATTGAGTGAAAAAATGTACGTTTCTTGTTATAGGCAATATTCATAATAATCCTCCGTAAAGCCTATATATCGGTATAACTCTTTGGATAAATT
>Ga0247840_10009083_pt1 | contig 13009 bp, 10 predicted proteins | sample LaCruzMarch2015__FD_192404 | JGI IMG/M metagenome (GOLD analysis project Ga0247840, IMG submission 192404) | Freshwater microbial communities from meromictic Lake La Cruz, Castile-La Mancha, Spain - LaCruzMarch2015_17m | ecosystem: Environmental > Aquatic > Freshwater > Lake | place: Spain...
TAGACAAGTGTTAACACCATTTAATAAAAGTAGACAAGCTCAATATCGGTATAATCAGTGGATGTTCACATTCGCTAAAATTCAAATAGGGCAAACATGGCTGCGTTCAAAGGCACAGTAAAAGCAAATAAAAAATAAGTTGTCATCACGACTTTTGTTATACTTTCGCCTTTCTTTTGAAACTTTCCTGAAAAATTATTATGGCAGCTCAATACATTTATTCAATGAACCGCGTGGGCAAAATCGTCCCGCCTAAAAAATACATTCTGAAAGACATTTGGTTGTCTTTTTATCCAGGCGCGAAAATCGGCGTGTTGGGTTTAAACGGCTCGGGTAAATCGACCTTACTCAAAATTATGGCGGGTTTAGACAAAGACATTGAAGGCGAAGCGATTCCGCTCAAAGGCATTAAAATCGGTTATTTGTCGCAAGAACCGCAACTCGATCCAACAAAAAATGTGCGTGGCAATATCGAAGAAGCCGTTGTTGAAATCAAAGAAGCGTTAGCGCAACTCGACCAAGTCTATTTGGATTACGCGGCGGAAGATGCCGATTTTGACAAACTCGCCGCAGACCAAGCGCGTTTAGAAGATATTATCAACGCTTGCGACGGACACAATTTAGATCGCAAATTAGAAGTCGCTGCCGATGCGTTACGATTGCCCGAATGGGACGCGGATGTGACCACATTATCAGGCGGTGAAAAACGCCGCGTCGCGCTTTGCCGTTTGTTATTGTCGAATCCTGATATGTTGTTGCTTGACGAACCGACTAACCATTTGGACGCAGAATCTGTTGCATGGCTTGAACGCTTTTTGCACGATTATTCGGGAACCGTTGTCGCCGTGACGCATGATAGATATTTCCTTGATAACGTCGCAGGTTGGATTTTAGAATTAGATCGTGGCTCTGGCATTCCGTGGGAAGGTAATTATTCAAGCTGGCTCGAACAAAAAGGCGCACGATTATTGTTAGAAGAAAAGCAAGAATCCGCGCGTCAAAAAGCCATGAAAGAAGAATTGGAATGGGTGCGTTCTGGCACAAAAGGTCGGCATGCGAAAAGCAAAGCCCGTTTAGCGCGTTTTGACGAATTATCGTCAGCGGAAACTCAAAAACGTAACGAAACCCAAGAAATCTATATTCCACCTGGTCCTCGTTTAGGCGACGTGGTGATTGAAGCAAATGGCATTTCTAAATCATTTGGCGACAAATTATTATTCAGTGATTTAAGTTTCAAATTACCGCAAGGCGGCATTGTGGGAATTATCGGCGCAAATGGCGCGGGTAAAACCACGTTATTCCGCATTATGGCTGGCTTTGAACAACCTGATTCGGGCGAATTAAAAATTGGCGAAACCGTGAAACTCGCTTACGTTGACCAATTGCGTGACGACATGGATGCAAAAAAAACCGTGTTTGAAGAAGTTTCCGAAGGTTTAGATATGATTACCGTTGGCACTTATCAAACGCCTTCGCGTGCGTATTTGGGACGTTTCAATTTCAAAGGCGGTGATCAACAAAAATTCATCGGTGATTTATCGGGCGGTGAACGAAATCGCGTGCATTTGGCAAAATTGTTAAAAACGGGTGGCAACGTATTGTTACTCGACGAACCGACGAACGATTTAGACGTTGAAACCTTGCGAGCATTGGAAGAAGCGGTTGTGAATTTCCCTGGTTGTGCGGTGGTTATTTCGCATGATCGTTGGTTTTTAGACCGCATTGCAACGCACATTTTAGCGTTTGAAGGCGATAGCCAAGTCGTTTGGTTTGAAGGCAATTACGCGGATTATGAAGCGGATCGTCATCGTCGTTTAGGCACCGATGCAGATTCACCACGCCGCTTGAAATATAAAAAATTGTCTTAATTATTAAAGGCGCGAGCGAATCGCGTCTTTTTCATTTACAACTCAAATTTAGGAGAATTCCAAATGCGTAAAATTTTTACTTCGTTATTGCTGGCATCAAGTATGACCTCTGCTTATGCGGCAACGGCTACAACACCTGCAATTGCGGAAATTCAAACCAATATAGGTACGATAACCGTGCAACTCAATTGGGAAAAAGCCCCGATTAGTTCACAAAATTTTGTGAATTACACAAACAAAGGTTTTTATAAAAACATCGTTTTTCACCGCGTTCTGAAAGATTTTATGTTGCAAACAGGTGGCGTTGATGTTCTCTCTGGAAAATTCAAAACACCCGACGCGCCAATTGTCAGCGAAGCAAGTAATGGTTTAAAAAATTTGAAATACACCCTTGCGATGGCGCGAACTACTGATGCAAATTCGGCAACATCACAATTTTTTATCAATACCGCTGACAATGCGTTTTTAGATAAATCAGCAACCAGTGATGGTTATACGGTTTTTGCCGAGGTTATTTCGGGTAAAGAATTTGTCGATAAAATTAACGGTTATTTAACGATTACAACAGGATATAGCAGCGACGGTGGCGTTCCTGTTATGACTGACGGCGTTTATGAATGCGGTTTAAATTTCTGTTTGAAAAAAATCTACATTGAAAACGTTTATACCAGCCAAGTTACCGATTCGATTAACTCTGCAACCCGCGTCACAGTTAAAGGAAGCGGTAAAGTTACCAGCGTGCCGAAAGGAATTACTTGTGGTTCCAGCAGTACCGCTTGCACAATGAAAAGATCATTTGGAACGGCTATTACGTTGAAAGCAACGCCTTCTGTTGGCTATCAATTCACTGGCTGGAGCGGTGATTGTTCTGGTGCTGTCACACCGTTAGTGCTTGATACGACTAAACCTAAAAACAACAACTGCGCCGCGACATTTACCAAAATTGGCGCGTAATTTTTAACCCTTACACCGTGAACCTTTTAACTTTATGACTAATGTCCAAGATATTACTAGCTCAATGAGTTCCTCGGAAAGACGCGCCATCAGTTCATTAGCGGGCGTTTATGCCTTGCGAATGCTAGGCTTGTTTATGATTTTGCCCGTGTTATCGCTATTCGCCAAAGAATTAGACGGCGCAACGCCTGCGTTAATTGGGCTAGCAATGAGTATTTACGGGCTGCCGCAAGTCGTTTTACAAATTCCATTTGGCTTAATGTCGGATAAATTTGGACGCAAAAAACTGATTATCATTGGCTTAGTTTTATTTTTTGCAGGTAGCGTCGTTGCGGCATTATCCGATGACATTTATGGCGTTTTAATCGGGCGAGCGTTGCAAGGAGCGGGAGCCATTTCAGCGGTGATTATGGCGTTAGTAGCGGATTTAACGCAGGAAATTCACCGCACCAAAGCGATGGCGACGATTGGTATTAGTATCGGCATGTCATTTGGTGCGGGGATTGTTGCAGGTCCCATTATCGCCGCGACATTTGGTGGTATTCACGGTGTTTTTGGCACAACGGCTTTTTTAACATTATTGGCAATAGCTGCAGTCATTTACCTTGTACCGAATCCACAAAAATCAAAATTACATCGCGATGCCGAATTTGTGCCAGCTGATGCAATGGCGGCATTGAAAAATCCTGAGCTTTTGCGTTTGGATTACGGGATTTTTATTTTGCATTTGTGTTTGATGGCAATTTTTGTAGTCGTTCCAACGTTGATGCGGGATGCAGGATTAGAAAAAGGCAATGAATGGCAAGTTTATTTGCCTGTTTTTGTGGGTTCAATGGCGTTAATTGTGCCATTTATTATTTTGGCGGAAAAGAAACGCCAAATGAAAAAAGTGTTTTTAGGCGCAATCGCTACATTGTCTATTGCCGCGATTGGCTTTGCTTTCGCACATGAAAATTTAGTGACGTTGATTGTCTTTTTGAGCGTATTTTTTTGTGGTTTCAATTTACTAGAAGCAACATTACCTTCGTTAGTTTCAAAAACAGCTCCCGCTGATTTAAAAGGCACGGCAATGGGCGCGTATTCTAGCTCACAATTTTTAGGATTATTTTGTGGCGGATTAGTCGGCGGTTGGTTTAACGGTCAATTCGGCGTAACAGCCGTATTTCTAGTTTGTGCAGCATTAACATTGAGTTGGTTTGCGGTGTCATTTTTCATGAAAGAACCCCGTTATCTAGCCAGTTTATTGATTTCGATTGAAGTAATGAGCGAAGGCGATGCTCATTTTTTCGTAGATGAGATTTTGAAAGTGACTGGCGTTGAAGAAGCCATTTTGCATCATGAAGACGCTGTTTTATATTTAAAAGTCGATAATCACACACTCGATAAAACGCAATTACAAACCCTCATTAATACCCATATTCATGCTTATCAGCCCGTTATTTAAAACGCTGAAACTCACAAAATGACTCAAGAAACAGGTAAGTTATACGTTGTCGCTACGCCAATTGGTAATTTAGGCGACATAACGTTTCGAGCAATTGAAATCTTAAAAAGCGTCGATTTAATCGCCGCTGAAGATACGCGCCACGTCAAAATGCTGCTGCAACATTACGGCATCAGCAACAAAGTTATCGCGCTGCATCAGCATAATGAAGACAAAGCAGCATTAGAAATTGTCGAAAAATTACGTTCAGGTTTGTCGATTGCATTGGTATCGGATGCGGGAACCCCGTTGATTAGCGATCCTGGAATGCCTGTTGTCAAAGCGGTTCATGAGGCTAATTTAACCGTCGTGCCGATTGTCGGAGCTTGTGCGTTAATCGCAGGTTTATCAGCAGCTGGCGTGGCGATTACCCCTTTTACTTTTGAAGGTTTTGTGCCGCGTACTTCGTCAGCGAGGCAAACGTTTTTTTCTGAACGTGCTGCCATTTCAACGACGTGGGTTTTTTATGAATCGTGTCATCGAATTTTGGATTGTTTGCACGATATGGCAACGGTTTTACCTGTTGAACGTTCGATTTTGATTGCTCGGGAATTAACAAAACTGCACGAAACGATTGTTAAATTACCACTGGCTGAAATGCTCACGTTGGTCGAAAACGATGCCAATATGCGTAAGGGGGAATTTGTCGTCATTGTTGAAGGTGCGGCGAAAATCGATGTTTCTGAAAATAGCATCACACCTGAACAAGAGCGTATTTTGAAATTGTTATTGACCGAGTGCAGCGTCAAAAAAGCGGTGGAATTGACGGTTGAAATTACGGGCGGTAAAAAGAAGCCGATTTATCAAGCCGCTTTGGCTTTTAGTAATTCAACTGAAAAAACGAATTATTGAACCACTTTTACTCGTGCAAATTTACGTTTGCCGACTTGATAAACGTGTTGTGAATTGGCGGCAATTTCCAGCTTTGGATTTTCCACTTTTTCACCGTCAATTTTCACAGCACCTTGGTTAATCATGCGAATCGCTTCGGAAGTGCTGGTGGTTAATTCCGCCTCTTTTAACAAATTCGCAATCGCCAAACTTTCGCCTTCGATTTTCAATTCCATTTCAGGCATTTCGTCAGGAATTGCGCCACGTTGAAAACGTGCTTCAAAATTTTCCAATGCTTTTACCGCCGCCGCTTCATCATGGAAACGGGCAATAATTTCTTGAGCGAGTTTGAATTTGTAATCACGCGGATTTGCGCCGTTTTGGCATTCTTCATTCCATTCCGCAATTTCAGCCATCGGGCGGAAACTCAACAATTCGAAATAACGCCACATCAATTCGTCGCTAATCGACATAATTTTGCCGAACATTTCATCGGGTACGTCAGCAATGCCAATGTAATTATTGAGCGATTTCGACATTTTTTGTACGCCGTCCAATCCTTCTAAAATTGGCATCATCATCACAACTTGCGGTTTTTGTCCGAATGATTCTTGTAATTGTCGCCCCATTAACAAGTTGAATTTTTGATCCGTACCGCCCAATTCCACGTCCGCTTTCATTGCGACAGAATCGTAACCTTGAATCAGCGGATACAAAAACTCATGAATTGCAATCGACTGATTATTGCTAAAACGTTTATGAAAATCGTCACGTTCTAACATTCGCGCCACGGTATTTTTTGCGGCTAATTGAATCAATTCCGCCGATGACATTTCATTCATCCAAGTCGAATTGAACATGACTTGCGTTTTAGCGAGGTCGAGAATTTTGAAAATTTGCGCCTGATAGGTTTCCGCATTCGCCGCCACTTCTTCACGAGTGAGCGGTTTTCGCGTGACATTTTTCCCCGTCGGATCGCCAATCATGCCCGTGAAATCACCAATCAAAAACAAAATTTCATGCCCTGCATCTTGAAATTGTTTGAGTTTGTTGATTAAAACGGTGTGACCTAAATGTAAATCAGGGGCGGTTGGATCAAAACCCGCTTTGATGCGTAATGGACGATTTTCAGCGAGTTTTTTAATCAGTTCGGCTTCAAGTAAAACTTCGTGCGTGCCGCGTAATAATTCGGTTAAATCTGATGTGTTCAAGAAAATTCCTCAAAATAAAATGCTGTGCGAATGTCCTAAACATCCACGTCCCGCATAGATTATCACAATCTGGTACGCATTTTGTCGGTAGGATTTAATTTTGTCACGGCTTCTTGCGTGTCGAAAAAAACTTGTCCGTTCAATTGATTAAAAAGATGACTTTTTTCCAATTTTACCAATACAAAATGCTTCACTTCGGCAAGATTAAAACTGATTCCAGCGTCTTTTAAATTCGCGTTCAATTGCTCTAACGCTTGCAATGCCGTCATATCAATGTCGCTCACAGAGGAAAAATCAATCACAATATGTTCAACTTTTGACGGAATTTTTAATTCTGAGGCAATAAATTCTTCGATGAAATTGATATTCGCAAACGTAATGCTGCCGTCAATTCGCAGCAGCAACAAACTGTCCCACGTTTCAAAATAGTCGAGGTCATGATTTTTAGCGTTGCGATAATAAGGCGTGTTTGGAATACGTCCGAGTATCGCAATATGTGGATGACTGGTTTTTCGCAAGTGACTAATAAAAGTTAAAAAAACGCCTAACGTAATCCCTTCTTCAACGCCTAAAAATAAAACACCCAGCAGCGTCATGGCTTCTGCAACACCATCACCTTTGTCATAATGATAGGAGTGAGAAATGCTTTTTATTTTAACTAACGGCACAATTGCGACCAAAATAATCACGGCTAACGCTGATTTGGGAATGTTGTTAATCCAACCCCCAAAAAAAACTATCGTAATCGCCAACACAATTGCCGCAACAATCATTGAAATTTGAGAGCGTGCGCCCGCTGAAAAATTCACCATCGTCTGACTAAAACCACCCGCAACAGCCATTCCGCCTGAAATTGCTGACGATAAATTAGACAAACCTAACGCCAGCAACTCTTGATTAGGGTTAATTTTTTCGCCGCGTACATTCGCCATTGTCTTAGCAATCGCAATGCCTTCGATGTAAGAAATTAACGCAATAAATGTTGCTGGCGGCAATAAAATCTTCCATTTTGAGAGGTCGATAAAATCAACACTTAAATGTGGCAAGCCTGCTGGAATTCCGCCGATAATTGCCACATTTAATTCGCCGTATGTGACCGAAAATGTCGTTGAAATCACGGCAACAATCACACCGCATTTCGTAATAGCGTTGCTCAATGCTAGAGATATGCCGACTTTTTTTAACAATTCCGAAAGGGGTTTATTGAAAAATAGCAATATCATCAACACCGAAAAACTAATGAATAAGGTGGTTAAATCTGTATGTTGAAAATACGCGGCATAACAATTTAAATCGACACCACAAGTAGGTGATGTCAAACCGAGTGTCAGCGGTAATTGGTTTGCAATAATCAGCAAAGCTGCGCCACTGGTGAATCCAGTGATAACGGGTTGACTGATAAAATTCACCAATCCACCCATTCGACACACCGCCATTAACAACATAATTGCACCGATTTCAGCGGATAAAATCACTGCGCTTTGCAATGAATTTCCAAGCTGACTAACCGCAGGCGAAGCCAATGCGTTAGCAATCATAATTGCTGCAACAGAAACAGGGCCAATAGACAATGTGTAGCTGGTACCTAAAATTGCGTAAAATAATTTAGGCAAAATGCTTGCGTACAATCCGAATTCAGCTGGCAAACCCGCAAGTAGCGCGTAAGCAATGCCTTGAGGCACCGATAAAATTGCCGAGACAACACCTGCAAAAAAATCGCTGTTAAAATCAGAGCGACGATAGGTTTTTAGCCAACTGAAAATCGGGAAAAAGTTCAATGTGTGACGTAGCATTTTTCCTAGTGCCAACCGCCATATTGTGTTGTTGGATCACCTCTGAAACCCGTGCTAGTTTTATTGGCATCAGGCGTATTGACACTGTTACTTGCGGCTACAACCATATTGCTACGGCTATAACCGCCTAATGCTTTTGCTTTCGCGGCGATGTTGGTTGTCAATAAGTTGATGTCATAACTCGTTAAATCGGTATCAACTACCACCGCTATAAATTTGTCATGATGCAACTCAATCGGCAATTTTGCTTGTGCTGGAATTTCGAGTTGATAATGTCCGTTATTTTGCACAACCGACGATGCAATAAAATTTTTTTCACCGTCGATAGCTTCAACATTGCCAGATTTTGCAGCGACTTTCCCCGTAATTAAAACAGACGTTGCCGTTAGTTTTGAAGTCGAAGTTGTTGCAGGTTTTGATTGTTGCATATCGTTACAACCGCTTAGTAAAAGTACGCTAAATCCAATCAGTAATAATTTTTTATTCATCAAATTTCGCGTGATACCTGACCGTTTATGACAGGGAGGTAAGCACGTCGGCGATAGCCGACCTCCATCACGCATTTCCCATTGTTAAGGCTTACTTTGTTATTGCATTCCTGCATTTCCACGTTTCATTATCGTACACTTTTTGCGCCCTTTTTTATAAGAATTAGACGGAGCTAGAGTCATCACATTTTACTTTTTAAAATCAATCTTAAATAATTTGTTTTCATCTGTTTCAAAATTCGTTTCATTAACGCAATTTTTTGTTTCATTGAAGTTTCAAGCAAGAAGTAGATAGATTTAGAATTCGCGTTATCATTGCCATTAGCGTTATTGGCATAAACGCTGCAACGTTTATTTTTTAAAATCACTCCATTGAGAAAAAATATGAAAAAAATACTTTTGTTACTCTGTTCGTTATTAGGCAGTTCCGCACTTTTCGCTGAATCGCTGCCATCAGTTTCACCGCAACAAGCTGCCGAAATGCAAACGCAACAAAAAGCGGTTATTGTCGATGTTCGTGAAAATGATGAATGGAATGCGGGACACATTGCTGGTGCAATCCATATTCCATTAGGTGAAATTCAAAATCGTGTAGCCGAATTAACACAGTACCAAAGTCAACCTATTATCACGCAATGTCGTAGCGGCGCACGTTCTGCTAAAGCAGCTAATATATTGAAAGTTGCTGGATTCACCAACGTTCACAATATGGATGGCGGCTTGAATGCCTGGCAAAAAGCAGATTTAACGATTCAACAAAATTAAATTTTCATTTTTTGACATGACTGATGTTTAAAAAATTTTTGGAGTTGTTCTAACTACTGGAGTTTGATGTTGAAAGGCATTCGGTTATTATTTGCTGCCGAATAGGCAGCAGATAAAATTTTCTAATATAAAAATAACAATGAGGTGTTTTATGTCAAAAGTTCTTAATGAAGTTTTACTCGCCAATCGTGGTTATGTGGCAGGTTTTGATAAAGGTGATTTAGTCATGCCACCTGCTCGTCAATTCGCCATTTTGACTTGCATGGATGCACGTTTAGATCCTGCAAAATATGCAGGTTTGAGCGAAGGCGATGCACACGTCATTCGTAATGCGGGTGGACGTGCAAGCGATGACGCGATTCGTTCTTTGGTCATTTCTTACAAATTACTTGGCACAAAAGAATGGTTTGTGATTCATCACACAAACTGTGGAATGGAAACGTTCACTGATGAAATCATGCGTGGTTTGCTGGCTACCAGTTTAAAAACCGCTTCGGTTGATGAAAATGGTTGGCACGATTGCTGTGACGGTGGCGGTTCGCACGAAGCGAAACACATTGCTTGGTTGACGATTAGTGATTTAGCACAAAGTGTTGTTGAAGACGTTATACGAATCAAAAATCATCCGCTTGTCCCTTCTGACATTCCCGTTTATGGTTACATTTACGATGTTAAAACAGGTGCTTTGGTTGAAGTACCCGAAGCAACGAAAATAGGCGCGGCGAGTTAATTCACCCTTCTGTTTGAATCTACACAACAAACAACTAAGACAAATTATTGATTTAGGTGTTTGTTGCGTAATTTCTCAGTAGTAGTGTTGCGTTTTTGACATTTGAATCGTTGAGTGTTCTTTAGTTCTAAAACATCTTCTGATGTTCATTCGGGATAAGATAATCACTCAAAAATATCACAAAACAATTGGTGGTTTTCCGTGAAAGTCGCAAAAATCACAGGATCAAAATGCTCAGGGCGGGTACGGTGATCACCTTGTGCAATAATTTGCATTGTTTGTTCATGGTTCAATGCGGGTTTATACGGTCGTTTGCTACGCAGCGCATCATAAATATCGCAGATGTTCATGATGCGAGCAGATAACGGAATTTCCTCACCTACTTTACCACTGGGATAACCGCCACCGTCCCACCTTTCATGGTGATTAAGAGCAATTTCAGCTCCCATTTTGAGATATGGCGATTTGCTGTTGCCGAGAATTCTCGCCCCCATTGCGGAATGCCCTTGCATAATCTCCCATTCATACTGCAAAAATCCCCCTGGTTTAAGCAACACATGGTCTGGAATGCCGATTTTACCAATATCGTGCATCGGACTAGCAAAAAAGATATTTTCAACAAACTCATCATCCATACCGAGCAGTTTCGCCAGTGTGTGGCTATAGTAACTAATGCGCCGCACATGATCACCCGTATCTTCATCTTTGTGTTCTGCGGCACGGGTCATGGTGAAAATCGTTTCTTGATAACCTTCTTTCAACTCTGCCGTTCTTTCGCGCACTTGTTCCGCCAGCACATCGTTGTAATGATGCAATCCCTTATTTAACAAACGCACTTTCAACATGTTTCGAACCCGCGCCAAGACTTCCGCCATTTCAAACGGTTTGCTAATGAAGTCTTCAGCCCCAGCGTTTAATGCACGGAGTTTATGACCTGGCTGGGCAGTAATTACAAGCACTGGCAAATAGCCTTCAGTTTCAATTCCCTTTAGAGCTTCCATAACTTGAAATCCATCCATACCTGGCATTTGCAAATCCAACAAAATCAAATCGTAGCGATTATAGCGGTGCAGCTCGTATACCTCATGTGGATTCATAGTAGACGTAACGGTCAGATAACCCGCACGAGAAAGGATTTGCTCAAGCAAACTCACATTGGCTTCTTGATCATCCACAATCAAAATTTTGCTGTTCAAAATATCAGTGGCACTGATTAGTTGACTCGCCATCGTTATTTACTCCAATCTGACTTTTTTGTTACATCCAATGCTAAATTGAGCGTAGTCATCAATTCATCAACCCGAATGGGCTTGGTGATATAGCGGAAAAATCCTGCTTCCATACCTTTTTTGATGTCACGAGGCATTGCATTGGCACTGACTGCAATCACAGGAATATGCCCTGTGAGCGGATTTTCTTGTAGCATTTTTAGGGCTTCAAAACCACTGATACCAGGCAAATTGATGTCCATTAAAATCACATCAGGTAAATTGATACGCGCCATTTCCACTCCTATATTTCCGTCTGTTGCCGTTAATAAATTCATATCGGGATAACGCGCAATGATTTGTTCGACCAGTTTTAGATTCGCGGGGTTGTCTTCAACATAAAGCAGCGTGGATACTCGTGCAATAACATGTACATGATCCAATTTAAGTATCACCGCCTCGTGTTTTTCTTCTGTAAAATGTTTGGGTTCAGCAATTGATTTAAGTTCAAACCAAAATGTACTTCCCACCCCAACGACACTGTCTACGCCAATTGTACCGCCCATCAATTCAATCATTCGTTTCGATACCACCAAACCAATTCCCGTTCCCTCTTCACCGTTCGCTTCTCGCCCAAGACGATTGAACGCTTGAAACAGCTGATTTATCTTTTCTGTGGACAGTCCCAAACCCGTGTCAGTGACGCTAATCCGCGTATGATCTGAGGTTGTGGTGCAGCTCACGATGATAGAGCCATTCGGGCGATTATATTTAATCGCGTTAGAAAGTAAATTGATTAGAACCTGTTTTAATCGAACTCGATCAGCCAACACAAAATAACGAATATCAAGCGCAGAAGTAGTTAATTTAATGCCGCGTTGTTTCGATAGCGGTTCGACCATTCCTTTACATTCGAGTATGACTTCTGTCAACGATACCGCTTCTTTCGACAACGGCATTTGCCGTGATTCCACTTTCGCTAAATCAAGAATTTCGTTAATCAGCGTCAATAAATGCCAGCCCGCTTTAACAATTTGGGCGAGACTGGCTTTTTGAGTGGGCGTAGGGGGTGGCGAATCCGATTCCATCAACTCCGCGAATCCAAGAATCGCATTGAGCGGACTACGCAATTCATGACTCATACTCGAAAGAAAATCAGATTTCGCTAGGTTGGCTTTTTCTGCCACCAACGTCGCACTTTCTAATTCCAAATTCTTTTCTTGAAGAATTTTATCCATGATTTTGCGTTCGGTAATATCGCGTGCGGCTGCGAATACACCCTGTAATTTTCGATTTCGATCATAAAACGTGGTGGCATTATAAGAAACGACCGTTTCTTTACCGTCGATAGAACGCGCCGTGAGTTCGTAGTTGGTGACTTTTTTATGATTCAACACCAATTTAATACTGGTTTCAGCGCGTCCACGGTCGGTGAAATGGTCTTTGAACGGCGCACCAATTAACTCGTCTCGCGTGCAACCCGTCAGCACTTCCATTTGTTTATTGACATCGGTAATGATGCCCGTGGGGTCGGTGGTCATCAGTGCATCAATGTTCGATTCGAACAATGAGCGCGTGTAAAACTGTTGATCACGCAAACGTTGAGCAAGCAACATCTGTTCTGCTTCAATTTGCTTGCGAGCGGTATTGTCCGTCCCAATCAACAAATAGCCAATAA
>Ga0247840_10009084_pt1 | contig 13009 bp, 10 predicted proteins | sample LaCruzMarch2015__FD_192404 | JGI IMG/M metagenome (GOLD analysis project Ga0247840, IMG submission 192404) | Freshwater microbial communities from meromictic Lake La Cruz, Castile-La Mancha, Spain - LaCruzMarch2015_17m | ecosystem: Environmental > Aquatic > Freshwater > Lake | place: Spain...
CGCATACACCTGGGTGTCCGGCAGTGCGGCGATGGTGAAGGGTTTGGAGAGGGCACGCAGGGCCTTGGCGTTCGCGACTTTGAAAACCGGGGCATAGCTCGTCTCCCTGTTCTCGTCGGTCAGTTCCAGCCAATCCATCATCACTTTGTAAATATGGGTGTTGTCCAGCAGCTTGGTGCCGGGATACCAGGCACCCTCGAGAGGGGTGAACCTCTGCGCTGCCGCTCCCCGGGCATAGACGGTTACGGGCTCGTTGGTGTGAGAGTTGAGCCCCTTGCCGTCAAAGCCGTAGGTTATTTCCTGGCCGGAGTAATAGGAGAGGCCCGTTGCATAACCGGCCGGTGCAGTTGTGGTTTGCTCGGGTAGTTTACCCTTGGCCAGCTTCTTGGCGGTGTTGATTCTCATAAAGCTGTTGCCGTGGTCGGAGGTGATGATCACCACTGTATTGTTCCAGTCAATCCCATCGCCCGGCTGGTCAATGTAGGCCTCCACGGCCCTGACCGCCTGGTCGAGGTCCCACATGCCTCCGATCATCCCTTTGTAGTCGTCGGCATGATTGGACCAGTCGATATCGCCCTGCTCTATCATGAGGAAAAAGCCGTTCTTGTTCTGGCTGAGCACCTTGAGTGCGGCCGTTGAAGACTGCGCAAGTGTGGGATTCTCCACAGAGCCGCGCGTGATCGACGCTGTTCCGTCGTTTGAAACGTTGTGGTATTCGAAGTTGCCGCCCACACCGCCGAAGAGTCCGAAGAGCTTTTTCTTTTTGCTGACCGCCTCGTCTGCCTTTGCCAGCAGCGTCGTACCTCCGTCAACCTTGGACTGGCGCTCGGCAAAGACGTATTCCGTGGAGGTTTGCAGATTGGCATACTCCGGAGCGCCCACATATTGATACGCCAATGGGCCGCTGATGCCTGCTTTGTCGTTGTAGGCCGGATGCCCGCCGCCGATGACCACCTCCGGGCGGACCTGGGTGATGATCTCTTTGGCAATGGCCTGATAATTGTTGCGACTGCTGTTATGGCTGACAAAACCGGCCGGCGTGGCGTGGTTGAAGGGCACCGTAGAGACAACCCCCACGGCCGCCTGCTTCTGACGGCTGTACATTTCGGCTATGGTCACAAGGCTCCCATTGTCGGGATCGCCCGTCCGCCAGGCGATGTTCCCCTCATCCGTCTTGAACCCCGTTGCGAGGGCGGTGGCTGCCGACGCGGAGTCGGTAGCCGCGACCGCGCCGCCGTCCGTTGCCGATAGCTTGAGCTTTGCCCCGTAGTAGTTCATGGCCGCCGTGGAATTCACCGCCGCCATGAGATCCTTGGCATAGGGGAGCTTGCCGCCTTTGACCGGGTCGTAGCCCAGGGCGGCGGTAAAACTCGTAGTAACCTGCGAATCAAAACCGGAGTCGTTAATGGTGGCCGCACCGGCCGTATAGGCGTACCGGTTGTAGGTTGTCACGTCCCAGGTCGAGGCTTCCCCTTGATAAGGAAAGTTCATCATTTCCAGCCCCGTATCGTACGATCCTGTCAAATAGTTGTTATAAGCCCGTTCATGTTCCAGCTGCATCCCATCGCCAATGATCAGGATGACGTGCTTGGCGGTGGCATTGCTCGCCATCACTTCATTGCTACTGCTGCCACAGCCGATAAAGCCGCTTGCCAATATGAGGACAACTATCAGTGACAGCGTCCTCGACCTAAATTTGTACAACCACCCTTTGTTTTTATTCATACCTTTCTTCCTCCTTAAAAAAATAAAATAGACACCCTTGCCTTACGCACCGCGCATCTCTTGATGGGCAACATATATTCGTTCCGTATTGCAGGGGTGTGAAGGCAATGTGAAATTTCGGTGAAGATACGGCGACAGTTCTGAAGCAGGTGAGGGCGGGGAATGAGGATACTCAGAGTGCGATATCTGACACCGGTTCCACCTTTACGACGTTACGCCCATCGATCAGCTCTCTCGTATAACGCCAACGGACGGCTCCGATTCCCCAAACACCGTCTTCTCCCGGACCGATCGCCACTCTGCAGACAATCCCGTATTGGAATTTCTTGATTTTCAGGCCGGTGGAAAAATCGACCAGGGAGAAGGCCAGCAGTTTCGCCGTATCGCCATGTTGCAGGGCCGTGAGCGGCTGGGGGACATGGGAATGGTGCCCTACGACCGCACCATAAGTCTGAAGCAGCCGCTCCCCCGCCCGCACAATCTCGGGACGGGGGAACAGTTCCAGTTCGTATCCCCAGTGCGGGTATACAATGCTGAAGGCGGTCGAGCCGCAATATTCGTCGAGCGTGTCGAGGTTTGCAATCTTTCCGCACGGCGGGCGAGCTTGAGAGGGACTTTCCGCCCATCTCCATGATTGCTGCACAGGACAGATCAAGGGCCGTAAAAACGGATATCTCACCGACCTCCGGCTACCTCGTATACCGACTTATTCTGGCGCAGGTGTAGAACCTCATGCAGATGGCGGCCAAGGTTATGTCCGATGCTTGCCGTTTTCCGCAAATTCCGCCGGCTTTAACCGTCCTGAAGAATTACTATTCATGATAGCGGAGACCTCCTCTATTGCCGACGAGTTCTACTGGATCACGGCGTAAAGCTGTTGGATGGCCGCGATGAGCCCATATCCGCTACGCGAGGTTGGGTTTTTTCTTCGGCGCCGCCGTCGTGGCGCCGGCATCGTCAAGGGCCTCCGGGAGCCGCCCCTCCACCAGTGCGACAAGTTCCCGCAGATCGCTCAGCAGCGCCACCAGATCGCTTTTCTTGAAGGCGTCGACCTGCTCCTCGATGCCGGTTTTCACCGACTGTACGTTCTTCCGGTACAGTGAGAAAGGCCGTTTTCTCGGACTCTGCTCCGTCGGTGGTTTCCGCCCCTTCTTCAGCACCTTCTCCAGTTCGGCATTGGTGAACCCGATCTCGTCGATGGCCTCCTGGAAGATGTCCATCAGGTGCGGATGGTCGAGATTGGCCGCAAAAATGTACCCCTGGGAGACGCCGAGCTTCTCCTCCCGCAGGGCGTTTTGGATCTCCTCCGAGAGCTTCAGAAGTGAGAAGCATCTTTTCATTGACGTGCCCGATTTTCCTGATATTTTCTGAATTGCGGCCACAGTGGCCGCAGCTTCCTGATCGACCCTGGCCGGGTCGCGATCCATTGTGATCAATGCGTTCATCGCAAAGTCAAGATCCGTGTCCGGGTGTCTCGCCCGGAAGTATGATAGGAGCGCGTTCGCCTCGTCAACGGGATCGAGGTCCGCGCGCTGGAGGTTTTCCGTCAACTGCAAGGCAAGGATGTCGTCCTTCGCCGTGACCGCATCGATCACCCGTGCGGGGATCGTCGCCAGCCCCAGCATGCGGCAGGCGAGCAGACGCCTCTCGCCGGATATCAGCAGGTATTTTCCGTCCTGCGGCGTCACGATAATAGGCTCCAGGACCCCCTTCTCCCGGATGGATTCGACCAGCGCCAGGAACGCCTCTCCCGCTTGGTCGATCATGGAGCGGATCTGCCCTGCCACGATGATCAGTTCCAATGGAATGTCGAAGAACGCCCCCGATTGCGTTGCGCTCGGCACCGTCTTTGCCGTACTGCTCTTTTTGGTTGCCATTTCCGTCACCTCCATAGTCATCGGTTATGAGGGAATGCCGCCCACATGCATGATGCCGGGAGGAGCATTCCTACAGGTTGAACTCAATTCCGGTATCTATTCATCAGCGCCTTTTGACTGCGCCGAAAGGTTGCTTATTATATTCCTTTTTTGGGATGAAAGCGATTGTATAGCTGATTTCAGATCCGTGTCCGGATCCGTGTCCGGATGTCCCACCTGGAAGCATGACGGGAGTGCATTCGCCTCGTCGATCGGCTCAGCTTTGCTCCGGTAATCCGGTTTAGGCCGACACCTGATTCCGACATTCGTGAACCCCAAGATGCAGGGGACTGCGTGATTCGGGAATGGTGTGTATCGTTCCCTTCTCTTCATTGGAGGAGGAATGGTCCGCCCGGCGCTGATCCGACAGGACAGTCAGAAGCAGCAGCGAAATCAGCTTTTTGAGAAGTTCGGTCGAGGCTTTCTCGTCGACCACATCCTGCCGGATGTTGCGGATGAAAGATGAGCCATCCTGATCCTTCAAGAGTGATTTTAGTTCGCTATGTATAGCGTTTTCATTACCGTCGGCCATCTTTTCGATGCGCCGGAGGTCCTCCTCCAGGAAGCGAAAGCCTTCCATGAAATGACTTTTCCTGAGCTCATCGCGGTAGTAACTTTCCGTCGTGCGATTAAAATCATTTGCCTTCATTTTCATCGGAGAGGAGGCTTTTCCCTTTTCCAGGATGGCCCGGGTCAGCTTCCCCAGAGTGGAATATTGACTCGGATTTTCCACTCTTCGTTCAAGATCGTCAATGGTATCAGATAAATGTAGTATTTCGATCAGGTCGGCAGCATCCTCCTTGATCATCCGCAGGAGGCTCCGGCAGTATTCCCGGTGATGGACCCTCAGGTATCCGGGGTATCGTCTGCTGGGCCTAACCCGTTGGGTTTTTTCGACGATCCGTTTGAGGAAACGGTTTCCGGTGTCCGAGCGGATGAAAAATGTAGGGATGCCAATTGCTTGCCCGAAGATGATCTGCCGGCGTTCGCTTTCAACGAAGGGGTCGTCGGGGATGTCGGCATGGGTGACGCGTTCTTCGGCCATGTATTTGAATGCCAGTGCGGTGAGGAGATTCTGCAAGTCCACCGCCTTGGCCATGTCCTCCTCGAAACGGTGAAAAAGGCTGTAAGTCCGGCCTTCGAAACCGGAAAACCCCATAACATTGAACTCTCGCAGTTTGTTGAAGAGATAGAGGGACATCCGTTTGTCGAACACCCCGAGGTCGGATAGATCTTGCTTCAGGCGGTCGTGGTTGTGAAGCGTTCCGTCCAGGGCGGGGCTCTTCTCCGTGCTCCTCAAAGCCACCAGGTAATCGATCAGCCGGAAATCGGGGATGAAGTCGCCGCGAAGGCTGAACAGGATGCTCAGCGTCCGGTCCAGCCATGCCGGGCCGAAAGGCGTAACGGACTGGCCGAAAATATTCATTTCCGCCTTCTTTTGCCAGCGCCGCCAAAGCATGCGCAGATGGGTGAAATCCAGCTCATGGGGCAAAAAACCGAGGACGTTCTCGGGGTGGAATTCCGAGAAGTCCAGCCGGTAGGGCGTGGCGCTGTACGTGCCGACGAAGAGAGGCAGAAAATGTTCGTTGATCTTCAGGGCCAGATCTCCCAGGTATTTCTCGTGGCGGTTGGTGAATCCCGAATCGGGGTCCTTCAGGAGCGCCGTCAGCTTGCGGCTACCGAGGCTGATGTGCGTTCCGTTGTTGGCAAGGCTGATGTTGGAGGTATTTGGCAGAACGACGAGATTTCTGGTAATGATGCCTGCGTCGCGTAATTTCGCCAAGGCGTTGAGCTGGCTGCGGCTCAGGACGCGGTGGCACAGGTGCATGTATTCATGCTTCTGTTCACCCCGATTCCACCCGGAGAGGCAGGGGTTCATGAAAAGCTCCCGATAGAAGGCGTCGGAGATGCAGGCGCTGAGGCGCTTCTGTCGGATTGGCGGGTGCGGTGAATAGAAGACCATCGCCCTCTGGCCGCTCTCCTCAAGGCCGAAGCGGTGGTTGGCATACTGGATGAGAAGCTGCGTCAGCAGAAACCGTTTCGCCGTCTCACCGGCCACCGCTTTTCCCATGCCCATCTCCGGAGAAAGGGAGGAGACATGAAATGAATAGGTTTCCGGTGAGGTGTTGTCGCTTAAAAAATGGTCCATCAGCATCCGCCCCGTCTCATTGGCAATGGGAGGCTGCCCGTCGATCGCATCGGCAAGGGCGATTTTCAGCAAATAGCTGACCGGGATGCGGATGTATTCTCTATTCTCCTGCTGGAAAATGAAATTGGGAAGATCGGTCCGGTATCCCTGAACCGGGTCGGTCTTATCGGCCAGGAGATCAGTCTCAAAGATGAGCCGTGCAAAAGGGCCCAGCAGATCTCGGGAAAAACGAACCCAACTGTTTTCCCAGACGCCGTCGGTATTCTCATCCAGATACCTCTCGAGGTCGGTCATGGCCCGGTTGGGCAACTCGCCGGAGGCCGTCCTTTTGATGATGTTGGCAAAGTAGTGGGATTGGAGGATCGTGAGCGGGAGATCGACGCTCTCTTTTTTGCCGACCACGACGGCCTGCAGCTCCGCTTCGCTCCCGGCAGTGGTATCGCCGATGGAAAACGGGAGATCTTCGCTGCTGATTCCCAAGAGCTTGTATATGCCTAACTTTTCCATGATCGCCTTTGGGGAGAGGATCTTTTCATCTTCAAGGAGGTTCGGGGATAAGGACAAACAACGGGCCGTTTCGGATCTGCTCATGGGTAAACTCCTGCATAAGAATGCTTCATTTTCACCGCCCCAGAATGGCAGGGGATGACCTTTTTCCGGGATATCTTTTAGCGAATAAATGTGACCGGATGATGACATTTTCGTGAAATGTCGTCACAGTGGGCAATCTTCACAATATCTTCACAACTTCGTAACATTCCCTTCACAATTTGATGATTTGATGTTGACGCTTCGGAAGAAGTAAGCACACTTTGCAGCAATAGACCTTCGTAAAGACTGGCGTCACCCGGGAGTTCTCGTGAATGCACAAGTTTTCTCATAAATAAAGTTAACATAATTTTAATACGGCTGTAATATTTCTGTAACATTTCGGACGTAATATGAGCCGCAATTAAAATAAGAAAAGGAGCATATCAGATGAAAAAGATGATCTTGAGGATTTTTGCGGTGATGGCGTTGCTTGTTGTACTTCCAATAAGCACTCCGACGTTGGTCTCGGCTGCCGACAAGAGAATTGCGATCGACGGATCGAGCACCGTCTATCCGATCACAGAGGCGGTTGCCGAGGAGTTTCAGAAGTCAAAAAAAGGTGAAATCAAGGTGACCGTCGGCATCTCCGGTACCGGCGGCGGCTTCAAGAAGTTCTGCAGGGGCGAAATAGACATTTCCGATGCGTCGAGGCCCATCCTGAAGAAGGAGATCGATGCATGCAAAGAGCAGAACATTGAGTATATCGAACTTCCCATTGCCTACGATGGCCTTGCGGTCCTTGTAAACACGAAGAATGACTGGACCAAGACGATGACCGTGGCTGACCTGAAGAAGATCTGGGAGCCTGCGGCCCAAGGCAAGGTCATGACATGGAAAGATGTCCGTCCCGAATGGCCTGATGCTAAACTGAAGCTTTTCGGGCCCGGTGCCGACTCCGGAACCTTTGACTACTTCACAGAGGCGATAAATGGCAAGTCCAAGGCTTCTCGCGGCGACTTTACTGCAAGCGAGGACGATAACGTCCTCGTCCAGGGCATTGCCGGCGACAAGAACGCACTTGGCTATTTCGGCCTTGCCTATTACGAAGAGAACAAGGGTAAGCTGCATGTTGTCCCGATTGTAAATCCCGCGTTGGGCAAGGCAATCACCCCCTCGCTGCAGACCGTCATGGACGGGACCTATGCACCACTTTCACGGCCGCTCTTCATCTATATCAGCAAGAAATCCCTTGCGAAGCCCGAGGTGAAGGAATTTGTCGAATTCTATTTAAAGAACGCCGCAAGCCTTACGAAACAGGTCAAGTACGTTCCTCTTCCGGTAAACGCATACAAGCTTGCAACCGAGAGATTTGCCAAGCAGAAGACCGGTAGTATGTTCGGCGGTGAAGAAAAAATCGGAATGAAAATCGAAGATTTGATGAAGCTCGAGGAATCCAAGAAGTAGCAGGCATTCGGGTGAAGGAAGGTACCTGCAGTACCTTCCTTCTTTATTCAGTGATTGGACCCGTATCTTTTTGTTGTGAAGCGGCAGATCGATACCGGTATGGGGAGAGTCAGGCATGGCTCAGTTTCAACGGAAAACGTCACAGAAGATCAGGGAGGGTCTTATTGAAGGATTGCTGTTCGTCAGCGCCCTCTTTTCTGTGGTTATTACCTTAAGCATTTTGGGCATTTTAGCATATGAATCTTATGGGTTCTTCGCTGAAGTCTCCTTCTGGGAGTTCATTACCGAAAGAACCTGGACGCCGCTTTTTTCGAATCCGAAGTTCGGAATATTGCCTTTGGTGATGGGAACACTGCTGACGACGGTAATCGCGGTGACCGTGGCGCTCCCGCTGGGGCTCGTTACGGCAATCTACCTGAGTGAATACGCGCCACACAGAGCACGAGAGATCCTCAAACCCGTGCTTGAACTTCTGGCTGCGGTGCCGACGGTCGTATACGGCTACTTCGCCCTGCTGTTTCTTACCCCGATCCTTCAAATGTTCATACCCGATCTGTCCGGTTTTAACGCTCTCAGTCCCGGGATTATCATGGGCATCATGATCATCCCTTATGTCAGTTCGGTCAGCGAAGACGCAATGGCCGCCGTCCCGATGCAAATCAGGGAAGGTTCATATGCCATGGGTGCAACGAAATTCCAGACGGCCTTTAAGGTTCTTATTCCAGCGGCCTTTTCCGGCATAGCGGCCGCATTTATCATAGGAATTTCGAGGGCAATCGGCGAGACCATGGTCGTGGCGATTGCTGCCGGCGGTCAGCCGAACTTTACCGTAAACCCGCTTGAACCCGTGCAAACCCTGACCGCATATATTGTCGCTGTAAGTCTTGGCGACGTGCCATTCGGGACCATAGAATACAAAACCATATTTGCGGCAGGCATAACGTTGTTTTTCATGACCCTCGGCTTCAATATTCTCGGTTTTTGGCTTCGCAAGCGGATCCGGGAGGCATACTGATGAATGATCTGAAACAAAGAATCGCATACAATAAACGCTGGGACACCGCTTTCATGATTGCAGGTCTTCTGTCGACGCTTGTCGGCTTTTTTCTCTTGACCGCACTGATGATCGACCTCTTCATGGACGGTGCTGAACGCCTCAGTTACACGTTTCTCACTTCTTTTCCGTCAAGATTCCCTGAGAAAGCCGGGATACTGTCGGCCTGGGTGGGAAGCTTCCTCGTTCTCCTCGTTACCGTCTTTGCGGCGATTCCAATCGGCATTGCCGCCGGCATTTATCTTGAAGAATATGCAAGAAAGAACTGGATCACCAACTTCATCGAATTAAATATTGTCAATCTTGCCGGTGTCCCGTCGATTGTTTACGGCCTTCTTGCAGTCGGCATGTTTGTGCAAATCATGAAATTGGGTGAAAGCATCCTGACCGGCGGCCTCACCCTGGGGCTCCTTATTCTGCCCATGGTCATTATGGCTACGCGTGAGTCGATCCGTGCGATACCAACGATGATCAGGGAAGCATCGTACGCGACCGGCGCAACGAAATGGCAGACGGTTCGGTGGCATATTCTCCCCTATTCCATGGGCGGTATACTTACCGGCATTATTATCGGCCTTTCGAGGGCGATCGGTGAAACGGCGCCGATCATCACGGTGGGTGCCCTGACCTTCATTGCTTTTTTGCCGACATCACCGATATCGTACGAGTTTCCATTCTTCTCGGTGAAGTGGTTCATGGATCCCTTTACGGTCGTGCCTATACAGATGTTTAACTGGGTATCCAGGCCCCAGCAGGCCTTTCAGGTGAACGCGGCTGCTGCGGGCATCATACTGATGGTTATGACACTGCTCATGAATGGAATAGCAATTTACATACGCTACAGATTCAGGAAGAGGATAAAATGGTGAACGAGACGACCAAAGCGCTTGCAAGGAATCTCAATTTTCACTATGGTGCTGTTCAGGCGCTGAGGAATATTAACATTCCGATTTTCGAAAAACAGGTGACCGCCCTTATCGGCCCATCCGGATGCGGGAAAACAACATTCTTGCGATGTTTTAATAGAATGCATGACCTTTATCCGAACAATCGTTATGAGGGTGAGATTATACTTTATCCTGAAACCCGGAATATCATCTCCCCCGACGTCGATCCGATTGAGATCCGGATGCGGATCAGCATGGTATTCCAGAAACCGAATCCATTTCCGAAGTCAATATATGAGAATGTGGCATATGGCCTTCGTGTCAGGGGTGTCAGCGATAAGAGGTTTCTCGATGAGCGGGTCGAAACGTCGCTCCGGGGCGCTGCGATCTGGGATGAAGTGAAGGACCGCATCAACAGCCTGGCCTATGAACTCTCCGGGGGCCAGCAGCAGAGGCTTTGTATCGCCCGTGCGCTTGCAACGGATCCCGAGATCATCCTTTTTGACGAGCCCACTTCCGCGCTCGATCCGAGCGCTACCTCCAAGATCGAAGAGCTGATCATGGAACTAAAGAATACGGTAACTATTCTCATCGTTACACACAACATGCAGCAGGCCGCCCGCATTTCGGACAGAACAGGGTTCATGATGCTCGGGGAACTGATCGAGTTTGATCAGACTGTTAAGATATTCACTACCCCATCCGAAAAACTCACTGAAGAGTATATTACCGGGAGGTTTGGATAATGATTGTGTTTGATGAAGAGCTGCAGCAGTTAAACGAAAAACTCCTGAAAATGGGTTCTCTGGTCGAAGATGCGATCAAGTATTCCATCCATTCGCTCGTGGAGCGGGATAACGCTGTCGCTCAAGAGGTGATTGGGAATGACCGTCTGGTAGACATGCTCGATGTTGAAATCGACGAGGAGTCCATCCGTCTTATCGCATTGCGGCAACCAATAGCAGGCGATCTCCGGTTCATCATCACGGCAATGAAAATTACCACGGATCTGGAACGCATGGGGGATCTTGCTGTCAATATCGCTGAACGGGCGATCGAACTGAATGAAGAGCCGGTGCTAAAGCCTTATATCGATATTCCCAAGATGACAGAGATCGTCAAAGGGATGACAAGGGACGCCCTCGATGCCTTTGTTCTCAGAGACGCGCAACGGGCAGCCGATGTGATCGCAAAGGATGACGAGATCGATTCTCTCAAGGTTGCCGTTATAAAGGAACTCTCCTTATTAACGATCCAAGACCCAAGCGGGGCTAGCAGGGCGATGAAGATCAGCTTCGTGGCTCAGTATCTGGAGCGCATTGCCGACCACGCGACCAATATCGCCGAAATGTTAATCTACCTCGTTGAAGGAAAGATCATCAAGCATGCAGACCTAACCCGGAAGAAAATCAAGATTCTCTTTGTGTGCATACACAACAGTGCTCGCAGCCAAATGGCGGAAGCCTTTCTGAATCGGCTTGCCGGCGATCGCTTCTTGGCCCAAAGTGCCGGTCTGGAGCCGGGCGTTTTGAACCCGCTGGCGGTGGAAGTCATGCGCGAGGCAGGTATCGATATCTCCGCCAAGCAGACGAAAGGCGTATTCGATTTCTATAAGCGAGGGGCCATTTTTAACTATGTTATCACGGTCTGCGATGAGGCCAATGCCGAACGCTGTCCGATTTTCCCCGGCATTACGAAACGGCATCACTGGAGCTTTGCCGATCCCGCCTCATTGCAGGGCAGTCGGGAGGAAAAACTTGAGGCGGCTCGACGCATCAGAGATGAAATCCGGCTGTTCGTATTGACATTTATCAACGAGACACTGGCCTGAAGCGAAGCTTACTTGCTCCCAAGAGCGTGTATATGACTAACTTTTCCATGACCGCCTTTGGGGAGCAGATCTTTTCATCTTCAAGACGGTTCTGGGATAAGGCTATCTTCACAATATCTTCACAACTTTGTAACATTCCCTTCACAATTTGATGATTTGATATCGATGCTTCGGAAGTGGTTAGCACACCTTGCTCATATCGGGAAAAAAGAACCTGTCAGGAGGCGACCTATGTCCAGTCAGCATTTACAGATCAAAACGAAAACCGACTTTTCCGTTGTTATTGGATTCCTGGAAAGCCTGATCGAATGTCTCAAACGGGGAACGATTTTCCTCACCCATGACGGAAAGTCCATACAGCTCAAGCCGCAAGAACCGATCAGTATGGATCTGGCGGCCGAGGTCAAACCGGACCACTCGATCTGCAGGGAGAAAATTGTCCTCAAGCTTCAATGGGAGATCAGGGAAACAGGGCCGCGCGGGGAAGAAATATTTTCAATTGCCGGACCGGACTTGGCGGATGGCAAGCGCCGTCTTCTGCCGGTTTCGTCCCGCAAACGCGACGGAAAAAAACGGAGAGAAGAGGAAAACCAGCAGGATAAAAGCGACAGTCTGACAGGCGAGGCGTCTCCAAAAACGATCGGGAAGAAACCTGCGGGGCGCGTCACGAAACCGTCAAAGCCATCCGTACGGAAAAAACGTCGATAAGAGAAAGCGCCTTTCTCCGGGATGGGGGGAAGGCAACTTGGTTCTGCTTGGGCATCGCCGATATTTTTACATCACTTCACCAGAAGGGAGACAGTATGGCAACTCAACATTTGAAGGTCAAATCCAAAGCGACCTCGAGGGAGGTGATCAACCAACTGGAGCACTTGGTCGCGTCCCTCAAGAAGGGTAAGCTCTGCATCCGCAAAAATGACGAAGTCATCACCCTGAAACCCCGGGATCCGGTCGCCTTCGACCTGGAGGCAGAGGCCAATCTGGGAAAAGAGAGCCTGCGGGAGAAACTCGTTATCGAGCTGAAATGGAAAAAAGGCGAGGAAAGGCCGGTGAAAGGTGACAGCTTCACCATTACCCATCGTTCGCCAACGTCCAAACTCTGAAAAATGGACACACCTTCTTAGAAAAGGAGCTTGCAGTGCAAAAAACCTATGTCCTGGATACAAACATACTTCTGCACAACCCCCAGGCGATCTATGCGTTTGAAGACAATGATGTGGTGATCCCGCTGGCGGTCATCGAGGAAATCGATCAGCAGAAAAGACGCCAGGACGAGATTGGTAAAAACGCCAGGGAGGTTTCGAGGTCTCTGGACGAACTTCGCGGAAGGGGAAGCCTTGCCGAAGGCGTCGTCTCTCCCGGCGGCGGTACGGTCAGGATAGAGGTGAATCACGGGTCCATCGACAAGCTGCCGGAGGGCCTCGACTGGAGCAAACACGACAACAGGATACT
>Ga0247840_10009091_pt1 | contig 12998 bp, 8 predicted proteins | sample LaCruzMarch2015__FD_192404 | JGI IMG/M metagenome (GOLD analysis project Ga0247840, IMG submission 192404) | Freshwater microbial communities from meromictic Lake La Cruz, Castile-La Mancha, Spain - LaCruzMarch2015_17m | ecosystem: Environmental > Aquatic > Freshwater > Lake | place: Spain...
AGCATTGCAAAATTTAGATGTACTTTTTGCACTAGACCGCGCTGGATTAGTTGGGCCTGATGGGCCAACCCACGCAGGTAGTTTTGATTACAGCTATTTACGCTGTATTCCAAACATAGTGATTATGGCACCCGCAGACGAAAATGAATGCCGCCAAATGCTCACAACGGGATTTTTATACAGCGGGACAGCTGCCGTGCGTTATCCACGCGGCAAAGGTGCAGGCGTAGCGGTTGATAATGCCTTAACAGAATTAGAAATTGGCAAAGCAGAAATTCGTCACACTGGCAGTCGCATTGCATTTTTAGCGTGGGGCAGCATGGTGATTCCTGCGTTGCAAGTAGGAAAACAACTCGCCGCCACCGTCGTCAACATGCGTTTTGTGAAACCTATCGATGAAACGTTAATTTTAGAATTGGCAAAAACGCACGATGTTTTTGTGACGGTTGAAGAAAATGTTTTGGCGGGCGGTGCAGGCGAAGCGATAAATCGTTTTCTGCAAGCTAATAAAATTCTAATGCCTGTTTTAAATTTAGGCTTGCCCGATTATTTTGTTGAACAAGGTACGCGCGAAGAATGTTTAACCGAATGTGGTTTAGATGCCTTGGGTATTTTGACAAGCACTGAGGCGTTTTGCGCGTAATGAAAAAACTATCTTGTGTTTTATTTGATTTGGATGGCACGTTAGTTGATACCGCGCCTGATTTAATTGCTTGTTTAAATTTTGCGCTAGACCAACACGGTTTTTCGACTGTTTCCACAAAACACGTTAAACCACACGTTTCGTTTGGCGCGACGGCAATGATTAACGCGAGTGTTGATTTAGATGACGCAACACACGCAAACGTTCTTTTCACCATGTTGAAAGAATACGAAAACAACATTGCACGATACAGCCGATTTTTCGACGGGATTTTGGAAGTGTTGGATTTTATTGAAACGCAAAATTTATTGTGGGGAATTGTAACGAATAAACGGGAACGTTTTACGCTGCCACTTGTTCAGACTTTTGCTTTACAACACCGCGCTGCGTGTGTGATTTCTGGCGATACTACGCCACATTCAAAACCCCATCCCGCGCCGTTATTTGAAGCCTGCAAACGCGCCAATGTTTCAGCGGCGGAATGTGTTTATATTGGCGATGCGGCACACGATGTTATGGCTGGAAATAATGCAAAAATGCACACGCTCGCGGCAACTTACGGTTATTTGCAAGAAAATGATAATCCTGAAAACTGGGGCGCAAATTCGTTGATTCATTCGCCACAACAATTACTGACGTGGTTGAAAAATTACGCTTAGTTCAAACACCTAAAACGCCGTTATAATGCGACCTACTTTCACTTTTTAAACTTAAAAAATTCATGAGTTCATCATCTTCCATCGATTTCAACGCTATCAAAAAATTAACATTGACCGAAGCAAAAGCCGTTGATCAGCTAATTATTAGCGAATTAAGTTCTGACGTAATTTTAATCAACGAAATTGGGCGTTATATCGTCACAAATGGCGGTAAGCGTCTTCGCCCCATGTTGTTATTGCTTGCCGCGAAATGCTTGGGCGAGGTCAGTCAAAATCATTTAATTCTCGCCGCTGTGATTGAATTCATTCACACCGCCACGTTGTTACACGATGATGTTGTTGATGAATCGGATTTGCGGCGCGGCAAAGAATCGGCAAATGCCGTTTGGGGTAATGCGGCGAGCGTTTTGGTTGGTGATTATTTATATTCCAGCGCGTTTGAAATGATGGTTCGCACCGATAATATGCGTGTGATGGGTTTGTTATCAAAAACGACGACTGCGATTGCGGAAGGCGAAGTTTTGCAATTGCTTAATTGCAATAATCCTGAAACGACCGAAGCCAAATATCTGGAAGTGATTGCACGAAAAACCGCAATTTTGTTCAGTGCTGCGACACAATTAGCCGCTATTCTTTCGGGTTCAGGTGAAGAAATTGAAACCGCTTTAGCACTTTATGGGCAACATCTGGGCATTGCGTTTCAATTGATTGATGACGCGCTCGATTACAAAGCGACGGCGGAAGAATTAGGAAAAAATTTAGGTGATGATTTGGCGGAAGGTAAACCCACATTGCCGTTAATTTATGCCATTCAAAACGGTACGCCAGAGGAAGCGGCAATTATTGTGAGTGCGATTAAAACGGGAAATCGGGATGTTTTCAACGAGGTTTATGCCGTGGTTCAACGCACCAAAGCAATTACTTATACTGAACAGCGAGCAGATGAAGAAGCCCAAAAAGCAATTAACTCACTTGCTGTTTTACCCAAATCGGATTACAAAAATGCGCTGATTTTGTTGGCAAAATTTGCCGTTCAACGAAATTATTAAAATCGTCAAATCAGGCGCGAAATGATTCGCGCCTGATGCAGTCATCTCTAACGTTTTGAACTCAATTTGTTCGTGAAAAATTTTTTGCTGTTATCAACGCTACTCTGTTGTTTATCGCTTTTATCTTCTGTAACGCCTTTGTTTTCTTCGTCCAATTTCAACAACCGTTCAATTTGCGCTAACGAAATTAAATGCGCGTAAATAGGTGGCAAAAAATTTCTTTCACGAATCTTCAAAAACGTGTCATTTGAAAAATTATTCAAACGCTCTTCGTTAATCACATAACAGCCAGTGATGTCTTTAACTTCATCACCTTGACGTACTTTCATATTCAATGGCGTAAACAAATTTTGCTCACGCAGAAAGTGGCAAAATTCTTGTGTGAAACGTTCCATTTGTTGCAATTCGCTCAAATACTGTTTGACACGTTCCATCATTTCTTCAGGTTCGCCATTCTCGTTAAACAACGCCGTACCGTCATCATCGCTGATTAAATCACTGTCATTATCTAAACAAACGGTGAAATTCTCACTTGTTTCATCAATCCGCGCTAATGCGAAAGGGTAACGGCGAATAATCGCGGGAATGTACGAAGCATCCCATTTACCGTCTTTGACAAATAAATTTATGCCCGTTTCTAAGCCTAACAAAACAACAGGACGGAATTCGTCGAGTTCTTTATTTTCTAAAAATACGATGGGGTAGATTGATGAGGCACGCGAAAATTCATGCACCATAATCGAGGCTAAATTGAAATCTTTGGCAAAATCAAAACGGGTAATGGGTTTGATTTTTTTGTTGCGATGTTGCTCTAATGAAATTGGAACGATATTTTGAAGCATACTTTTTCCTTGGTGAATTAAAAAACTGGATATAGATAGAGTAAGCACTCCCCATCTGCGACAATTATCACATGTAAAACTTTGCCTTGAAAAAGTGATACGCGAAAAAAAGTCTTAATAGCTTATTAAGCTATTAAGACTTTTTACTTTGGTACCGAGGGCCGGAATCGAACCGGCACGGAGTCACCCCCACTGGATTTTGAATCCAGCGCGTCTACCAGTTCCGCCACCCCGGCAAAGTCCGCAAATGATAACAACATTTTCAAAAATTACCAGTTTTTTATCAATTTATTTTTATAACTGAATTCAAAACGTTCGCCTCCGTTAGCCGTCAAAAGCCTTAAACTTTCGTAATATCTCATTGGTTACGCCTGCCACAGTATCTCGTTACACAAGTAACTGCGGCGCACTGAGTTAATTCGCGAAATTGTGAATCCACCCGAATCTCACCGCATTTTTGAACGATTTGCTCATTCAACTGGAAAAATCAAAAAATCTGTCCATTTTCTTTTGCCCGCAGCCTCTTCTGGCGTGGCTAATAATTTTTCATTCCAACCGCCGCCCAACGCTTTCACGAGTAACACCGAAGCCGCCAATTGCTCACCGTGCAATAACACCGCCGTTTGCCGATTCGATAACGTTGCTGTTTGCGCCGTCATCACATTCAAATAACTAATCGTTCCCGCTTGATATTGATTCGTTGTCAGCATCAACGCCTGATTTGCCGCGTCAACCGCTTTATTTTGCGTTTCAATTTCTGCCGCTAAAATTCGCAACGCCGCCAAATTATCTTCCACTTCCTGAAAACCCGTTAATACCGTTTGTCGATACGCTGCGACACTCGCATCGAACTCATCAATCGCTTGTTTGTATTGGGCATTTTTTGCGCCGCCATCAAATAATGTTATTGCAGCACCCGCTGGTCCTAATGCCCAATAACGCCGCGCCATCGTGAACATCGTACTTATATCGGTCGATTGAAAACCATTCGATGACGCTAAATTCAACGTTGGAAAATACGCCGCTTTTGCCACGCCAATTTGAGCATTTGCCGCCGCAATTTTACGTTCAGCAGCGGCAATATCAGGGCGACGTTCCAATAATTCGGACGGCAAAATAGTCGGAATGAGCGGCGGTTTTACGTTCAACGGCGAAGCTGCTATTGATAATTCGGCTGGAGTTTTACCGATTAACACCGCAATCGCGTGTTCTAATTTCGCACGGGCAATTCCCAAATTGATGGCTTGAGCGCGAACCGATTCGACTTGCGTTTCGGCTTGCATCACGTCACTTTTCGCCACTATTCCAACCGCGTAACGATTTTTGATGATATGTAATGTTTTGTCATAAGCGAGCAGCGTTTCATCGAGTAACGCTTTCTGCGCGTCCAGCACTTGGATTTGAAAATAATTTTGCGCCAACGTCGCTTGTGTCGAAAGTTGTAACGCTTGCAACGTCGCGGCACTCGCTTGAGCATTGCCCGTATTGGCTTCAACTTGTCGCGTCACACTGCCCCACAAATCAGGTTCCCACGCAACGCCAGCCGCTGTGCCGAACAAATTCCGAATCCCCGACACCGCCACATTTTGCCCCGTCGCTGCTTGAAACCGACTCGTCGTTCCCGTCATGGTGAGAATCGGCAAAAAAGACGATTGCGCGGCTTGCACCAAATGTTGCGCTTGGCGATATTGCGCTTCAGCTTGAATAATCGATTGATTTGCCGTGGCAACTTGATTTTCTAACGCATTCAGTTGAGCATCGTTAAAAATCTCCCACCACTTACTTGGCAACGAATTATCACGCGGCTGGGCGATTTTCCAACCTTTCATTTCTTTGAATTCGGTGGAAATAATGGCTTCGGGACGAACATAATCTCGCCCCACCACACAAGCGGTTAATGGCACAATCAACACCGTCACAATCACACTTTTTTTAACGCAAAAACGCATACAAATCTCAAACAGAATGGGTGAAAAATCGGCGGTGACACCACGTTTTAAAACGATCTAAATAAATATAAACGACGGGCGTGGTGTAAAGCGTCAGCATCTGGCTAAAAATTAACCCGCCGACAATCGAAATCCCCAACGGTTGCCGCAATTCCGCGCCGTAACCCGTGGCGAATGCTAACGGTAACGCGCCAAATAATGCCGCCAATGTCGTCATTAAAATCGGACGAAATCGCAACACACACGCTTTAAAAATCGCTTCATCGGGCGGTAAATTTTGATTACGTTCCGCCTCGAGCGCGAAATCAATCATCATAATGGCGTTTTTCTTAACGATGCCAATTAACAAAATAATGCCGATAATGCCGATAATTCCCAACTCGCCACCCGTCATAATTAACGCCAATAACGCGCCAACGCCCGCCGAAGGAAGCGTCGATAAAATCGTCAGCGGGTGAATATAACTTTCATACAATACGCCCAACACAATATAAATACTGACTAACGCTGCCAAAATTAGCCACGGTTGATTTTGCAACGATTCCCGAAAGGCTTTCGCCGACCCTTGAAAACTGCGTTGTATGTCATTCGGTAAGCCAATATCATGCAACGTTTTTTCAATTAAGGCGGTGGCGGTCGAAAGTGACGTATCTGTTTGCAAATTAAAGGACAACGTCGCGGCAGCAAATTGCCCTTGATGATTCACCGCCAACGGCGTATTTGTCGGCACAAAACTCGCCAAACTCGACAACGGAACTTGTGCGCCGTTCGGTTTCCCCACGCTGGCTGGCACGCTGATATAAAGTTGTTTCAAGGCTTCAGGACTTTGCCAGTATTCGGGCGCGAGTTCCATCACCACGCGATATTGATTCAGCGGATTATAAATCACCGAAACCTGACGCTGCCCAAACGCATCATTGAGCATGCTATCAATCATCGCTTGCGTCACACCGTAACGCGCCGCCATTTCTCGATTCACCACCAAACTAATTTGCTGACCTTTGTCTTGTTGATTGGTGTTCACGTCTTTAAGTTCGGGCAATTTCGACAGCGCGGCAACCACTTTTGGTGTCCATTCGCGCAACAAATCCAAATCATCGGCTTGCAAACTAAAATCATACATTGCCGCCGACGGTCTGCCGCCAATTCGTAATTCTTGCGCGGGTTGCAAAAAGATTTTTGCCCCTGCCACACGATTCAGCTTTTCACGCAAACGCGCCATCACTTTGTCGATAGATTCGCGTTCGTCATGCGGTTTTAAACCCACGAAAACCACGGCATTATTCGCGTCCATGCCAGCAAATCCAACCACGCTACTCACTGCGGAATCTTGTCGAATTAACTCCGAAAACTCGAACAGCTTTTTTTGTAATGCCCAAAAAGACGTGCTTTGGTCAGCTTGAATGCCACCGTTTAAGCGTCCGCCATCTTGCGTAGGAAAAAACCCTTTATCAATCACCGTGTACAAATAGACATTCAAACCAATTGTGCTAAATAACATCAACATCATGATGCGGCGGTGACGAATCGCCCAATGCAACGAATGTTCGTAACCCGTTTGCAGCGCGTTCAACACATGCCCAATGCCGTGATAAAAACGCCCATGATTCGGATTTTCTTGGTGCAACCAACGAGCGCATAACATCGGCGCGGTCGTCAGTGAAATCAACAATGACACCAACACGGCGGCGGATAAGGTGACGGCAAATTCTCGAAATAAACGTCCAACCACGCCGCCCATCAACAAAATCGGAATAAAGACCGCGACCAGTGATACGCTCATTGCCAAAACGGTAAAACTCACTTCTTTGGTCGCCAACAACGCGGCTTTAATCGGCGCAACGCCTTTTTCGATGTGGCGGCTGGTATTTTCTAAAACAACAATCGTGTCGTCCACGACAAATCCCGTGGCAATCGTCAACGCCATTAACGATAGATTATTCAAGCTGTAATCGAAAAAATACATCACCGTACACGCGCCAATCAGCGATACGGGAACGGTGATAATCGGTATCAATGCCGAGCGAAAATTCCGTAAAAATAACAGCACCACCAACATCACCAGCGCAATCGAAATCAACAAACTGACTTCTACTTCGTCAATCGAGGCGCGAATACTGAGCGACCGATCGACCACGATGGACAAATCCACGCCGCTGTTTATCGACGCGCGTAATTCGGGCAATAACGCTTTGATTTGATTGACCGTTTCCATTACATTCGCTTCGGGTTGTTTACGAATAATCAGCACGACGGATGGTTTTCCGTCTTTAAAACCTGCTCTACGCAAATCTTCAACCGAATTTTCGACTTTGCCCAAATCCGCCAATCGAACCGCCGCCCCATTCCGATAACTGACAATCAACGGCAAATAATCCGCCGCTGTTCGTGCTTGATCATTGGCGAGAATTTGCCAACGGTTTTCAGCATTTTCAATCACACCTTTAGGGCGATTAACGTTTGTTTTTGTAATCGCGACGCGAACATCTTCGAGGCTGATGCCGTATTTGTGCAACGCATTTGGATTTAATTCAACTCGCACGGCAGGCAATGTCGCGCCACCGATTTGGACTTGACCAATGCCCGATATTTGCGAAATTTTTTGCACCAAAACGGTCGAAGCCATGTCGTACATTTGCCCACGACTGAGATTGTCTGACGTTAACGCCAAAATCATAATCGGCGAATCCGCTGGATTTTCGCGCCGATAATTGGGGCGATTCGGCATATTGCTCGGCAATAAACTGGACGCGGCGTTGATGGCGGCTTGAACATCCCGTGACGCGCCGTTTATGTCACGATTTAAATCAAATTGCAGCGTAATTCGAGTGGTGCCAGAGTTGCTGCTCGAGGTCATTTCGGTCACGCCAGCGATGCGTCCCAACGCACGTTCCAACGGCGTTGCAACAGTTGCCGCCATCGTTTCAGCGCTCGCACCAGGTAATTGTGCTTGCACGGAAAGTGTGGGGAAATCGACTTGCGGCAATGCGGCAACGGGTAAATTCAAAAACGCTAAAATGCCGCTCAACGCAATCGCCAAGGTTAATAAAGTCGTGGCAACGGGACGATAAATAAATAATGCCGACAAATTCATGATGTCAATCGCTTCGCCAAACTATCCATCCACAAATAAATCACGGGTGTGGTGTACAGCGTTAATAATTGGCTCAACAACAAACCGCCTACCATCGTAATGCCTAACGGATGGCGCAATTCCGAACCCACGCCACTTCCCAACATCAAAGGCAATGCGCCCAATAATGCCGCTAAAGTCGTCATCAAAATCGGACGAAACCGTAATAAACACGCCTGAAAAATCGCATCTGCTGGCGACATGCCTTGTTTGCGTTCGGCTTCCAGCGCGAAATCAATCATCATAATGGCGTTTTTCTTGACGATGCCAATCAACAAAATAATGCCAATAATACCGATAATGCCCAAATCGTTACCCGAAATCATCAGCGCGAGTAACGCACCAACGCCCGCCGATGGTAGCGTGGAGAGAATCGTAATCGGATGAATATAGCTTTCGTACAACACGCCCAACACAATATAAACCGTGACAATCGCCGCTAAAATCAGCCACAACGTATTATCTAGCGAGGCTTTGAACGCCAACGCCGCGCCTTGATAATGGGTGCGAATACTTAACGGCAAATTCCTTTCTTGTTTGACGCGCTCAATGGCAACAACGGCATCGCCTAAAGACGCATTCGGGGCTAAATTAAACGACACCGTTGCCACGGGAAATTGGTCAAGATGATTGACAGAAAGCGGGGTGGCGCGTTCCAATAATTCGGCAATCGCGGACAAAGGAATTTGGGTGCCATTACTCGATGGAATTCGTAAATCTTTCAACGATTCGGGGTGAGTTTGCGCGGCGGGATCAATTTCCAGCACGACGCGATATTGATTCGATTGCGTGAAAATTGTCGAAACCAAACGTTGCCCATAAGCACTGTAAAGCGCGTTATCAATGGCGGCGGTCGTTACGCCAAGCCGACTGGCGGTGCTACGGTCGATGTTCACATAAGCAGCCGAACCTTTATCTTGCACGTCGCTGGTGACTTCACTTAATTCTGGCTGATTAGACAATGCTTCGACCAGTTTATGCGCCCAACGATTCAATTCTTCCACATCAGGCGTTTCTAACGTGAACTGATATTGCGTGCGGCTGACACTGGTTTCCATCGTCAAATCTTGCACAGGCTGCAAATACAATTTTACACCCGATAATTGCGTTAACTGTGGTTTGAGCCGCGCAATGACTTCCGTTGCAGTGACATCGCGTTCAGATTGTGGTTTTAAATTGATGAGAAAACGTCCCGCATTGGGCGTGGTATTGATGCCGTCCACACCAATAAATGACGATAAACTTTCGACCGCAGAATCAGCCAAAATTTCTTTGGCGAGTTTTTGTTGATAATCGCTCATCGCGGCGAAAGATACATTTTGTGGGGCTTCGGAAAAACCTTGAATGATGCCCGTATCTTGCGCGGGGAAAAAACCTTTTGGAATGAAAATATACAACATCACCGTCAGCGCAATGGTCACGGAAAACGCCAACATCGTGAAAATCTGATGACGCAACACCCATTCCAGCGTTCGACCGTAACCCGTAATAACGCCATCAAACCAATCTTTTCTGGGTTCAACAGGATTGTGCGAACGCAGAAATTTCGCGCACATCATCGGCGTGAGCGTCAATGAAACGACGGCAGAAATTAGAATTGCCACCGCCAAGGTAATCGCAAATTCACGAAATAATCGCCCGACCACATCGCTCATAAATAACAACGGAATCAATACCGCAATCAACGAAAAAGTGAGCGAAATAATAGTAAAACCAATTTGTTTTGAACCTTTTAATGCGGCGTTTAGCGGCGATTCACCTTTTTCAATGTAGCGGGAAATGTTTTCAATCACCACAATCGCATCATCGACCACAAATCCTGTCGCAATAGTCAACGCCATTAACGTTAAATTGTTGATACTAAAATCGAGCGTGTACATAGCGGCAAAGGTGCCAATTAACGACAATGGCACGGCGACGGCGGGAATAATCGTGGCGGGAATGTTTCGCAAAAAGAGAAAAATCACCATCACCACGAGCGCAATTGACAACAACAATTCAAATTGCACATCATGCACCGATGCGCGAACCGTCACGGTTCTATCCGTGAGCGGCAAAACGTCGATATTCAACGGCAACGCGGCTTGCACAACGAGCAGCAATTCTTTAATGCGATTCACGACTTCAATTACATTTGCGCCTGGTTGGCGTTGGATATTGATAATCACCGCCGACTTTTCGTTTGCCCACGCCGCCAGCCGCTTATTTTCTACGTCATCAATCACATTGGCGACATCCGATAATTTGACGGGCGCACCGTTACGATACGTCACCACTAAATCACGATATTCTGCCGCCGAACGTAATTGGTCGTTGCTGTCGATAATGGCTGAACGCAACGCGCCGTTAAACATTCCTTTCGGTTGATTCACATTCGCCGCCGCAATCGCCGCGCGAACTTCTTCCAAACTCAAACCGTAAGCCGCCAACGCATTATGATTGGCTTGAATTCGCACAGCGGGACGTTGTCCGCCGCTGATACTGACCATGCCCACGCCCGATAATTGTGCGATTTTTTGTGCCAATCGCGTATCGACTAAATCTTCTACTTTGAATAACGGCAACGATTTTGAACTGACCGCTAAGGTCATAATTGGCGTATCGGCAGGATTCACTTTGCTATAAATCGGGGCTTGCGGCAAATCCGTCGGCAAAAAATTCGCGGCGGCATTGATGGCGGCTTGCACATTTTGTTCGGCAATATCCAAATCTAAATTCAGATTGAATTGCAACGTAATCACCGACGCGCCACCCGAACTGGTCGAAGACATTTGTGTGAGACCAGGCATTTGCCCGAATTGTCGTTCTAATGGCGCGGTAATTACCGAAGTCATCACGTCGGGACTTGCCCCCGCGTACAACGTCACCACTTGAATGGTCGGATAATCGACTTGCGGCAATGCTGAAACGGGCAATAATCGATACGCCAAAATGCCCACCAATAACAACGCGACCATCAACAACGACGTTGCCACGGGACGCAGAATAAAAAGCCGCGACGGATTAAAACTGTTGGAAGAATTCATTATTTTTTAGACGATTTGTCGTCGGAGTTAGCTTTTTTGGCGGGCATTTCTGCTGCAACGGTTTGCCCATCTTTTCGCACAATTTCCACCGCGCTCCCTTCGTGTAATTTATCGATGCCTTCTAAAACCACCATTTCATTTGGCGCGAGATTCGCTGAAATTGCCGCTTTATCGCCATCAGTTGCGCCGATTGTAATGCGCCGAATTTGCACGATTTTTTCAGCTGTCACGACATACACAAACGCGCCTTGCACATCATTTTGAATCGCGGCACTCGATACTTGCGTCACCGCTTTCAGCGTATTTAAGTGCATTTTGATGTTGACGAATTGATTGGCAAATAACGCGCCGTCGTGATTATCGAATTGCGCTTTGAGTTTTAATGTTCCCGTGGTTGGGTCAATTTGATTGTCGAGGGCGAGCAATTTTCCTTCCGCTAATTGGATTTTTCCCGCGCGGTCATAAGCGGCGACGCTAATCGATTCATGACTTTGTTTGCGCTGCATCACCGCTTGAATGTTATCTTCGGGCAAGGTAAAAACCACGTTAATCGGTTGCAATTGCGTAATCACAACCAGCCCATTCGTGTCGTTCGCGTGAACGATATTACCTTGATCAATTTGCCGTAATCCCACTTGCCCAGAAATCGGCGCGGTCAAATGGGCATAGTTCAATTGCAATTTCGCATTATTGACTTGCGCTTTATCCATTTCAACGATGCCGCGATATTGTTTCACTTGCGCGGCTTGCGTGGTGGTTTGTTGTGCGGCAATCGAATCTTGTGAGAGTAATGTTTGATAACGCGCGTAATCGATTTCGGCATTTTTCAATAACGCTTCATCGCGTACTAATTGCCCTTCCGTTTGTTGCAGTTGAATTTGAAACGGACGCGGGTCGATTTCGGCGAGCAAATCACCTTCTTTCACTCGTTGACCTTCCGCAAATGCGACGCGCATCAATTCGCCATCCACACGCGGACGAATTGTCACCGTTCGCAATGCTGTCACTGTGCCTAATCCATTTAAATATAACGGAAAATCTATGCGGCTTGCTGTTTCGACTGAAACTGCGATGGGTTTATCATTGTTGCGCCCCCGCTTATTCGATTTTTCAACGGGAGCAGAAGATGAATGTTGAAAATAAAAACCTATTCCGACACTCACCAACACAAGCAGTGAAATGAGGAATACAAAAGGAAAAGGACGACGTTTGGGTAATTCAGGAAGATTGTTTTTATTCATCAATTTGTTATCAAAATTTGAAAGCACGCGGCGGACATAAATCCAGCAATACGCATTGTGCAGAATAATAACTTATTGTTTTGTTTTTGTTTTATTTTTACCAAAAAAACGCGACTTTTTAGGGTCGCGTTTTTTGTTCGTTGAGAAACTATTACACCAACGCGATTTTGCAACCAAATGATTCAATAATTTTTGCAATGGTTTCAAAACGAGGATTGCCATTTTCTGAAAGTGATTTATACAAACTCGCTCGTGTTACGCCTGCATTTTTGGCAACTTCGCTCATGCCTTTAGCACGCGCTGCGGTATTTAGCGCATGAATGAAATCAGAATAATTACCCGTTTTAGCGGCTTCTTTTAAAAATATCTTGATGTCGTCGTCAGTTTTTAAGTAATCAGCAACATCAAATGGCGTAAATTCTTCACTCATGATTTTTATTCCTCAAGGATTTTTAA
>Ga0247840_10009103_pt1 | contig 12983 bp, 10 predicted proteins | sample LaCruzMarch2015__FD_192404 | JGI IMG/M metagenome (GOLD analysis project Ga0247840, IMG submission 192404) | Freshwater microbial communities from meromictic Lake La Cruz, Castile-La Mancha, Spain - LaCruzMarch2015_17m | ecosystem: Environmental > Aquatic > Freshwater > Lake | place: Spain...
AATAATAATTCAATGTCACGGGCTACTGGATTTCCTTGCGCTATAATGACAAAAATGGTGGCTGAGGGTGAGTTTAAGTACGAAGGCGTATGTTTGCCCGAATATATTGGCCAAAATCATACGATATTTAAGAAGCTGTTACAAGGGCTAAAAGAGCGCGGGGTAGTTTATACGGAAAAAGTTGAATATCTCGATTAGCATTCGGAGGGAGAGTTTCTCCCTCTTTACACCCTCTTGCCGAGCGTTCTCATCCAAGATGGACAATAAAAATGCCGATAGAATAAATCCTATCGGTATTTTTAATGGTGTCCATGGGGCGATTCGAACGCCCGACGCACGGTTTAGGAATTTGCTGGAAAGCCTTTTACAACCATTGATGATTGCCGATAAACCATTGCAATTTCAACCATAAGCGTTAATGATTGTTTACCACCTCTTATGTCTTTTTATAAAAACTATGACCAAATTATGTCCAAAATAGATTTGTAGATTCTCGGGATAATGAGCAAAACCGAAATTTAGATTAGGATAATTGGAAAATTTAAGCAAAAGAATATGACAATTGACATTATGCAAAATACTATTAAAATAGCAATAAGTGTGATACAGTATAATCTATATTGTAACATTAAGTATTTGCACCAAGCGGAGGTAAAGCCATGGAGAAAACACTGGCGATAGTTGGATATTCCAAAGAAACAGTTGATTTATATGCTATGCAAATCAACAGTTTGTTTTCGGGCATCCTTGGTGTTGAAATATATAGCCTAGAAGGCGCCATGCCAAAGAGCGAGATTGTTGCAGACATTATCCTCGTTGAATCCTATGATGCATTTGATAGAATCAAAAGCATTATTCCAGAGAAAAGTGAGATCATATTTGCAAAAAGGACAATTTCTAAAAGTGGTCTCAATACTATTATGAGTATTCCGGAAGGAACAGAGGCAGTCATTATTGAGGAAACCTTTGACATGTCAAAGGAGATGATTTCAATTTTATACCAGATTGGGGTTCGACATCTTAAACTTTACCCTGCGGTAAAAGATCAAGAGCTCGACAAGGCAGGCTGTGCGCTTATTATATTTAGCGACAAGGAAAAGAATTCGACACCCCTGATTAAGGTAACTGAAGAACAAACCGACCTAAAGTCAGATAGGATTTATTTCATAGGCGCCTGTCCTCTGGATGCCAGTACCATCATTGATATTGGCATTAGAGCCAAACTGGATTACATCTTAAACAACCAGAATATAAAGAAAAGCTATCAGGAAATTGTAACGGTTAATATAGGGCTTGCTGAAATTCTCGCTAAAACAAATCGCTTTGAAAGTTCTTTAGATATTTTACTGGGTGTATTCGATCAAGGCGTAATCGCCATTAATTCTGATGGAGAAATATTTGTCTGTAACGAGAAAGCTAAAATTATCATGGGCAGAGAAAAAGGGCAGGTGATTGGACAGAATGGGATTGTTTTATTCCCCAAAATCCCGTTTGCAAATGTGCTGAAAAACGATGTGTTTATTTCTGAAAAACTGGAGCAAATCGGCGGTTATGATGTTATTGTATCTGTCAATCCAATTATCCATTCAGAGAAAAAACTGGGAGCGGTGGCTATAGTCAAGAGGTTCAGTGAAGAAGAAAGAAAGCAACATGCAATTAGATCACAATTAATCGGAAAAGGACATAAAGCCAAATATAAATTTGATGACATTTTGGGAAACAGCGCAGCTATTATAAGATGCAAGACAAGCGCCCTCAACATGGCGAAATCAGATTCATCCATTCTGATTTCAGGCGAAAGTGGAACGGGGAAAGAAATGTTCGCGCAGGCAATTCATAACGAGTCAGGCAGAAAAGCCTTTCAGTTTGTTGCTGTCAATTGTGGAGCACTACCGGAAAGTCTGCTTGAAAGCGAACTTTTTGGTTATGAAGAAGGTGCATTTACGGGGGCAAGAAAAGGCGGAAAACCAGGGCTTTTTGAACTTGCGCATAAAGGGACTTTATTTCTGGATGAGATTGGAGAGATGCCGTTTAATCTTCAAAAAAGCCTCCTTCGAGTCCTTCAGGAACGAGAAATTATGAGGCTTGGCGGCGATCGGCTGATTAACGTGGATATACGACTTATTGCTGCAACGAATAAAAACTTAAAGGAAATGGTTAAAGATGGTCGATTTAGAGAAGATCTTTTTTATCGATTGAATGTTTTCCCACTATACATTCCTCCACTCAGGACCAGACGAGAAGATATCATGTCGATGGTTGAGGGTTTGATGAAAAGCTTCAATTGGACTTTTGATCTATCGGAGGCAGCACGCCAAGCTCTTATGGATTATAGTTGGCGGGGAAATATCAGAGAACTTAGAAACTGCATCGAATATATTACAAATATGAGGATCAGCAATGTCGATAGGCAGGATTTGCCATTGGATTTAGAGAATATTTCAAATAAAGTTGAAATCGAGACCACGGAGGAAATACGCAAATTAGCCGCAGAGCTGATTAGAATTTCTGGAAAAAGCTTAAAAAAACATCTATTTGTCCTTCAGGAGTTAAATAGTGCTTTTATTGAAAAACGGAGAGTAGGGAGAAGAAGCCTCTTTCTTTCGTCGAAAGAAAGCGAACTATTTATAAGCGAGCAGGAGATTCGCGGCTATTTTATTGACCTTGAAAGGCTTGAACTTGTTGAAGTATTTCCTGGAAGATCGGGAACGGTTATAACTGAAACTGGTAGGAAAGTGCTTGAATATTTGTTGGATGTTAACAATATATAAAGCACAAAATAGTATTAGGACGAAGTAATCATATAAGTATCAATGGGTTAAATGGGATAATAGTAATACCATTTAACCCTATAGCACCTGCGAAACGCCATGATAATAAGGGTTTTCGCAGGTTTTTTTGTGGCATGATAATTGCGATTTATACAAAATGAAAGAACAAAATGAAGTCTATATGGAGAGGGGCCTTAAACATGAACAATTATCCACCAGAACCATTTCGCATAAAAGTTGTCGAACCTGTGAAAATTATTAGCCGGAATCAACGAGAAGAAGCAATGAATGAGGCAGGCTATAATACTTTTTTACTAAACTCGGAAGATGTCTATATTGATCTATTGACAGACAGTGGAACCAGTGCTATGAGCGATAATCAATGGGCGGGCATGATGATTGGCGATGAAGCCTATGCCGGCAGTAAAAACTTTTTCAATTTTGAACGCGCTGTACATGAAGTTTATGGCTTCAAACATGTAGTACCTACGCATCAAGGCCGGGGAGCAGAAAATATTCTGGGCAAGATTATGATTAAACCTGGAGATTATGTGCCTGGGAATATGTATTTCACAACGACGCGATTGCACCAAGAGCTAAATGGGGCAACTTTTAGAGATGTAATTATAGATGAAGCCCATGATCCAGTCTGTGAACAAGACTTCAAAGGGAATATTGACCTAGCTAAATTAGAAGCCTTGATAGATGAAGTTGGCACTGAACGAATCTCCTATATTTGCCTGGCAGTAACAGTCAATCTAGCTGGAGGCCAGCCGGTAAGCATGCAAAACATGAGGGAAGTAAAAGAGTTGGCGATCAAGTATGGAATCAAGGTTATTTTTGATGCAACGCGCTGTGTTGAAAACGCATATTTCATAAAAAAACGCGAGAAAGGTTATGAAAATTCCTTAATTGGAGATATTCTTCTTGAAATGATGTCCTATGCAGATGGATGCACAATGAGCGGAAAAAAAGATTGCCTCGTCAACATTGGTGGGTTTTTAGCGTTGAACGATGATGATTTATATACCAAGGCCAAAGAATGGGTCGTTGTTTTTGAAGGGATGCCTTCCTATGGAGGGTTAGCAGGCAGAGACATGGAGGCAATGGCAAGAGGAATTTATGAATCGATTGACTACTTTTATATAGAGCATCGGGTAGAGCAAGTCAGGTACCTGGGCGAGAAATTGCTGGCTGCAGGAGTACCTATCGTTCAGCCAATTGGAGGGCACGCTGTTTTTCTTGATGCGCTCAGATTTCTACCACATATTTCTCAAGACGAATTCCCGGCTCAAGCTCTAGCCGCACAGCTATATATCGATTCAGGCGTTCGATCAATGGAAAGAGGTATTATCTCTGCAGGTAGAGATGCTGACGGCAATAACCGACATCCGAAACTGGAATTGGTCAGACTTACAATTCCAAGACGTGTGTATACCTACTCCCATATGGATGTTGTTGCAGACTCCGTTATTAAACTCTATAAACATCGCGAAACAATCAGGGGTTTGGCATTTAAATATGAGCCACCCACGTTGCGGTTTTTCACGGCAAGATTTGAGCATATTAAATAGACTTTAGAATTCAAGAAAAGGGGGAAAAAGAAGAAATGAAAAAATTAATGACAGGAAATGAGGCGGTTGCACGAGGCGCTTATGAGGCAGGAGTATCCTACGCAGCTGCTTATCCAGGGACTCCGAGCACAGAAATTCTGGAAAACATGGTGCTATATAAGGACCAAATTATTTCAGAATGGGCAACAAATGAAAAGGTGGCCCTAGAGACTGTAATAGGAGCTTCGATAGCAGGAGCCAGAACAATTGCCGCCATGAAGCATGTTGGTGTAAACGTTGCTGCAGACCCGTTGATGACGTTTGCTTATACAGGAGTCAATGGGGGGATGATACTCGTCAGTGCGGATGATCCAGGTATGCATTCATCCCAGAATGAACAAGACAACAGATATTATGCGACATTTGCCAAGATAGCCATGCTTGAGCCATCTAATAGCCAGGAAGCAAAGGATATGATTAAGATTGGTATGGAAATCAGTGAAGCATACGATACGCCAGTTTTGCTTCGCATGACTACACGGGTTTGCCATAGCAAAACCTTGGTGGAGTTTGCGGAGCGTGAAAATATACAGAAGAAACCCTATATTAAAAATGTGCAAAAGTTTGTAGCGGTTCCCGCAGTGGCTAAAAAACTCAGATTAAACCTGGAAAAAAGGTTGAAAAATCTGGAAGAATTTTCTAATAAAACGGCACTAAATCATATTGAATGGAATGGTAAAAGCATTGGCGTTATAGCGGCAGGTGTTGCTTATCAATACGCTAAAGAAGTATTCGGCGAACAAGCATCCTATTTGAAACTCGGATTTACCTATCCTCTGCCAATGGATAAAATAAGAGAGTTTTCAGATCAAGTCGGAACCTTATATATCGTAGAAGAGTTGGAACCTTTTATGGAAGATCAGATTCGTGGCGCAGGAATACCATGCATTGGCAAAGAGAAAATCCCGGCAATAGGAGAATTAAATCCTGACATTCTCGCCAAAGCGCTTATGGGTGTAGAAACAACAGCCTTGGAGTATGATAAGTCTCAACTTGCTGAAAGACCACCGGTTCTTTGTGCTGGATGTCCTCACAGAGGATTCTTTCATGAACTTTCAAAGAGAAGAAACATTATGATAACGGGTGATATTGGTTGCTACACTTTGGGAGCAATGAGCCCTTTGAACGCCATGGACTCTGTAATCTGCATGGGAGCCAGTATCAGCACAGGACATGGCGCTCAGAAAATATTTGAAAAATTTGAAGAAAATATGAAAGTATTCTCGGTAATAGGGGATTCAACGTTTTTCCATACTGGGATCAATAGCCTGCTAAATGCAGTTTATAACAAAAGCAATAGTGTCGTATGTATTTTGGACAATAGGATTACGGGCATGACCGGACATCAGGATAATCCTGGAACCGGGTTTACCCTTCAGGGCGATGCGACAAATATCACTGAAATAGAACCGCTTGTAAAGGCAATGGGAGTCGGCCATGTCAGAACCATTAATCCATTGAATCTGAATGAAGTTAAAGAGTCGCTTGTCTGGGCAACTTCGCAGACGGGCCCTGTGGTATTGATTACCAGATGGCCCTGTGTTCTTAAAAAGTTATCCAATCAGGACAAGGAAGAATTCGGAGACTATTTTTCTAAATGTCAAGTACTCGAAGATAAATGTACTGGATGCAAAATGTGCATTAGGACTGGCTGCCCGGCACTACAATTTAATAAAATCGATAAGAAGGTCAAAATCGATCTTGCGCAATGTGTAGGATGTGAGGTATGCAAACAGGTATGTACATTTAACGCAATCGAGAAAGTAGGTAAAACAGATGACGAATGTTAAAAACATATTGCTCGTAGGGGTTGGTGGGCAAGGAACCATTTTAGCCAGCAAAATCCTTTCAATAGGACTTGTTGAAGCAGGATACGACGTTAAAATGTCTGAAGTGCACGGCATGGCACAAAGGGGTGGCAGTGTATCTACACAGGTCAGATTTGGAAAAGAGGTGTTCTCTCCGATTATCGGTATTGGAGATGCAGATGTGCTGGTTTCCTTTGAAATGATGGAAGCCTATAGATGGCTAGAGTATATCAAACCAGGGGGTAAGGTCATCGTCAATGACTATAAAATCCCGTCGGTGCCGATCTTAATGGGCAATCAGGAATACCCAAAGGACATCGCTGGAAAACTAAGCGCCAAGGTGGACACATCAGTTTTGGCCGCAGCTGAAATCGCAGCAAAGCTCGGAAATGCCAAGGCTATGAATATTGTGCTTCTCGGGGCTTTGATCAAAGCGATGCACTTGACCGAAATTGATTGGGAATCAGTGATAAGGAGAGCTTTAAAACCAAACTTGGCGGAGTTAAATATCCTTGCTTTGAATGCAGGATTAAACGCATAAAATTTTCAACTCGGGGATAATCCCTAAAGGAGGGTTTGATGATGATAAAAAATTTCGACCAGTTGATTAGCATTGTTCAGAAAAACGGTGCAAAAAAAAGAGTGGTAGTGATTGCAGCACAAGATAAACATACATTGGAAGCAGTTTTTTTCGCAAGATCCAATAATATCGTAGAGCCGATATTAATTGGAAATGCGAAGGAGATAAAAGCCCTTTTAGCAGAACTTTCGGTGACACTTTCTGATGAAGCCATAATTGATGTGGGTAGTGATAGTGAAGCCGCCATTAAGGGAGTCGAGATGATTAGAGCAAATCAGGCTGATTTCATCATGAAGGGGAAAATACAAACAGCGGATATTCTTAAAGCGGTCGTTGACAAAGAAAAGGGTTTAAGAACGGATAAAATCATGTCGCATTTTGTAATCAATGAACTAACTAATTATCACAAGCTGATCGTCACGACAGATGGTGGTATGGTAATGTATCCTGATTTGGAACAGAAAAAAAAGATTCTTGAAAATGCTGTTATGGTGCTTCACTCCTTTGGTTATGTTTGTCCAAAGGTTGCAGTGCTGGCAGCGGTGGAATCAGTCAATGAGAAAATGCCTGAGACCATGGATGCAGCAGAATTAAAAAGAATGAATCAGTCGGGAGATATTACGGGATGCCTAGTCGAAGGGCCTATTTCATACGATCTGGCAATGAATAAAGACTCTGCAGCTGCAAAGGGCTATGAAAGCCCAGTTTCAGGAGAAGCAGATATTTTGCTCGTTCCGAATATTACTGCAGGAAATATTCTCGGGAAAGCACTTGTCTTTTCTGCAGGCGCAAAAATGGCTGGATTTATTGTTGGGGCCAAGGTGCCTATCGTACTGACATCCAGGGGTGCATCAGCCGAGGAGAAATACCTTTCTTTGGTTATTTCCGCGGCTTATGCCTAAAAATAAGGGAGGGGATAAATTGAAAAGGAATGATTTTTTATGGTTATTGCTATTAGTTGGGTTATTTGCCTTCGTGGCGATACCTCAAACAAGAGAAGTGTTCATAGGTTTTACAACAGCACATCCCTATGTTGGAGGATTCTTAAAATTTGCCGTTCTAGCAACGATGGGTGAACTATTGGCAATACGTACGTTGATAGGAGAATGGGCAATACCTAAGGGTGTAGGTTACAAAATGATCGTATGGGGATTCCTAGGGATGATTATTGTACTGATATTCGGAATTTTTGCTGCTGGCGTTGGGGGCGCTATTGATAAAGGCCTACTGCCAGGTAAGGGGTCTCTACTCGCCTTCGCTTTTCTGACTAGCTTGATAATGAATATTACCTTTGCACCGATTATGATGATTTTTCATAGGATAACGGATACCATTATTGACTTGAAATATACAGATAAAGGTTCAAGGATTAATGTGAGCTATGTCATTGACAAAGTGGACTGGGGCAAATTCTACTCTTTTGTAATATGTAAAACAATTCCGTTTTTTTGGATACCAGCACACACCCTGACTTTCATGCTTTCACCTGAGTACAGAGTACTAATGGCTGCAGGACTATCATTGGCATTAGGGCTCATATTAGCGTTTGCAAAGAAGAAAGCGACACAGAGCAGTGAATTGCCCCAACAAAATGTTATAAATGTTGAATAAAGGAGATACTCGCGATGAAGATACTTGCTGTCAACCCAGGATCCACTTCAACCAAAATAGCAGTCTATGAAGGTAAAAGTGAAATATTTAAAAAAAACTTAGAACATTCATCAGAGAAAATCGATCAATATTCCAAGATTATTGATCAGTTCTCAATGAGAAAAGAGGAAATAATAAGGTCGCTTGCCGATTGTGGAGTCAGTTTAAATGATTTATCAGCGGTTGTCGGCAGGGGCGGATTGCTGCCCCCGTTAAAATCAGGAGCATACCTTGTGAATGAATGCATGATGTCGACATTGCGCAGCAATACAATCAGTGAACACGCTTCAAATCTTGGTGGCCTTATTGCACATAGCATTGCTGAACCGCTTGGCATACCTGCTTATATCTACGATCCTGTTTCAGTTGATGAGATGGCAGATATCGCTCGTATATCAGGATTGAAGGAAATTCCTAGAAGAAGTTTTAGTCATGTACTGAACTCAAGAGCCATGGCTATGAAAGCCAGTGATAAGATTGGGAAAAAGTATTTTGGGCTTAATATCATCGTTGCGCACTTAGGTGGTGGGATTACGCTTAGCATTCATCAAAATGGGAAAATGATTGATATCATGGATGATGATGAAGGACCATTCTCGCCGGAAAGATCAGGTCGTGTTTCTTGTAAGGGATTGGTCGAATTATGTTATTCGGGCAAATACAACAAACGAGAAATGCTTAAAAAACTTAGGGGCGCTGGAGGGTTGAAAGATTATTTAAATACCCATGATGCGCAGGAAGTTGAGAGCATGATCGCCAGCGGTAATGAAGATGCAAAAGTGATTTACGATGCTATGGCCTATCAGATTGCAAAAGGGATAGGAGAGCTCGCTACGGTTGTAAATGGAAAGGTTGACATAATCGTGATTACGGGGGGCCTCGCATACTCAAGGCAATTGACTGAGTGGATAAGAAAACGCGTCAGCTTTATAGCTCCAGTTGATGTAATACCTGGTGAAAACGAGTTGGAGTCTTTGGCATATGGGGCAATGAGGGTGTTAAAAGGCGAAGAAATCGCAAACGAATACAACATATCAAGCGAGGTAAGTCTTAAAGATTAGAGGAGGCAGTTGAATGGAAAAGAATATATTTAGAAAAGAACTTGCGTCTTTTCGCCCTTATGTACCGGGAAAGTCTATTGATGAAGTTCAGAAAGAATATGGGCTTCAAAGAATTGTAAAGCTTGCCTCCAACGAAAACCCACTGGGGCCATCACACATGGCAATTGAAGAAATCCGCAAACAGTTGGAGACGATTCATCTTTATCCAGATCCAGCCTCTGCTTCTTTAAGGGGAAAGCTTAGCGAACAACTTGATATGCCATTAGATCAGATTGTTGTTGGAAACGGTGGTGAACAAATACTCCTTTTAGTAGCTCAGACATTCATCAATGAAGGCGATGAAGCGATTATGGCTAATGTAACATTTGACATGTATGCATCGTCTGTTTCTTTTCTTGGAGGCGTGCCAGTGCGAGTGCCTTTAAAAGAGTATAAGCATGATTTTGAAGAATTTATTACTAGAATTACTGAAAAAACAAAGCTTATTTATGTATGCAATCCAAACAATCCAACAGGAAATATTATGACTTCAGAAGATATAAAATATCTTGTTGAACGGATTCCTGACGATATTGTTCTGATTCTTGATGAAGCATACTATGATTATGCAACGGTCAATCCTGATTACCCCAAAAGCATGGAAATTCTTAAGCACAGGGATAATACAATCATTCTTAGAACTTTTTCAAAGGTTGCTGGCATTGCAGGGGTCCGCATAGGTTACGCCATAACGTCAAAAAAGATCGCTGAGTCTATGACGAAAATAAAGCCAACTTTCAACGTGAACAGATTGGCACAAGCAGCTGCAATTGGAGCAATTGATGACCTTGATCATATAAAGAAGACCGTAGAACTAAATTATAAGTCAATGGCTATAATGGAAGATTATTTCGCCGAAAAAGGCCTGAAATACATCAAATCAAATGCCAATTTTATACTTATAGACATCGGAATCGATTCCCGCATAATATTTGAGGAACTGATGAAAAGGGGGATTATTATTAGGCCGGGCTACAATTGGGGATTTGATACTTGGATAAGGGTCAGTACTGGGACTTTAGAGCAGACTAAATTTTTTACAGAACAGCTTGATGAAGTGATTAAACAGGAAAGCTGCTAGTTCAAATACAAATAAAAGACTTGATTCCCATTTAAGGTGGGGATCAAGTCTTTTATTTGTTACTAATTAACGGTGGAGGACTATAGCTGCAACCATGAACTTGAATCGTTTATTTTTCAAGTTCTGATTTTGAGACCCAGTGAACTTGGTTCATAAGTGGGTGCCGGAGTTCAATGGCACCTTCAATAGGGCACTCCATGACACAACATCCACAGTACCAACATTCACCCGGATAAAGCACAATGGGCGGCTTCCCTTTTTCAGCATTTGGAATTAAAAGATCAACCTGGCAGATATCGACGCATTTGTTACACCCAATGCATCTTTCCTTATCATAGATGATTGGCGTGGCGGCTGGCATTTCGGACAGCATACTAATTTTACGATCCGACATGTGTATCCCCTCCTTTAATCGCTTTTATGTAATCACTATTATTTTTAGCATAGTTCTCCTTGAAATCACCATAAAAATCGAGCGGTAATGTTCTTTGCACGATAGTGTTATCCATCTGCTTAAGAATGATGAGCTCTTTATCTCTCCCATCAGGATCTCCGGAAAGACTTTCGTCTCGATAGAAACAAAGTGGCTTAGAACTGGTTTTTCTGGCCTGACAAGCCTGCAGAATAATCTGCGCTACAGTCAGGATGTCAAAGACTTCCAAAAGTCTGACAAGTTCGTGAGGATTATAAGCAAAGGTATTGGGAACAACTTTTTCCTGGTATTCATTAAGTCGTTGAGCCCCAATTTCTAAAAGCTCATCACGCTTTACTTCGCCGCAATAGTTTTGCATAGTCTTGGAAATGCCCATATTGAGTTCCTTCCAGCCGATGCTTCTTGCGGGATCATTATGAATCGGAGCATAGACGCGTTTCTTCTCGTAATCGACCTGATTTCTATCGATTTCAGCTAATAGTGATGTCTGGGCATATGCGGCCGCATGCCTGCCGGCATAGTGGCCCGTTGCTGCGGCATGACCAAAGCAATTGGAAAAATAAAGCGAATCACCTGCAACGAATAAACCGGCAATATTTGTTTGAAGTGTCCAATCATGAAAAAACCCGCCAGGTAACCCGAAAAGCTGTCTTTCCTGCGGCAGGAAGCTTGCCGATGTCCATCCAGTTCCATAGCATTGAATGACATGTTTTTCAGGATCAAAACCTGCATCCTTATAATTTTTATAAATAGGCACCTTCGTCTTTCCTTCTTCACCTACCATCATGCCCCAAATAACTTTTCTTTCCATCTCAGGCAGTCCCGAGAGATCTGAATAGAATGGCAGCTTATAGCCCTGTGCGAGCATCGTAGAGGATGAAAGCGTCTCAGGCCCTTCGTAGCTATATTTGGGATAATCAACTGACCCGCCCTTTAGAAAAAACTTTTGATTATCGGGAGGCAAAAAGCGATCTTCAACTGTCTTAAGAATTTTTCCGTCGTGGTCGGCATAGGGTATTTCCTTGCCAGTTGAATCTATTAGAGATGTGCCATACCAGGTGTTGTGATTGTTGCCGGCACCATAGGGCGGATAGCTTCTACCGGAGGCGGAAAACTCAGCACCCACGGATTTTTCCATCATTGTAAACTCGGCGCCGGCTCTCCATCCCATGGCGTGTCCATCACCAATACATTGGGTAGGCCTAAACTCGCAAAGTCCAGGAAGGGAAGCAGAGAAAAGCCAAACTCTTGCTGGTCTTGACATACACATAATACTGGTCTTGCTATTAAAGATATAGAACTTCCCAGTTCTGGCATTGATCCCGGTTGCACCAATACATTTTGCACCCTGTTTGCCACCTTCAGTGAGAAGAGATGTAACCATGGTTCGGTCATATATTCTTACGCCGAGCCTCTTAAGCTCATTATACATCGCTGGCTTAAAGGTTGAGCCCCACATCCTTATTGTGTAACGATTTTTATAATCATAAGCAAACATAAGCTTAGTTTCTTCATCGCGAAAATTAGCACCTTTAAATTCGTCTTCTGTATCACGTATTTTCCCGCCCATTTTTTCTATTTCAAGAAGCCGATCGTAACCTTCAAGGCACTCAATATAATGAGATATCCCATTATTGAAACCGTCATTGTCATCCAGCATAGCCATCGTTAGATCTTCAGGGCTGATTTTAGAACATGGATTTGTCGCAGCTGATTCCCAGTGATCACAGCCGGATCCACCGGCACCGCTTCGCTTGGTTGCTCCTTTTTCGACCAGAACAACACTTTGCCCAGCTTTAGCTGCAGCAATTGCAGCCATACAACCAGCTATTCCACCTCCCAGAACAAGAACATCCGAGTCAACCATCTCTTCTTTATCCCATTCCAATGGGTAAGGCCATTCAAAATCATACATAATTTATCTCTCCTGCTTAATTCATTTGCGCC